>Ga0255055_10000061_pt1 | contig 76727 bp, 67 predicted proteins | sample JV7_2_27_MG_FD_188633 | JGI IMG/M metagenome (GOLD analysis project Ga0255055, IMG submission 188633) | Seawater microbial communities from Jervis Inlet, British Columbia, Canada - JV7_2_27 | ecosystem: Environmental > Aquatic > Marine > Inlet | place: Canada: British Columbia | collected... | reverse complement strand
TGTTTTAATAAGCGTTTCTTTTAATTTTGTGAGCGTAATTTCAAAAAAAAGGGAATAAATTAATAGGTATTATATTTGTGAATATATCCTGCGTTTTTTACTATTACTTCTTTTCTTTTTCCATTCTTTTTTTTTTAACCTTTTTTTTTATTTTTTTATTTTTTTTTCTTAATTTTATTATGTTTTTATTCCAATATATAGTTCACTATCCAGAACTCCAAGCGGACTTCGGAGTCCAACCCAACTCCGGAAACTAATTCTGGAACAAAAACCTTAAATCGGAGTTATTCTATTATATATATAATTAAGGTTAAAGTGAGAAAAAGAAAATGTCAAAATCATTGAATATTCCTCCAGGGGATATGATTAACAAAAATATAACATTAAGAAGAGATTATGAAAAGATCATTCTCTGGATGTTAAGCAATAATGAATATTGTGAATGGGGAAATTTTATCGAGGAACCAGTGGACATTAAAAAATCTACTTTATCCGACAAGCTAAGATCCTTAATTGCTAAAGGGTTTGTTGGAAAAGACAGTAAAGAAACTAAAAATGGGATTAAAAATATTTATAAAATAACTTCAAGGGGAAGGGATAGATACAACGAAATATCTATTACTACAGAAGAGAGATTTAATTATCCCCCAGAGTTGATTTTAAATAAGAGAAATTATGATCACTGGATATTATGGATGAGTTACAATAATGATTATTGTTCCTGGTCAACATTTACTGCTGAAGACTCTAAAGTGCGTATAAATCAATCTTCCTTGTCTAAGAATATAAATAAGCTTTTAGATAACAGCTTTATTATCAAAGTCAATAAGGAGTACCGAATCACTTCAGAAGGGAGAGAACAGTACTTAAAGATGCTTAAGGATTATGATTTAGACCGTCAATCAATTTTAGAAGAGGAGACCAATAGAATAGACGAAATCACCGAGAAAACAAGTGAGTTTTTTGAAAAGTATGAGATAGAGGATGGAGAATTAAAATTTCGCTTTTTAAATAACATTTTAAAGTTAGAATATAGTAAAGCTGAAGAATTCGTACAAGAAGACGAATTTAATAAAATTATTTTATATCTTTCAATTAATCATCCTGATTACTACCCCAATAATGTTTCTCCTGAGGAATTTTCTCTAAAATATGGAATCAAAAAGACAACCCTTGATTTTTTTGTTGATAAAATCGTTGAAGAAAACGATATTTATCCAATCAAATTTTTCAAATTAATCACTGAAGAAAATAAGAAGTACTTCTTTCAAGCTAACGGAGAATTAGAGAAAATTCTTAACGCAATTGTTGAGAAACACATTACTCAGTTCACATATTTAAATAAATTTCACTCTACATCTGATAGTGGAAGTGAACTTATTGACTTAGAGCAGGTATTAAACCAAATTTTAGAGAAAGTTTCTGGTTTTCTATTTGACGAGAAACTTAATAATTCATTGAAGAAATTCTTACCAGAATATATTAATTACTTGGCGTATAAAATCGAAACTAAGAAGAAACTAATCCGTTCCGAGGATAAACTAGAAGCTGCTCAATGGCAGACATTTCAAAGTGTTTTTCAGGGTTATAATGCCCCGATGGTTTTGAACGGAAACGGAAATGGAGAGCAATACTATAGTTTAAACAAAATATTATTTGAAGCTTTAGATATCATTTATCTTACTAAAATTAATTTTGTTAATGAGAAAAATTTTGAAGATGAACATGTTTCAGATAAGAATCTGGAAATCTTTAGAAAAATTGTTAGTAAATTGAGTCGAAAAAAAATTAGTAAGGCGAAAACAATTTTCGAAGCAAATGCTGATAATTTTAAAAGTATTGAAATCACAGTACTAAAAGATTTATTTTATGACACAGATAAAGATTTTGAAGCTTCAAGATTAGCTTCAGAAGAACTAATTTCTCAGAAACCTGAATCTTATGTGGGATATCTGTTCCATGCATTAGCTCTTTTTGGTTTGAACGAATTTGAAGCGGCGTTAAAAGTTGTTGAAAAAGGGATAGTTCATACAAACCATTATACTTTGCAATGTGTTAAAGCTCAAATTCTAATTAAAAGAGCTAAAACGAAGGATGCGTTAAAGCTGATTGAAGCGGCACTGGAGAAAGCTCCAAAAAATGTTTTCTTATTAAGAACAAAATTTATAATCCTTTTAATTGATGAGGGGTGTTTGGGTGAGTGCGCTGAAAAACCTTTGGATATTATAGATGACATAATCGCTTTAAGACCAGATGATAAAAGTCTTTATGTGTTAAAAGCCGCTGCTCTATGCATTATGCAAAAATATAAAGACGTTAAGAAATTGTTAAATAAAGAGGTTAATTTAAGTCTTGTAACTAAGAATCCTCGGATCAACACAGCAGCTTTTTTCATATTAGCTTATTCTTATGTTGCACGTGATAAGTTTGAAAAAGCCCTAAAAAAAGGAGACGAAGTGATTTTGCACTACGATAATCATCCTATTTCCTACTTTACAAAAGCATTAGCCATAGGATATGGTCTTATTTATAATAAAGAATTGAATGAGATTACAGAAGATAATTTCTTAGAAATGATAAACAAGGCTATATCGTTAGATACCATTAAGTTTCACCAAGCAAAATATAACATACTAATGAGCGATGTATTTATGGAAACAAGGGGAATGGACGATGCGATAGAAACAATAGATAAAGCCATTAGTTTGGATCCATCAAATATGGGAATTTTTGAAATAAAAATGAAGCTTCTGATGAAGAATGATAAATCCGATGAGGCTATAGATCTAGTTAACAAGCTTTACGATGATAAATATATCGATAAGAAGGACTCTACTAAAATGAGATCATTTTTGATTTTTGTTAAAGCTGATAATTCTAAAGATCCTGAAGAGAGAATGAAACTTATCAATAAGTCATATGAGGAAATTGAACCAATAATAGATGATAATCCAGAAGACGTTGGAATCCTAAATAATTTAACAATTCTATATGCAAACCTTGGACGGAAAGAAGAAGCAATTAGAACTGCTGAAAAAATGATAAATTTAAATCCAACGGAAGGAAATCTATTTGACTCTTATGGAGAAACTCTAATGTTGTTAGGTGAATATGAAAAAGCGATAAACAAATTTGAAAGAGCGATTAAACTTGAACCAAAGGGATGGTTTGCTTATCAGACCTACCTGAAGATGGGAACCTGCTTCGAAAAACTTTTAAACCTTGAGAAAGCAGAAGAGAATTATTTGAAAGGAAAAGAACTTACAGATAAAATGCATCCTCTTAAAAAAGACATGTATTTTCACAAAGCAAACGAAAAACTAGAGGGATTGAAAAAATTAAAGGAAGAACTAAAAAAATAATAAAATTAGAATAACACTCTTATTATTTTATTTTCCTAATAATACTTTCATGTCCTCTAAAATAGTATCAAATTCAATTGAATAATTTATCAATGATCAAAATTTCCTTTTAATATGGCTCATACTTATTTAGGACCTGCATATCGCATCGAATCTGAACATTTAGTTATTAGGTGCTACAATCCCAAAGATGCGTTTTATTTACAAAAATCAGTTCAAGAAAGCGTTGAACATCTTCGACCGTGGTTAGCGTGGGTAAAAGACGAACCTGAAGAATTGAAGGTTAAAATTGAACGCCTTAGGATGTTCCGAGCCAAATTTGATTTAAGTGAAAATTACATCTACGGTGTTTTCGATTCTAACGAGACTGAATTGGTAGGAGGAACAGGTCTTCATCCCAGGGTCGGATCAAACGCGTTTGAAATCGGATATTGGATAAATGTGAACCATGTTAATAAGGGATATGCTACGGAAATCTCTGCTGCTCTCACTAAAGTAGCATTTGAGATAGAAAATGTAAATCGAGTAGAAATTCACTGTGATCCAAACAATTTTAGTAGTATAGCAATTCCAAAAAAATTAGGATACATATATGAAGCCACTTTACGAAGCAGAACTGAAAATAGTGATGGGGAACCATCAGATTCAATGATTTGGTCTATATTTAGAGAGGACTATTTAAAATCTCCCGCTGCTACGGTAAAAATAAAAGCTTATGATGTATTGGGTAATCTAATTATCTCAAAATTTGAATAAATTATAGTGAAAATCTAACTTCAGCTTATTTTCCTAATAATGACTTCATACTCTTTAATATTATTTCAATTTCACTATCAAAAGCTTTCACTCTATTAAAATTGAGTTTGTTTACTTCAAGTAATTGGGACACAGCGAATTCAGGTACTTTGTTGATTTCTTTCGCTAGTTTAATCGCTTCCCCTAGAGTTTCTCCCGGTTCAACAAGTTTATTTATGATATTTAGTCGGTAGGCTTCCTCAGCACTTAGAAAATTCTCTTTTGAACCTGTATTCAAAGTAAGCTCAAGAGCTTTACCTCGACCTACAAGGCCCATATATGGGAAGAATAAAGGACAAGCTCCAAATCTAATTTCTGGATGGCCAAATAAAGCACCCTTCGAAGCAACTCTAAGATGGCAAATTACAGTAAGATCAAATGCTCCTGCAAGAGCATATCCGTTTATGGCTGCAATTAGTAGTTTTGGAAAATCAAATAAAGTCTGGTGAAAAAGGTGATTAGATTCTACGAATTCTTCATAATCGCCTTCACCTTGTACGACTTTTTGAACTTCGTCTCTATCAAATCCAGCGGAAAAGAATTCCTCCCCTCCATAAAAAATAACGGTTCTAATTCTTTTTTCTTCTTTGAGAAAAGTTAAAGCGTCTATGATTTCTGAACGCATATCAGAGCTAAGAGCGTTTTTTTTATCAGGGCGATTGAAATTGAGGATGCAAATACCCCGTTTAAACTCAAGGTTAATATATCTATAATTTTTAGATTCCATAGAATCTATAATGTAGAGTCATTAATAATGCTATTTTCTCTCCTTTATCTTACCATTTAAACTTAAAATTATCTCACGTATTTCGTCTAAAGCTCTTTCTGCCATTTCATCTCCATTTTCAATGTTAAAGCCAGTTATTGATATTTCTACTTCTAACGAAAGTCCAATTCTAGGATGGGTTTTAATCCACAGTTTGGGATATTTTTTTTCAAGTTTTGTAGTATATGGAGCAATTTGGGATTCACCAATACCCATAAAAAGCAAGCCCTTTTCTACAAACTTTCCTCTTTTTTCCTTTAAAATTGGCTTAATAACTTTGAGAAAAATCGCTTTCATTTCTGAAGGGACGCCTGGTAATACAAAAATAGATGTTTTTCCTTCTTTTAATTTTACTCCAGGGGCAGTTCCTCTTATATTTGGGAGTGGTATCGATCCTTGAGGAAGATAACTCATTTTTTCCCTTTCTTTAGTCATGCCTTCTAGTTTTAGAATTCCTCTTTTATACGCGTGTTCATATGCTCTTTTAATAGAATTATAGGCGTGTTGATTTAACTCTAATTCTAGGTTTAATCCCTTTGCTATACCCGCTAAAGTCATGTCATCAAATGTTGGACCAAGCCCTCCTGTGGTAATTAGCATGTCTGGTTTCCGTTCTAGAATGGTTTGTAAAGTTCTAGAAATAATCCCAATGTCATCTTCTATAGTTGTAATCCTTTTTAATCTATGTCCGTATTTGGCTATTCTTTTAGCCATCCAATTTGAATTGGTATCGAGTGTTTTTCCGATGAGGATTTCATTTCCAATTACTAAGATTTCAACTTCCATTTTTCCAACCAGTAGATAAAGAAAAGGTTTATTTTTGTGTTCAAAGGTAATTTAAATTATTCTTAATATCATTATATAGTCAGTAATTTTAATAAAAAGTTATGAATACAAGACAATGACTATAGAAATAGACGATAGTGGAACTGGTGATTTAGTTGGAGACGCATTTATTGGGTTTTATCGAAAGGATATGAACAAACTAATTTTTAAAACTCTTCCTGTAGATTTGTTTAAAGGTGAAAACTGGGAGAACAAAATGCCCTTAAAAAAAACCGTTGATCTCGTTAAAGAAGGTTTAGAAGAGCTAAAATTTGATAAAAAGAGAGAAAAAGTGTTGCTTTGCCGAGGAAATATCTTTGACGATGTAAGAGCTTATTTTATCGAAGAAGGTATTCTATACGAAGACGCAATCATTGAGGGAAAACTTCAAGACGCTGTCGAAAGGAGATTAGTCAATCATTTAAGACACGATTTAGGAGTTAGGTCAAGAAATTTAACTATTAAAAGTGGTGCAAAACGTTACTTTATTCTTTTCAATTGGCTTTCTTACGATTTCTATAAAAGAGAGAAGTACGTTAAATCTGGATTCAAAAAATGGAATACAATTTGGCGAGAAAGAGCTATTGAGAAGTACGAAGATTTAAACGCAAATAAGAAACGTAACTTCTACTGATTTATTATTAGTATAATTATTAAAAAAAGTTATAATTATAACTTTTTAAATGTGAGATTATGAAGATAGTAGTGTTTGCACCTCATCCTGATGATGAAATTTATGGTGCTGGAGGGTCAATTCTCAAATGGATTGAAGAAGGGCATGATGTGCACATTGTGTATGTTACTGATAATCGTATGTTAATTACTTGGGGTAGAAAAGAAAATAAATTGATAGAGGAAGAAGCCCAAAAATATCTCGACTTAACTGAGGAAGAAATCGGAGAAGTTGGATTACAAGAAGCTATTAAAGTGGCAAGAGCGTTCGGTTTAGCTGATAATAATTTTCATCTTTATAAATTTCACGATCAAGATGCAAAAAATCGAATAAAGGAAGGTATTGAGTTGTCAAAAGAAATAATCAAAGATGCTGATCGCATAGTAATACCAAGTGATAATAATAGTCACCCTGATCATCAATCTACTCATACTATGGCAAAACAAGCAGCTATAGAACTGAATCTCTCTCAAACTGAGTTTTTTGTTTATGGTATTAATAATATTATAAAATCACCAAAGAATAAACAAATAAAAATTATAATTGCTGATTATCGTGATAGAGCTTATGATATCTTAAGTTTATATAAAACGCAATTAGCTCTTATCGATTCACGATATGGTTGGTTAACCTTAAAGAGGAAAAGGTCAGAGCGATTCGGTGTCTTTTCCTTAGAAGATGCTGGAAATTTTTACAATTTTTAGAAAGAGGAAACGATCACTATTTTAAATTTGTTCCACATGCAGTACATACTTTAGAATTAGTGGGGATTTCACTACCACACGCAAAACAAATAATCTTGGTCTTATCTATAGGTGGATTCGATTCTGTTTGACCTTTCCCTTTCATTTCTTTAACATCATGCGTAAATACGCTCATATCATGATCTTGACTGAGCATTTTCTTAACATGGTCTCTATCGTGAGGAGTTATAATTGTAAAATCTTCTGAAGGTTCAATTTCTTTAAAACCTATAGGTAAATTTTTAATGTCACTGTTCTTAATAATTGTAACCTCATCTATCTCGTCCGGAGATTTAATATCATTAGAAAATGTCGAATTCTTATGAATTTCAGGTGATGCCGATTCAATCTCATCACCAATTAACTCCCCCTTTGGTTTTATTTCAGATACTTTAGGTTGAGGGATAATTTCCTGTCTTGAAATCTGTTCCCTTCCTCTTTGACCATATAATTTTGATTTGAGATCCTTGATGTGGTTAATAATCTGCTTGGTTTTTTCAATTAACATTGATTTATAATGTATGTCTATATTTGGCGTCTTAGACACATTCAAAGCCATTTCGGAGATATCTAACCATAGATCAATAGCTTGTTGAAATTTCTTATTTTTTTCCATCCCATTTGCCTTAGAAACTTTGTAGCTTAGTTCTTGGTTGAATTTTGCAATATCCATTATAAACAAAATGTTATTTTAATTTATTCTCAAAATTATCAAGTTAATTCAACTATTTATAATTGCTAATATAAGGATATATATAAAAATTAATAATTGGAATTTTTATTACATATTAAAGAAAGTACTTTTTAAATGTATTAAATGTCGTTAAGACCTTTTTCTACTACTGAATTAACTAATTTAAAAGAAGCAATTGAACGGAACGGGTTTAATCTAGAGGGAACTATCGAAAATTATTTTAGGTACAGCGTTAAAAAAAACAAATTAATCCTTTTTACGATAAAATTTCCAGTTTCGTTGCCTTTAAGGTTAAATTTTCCGTTTGAAGTAGTAAGTTTTCGAATTTGTCTTGCTTTTAAATTATGGGACTTAAATCAAAATACGGATAAAGTCATTATTCTTATATTGAAAATGTTGCGAGATCTAGCCCTTCAGATCTCTTTAGAGCATAATTTTCCAATCAAAGGTAAAGAAACTCATTTACTTGATTTATTAAATAAGCTTATGCCCGAAACCATCACTGATGAAAATGACAGTAAATGGCTAAATCGTATTCGAATCTCATTAATGAATAGACGGGAAGCCTTCGAAGAATTTGATAGTTTATCTACAAACAAGATTGTAAACGTACTAGATCAAATTAGGTTAAAACCTACCTTTAAGCTACCTTGGGAATTGAGAGATGGTGTACCTAAACTTAGGACTTCAGAAACATTATTTTTCTCTAATGACGAAGAATTTGATGAGTTTTTTATATTGGAAAAAGGATTTTTTACGTTTTTCAAGGATTTAGAATATAATAAATTTTATATTAGGTCTTCATTTGATTCCTATACCCCGTATATCTTGAATTCTTTATTTAAAGATAATGATTTTAAGCTCGAAACTTATGTCGAGAACTGGATTAAATTCTCTAGAATGATGATTAATTCAATAATCGAAATAATCAATCTGGCAAAAATTAACCAAAACGATTATATCAAATTCAATCCTACAAAAGAACTAGACTCAAATGACTTTGAATTTGAAAGCAATAACTTTCCTTTTTCTTCTTTACATTACGAAAGCTTAATGTCAAAAGGAGATTTATACCAAATCCACAACGATTTATTTAATATACCACCTTCCAATTTTGAAGTAATTAATTCTATTAATTCCTATAACGACGCAGAACAATTAATTAAAAATTATCGGTTTGACGAAGCTACTCAACTTTTAAACGATTCTTTAAAAATTTTCAATAAAAATCGCCAGAAAAAAGTTGTAGTCTCAATTCTTTTAAAATTAAGAGAAGTTGCGTCTGTGCTAAATCACGATGAGGTTGCGTTTAATTACTTGCAAACTGCATTAGGAGTCGCCAAGACTGGAGAGGTACCAATAGAGTACATTATAAAAATCCACTATTATTTAGGGATGAGATATTTTAAAAATGAAGAGAAAGATAAAGCCCTATCCCATTTCAATATAATTGTTAATTTTTTAGAAAAAGAAGAACCATCGATTAATAAAGAAGAATTCCTTGGTATGGCTTACCTATATCTTGGTTTAATTAATATAGAGCAGGATAAATTAGCTGAAGCTAAAAATAATTTTAAAAATGCATTTCAATTAGGAAATAAATCTACTAAAGTAAAGCTAAATTACTATCTAATGCGAGCTAAAGCCTATAAATCAAAGGGGAATTTATCTCAAGCCCAAAAACACCTGAGAGCGGGCATTGATACAGTTGGTATGGATTTTGACGAAAAAGAATTCGTTCCTATTCTTTATGATTTAATTTTAGAACTAGCGGAGTTCTATATACATCATAGAGTTGATTCAAAGAAAGCCCTATACTTAATGAAGAGTATTGAACAACGGCTTTCTCTTAACTTAAAGAGAGTTCCAGGGATTAGACGATCTATTCGATGGAATTTGCTAATGTGTGACTACTACGATATATTAGCTCGTGATAGTGATAATTCAACTCATTATTATCAACAAAGCCAAATATTAATCAATCAATTGAAAAAGATTGGAGTAATAGCTTAAAATCTTTTAAAAGAAGTTACCGTTTATATTTTGCTCGTTTGGCTCCAAGAGAATCTTTCTGTCCTCCATATTTGCCTTTTTCAACTCTCTGTACATAGAGTTCGCGAAATTTCATTCTAGGAGGTTTTTTCTTTTTCGAATTTACTCCAGTTCTTTCAATTTTAGGGGTTTGTTGTTTTACTTTTCCAGCTTTAGTTAAACTTCCATGGGAACCTGGCATTTCTTATATATCTCTTTTTAACAGTATTTTCTAAATTGTATACTATAATAAATTATAGCCTATAATCTCTAAAAATCATAATAAGCTCTTAAATTTTGCTATTATCAATAAAAAAAACTATATCTGAAGTAAAAATTGGACTCCACTATTTTTATAGATTCGCTTAAATTCTAATTTATTGAAGAACAGGTAAATAAATTACATAATCTTGGAGTTGCTATGTCAAAAAAAGAATTTACAGAGGAAGAACCTAAAATAGCTAAAGTTATTGATAAAAAAATCCAATATGGGGAAAACGAATATTCTTGCTTTGCTTGCGGTGAAAAAATTAAATTTAATACAAGAGTTTGCCCTTATTGCAATACACCACAAAATAAAAATAAATCAATAGTAAAGTAATAAATCCTTTACTACTAATAGATACTGTTTATTGCATGCAAATGAGTGTTCGAGATTACAACCGTAAAAGTTTCTCCTTAATAATTGGATTAAGTATCTTTGTAACAGTCTGTTTTTTAACGATAGGGCTTTTTTTCATTGAATTTGGAATTTTAATGTTGATAATAATTCCATTAATTGGTCTTCTTTATAATAGGTTTAATAATATACCGCTACTCCGGTGAATCTAAAAAGTTTTGTCCTCGCTGCAACGTTCCAATTAGTATTTATACAGAGTATTGTCGTAATTGTGGGTTGAAATTCATAAATAAATGTCCAAATTGTAATATCTATATGGACGGAAATATTAATTATTGCGATAATTGTGGATATAAGTTTCCCGAATATGAAGGAGATAAATTTCCGTTTGAGTATAAGGTATATGAAAAGGGAGAACAGTTATCCGAAAAACCAAACTTTTGTCCTACTTGTGGTGCTTCATTGAAGGACGCTGAAAATCTTAGATTTTGTGAATTTTGTGGCTCGAAAATTGTCTAAGAACTGAAGTTCAAAAAATTTTTTAATCCTAAATGATTTAGACATTTCATAAAACTGAAATAAAATGAGTAATTAGAAAATTTAATACTTAGTCGACATAATAAACAAATTATTTTACGCCACGATTTTTTAATTTATAACATGGGGACGTGGCGAAGCTCGGTATAACTTTACCAATTCGGTTCAAAGTGCTGATCGCGGCAGGCTCCAGACTTGTTGGTCACCGGTTCAAATCCGGTCGTTCCCATTTTTTTAAAAAATATTCTCTTAAAAGGATAAAAGATATCTTCTGAGTGATATATTTGTGCGTGAAAGACTTGTTTCACGATCATAAATGTCGGAATTTCTCTCTTTTTTCCTAAAAATCATCACACCCTCTTCAATTTATACTGCAAAAGTTTATTTAGATTTATGCTCGAAGCTCGAAAAGACGATAGTTTCGTTAAAAAAAAATTAACAGAAACCGTTTATCGGACGCGCAATTTTAATGTTATACCCCCGATTATAGGAATTATTATCGCAGATCAGTATGGGAACACAATTGCAGTCTTTGAGTATGATTCAAAAGACGATGATAAATATGGGTCTATTAAATCTTATCTATCAGGGGATCAAAAAAATTTTTTAGAAATTGATTTGGTTTCCATGTATTTAAGCTCGTTTAAAATCTTTGCCGGTCAAGCTAATATAAAAAACCTATCTCATCTCGAAATTTATGGTTCTAATATTAAAGCTCAGATATATTTTTTGCTTGAAAAATTTATGGTTATCATTTTTCTTAATTCTTACACAAACTTAAATTCCAAAGAGAGAGCTCAAGTTATAAAATATTGCGAAGATAAGCTAATTAAGCACGAATCTGAATTTGATAACTTTAACGACTCAAGTTCTAGAGAAATCCTGTCAATATTGGAACAAAGGGGTAAAAAATGGCTAAAAAGATTCAATGTTAGATACATTCAGACTTACAAAAATATTTACTTAAGGAAACACGAAACTACTGAAGAATTGATGAATCAATTAGGCTTAATAATTCAGAGTGAGATAGATGAATACCTTAATTATGTTCCAAACGAGATAATTAATAATTTTACTAAGGAATTAAAAAATAAAATTCAAGATAAACTCTTTGAACTAAACTTAAATGTACCTGAGAACTTTAAAAAAGAGTAGAATTTAGAAATTAAAATCGTGGACGATGATACTTTACGATTAACTCCAAGGAAACAAAATAAAGTAAAAAAAAATGTATAATTAATCTTGAAGTCTTACTAATACTGTCATAGCAATACCTTTAAACGTTACTTCAAAAAGATCGTCTTCTATATTTTCTATTTCAGAATATACGGCTCCCATTTCTTTGGTGAGAGATAAAATTTCTTCATACGGTATAATAGAATTTCTTCCCATGGCTATAAGTCCTATGGGCATAGAAATCTCTTTCAGAAATCTACGTCTGTATTTAAGTTTAAATTTCAATCCCGTGCTCTCCTTGAGTTCATTGCAATATTTCTTAATCATATCAAAAGATTCACGATTTTCTTTATTGAACACTAGAATTGCTGCTGTTGCACCTCTATAAAATTGGGGTCTCAAAAAGGCAAATCGTTTTTGACTTGTAATATCCCAGATCTGAAGTCTTGTTAAGGATTTATCGTAATTTTCAATTAATTTCGTTAAAAAATTAACACCAATTATATCCCTCTCAGGAGCGATATTAGGTTTATTAAGTATCTGCGGAAGATAGTCAGATTGTTCTTCTGTTAAACCGAGAATTATAACTTTTAGCTGGATATCATACGTGATGCCCCATTCTCCAAAATTAATTAAAAACTTTTCGTATCTATGGATTTTTTTCCGTAAATCGTATAATTGGGTACGTTGTTTATTTGAAAGAGTTATCCCCATAACCCGATGCAGAACTGCTTCAGCTTGGCCTGGACTTATAGTTTTTTCATTTATCTCACTAATTTGAGAGGAAACTTCTTTAATATCTAACTCTTTTGATATATTCTCAATTGGAATTTTAAATTTCTTCAGATATGCCTTTAAATCATTTATTTCCTTATCTCTATAGGTGTAGGATTTTGAATTCATTTTCATCCTCCTTTTCATTTTTTATTGACGTCAATCGTAAATATTGACGTCAATCCTAGAAATGAACTCCCAATTATTTAAATGTTTGTATAAAAACCTCAATGAAAAATAACATTGTTTATAACATCAGAGTCATTCAGTATCCAAAAAAGAAGACTTATTACTAATTTCAAGTATAAATAAATATACTAAATGAAAAATTAAAACTGATAATAGGGTTATTAGAATGGGACTAGGATCAATAAAGGTAAATGGTAAAAAATTTAATGTAAGAGAAGAGCTCGGCCTCATAAGATTATCTATAAATTATATGGATATCGAGGATATTACAGAGCTAAAGGGGCTTAATAAATTAAAAAATGTTACATCCTTGGATCTCTCAAACAATGAAATAACAGATTTCAGAGGGCTGGAGGAACTAACAAACCTTCAGCAGTTACATCTTAGCAACAACCAGTTTAAAGTAATTGAAGGGCTAGATTCTCTAACCAAACTCGATCGCATTTTTTTAAGTGGAAATCAGATTCATGAGCTGAAAGGACTTGATTCTTTAACTAACCTTCAATGGTTAGAGATCAATAATAATAAGATAGCTGAGATTAAGGGATTAGACTCATTAACTAATCTAATAAAGTTGGAACTTGTCGGAAACCAAATAAAAGAACTACAAAATTTAGAAAAACTTTCAAGTCTTGTAGTTCTGGATCTTAATCGAAACCAAATAACAGAAATCAAAAAATTAGAAGCGTTATCTAATTTAGAACGTTTGTTTCTCGGTTATAACCAAATTTTAGAAATAAAGGGGTTAGATACATTGACTAAACTTACAGTTCTATATCTTAACAGCAATAAAATAACAGAGATCAAAAATTTGGAGTCGTTATTAAATCTAGAAACTCTGTACCTTGATACAAATCAATTACCCAATTTAAATAATTTTGAAAGTCTGGAAAAACTTGAAAAACTCTATGTTCTGTTTCTAGGTATGAATCCAATAGAAGGAGAAGATAAACAATTTGCAAAAGATAATATTGAACGAGAAGATGTAAAAAAATTGTTGAGTTCTTACAGGGAATGGAAAGAGAACACTAAAAAATAGGATGAGAAGAAAAACAAACTACTCTTTGAAGTATTTAGCCAAAAACCATACTTCAATAACCAAACCTACTAGCCCTACAACAAAGGGAGCAGTGTAATTTATACTTTCAGCAAGAAAACCTCCAATCGCTCCAGTAGGCAACATCCCTATTCCTCTGATAAATGTTACAATTCCATAAGATTCAGCTTTCCTGTTATCATCTAAATTAGTTAAAGTCATCTGCTCGGAAGGAATAAAAGTAGTTACCGCAATTCCAAAAAAGATTTGTCCAACGATTAATCCCGGAAAAAGGAATATTGTAATCCCTTGAGACCACAGTACCGATGTTAGAATATTCATGGAAAAAAATACCATTCCAAAAAATTGACTTATAATTAAGCATTTTTTTCTACCAATTTTATCTGCAATTCTCCCAGCAGGAATTTGAGACACCATATTTGAGATTTGAAACCATAGAGCTATAAATGCGATATTTGAATCTAGGAAATTATAATTAGCTTTTAGTCCCGCGTTATAAACAGATAAAACTATACCCCATACAAAAACATCAAAAGCAAAGAAAAAAGTAGCTACTTTTATTTTCGGGTTTTGAAAGAGTTTTGTGGATTTTTTCTGTTCAACATCAGTGGGGGAACTTAAATCTCGTATTTGGATATTACTCGAGGAAGTTGGGGTTCTTATTATAAAGACTAAGATTAACCACTCGATAATCAGGATGATACTGAAAATTAGAAAATAAAATTGAGAACTAAATGCGGGATTCAGCACCACAAAGGAGGTACCTCCAATCGCTCCTCCAAAATATGCGAAAAATACAAGACCGTACATTTTTCCTTTCTTAGATCCACCACTGTTTTCAGATACGAAGATTTGAAAATTTAAACTATTTACCATTGCGCCTAACACATATATGAGGATTCCCACTATAAGAATTGGAATGCTACTTGTGAAAACTAATATTATTAACCCGAAAGCAAATATCGGAGGGCCAAATAACCATATTGTTTTAATACCGTATTTATCAGATAATTTACCTATAAGTGGCATAGGTAGAAACTGCATTACGTTTGAGATCGAAACTATAATACCGGTGTAAAAAAGGGATTTCCCCGTTAATGTAAATATAAAGGGTTGGAGAACAACATTAAACGCACTAAATCCGAATCCATGTATTAGATTCATGATGATCTGGGACCATAGATTTCTCATTTTTACTCGGTTGGATTTTTCCGATTTGGGAATGCTTTCCGGTTTATTTTCTCCACTTTTCATTAAATTTTTAAATGGATTAAAGCTTAAATCGTTTGTCCTCCGCGAAAGCAGACAAATTCGACTAAACGATAATAATTTTCACTTTGAAATAAAAAAGTTAATATGAATGAAGTGTATAAATTTAATTTAAAACTGAAAGAATTAATTTATTATGTATCAAATTGAAAAACTTAACGATACCAGTTTTTATATAAAAGCGACTGGTACCTTTCCTCCACCAGTGGCCGAAAGATTTATAAAAGAATTTGGGGAGTTAACTAAAGATATCCACGATAAATTGAGTATAATTGTTGACATTATTGATGCAATTCTTCTAAGTATTGATTCTATTGAAATGATCCTTGAGTTCTTAAAGAAAAATAACAAAAGGCTTTTTAGATCTGCTTTTATAATCGCTAAAAATCCCCCTTTAAGCGAAGAATTCAAATATCTCTTAGATCGTGCTCAATCCTCAAAACGAAAAATTGTGTCCAACCTTGAGGAAGCGAAAGAATGGATAGGTATTGAGAAAGTCGTGTTTAAACAGTAATATTGAAAAATCTTTATAAATTGGATTATTACAATAAACCTAACCTTCTTTTACATAATTCAATAGCTTTTGGATTATTATCCACACCAATCCATTTTCTACTTAAATTTTCAGCAGTGGATATAGTTGTTCCAGACCCGCAGAAAAAATCCGCAACAATATCTCCTTCGTTAGATGATGCTAAAATTATTCTTTTTAATAATTTTTCTGGTTTTTCAGTAGGATAACCATGATATTCTTTTGATCTCGTAATCGTTTGATATGAAAAGATATCGTTCCAAACATCACCAACTAAAGTTCCGGGACTTTCATCTAAATATTGCTTCCCTCCTCTTCGTTTTCTGTAGAGGCGTCCATCTTCGTCTTGATATCTAAACATTTTATTAAGATAATCTTCTCGATAAGGTAGATATTGTTTATTAAATGTGAAATTCTCTGATTTTGTGTAATACAATATTGTATCGTGTTGACGCACCCAATTTTTTACTTGACTTTTAAAACCCGAGACACTCCCTACATTCCATATAATTTCCCTTCGAAAGTTGTTTCTTCCAAAAGTTTCGTCACATATCGGTTTCAAATCAAAAATTGCATTTGCATCGCAATGTAAATAAAAACTCCCAGTTTTTTTAAGAACGCGATACATTTCTTTAATCCTAAGTTTCATAAAATCTAAGTAGTCTGTTAACGAATTCCATAAATCAGAAAATTCTTTATAATCGACACCGCTGTAGAATGGGGGATCAATATATATGAGATCGATTATTTCTGAATCCAACTTCCTCATAAATTCTAGGTTCTCTGCGAGATAGACAGTATTTATTTTCATATGAGAATTATATAGGAATGAACATTAATGCAATTATGATGAAGAAAGAAAGGTTAAATAAGAATTTCTTGGATGAGTTCCGAGATTACGACTTCTCAAAAATAAAAGAGACTAAAATCTTTTTAGTAGGTTCGATTAGATTTAAAGATTATTTTGTTAAGATCGAGTCAATTTTACAAATTATTTATAAAAAACTTGTTGGAGTTTGCTCAGTTGATGGATTATTAAATAAAGATAAATTTAATACGGAAGAATGGGATAAATTACAAGAAATAGCTCTACAAAAATTGAGTGATCAAGAAGCAATTTTAGTCCTTGATGTGAAAAACTATGTAGGAGAACAATCAAATGAAGAAATTGAATACTTCAAGTCTACCCTGCATAAACCAGTATATTATTTATCTAGACTTAAAAAGGTCTAATTTTAATACCAAGTAATTAATTAGAATCGATTTAACGAGTAAACTTAGTCTTGAAAATCATAAATTTGGTAAAGTCGTAATTTATTAAAGGTTAAAATAGATTTTAATCATAAATAATTCAATTGGAAAATTTAACGATAAAAACCGCGGGTTATAATTAAAATGGAATTGTTCCAAGTATTTTGGGACGATCAAAAGAAACTATTTTTAGAATTCGAAAAAAATGATGAGGAACAAGTTCTTTTTCTTCCTGAAAAGATAAATCGGTTAAATATCCAATTTGAAATTTCAAAAATAGTCAAACAAGAGATTTGCTACAAGGAATCTCCATCCTTAGTTTCAATTAAAAAAATATATCATTCAAATGAATTTTTGGGTTTTTCTATAGAATTAGATGAGATTCAGGGATATGTAGATATCCAGATTAAAATTTTAAGATTAACAATTTATTTATACTCAGGTCAGAGAATTGAGTATACATTTTCAGAGAAATTCAATGTATCTGATATTTGGGTAAATGATGATTGCTACGCTGGCTTCCAATTCATAGATTTAAGAACAAATAAAAATCATAGAAGAAAAGTAACCCAAGAAAGGGTTGTTCAAGCAGTTAAAACCGATTTTAATGAAAAAAAAGAAGAAAGAACAGTTATTTACGAGAAAAATAGCATTGAAAGCATTCCAATGGATCAATCCGTAATTTCAATGATGAGTGAGAGTAATAAAACACTAAAAAACATCGAGCATCATCTAGCAACCCTGGCTATGACCTTACAAAATATGCCTGTTAATCCAATATCTTATGGTCCACCTTCTCGTATTCCTCAGAGAATTCCTGGACCGGGCATTGAAAGAATTAAAGGACCAGAAATGCAATCGCTAATACAAAGTTCGAGTTCTTCGTCTAAACTATTAGTAATAAAAGAAATGAAAACAATTTTTAGAGAATCCACAGAGAAAAATAATGGTTTCAGTATTAAAGATATTCTAAAGCCAATGGAAGAGAGCGAACTCCAGTCAATTGTATTATGCGATGAAGAACTTGAGAAAAAAGAAGAAGAAGCAATTAAGAATCAAATTAAAAGATTTAAAGAACATCAAGAAGAGAAAATCAAAATTGAGCAGTTAAAAGAACCAAAATAGTCTTCTCACTAACTTTTAAATAGAATTTTTAAATTTAATTCCAAATTTCCAAAGATGATAATCGTTGTTAGTTTCATTATAAATCTTTAATTATCTTCAATTATTTAGATATAAATGAGGATACTTAACTCAAAGGAGGTTTTTTATAAATTTTATTAGTTTATTTTATTGGAACAGCTGGCAGTGGAAAAAGCTCTTTAACGGGATTATTAAGGGATTATGTAACGAATAGAGATCCAGAAATCTCAGCAATAACTTTAAATCTAGATCCCGGCGTAAAAGTAATGCCTTATAATCCAGACATAGATATTAGGGATTTTATTGTTCTTGAAGAAGTAATGACTGAATACGGATTGGGACCAAACGGTGCTATGATCTTAGCATCTGATTTAATGGTTAATTTTTTGGACGACTTAAAGTATGAAATTGACGAATTTAATCCAGATTGGGTATTTGTAGATACTGCAGGTCAGCTTGAATTATTTGCTTTTAGAGAAACAGGCCCCTTAATAGCAAGTACGTTAGGTTTTGGATCGATTCAAAGAGCGGTATCCTTCCTTTTTGATTCAAATCTTGTCCTAAGACCTAATGGGTTCATATCCACGCTACTTCTAGCTGCCTCGGTACAATTTAGGTTTAGAAATATATCACAAATTAATGTATTATCAAAAGTAGACCTATTAAGCGAAGAACAAATTGAAATGATAGTTAATTGGAGTCAAGATTTTAAAGCATTAGAGGATTCTACCAATGAGAGGGAAAGTGGATTAATTAGAGAGTTATCTATGCTAATATCCGATGTATTCAGTCAATTAGGATCCACTTCTGAATTAATACCTTGTTCAATCAAAGAAGAAAAAGGATTAGATCTCTTATTTGGTTATTTGCAAAGATTATTTGGTTCAGATAAGTCAAAGTTTTATTGAATTAGTGAATTAATATAACAAAATAGGTTATATCTTATAGATTTGAATTAAAATATGAAAATTATAGGTCCATGTGCAGGTATAGGGTCGAGATTACGCCCGTTTACACTAAGTAAGCCTAAAACATTCATTAATGTTGCTGGAAAGACCGTTTTAGAACATATTCTTAATAAATTTAGCGATACATTTGATTCAGATACGGAATTAATTTTAATTGTTGGTTACAAGAAAAGACAAATAACTGAATTCGTCAAACAAAAGTATAACGATAAATTTAAATTAACTTTTATCGAGCAAGTACCTCGCGGATATAACGATGATATACCATTTTACTGGGGTTTAGGTGAGGCTGTCTATCTAGCAAACATACAATTTGAAGAGACTAGTTATACAAGTAAAGAAGCGGATAGACGTGATGGATCGTTAATTTTCTTAGCAGATATGATACCTATTGAGGAATATTCCTATTTGATGTATCGATATTATGAATCTGATGTAGATGGAATCATCACTGTAATGGAAGTACCGGAAGAAGATGCCAATTCATATGGTGTTGTTGTCGTTGATAAAAATTCGCTTATTCAGAAATTAATTGAAAAACCGAAGGAATTTATATCAAATTTAGCAATAGCAGGTATTTATGCATTTTCTAACTCCGCTACTAAAGCTCTCTTTGATATTATAAAGGGCTATTTAGACAAAAGAACTGAGAACTCTAAAGAAGTCTATTTAACCGAGAGCTTACAAGATTTAATCAATAGCGGTTTTAAAATCGCTGCAGTTAATCTTAAGAAGGGAATTTTAGATTTTGGAAGGCCATCCGAAGTGTTAAAGGGTAATAAGTATCTGTTAGAACAGGAATCGATAAAATTTGAAGATTTTAACGAGTTAGGTATTAGTTCTGAAAGGTCATTTATAAAAAATCCTGTTTATATTGGAGAAAATTCTAGAATTTTTAATTCAGTTATCGGGCCATATGTTTCGATCGGATCTGGTTCCATAATAGAAAACTGTATTTTAGAAAATTGCGTTATTGAAAGGAATGCCACCTTGAAAAATGTAATCTCTGAGAAATCTATAATTGGTAGCAATGTTAAGGTTGAAAATATTAGCAAAGATAACTTAATAATTGGAGATAAAAGCATTTATTGATTACTCTTTTTATAACTGACAAAAGATATTTAGGAGATTTTAAGATATTTTAATTAATGTCGTAAAATATATTTTTAGTAAGAATAAAATTAATTATGAGAAGATTTTGAAATATCATGCCAAAATATAATATCGCATTTGATGTAGCACACAAACCTAGAGGTAAAATCGACGAGAATCTCACAGAATTACGAGATTTCTTAAATTCAAACGATTTCCTCTGTTATAACTTCTTGGAAACTCCAATTACTCAAAATTCATTAAAAGCTTTTGATATCTTAGTATTCGTCTGTCCAGATTTTGCGAGAATTACTACCATGGAAATTACTGAAATTAATAATTGGGTTAGACAAGATGGAGGCGGACTATTGCTTTTATCTCATGCAGGGGGAGATAGAGGAAGAAATAGCAATATGAGTGAACTTAGTCAGATTTTTGGCATTGTTTTTGAAAACGATCAAGTCTTAGATGAAACATATAATCTAGGTATGGAAAATATGCCTATAATTACAGCATTTATACCACCACATCCAATTACAAATAGTATTAGTTCTATCTGTTATAGGTCTGGTTGCTCACTTAGTGTATTAGGAAATGCTATTTCAATCGTTTCTTCAAATGAGACTTCTGAACCATTCTCATCTGCATTGACCTGTGTTGCTGAGCCTGATAATGGTAGAATTTGTGCAATTGGAAGTTATGAAATATTTAGAGATAAAGTAGGGGGTGGATTTAATAACGATGAACATCCCAATTTTGCGTATAACATTTTTTCGTGGTTAATCTCTGACTATAGAATGGAACTCCATTCGAGTGGTGCAATTCCGGAAGTTATCCCTCAAGAAGAAATAGCTGTCCAACAATCTTCAGAATATTCTTCATCTCTGACTCAATCTGGCTTAGAAGATAAACAAAAAGTAGATATCAACTTTTCTATGAACATATCAAATAAGAGCGAGTTAGTAGAATTACTTAAAATATTTCAGAATCAAATTGACACGATAAAAACAACTATTGATAAACTAATTAAAACGGCTATATCATCTGATAAAGAGGTTACTGAATTGAAAAAAAAACCAGGAAATTCTACTAAGTCTTCACAAAAGCAGATTAAAAAATCAATTAATAATGGATTTGATGAGTTATTAGCCCCCCCGGAAAAATTATCTGATTTACCCCCAAAACCCGATAGTTTAAAAATGAAAGACAGCGATGATCTTACTGGATTACCAAAAATCGACATCACAGATAAATTAAAACCCAAACCAAAACCGAAAACTAGTAAGAAAGCTAAAAAGAAAGATTTATTAGCTGAAAAAAAAGCTTTAGAAGGTAAATTGAATTCGGTCAAGAACTTGATAGATTTTATAGAAAAGAAATACGCTTCGAAGCAAATGGACAAGAAATCTTACGAAAAACGAGTTAGCCAATTGAAGAATGATTTGAAAACAACTCAAAATAAAATTGAAGAAATTGATAGACAGTTATAACTTTGATTTTTTTATTTAAATTCTTCTTCTGTTAATTTTTAACTCATTTATAGTTCTAAAATTGTCTAAAATAAATTAATTCAAAAGTTCAATTAAATCTAAAAAAGGATAAAAAAAGACAATTTAATTAGAATGAATCAAAACATAATTATTGATGCTCGCAACCACACCCACATTCATGCGCATCCGGTGGATCTGGTTCACAACCCGTTTCTAAAACTTTTATTTTGAAATTAAGAGTTTTACCTGCTAGTGGGTGATTCATATCAATTTTTATAAACTCTTCATCCACTTCTTTAACCCACGCCATTGAGTGAGTCCCGTTAGCATCACCTACTCCGAGCATCATACCCGGCTCAGGATCCAAATCTTTTGGTAATTGATCCGAGCTTACTGTTTGAACTAAGAGAGGATCAATTTCACCATAAGCTTCAGAAGCGCTTAGTGTAATCTCATACACTTCCCCTACCTCTTTACCGATAACTGAATTATCAAACCCTTTAATCAACATTCTCGCGCCAACTTTAAATTTTAACGGTTCCCCCCCTTGTAACTCTGTACTATCGAATATAGTTCTGTCTTCTAATCTTCCTTCATATTCGACTTTGATGATATCGCCTTTCTTAATAGCCATAGAAAACCAACTTTAACATATTTTATAAAATAATAGAATTATTCTTTATTACTTAACTGTTTATATTTTAGAAATTGATACCCTTAGGTTGGACTATATTGGCTAAATCTATTTAAAAATCAAATTTCAACTAAGAGAGAGATAGAAGGATTATGAGAAAGTATAGACGAATAATTAAAGAATAAGTCTATAAGATATACTTTTTCTATTTCATGTCATTTGTTCGAATAAGGCTTGAAATTCTTCTTTCACTTCAGTTAGTCCAAGACTTTCCAGTAGATCAATAGATCGCTGGCTTAAAGAATAAAATGAACGCGGTTCGGAACGCTTATATTCCGTTCTTTTCTCATTCTTTATAAAATCGTTTTCCTTGAGAATCTTGATATGATAATTCAAATTATTTTCTGGAATTGATGATAATATCAACTTTAATCTGCTGAAAGACAAAGGATTTTCGCTTGCTAATAGTGTGAGCAAAATTTTATAACGGGTTTTCTCAGATATAAATTCCAATCCTTTTCTTTTGTTCTCATATTTTAGTGGAAGCTTCAAATTATCTACCTCCTATCATTTATATTAGTTTTTTCGTTTAGTTCCAAGGTGAATATATTTAATAGCATATTTAAATCTAACTCAAATCCAATAGAGTCAGTTGTCATTGACATATAATAATTAATAATATAAACCAATTTCTAATATGTTTAGTATATTTTAGGGGAAATTAAGTGGAGATTTCACATCATAGTGCATGGGATGAATTTTTAGATGAATTCATTAGCGTTTTCTCAATATTCGATCTTTTAAAGAATAAAATTTTCATATGTGGTTCATACAGCGATGATACATTCGCTACTCTTCAAGAAGTACAAAAGATTATAAATGCGAATATATGTAATCTTGGATTCTTCGAAAATGAGTTTAGACGCACCCACCTTGAAAATCTCATTCTAAAGTTTGATCTTATCGCAAAATTTTCAGATGAGATCATTATGATCATCGAACATGATAAGGGCGGGCATATGATTGAGATGGGGATAATCCTCTCGTTTAAGGAGTATTATGAAAAAACTAAAGTATTTGTCCTGAAAGATATAGATATCACTGAAGTTTTAAAGAGAGGGGGCTTACTAACCCCATTCTTTAAAGAAAATGTTAGTTTGTTTTATTTTGAAGATGTAGAGGAATTAAAAAGATATATTGATGAAATTTATTAAATCAGTAATTCTTAGCTTTTTGAAAATCCTCCATGATGGAACTCAATTTTGTAAGTGAGTTTCAATTTATCACAGTAGGTTTCTATCTCAGACTCAATTAAATCCCATAAAGAATGGTCCTTTCTGAACTCTTGATAGACAGGTACTAGGTCAGGATACTGCTCTTTAATCACCTTAAGGATTCTTGGGACATTGTGAGGTCTGAAATTTAAATTCTCAAAATGATACGAATCAGTATAGTCAATTGTCTCTTCAATTATTGCTTTGTAATCTGTAATCTGTGGGAAAAATGGAGAAATAAATGTGTATGTTTTAATTCCGTTGTCGTGGACTTCTTTTAATGCTTTCAATCTTTCATGAGGTCTTGAAGCCCCTTTTTCAATAAGCTTAGCAAACTCTGAATCTAAAGTGTTAATAGATATCCCTACTTCAAGATTTTCAAATTTCTTGAATAGATCAATATCTCGTGTAACTAATTTAGATTTAGTTAAAACTGAAATCTCTGCTTTTGTACCAACAAGTTTTTCAAGAATCTTTCGAGTGTTTTCATATTTTAACTCTGACGGAAGATAGGGGTCGGTTACTGAGCTAAGAAGTATTCTTTTTCCATTGTACCTCTCAGATTTTATTTTATCAAAGTCGTAAGTTTTAATATCTAAGAATTCGCCCCATTTATCACCTTTATGACCAGTAAATCTTATCATAAATTCAGCGTAACAATAAATGCATCCATGCTGACAACCAACATAAGGATTAATAACAAAATCTACATCAGGTATGTTACTTTTCGTTATGATGCTTTTCGCTTCTCTAAGATTAATTTGCATTCTTTTACACCTCTTTTTTTTAAGAAAAATCTATTAATATGTCTAAAATTAATATATAAAATAAATCAAACTAGGTTTTTTTATGCCATTACAATTATTTAAAAATGAGAGAACTAATAAAATCATCCTCTATATTATTCTAATAGCCTTAATAACTACCTCAGCTATACTCATTGCTATTATAGTTTTTTACTATGGATCTTTTGAAGAAATTGGAGGAGGATGATGCCCTATCTTCACAAATTTACTAGTAAATTTAATCTAAAAAGGATGATTTTTGCGAGAAAATACTAGTCGCAAGATGACTTACCCCGCGAGGGTTAGAAGAATAATACTTATAATAATATATATAATATGTAGTATTATTTAATTTATTAATGAACAATATTCTTATAAGTGTTTAAGACCTTAATTACACAATTTTAATTAATAATGCAGTAAAAATGCAAAAGTAATGCGGAACCATGTCGAAACAAACTCCTGATAACATTAAGTACGCTCTGCGCGCTATTGGTTTAACAGATTACGAAATTGCTATATACTTAACTCTAATTTCAAAAGGGCCAATGGATGCAAGAGAACTTTCTGACGCTTCTGGAGTTCCTTATTCTAGAATATATAATATCTTAACTCAGTTGGAGAAAGAGAAGAAGTTCTTGCACAAGGAAGAAGAATCAAGACCTAGCCGCTACTTTCCAAAAAGTCCTGACGAGGCATTAATAATAGCAAAAAAGCAGTATGGTGTTCGCTTTGACAAATATTCAGATGAGATTCTCCGTTACCTTACCCCTATTTACGAATCACACGATACACCTATAAAAGTTTCGTTATATATCCACCGCGGCAGGAATATATGTATTAATAGAAGTTTGAATCTCATTGAACACGCAAGAAATTCTCTCTATTTAGTTGCACCCTATTATGAATTTCTAGATATCTTTTACGAGGATCTAAAAAAAGCAAGAGCCCGCGGAGTAATAGATATTAGGTTATTAATAGAAGAGGGCGCTCTAAAAGACGAAAAATTCGAAGAGTTAATTAAAAAATACTCAGAAATTTGCGAAATTCGCTCCCGTAATCAGGTATTTGGAACAAGCATAGTAATGGATGAAGGGGAAGAAGCCTTCATAGTATTAACGCAGGAAATTTTCAAAGGCTTAAGTTATTTCGGCGTAGCAACTGATCACGTAGCTTTTGGTCCAGCAAGTAATTTTTATTTTAGTTATCTATACGAATCTGCTAAACCTGTAAAATTTGAATAAGAAGACCTTGGAAGGTTAACTAATTTACTTTTTCTTCGGTAAATACGGGAAGAATCAGATGTGATGGATGATCTTTGTCATGATATATCGTTTGAGTAGCGATTATGTAGTTTGCATCATTTCGTTTCCCTGCAAGGTTGGTGTTAACATCAAATCTAGGGAAATTACTAGATGATATTTCCAATCGTATTTTATGGTTCTTTGGAAAAAAAATAGCAGTTGTTCCAATTACTATTTCATACTTATATATTTTATTAGGAATAACTAGCTTGGGATTATTTAAATCACCGTTAAGATAACGAGTTCTAACTCCTGAATCTATTACATTTATAGCTTTTTTACTACCAGGATAAACATCAACGAGTTTAACCGTAAAATCAGTATCCTCTACAGTGGTAGAAGCGAAAAGTATAATCTTTATTTCACCTATAACTTCTAAACCTTTTTCAAGTTCTTGCGTTGAATATACTAAAACATCGTCCCGCTTCTCAATATTAGTTTGATCTTGAGGACCACTTAATAAGAATAGGTTTCTTCCTCCCTTTGTTATTACGGGATCAGAAGGATCAAATTTGTATACATCTGGGAATTCTTCCTCTGGTTTTTTTTTAGAAAGATATCCATCCCCTAATAAACTATTACTTCTCCCGTTCGAGTGCAGGTATAACTTTCTTTCAGTGGAGGAAGGTGGCCATTTATTAAAGGCTCTCCAAATATTTTTATTTAGTATAAAAGCGCGTATAGGAGGTATTTTTGACAAGTCTGGCTCATTTTCCTTTAATAAAATATCGTACCACCAAAAAGGGAGTATATTTTGAACGAATTTAATATCATCTATAAAGTGCGTGTATTTTAATGTCATGAAAAATATTTTATCCATATTTATATGGGACCATGGACCTATTATCATTTTAAATTTATCCTTAAAAAATAGTGGGGCCTTATCTTGAATTAGCTTCACATCTCGCATCATGTGCTCAATAAACATATCGTACCAACCTCCAATAAATAACATAGGAGTTTTAAATTCATAGTTAAGCCCAAAAGCGTATGGAGATAAATCATAGTTGTGAAATAAATTTCGTTCGTAAAACACTTCTTTTATCAGTTTTAAGAACGACCCTTGATCCATTTTCGATACATCCACATTCGTTTCATAGACGCGATTCATCATTTTCATCACGTATTTTGGATTCTCTACACTCGCCATGTCTGATAATTTTGGTTTTCTTGAATCTAAAGGCTCGTTGTAAAAACTATTTGAAGGATTAAAAAACAATTGTTTATACAATCCGTTTTTATCCCATTGATCAAATTTCACCGTATTTAGATTTTTCATAGTAGCCGTAGAAAGCATTATCAAATACAGAGATCCCGATAAACCAACCGGATATAATCCGCCTGGATGCCAAAAAACATTTGAATAAGAACTATGAATTGGACTTAAGCAAGTGAGTAAATTTTCGTTGTTCCAAGATACAGCCAGCTGCGTTATGCCTAAGTATGATAAACCCCACATACCAATTTTTCCATTAAACCAAAATCGTTTTGAAATCCAACGTAACGTTTCTAATCCATCTTGTTGTTCATACATATAAAGTGAATTAGTTCCATAGTCGATTGATCGCCCACTGCCTCGAATGTCTTGAACCACTACTACATAGCCCTTAGAAGCTAAGAAATAACCTAATATACAAAGTTGATTTTTCCAATATGGTAATCTCACTAGAATTGTCGCCTCTTTACCTCTCTTTTTGTAAATATCTTTCGGTAAATAAATATCTGTTGCTAGCTTTCCACCATCTTCGAGTTCAATTAGAACTTCTTTTAATCTTCTTGAAGTAGTTTCAGGTAAAAAATTAAGACTCTGGAGTATTCGAGTTCGCCCAATAATTTCAAATATTTTAAATAGAGGTGTATAGATGTAATCGACAAAAGACAGCAAACGAATAAAAATTGGACTAAGAGGAGATAAAATTGTCGGTAATTTAAGCCCTATCTTTATTTCTTTAGGATTAAAATTTCGTTGCATACTTCTAAAATAATATAAAGTTAAAGATTTTTGAACTTTACTGTTTAAAAAGTAATTGTAATCGCATCTTCGGGACAAACTTCTACACACTTAAAGCAACGACTACAGAGTGAGCCCCAAATAGGCGTGATTCTCCAATCTTGAGGATCATATATGTCTTTTTGCTTCTTCTCAGTGCATAACGTTTCATGCATAATAAATACAGCTGGATCACATGATTTCATACACAAACCGCAGTTTCTGGGATCAATTTTTCCTTTTTCCCCACAAATAGAATTATCTATTTTTATCCTAGTTCTTTTCTTTTTCTTTGCTTTGCTCATATAATCACCTAGTACGTTCCATCAAATCCAGGATACTCTTCTCTGGGAATTAATTTTAAAGCGTCATGTTTACAAGCGTGACGGCAAACACCGCATCCATAACATTTATTATAGTCGATTATAACTCTATCCATTGAAGGAATAAACCGAATAGCGCTTAATTGACACGTTGCAACGCATGATTTACATCCTTGGCATTTATCTTGATCTAACTGAATAATGTATTCCGCTTTATACATCACATTGATATCAAAATTGTTGCGTAGCGTAAACGCTCCACATTCAGGACTCTCACACGAACAAACTGCATTTATATACGGTATTGGTTGAAACCAAACGCTTGAGATGTATCCTTTTTTATTGAACTCTTCCAACTTTTCAACTGCAGTCTCTCGGTCAATCCTTACTACTCTGTCTTTTGGTATAAAGCGAGGTAATTTTTCAAGGACCTCTGATAGTACACCAAAGTTTATGCAAACAGCTTCTTTTTTCTTTCTTTGCATCCAACGACACATACAATAATTACATATTATTGGCTCAGCCGCAAGTTCTGACATAATAATTTGAGCATCCTCTAAGGGTATTACTTGACCAAAGTGGCCATCAGCTCTTACGGGATTTCTCCTTTTTTTCTGGCTGTGAATCATGTTTTCAGCCCTCCAGCGAAGAACTTTTCCAATAATCGGCATCTTCAACTTATATCCGAGATCTTTAGAAGAAAACCCCATTATTTTTCTAATATAGACTTGCTCAAAATTCATCCATTGCTCCGTCAAGTAATCTTTCATGTTACTTTCTTCAGCAAGCTCATCGGAGTAATTTCTGGCATTCATATACCATTTCTTACCTGCTCCATGAGACATACACCACTGACACATAATTAATACATTCTGCTCTTTTCATTAATTTCCTAATTTTAATAATAAAAATTAGACTTTTTACTTTATAAAACTATTTCTTTATACACAGATCTCTTACCAAGACATTAAAAAAAAAAATTTCCTTTAATTAATATCTTAATAAAATATAAAAAAGATCTTTTTTAGTAATGATAAGAGCTACTTACATATGTAATAACATAGAGGGAGCAACCTATCGAATTGAAATTTGGTACGAACTCGAAGATTTAGCCGAAGCAACTAGGTAAATTTTTTGATTGCCCCCAAAATATCGAGTGGGCAATCACATCATTAGCAGATAGGAAGCTCTGATTTTTATCTAAAGTATATTATTTTAAAAAAGCTCTTTTTCCCAAGTATATAAAAAGTTCACCTAATTCAAAAACTGTGAGCGGAAATATTAGATTAGCCATATCGTTTCTTAGTTCTTGTTTGTCTTTCCCTGAGATAATTAATTTCTCAATATCTTCGACAAAATCATCCATATTCATAAAAAGAATCTCAATTTTATCGCATCCCGTTAATTCTTCTATATCTTTATCCAGATGCTTTTCGACTTGATTTAATAATCCTATTTTCAACTTTGGATCTAATTCATATTTGGAGATGATTTCATTCATTTCTTCCAAAATAATATTTATCGTTAAATTCCAGTCCTTATTGACCTTATATTTTGGAATCAAAACTTCACTAATTATAATTTCATAAAGAGTAATGGGTGCTTGTTCGTCATATTCAACATCTAAACCATTCCTTAATTTTATTACCTTGACCATTTCTAACCTCAACTCAATAATTATTTTGCTTCTTATATATTAATAGACTATTTTTTTATAAATTTTATTAGACTTTAAAAATCTTGCTTAAATGTTAGAATATTACAAATTTAAACAGAATAACTAAAAAAAGCACGGTCTTCTTAAACATGTACGATCCCGATCTTTTGTAATCTCCAATATAAATTTAGGTAAAAAGAAGTAAAATCGGAAACCAGGACTTTCAAAAATATAAAAAGAGGAGACGTATTTATCTAATAACAGGGTTAAGGGTTGAGGTATTGAGTCCTTAGACTCTTAGGTATAAGAATATATTATGTTATCATGGTTTCCAATTTTTTTTTTCTACTGTAATATTAATTGCATAACTATTTAAACATATCTATATTTTCACATGACAAAAAGGAAAATCCAAATTGTGCTAAATTCGGATTGTTTAGCAATGAGATTAGAACATTTTATTAAAGTCTTCTTGGATATTCGAGTCAATGTAATTTCTGACGTAAAATGTTAATTAGAAATCCTATAGGATTCTTTTTTGAATTTTAATGATAGTTTTCCGACAAAAATCAATTTCGCTTTCTTTATATAATTCTATAAATACATAGTAAATCATATATAACCCATATTTTTTTTCAAAAGCTTTTGAAATTACTTTAATTATTCGTTTTTCACTACTTCCTTCTTTCTTCTCTTTATTATAGATATTTATTATTTTTTCTTTTAAAACAGTTTTTACATTTTTATCGTAAAAACGAGCTATTTTATATCCAGAAAATTCTGTACATAGTAAGTTCCAACTAGGGATTTGAGTGAAAATTGAATCTCTAAAAAAAAAACTGTCATAACGAGTTTTAAAAATTCCCCGTATTTTTTTTTTTATTGGTTTGGAAAAATTAAGTGCAAAAGGAGTTTGAAGAGCGGCTTTATTATTCCGAATATCTAGATTTACATAATAAACGCGACCTCCATAAATGCGATGTAAAGTATTTTCCGCTAGACTAATCTTCACACACTTAACATCAATTGGGTGTTTAGGTGAAGCAACGCATTTCCCTTCCCCATACAAAATCCATAAAACATAAACGCCTTGTTTATTATAATCCTTAGTTCTCTCGAGTATCTCTTTAGAGGAAATTTTAGAATTTTGCACTTCAATTGCTATTTCTTGACCTGTTTTGAGTTGGAGATATACATCTGCAAATCGGTTCCCTATATATTTTTCAAGAGATCTTTTTACGACTGAATTATCATTTTCGAAGATATATTTATATAAGAATAGCTTAATCGCCCTATGGGAATAAGATTCTGCGGGCGTACTAATTAGTGAGATTTCTTTCATTTGATTTTTAATATCAAAAAATCAATTATTTCTGTAGAAATTAGTTGTAAAGATTAATATATTTCAACAGTTTGATAAATTCTTGAATTTCTACTAAATTTTTCTTTAAATAGGATTAGAATATTAAAAATTCATTAAACTGTATACAATAAAAAAGTAGTTTATACTAGTAAAGAGTGATAAAAATGGTAGATAGACATAGCCAAAGTTTTTTTGGCCAATCGACAGGGCTTACGCTTGTTAGTTCCTCAAAAACAGAACAGTTTATATTTTTGAAGTGTATTAAGAAAAAACCTGACGGTTCGTGGGAAAAACCGTCTTTGGGAGAAGGAAAAACTATTAAATGTAATCTAGATGAAATTGTGATGATTTTAGAAGTTTTAAAAAGAAATAAGGATTCTTGGTCTAGCTATCACAATTTTAAAGATATAAAGACTCAAATTTCTTTTAAGTGGGAGGATGGTACTAAGCAAAAACTTTTGATTTACATTGGTAAGTATTCTAAAATGCTAAATTACGCCCAAACTGAAATTTTTAGAATGTTACTAAAACATATAATAAAAGAAAAGATTGAATTTGCTACAGTATTAAAGTTAAGTCCAAAAAAAAGTCCTATGGGATCTTCTAAAGAAATTAATGAGAATAGTAAAGTAAGGGGATCAAAGGAGCTACTATCTGTTAAAGAATCTATAGAGAACAACGATAACGAAGCTAGTAAAATAAATGGCGTAATTGAAGGAGAAACAGAGAAAGCTTTACTTATTCAGTTTGAAAACAATAAAGAAATCTGGATTCCAAAGTCTGTAATCCGCTCTAATTACGATTCAATTAACGAAATTAAACAAAACTTCATAATTGATAATTGGATATTAAAAAAGAATAATGTAATTCAAACTTAGTCTTTTTTTTTATTATTAGAAATATTTGGAACGAATTCACTATCACATAGAACTCTTAAGCTCTTATTATAAGTTATCATCTTTTTAGTTAATTCCGGATTAGAAAGGAGTTGAACATTAGTTACGTCATCTCTATCCCACAATAAGTAAGGGACTTCTTCTCTCGGTGCTTCAATTTTAACTTGCTCTACCCATTCGGAAGGAAGTTCGTTCTCTAAATTGTAATCTAACATTCGCGCTAGAAATACAGACCATGCTCTAGGAACAACTGTCATTAAATACCCACCACCTCCAACTGCAATCCATCTATTTTTGCAGTAGTCATGTGTACATGTATAAAGAGTTTGAGCGATATCTCTGTAAGCTGATATAGAAACACCCATTTGAGTGAGTGGATCATTATAATGCATATCTACGCCTAATTGGGTGAATAATACATCGGGAGCATAAGCTTCTAAAATCCTAGGAACACAATATCGAAATAATTTAACAAACATCCTATTACTCGTATTAGGAAGCAATGGGAAATTTATTGAATAACCCTTTCCAAGGCCCTCACCAACCTCATTGGAGTGTCCTGTACCTGGAAATAAGAAATTTCCACTTTCATGAAAAGAAATTGTTAATACGTTAGGATCATCATAAAATAACCATTGTACTCCATCCCCATGATGGCAATCGATATCCAAATAAGCAATTCTTATATCTTTCTTTAAAGATTTAAGATGATGTATAGCAACTGCAATGTCATTGAAAATACAAAATCCAGAAGCTTTTTTCTTTTGAGCGTGATGTAATCCTCCTGCGGGATTAAAACCGATCATTATATCGTCATTTTTCCAGACCAAATCTGCAGCTAATATACTTGCGCCGCATACTAAAGCAGACGCTTCATACATACCTTTAAATATTGGATTATCCCCTGGACCTAAACCATATAAATACGGCTGAATTGAATTATCATTAGGATTTTCGCTTAATTTTTTGACAACATCTACATATTCTGGATCATGTACCCGTTCTATTTGTTCCCTGGTAGCCATGATAGGTTTTTTTATTTCGATCCTTTCATGCTTCAAAAGATTCAATTTTTCCATTAGGTCATAAGTTAGTTTTAACCTTAGGGGACGAAGAGGGTGATCTGGACCAAAATTGTACATTTGGTATTGATCAGCATATATCAAAGCGACCTTATCTAGCATTATAATTATAAGAATTAAATCCACTATTTATTTCTTCTAAAGATATTTTATAAATTATTTAATATCCGTCGAAAGACAAAAAGATATATTATAGGAGTACCATATAAAGAAATATACATATTAGTGAATTGTACTAACTAAATTAATCCTCTACTTTAAAAAATGAGCCAAAGATTTAGGAAATTCGTAGGAAGGGTAGCAAAAGACAACGAATTCAAACCACTAAAGAATAAACTACTATACTATTTACAAAAGGAAAGCGAGCATAAGTACAAAAATTATCCCCGGCTATTAGAATTAATGCAATCTTATTGGCCTAAATATAAAGAAGGTTCTCGAATATCTTATTTGCTTAGAGACCATTACGAAGAAATTTTCACTTTTTATCTTAACACGATCTTTCCATTCAGAAAACAAGGTTTAACTTTATCTCATCCTGAAGCTCCCACTCCTGTTGATTTCAAACTCGTTTACAATTACCACTATAACTTAGCAGAGATTCAAGTAATAGAAGATGTCTTAAAACAGCTAAAAATTGATACAAAAACAGAAAGCATCTTGAAAAGAGTTTTAATTTTTACAGTAAGTTCATTTAGCCCTATGATTCAACAAATTTTTGGAAGGCCATTTGCTTTTCAATTTTCGAGCATTGATGCGAATCCATTTAATAACGGAGAATGGGAAGTAGTTGCTATAATTTCAGCTAGAGAACAATAATTTTTTTAGTTATAATCCAATTCTAAAAATAAGTTTAAGTATTAGCTATTTTGTTAAAAAAGATCCCAAGTCCATCATTTCACCGTCTCCTTTTTTAACTTGTATCTTCCCCTTTATTCCTTTAATCTTGCGTTCTAGATAAATAATTGCGTCTAAAGGAATCTTTCTTGGCACTCCTCCTTGTCGGTTGATAATAGCAATTAGGTAATCTATATTTGTTATGACATCTGGGCTCACTAATTCGTTGAATATTGCTTGATAAACCATCGGTTCATTTGATTTTATCCTTTCCAAATAAGAAAAAGCGTCTGGTGCTAAAACGACTCTTAACACGTATATAACTTTATCATTAATTGAAACAACTCTCTCTTGTGATACCTGCTGTCTCTTTTGAGCGTCCATAAGAGCTTTCATCTTTTTCATTCGTAATTTCTCTAATTCGTGTTGTTCATCGTCGTTATTATGTTCATCCATCACTAATACCTCATAGTTTTAAATAAACCAATGAATTAAGAATTTACTATTTTTAGAGCAATTTCTAGTGCTCTTATGCCCTCATCTAGAGTAACTTCTTGTTCTTTATCGTAGAGAAAATTTTTAATTTCTCTCTTTAAAGGCTCTTCTCCTTTTAAAGGAGTAAAAATTGTATCCTTCGTTATTGGATGTTCGCCTTGTAAATCAATTCCAGTTCGAATATTTATCTGTTGAGTAATAAAGTCAGCAGAAATTCCACCAAATTCTCCATTAACGTACATCCTTCTGAATTTTGAGGGTGTTAGCCAATTTGATTCGATCTGACCGATAGCAGTGCCAAAATCTAATATAATAAATGCAGCATCCGCGTGGATAGAGTCTTTATAACACTTTTTAACGCCAAACGCGTTTTTAATCTTAGTATCTCCAAATATTTTCTCCTGAAGATAAATATCGTGAATAGATAAATCTAGTATAACACCCATATCCCAATCTCTCTTAGGGTACAACCCGACGCGTTTCGATGCAATTGAGATGATCTCTCCAATCTCTTCAAGATGATTCAGTAGTTTTTCCACAACGGGATTAAATAACTCAATAAAACCGGGCATTATTCTTATGTTATCGTATTCTTTAAACGAGATTAGGTCTTCCAATTTTAAAGCCATTGGTTTTTCCATTAGTATATCTATTCCCGCTTGAGCAAATTTCTTGGCAATTTTTGGGATTTGTTTTGGTGGTGTTACTATGCTCACTGCGTCAATATTCTCGTTTTTAATCAAATCGTCTATATTGGTATAGGCGTTAACACCTTCATATTGTCTAGCTAATTGTTTTAATTTGGTTTCGTTAGTATCACATATACCAACAAGCTCAGAAAGATTATCGAAATTTCTTATATGTGCCCTACCAAACCAGCCAGCACCAATAACGGCCGTTCTCTTCTTTTTCATTTCTCTCGATCGAACAATTTATATAGGAAAATAATGCTGGTCAAAATAAGAATTTTATCAAGTTATTGGGATTGTATAAAAACATTTATCAGTTTCCATATCTTAAAAATGTTAATAGGTGGTATAGCTAAAATGAGGAAAAATAATGTATATATCTTCGGAATTATAATTTGCCTTTTTCTAAGCCATTATGCGTTTAATTCTAATCTCATTTCATCTTCAAAAATCATTTTTGAGCGAAATGATTCTTATTTCGACGCTCAAGACTCTAATAACATTAATCTTAATCCAAAATTGGCTCAAGTTAGTGGAAATTTTTCAAACTATAATTTATCCGTAATTATGGACGAATCAAACTCAATGGTTGAGGGTAATTTAACCGTTGATTTTTATAATAACGATAATGTAAATTTTACACAAATATATTTCCACATTTATTTATCCGGGATGTATTACATTGCAAGACAAGGGAAAATTGAAATCGTCAATGTAACTGATGTAATCAACCCCAACATTTCATTCTCTTATGAAGTACATCCATCCTCACAGATTATGTGGGTAAACCTTTCAGAAATGTTAGAACCTCAAAAAAGAGCGCAGTTTATAATTCAATTTAATGCAACCCTTCCAGATGGAGGAATTGATAGAGCTAATTCTCATGGAAGTGATGGAGCCCAATCACGTATGTATAAGTATACAAGTTTTTATCCTATACCGTGCGTTTATGACAACGAAGACGGTTGGAACACTGATTCCTATTTAACTACGGGAGATCCCTTTTATTTTGATATGGCTTACTATAACCTTTTTATTGAAGCCCCCAACGGAATGAAAATAGCAGCAACCGGAAACTTAGACGAAAAATTAGATAAAGGGGCAACAACCTGGTACCATTTTAATCCTATATATCCTGTTCGAGAAGTCACCTTTGCAGCCTCGCGATATTTTCAAGTACAATCAAGAAATTCAAATGGCGTAAATGTATCAACTTACTTCCTTCCAAAGGATTCTTATCTATGGAACAATTATGCCTTGAATCACGCTGAAGATGCTTTAATTCTCTTCAATAACACATTTGGAACATATCCTTACCCAACACTTAATGTAGTAGAAGAATACACGGATTATGGTGGAATGGAATACCCCAATCAAGTGTACATTTCGGAATCAATAGATAGCTGGGGGTATCCTCTCGATGTAGATCGAAGACTCTTAGAAAAAATAATCGCTCACGAAGTATGCCATCAGTGGTGGTATAATTTAGTTGGAAATGACGAAGTAGATGTAGGATTTTTAGACGAAGGGTTAACTTGTTGGTCAACTGATTATTACGGTGAGTTTTATTATGGCGATTGGGAGTACTTCCAATACACGCGATACATCGACGAAGTGAGAGTTTATTATGAAACATATGGATTGAGCTCTAAAATAAATCAAACCGTTTATGAATGTATAGCTACTAATACAGATTACTACTATGTTGCTTATCATAAAGCTCCACTAATTTTTGAAAAGCTACGCCAAACTCTCGGACTTACAGACTTTTTAGAAGGATTAAAGTTATACTTTGAAAGGCACCAATTTGGGCTCGTCTTATTATCAGATATCCAGCAGGCATTTGAGGACATAGTGGGGCAGTCGTTAGATTGGTTCTTCTTCCCATGGTTCGATAATATCTACCTTCCAAAATATTCAATTACGCAAAACATTTACAATTCTGAAACTCAGACTTTAGATATAACTATTGTAGATCTGAACGAGCCTTTGAACGATTATAGTTATTCCCAACAACTTCCTTTAGATATATTTGATGCCTCAAGCACTTTGATTTCTAGTCAATGGGTGTGGATTAATGGAACAACACAATTGTCTTTCACTCTTTCAAATCAACCAAACAGAGTAAGGATATTTTATAGTAATTATGTCTTGGTTCAATTAGCAGATGAATATGATCTTTCATTGGATTCATATGTTCAAAATGGCGATCAAGCTATACCTGGCTATGAAATGACTTTCTTACTGATGCTTAGTTTAATTCTAATTGGTTTTGTAATAGTTGAACATAGAAGGAAGATTGAAAGCAATAAGTAGAATGTATTCTGAAAATATTAAGAAAGAAATAATAGTCCCCCCTCTCGGATGTCCATAATTTCCTAAACGGAAAACCCATTTTAGCCGAGGACCTCACGGTTTTAATTTGGTTTCGTTAGTATCACATATACAAACAAGCTCAGAAAGGTTATCGAAATTTCTTATATAGGATCGCCCAAATCATCCAGCACCAACAACAACTGTTCTTTTCTTTTTCATTTCTCTCATTCAAACAATTTAAATAGGAAAATAATACTAGTCAAAATAAGAATTTTATCAAATTATTGGGATTGGATAAGAACATTTATCAGTATACCTAGCTTAACATTTTAACATAGGTGATTTAGTATAAATGAAAAAAAAAAAAGTTATAATTTTCGGATTAATAGTAAGTATTCTTCTTGTTAATTGTGTGCTTATTTTAAATTTATTTTTAAATTCTAAAATCACCCAAAAAAGAGATAATCAAAATTTAGATATTAGTGGAAATTTTTCTAACTATAATTTAACTGTATTTATGGACGAATTAAACTCGATGGTTGAGGGTAATTTGACCGTTGACTTTTATAATAATGATAATGTAAATTTTACGCGAATACCTTTCCATATTTATTTATCGGGAATGAACTACGATACAAGACCAGGAAGCATTGTAATTGTAGATGTAACTGGTGTAAACAATCCCAACATTTCTTTCCCTTTTGAGGTATATAGTTCTTCACAAATTATGTGGGTGAACCTTTCAGAAACATTAGAACCTCAAATGAGGGCTCAATTTATTATTCAATTTAATGCAACCATTCCAGATGGAGGAATTGATCGAGCTAATTCCCACGGAAGTGATGGAACGCAGTCTCGCATCTATAAGTTTGCCAGTTTTTATCCAATTCCTTGCGTTTATGATAATGAAGACGGTTGGAATACTGATTCTTATTTAACTACGGGGGATCCATTTTATTTTGATATGGCTTATTATAACTTCTTTATTGAAGCTCCAAGCGGAATGGTAATTGCAGCAACTGGACACCTAGAAGAAAGATTAGATAAAGGGGCAACTATTTGGTGTCATTTTAATCCAATATATCCTGTTCGAGAGGTCACCTTTTCAGCATCGCGTTGGTTTCAAGTACAATCAAGAATTTCAAATGGAGTAAATGTTTCAACTTACTTCCTTCCAAAAGACAGCTTACTATGGACTAATTTTGCCTTAAATAGCGCCATAAATGCTTTAACTCTATTTAATAACTCTTTTGGAATATATCCTTATCCAACACTTAATATTGTAGAAGAATACACATATTTTGGAGGAATGGAATACCCTAATCAAGTATACATTTCAGAATCTATTGGTAGTATGGAGTTCTTTGAAAAAGTAATTGTCCACGAAGTATGTCATCAATGGTGGTATAATTTAATTGGAAACGACGAAGTAGATGTAGGATTTTTAGACGAAGGCTTAACATGTTGGTCAACTGATTATTACGGCGAATATTATTATGGAGATTGGGAGTACTTCCAAAATGCGAGATACATCGATACAGTGAGAACGTACTATGCGCTAAATGGGTACAGTTCAAAAATAAATCAAACAATTTATGAATGTTTTGCTACTAATACCTATTATTATTATGTTGCCTATACTAAAGCACCTCTAATTTTTGAAAAGTTACGCCGAACTATCGGACCCATAGACTTTTTAGAAGGTTTAAAATTATATTTTGAGAGACATAAATTTGAACACGTCCTATTATCAGATTTACAGCAAGCATTCGAGGATGTAGTGGGGCAATCGCTAGATTGGTTTTTCTTCCCGTGGTTCGATAATCTCTACCTTCCAAAATATTCAATTACAAGTAACGTTTACAATATTGGAACTCAAAAATTAAATATAATAATTAGCGATCTAAACGAGTCTCTGAACGATTATGATTACTCCCAACAAGTTCCTTTAGAAGTGTACAATAATTCGGATTCTCTGATATTTAATCAAACAATCTGGATTAATGGAACAACACAATTATCTTTTACTATTACTAATCAGCCATATAGAGTAATGTTAAATTATGCTAACTATGTATTGGTTCAAATAGCAGATGAATCTGATCTTACACTAGACTCGCTAGTCCAAGTGATTTAAGGCCCTAATCTTCCAGATACACCTTAAGATGTACCTATTTATGAAATAACGCACTTTCTAATATTTAGCATAACTTTAATTGGTTTTGTAAAAGTTAACAACGGAAGGAAGATTATAGGAAGAAGAAGAAAAATTAGTCCCCCCTCTCGGATACTCATTATTTCCTAAACGGAAAACTCATTTGAGCCGAGGACCTCACGGTATCGGCTGACAATACTTCATAGGTAAAAACCTTAGTATGCGATATTGATCTACAGCCGCGCGCTCTGACCAACTGAGCTAAGGGGGGTAGGACTTGATATATTTTTTAATTATTGTAGTAATATAATTTTTTCGATTTTCTTTTAGATATCCTATGAATGAAGGTAAATTATAATTTGCAAAAATAAATCTTTTCAATCTTGGTAGATTTTGCAATATGTTCTATTTAAAATAAAAACCTAAAATAGCACAAATTTTTTTAAAGAACACCCTAACTAATATTTAATATAATTTAAAAAATTCAAAATTAAAGTGAAATTTCATGAGAGAAGAAACTGATTATACCGAAGCTATTGACGCGTATAAAAACGATAGTAATATTATTATCGAACCATGGGGTCGTAGTATTGACCACCTCCGACTTACAATCATAGGGAAGGAAGGAACTCCATACGCTAGAGGAAAGTTCATATTCGAGGTCAAGTTCCCTGAAAATTATCCATTTGCTCCTCCATACGCTTACGCGGTCACACTAATGTGGCACCCTAACATAGACAGCAGCATTCCTCCAGGAAAACTTAATATATGTTTAGATCTGATTAATCCTGACCTCGTTGGTAAGGTGGACGCTTCCACTGGCGCATCAGGCTGGACCCCTTCAAAAACTTTAACTAATATAATAGAAGCCTTAAAAGGCATGATGCATGTTGAGCCTCCCTTCTTTAACCCTGGAGATCCTCTTAACCACGAGGCGGGTGAGCAATATTTCAGAGCTCAAAAGAAGTTTGAATCAAAAGCTAAATCATGGACTACCAAATATGCCATGGATTAGGATTAACTACTATTTTTTATCCCTTATTTTTTATATCGAACTAAATTATATAATTACAGTTGAATAAACAAGTATGGTTGATAAAACAGCTTTAGTTATCATAGATGTCCAAAATGGATTATTCACTTTTGATGATTTCCCCCTCTATAAGGAGGATGTTTTGATTAAAAATATACAGCTCCTCATAAAAAAGGCTCGTAACGCAAAAGTACCACTCTTTTATATCCAACATAATGAACCTAAAGGAAAAAGATTAGAAACCGGTACTGAGAATTGGAAAATTAATCCAGCAATAACTCCCAATAGTGGGGATATTATAATTCAAAAATATAATTCAGATTCATTTATGGACACATCATTAGATGAAGAACTCAAAAAGAATGAAATCACCAGGTTGGTTGTAGTAGGTTTAGCTACACCCATGTGTATAGATACAACTATAAGATCAGCAGTTAGTCATGGGTATAATGTAATTTTGATTCAAGATGCTCACAGTACAATTGATTCTGAAGTTTTAAAAGCACCTCAAATTATAGCTCATCACAACGATGTATTAAGATGGTTTTGTGACCTTTACAAAACTGAAGAATTTGAGTTCATGTAGTAGTTTACAATTCTAATCTAGAAGCACGTTAAATTTTCTTTTTTTAGACGAGTATGGTAGGAATATACATTTGATGATTCAGGAACCTCTAATATAAATGATCCTGAGAATAAGATTAAATCGACTAAATAATAATATGGTGTTAAACCTGTTAAAACAGTCTAAAGGATTAAAATCCTTTAATACAAGAAAAAAACTTAGGAATCAACTTTATTGGATATGCTAAAAAAGCTTAACTCCTTTCATTTCTAAAATTAACTTAAAAAATTGGTTTTAGAATTTTTGATAAAAATGGAAAAATTTATATCCTTTGAGGGGAATTCTACTCCTAATATAATCCAATAGATAATTTAAATGAGATTCAATAAATAAGTAAAATGAGGAAAATGATTAGTAAAGAAATGCAAAATGTGATAAAGTTGTTAAAAGATTTTTCTGCTAAAACAGAAATAACTGTAGAGGCACAAAGAGCTCTAATGAAACAGATGGTCGCGATGATGAAACTACCAAAGGATGTAAAATATGAAACAGTAGATGCAGGAGGAGTACCTGCTGAATGGGTTTCTGTACCTGAAAGTAATGACGAATTTGTAATATTATATCTACATGGAGGATATTATATTGTGGGAGAAATGTTCATTGAAAGAGTTTTCGCTTCTTTAATAGCGAGGGCATCAAAATGTCGAGTTTTGGCAATAGATTATAGATTAGCTCCAGAGTATCCATATCCCGCTGCGCTAGATGACGCAATTAACGCGTATCGCTGGCTAATCAACGACCAAAAAATAAACCCACAGAACATTATAATAGAAGGGTTATCTGCTGGAGGTGGTTTAACTCTAGCATGTTTATTAAAACTACGTGATGAAGGAGATACTTTACCTACCGCAGCAGTTTCACTTTGTCCTTACGGTGACTTAACTCTAACAGGAGAATCGTATAAAAGAAATGCAGATCTCGATTGGATATCATATGAATTAAGTCAATTTAACGCTCCTTTATATTATAGCGAATCAGATCCTAAGGATCCATATATCTCTCCGATTTTTGGGGATTTTAACAAGTTACCTCCCGTATTCATACAAGTTGGAACAAGTGATGTACTTCATGATGACTCCATTCGTTTAGGGGAATGTGCGAAGGCTGCAGGTGTAGATGTTACAGTAGATGTTTGGGAGGGTATGGTCCATGGATTCCAGATGTTCACTGCATTTGCTCCCGAGAGTAGAGATGCTATCAAAAAGATGAGTGAATTTACAGATAGATTTTTTATGTAAAATTAGGAATACTTAATTTTTTTTATCCCTTATTTTTTATAGATTAACCTGTTTTATACATTAATAATCTATTATGCCATGTTACTTTGAGAGATTTATTTATTTGTCTAGTTTTATTGGTAAAAATATTTGATTTTTATAGGCTTCATAGACCATTAAATTAGCTTTTTGCTCTGAAATATTCATTTTTCGCACAAGGGTTAATGTGATTTCAGCAGGATAAAACCCATCAGATTTTGAATTAAGATCGTTTAAAATGGTTATAAAAGATTCAGGAGCATCAAATTTATTTAATTGTTTTACATCAATGATACATTTTTTATTCAGATACATGTCAAGTCCTGTTTCAATTGTTTCCTCAAAATCATCGAAGACTTGGATTTCTCCTTCAAAGTTTTTTAAATCATTAATATGCTTAATTTCATAAGCCCTTAAAACCTGTCCACACTGTTCTTTTATTAAATTTCCAAGACTTTTATAAGAGACTAAACCTAATCTAAGATATTCACCATCCATGAGGGTTATTGTAAATTCATTATACTCAATAGTATTATCTCCACCTTCACCCTGAACTCGTAGACCCATCTGTTTAGCAAGTTCATCTTTAAAACTTCCCATAGCAGATATAAACCCCGTGAATAAATGTTCATCCAATCCAATCCCGGCATGAACGGCAATTTTAGATAGACATAAGCCTGATTCATTATGTATGGCTAAAATTGTAAGAATACTTGAGATATCTTTAACGTACTGTGCTTTTGATAACTCATCTTCGTTCAGTTTTCTCGATTTTTTTACTTTTTCCTTTGTTTGCATCCTTCTCATTACAATTCCAGCAATTACTATTACCGATATTACAATTATAGTAATAATAATGATCGTAATTACATCGAGGGGAGGTGGTCCATCATCAGGGACATCGGGGATTTGGGAAGTATTTTTTATTAAGTCTACAGAAGTAAAACCGATATTCCATGCAATATCTCGAGCGTAAAAAGTAATGATTACATTACTATCATTTAATGCATACCATGCGTCTTGGTCAATTGTACCGTTTTCTGTAAAGTAATATCTTACACCGCTATTATTTATTGTATACCACATGGAATAGATATAAGTTTCATTAACGAATATATTAAATTCAGGAGCATTAACACTATATTCGCTTGAAGTTGGAGTATTAATTGTAATACTGGGAGGCCCATGGTCCACAATTGGAAGACTATCATTTGAATTTGCCCCTCCAGGAATAATAAACGGAGTATCACCAATATTATCATTATTTAAATCCAAACCTGTGTAATTATCCCAATAATTCCCAACTATAGTATTATTCCAAAAATTTGCCGTGCCGTTATCAAAAACGTGAACTCCATTTGAAATAAAGGAATTTTTATAGAATAAATTATTATCGTTCAAAGGTTCGTAAAGCTGTATCCCGATGCCACTATTATCTTTAATAATATTATCGTAAAACTCGTTATCGTCGCAATTTGTGTATAACCTTATCGCATAATTTCCGGTATCGTTTATAAAATTACCAATTATTTCGCCCCCATTACAGGCACTCAAACTAATTGCTATAGAACCACCTGAAATTGTATTGCTAATTATTTCACTTTGCTGAGCTAGTAATATGTACATTCCAGTAGATATATCGATTATTTGATTATTCAATATTGAATTTCCATCGGAGGTAACTATGTAAATCCCATAATTATTAAGATCTTCTATCAAATTTAATGAGATATTGTTCTGATCGCAACCATTTTGTAATCTTATACCCCAATCTTGTAGAGTTGTGATTGTATTTCTAATGGTATTATTATATACCAAGTTATTTTTACAGTCATCATAAAAAACTATTCCATTATCGTTATTATCAAATATAAAATTTCCTAAAATATCGTTATTATCGCAGAAGTCTTCAAGATAAATTCCTGTATTTTGGAGATTTGTGCCATCATTTTTTATTGTATTTCCTAGAATTATATTGTTAATGCAGTATGAGAATAAATGAATACCCTGCATATCATTATTAATTAATTGATTTCTCAAAATTGTATTGTTAACACAATTAACCATGAAAATTCCGTTTTCTATGTTGTTTGAAAGTATATTATTAATTAAGGTCCCTTTATTCGTATTTTCTAGCTTAATTCCATTAGTAGTTTCAAATATTGTAACATTTTTGATTGTAAAATAAGCATTAACAGAATTTTCAATAAATATACCACAACCTGTTGGAGAATCGCTTGCATTAATTATCATGTTTTCAATGACATAAGGATCACCCCAAGTACCTGATCCAGAACACCATTCCGTATTATTCGCAACAGTCCAATTTAAATTAGTAATGTGGATAAATGTTAAGTTATTCCAAAATCCTGCTTGTTTTAAATTAGTTGTTCCATTTTGTAAATTCTCTTGAGTAGTCTCAATAGAATTTTTCGTATTGTTTTGAATAGAAATTGAAAAAATTATCAGAAATAGCATTAAAAAGGTAAAAATATGTTTCATTCTTATTTTCATTACCAACTACCCCTTCTTTACCTTATAAATAGACAAAGTTATACTATATATAATTTTGTCATTAATATCGAATTCATAGATATAGTTTTTCAAGAAGTATGGAAAATTAAATTCAGAGTCTGATTTCAATGAAAATTCCATTGAAAACGAAATAGAAAAGAAAGATGTAGACCAGATTTAGTGAATTATTCGGAATTTAGTTTTCTTAACAGCGCAAGTGGAGTGGGTTCTTAGAAATTTTACTTTTTTTGATAGCTCTATTATAAGATTTGTGAAAATCAAGATTAAAACTGTATAAATAGCTTATAGAGATAGCCTGATTATTGCTTTCTCAATGCCTTTTCTACATTATTCAATTCTTTTTCTAATTCCTTTTTCCTTTCTTCAAGTAGGTTCTCTCGTTCTATCAGTTCATCCTTACTTGGTGTCTTTAAATATTCTCCTTTTTCATGAGTGGATTGTGAAATTTTTAGTTCTTTTAAAATATCACGCCTATTTACCTTTTTAAATGGTGGATCTGTTTTATTAGGATAGATTGATCTATTAATTTCAGCAATCATTTTCCTTACTGCAGACCTAATAAATTCAGATTTAGTTTGTAGTTGAAAGTGTGAATATCTGTTTATTTTTTTGTATAGCCTTTCGGATACCATGACTTTAACAAATTTCTCTTTTTTTTCCTCCTTCATTTTAAACACCCAATATTGATTTAATTATGATCATTATGATCATTATGATCAATTTTATATTTAAATCTATTTAAAACACAAAAGTCAATTTCCTTTGAAATTGGATTGGAAAGGTAAATTCAGAGTTTGATATCAATGAAAATATGATGAAAAATTTTTTGAAACTGATTAAAATTAAACCTATACGAGAGTTTTGTAGATGAGATAGAGATGTAACTTTTTTATCTTCTCATGTCCGAAATGAGTTTCCCGGCGACTCCCACATTTTCTGGCGATTGTTCGTTAATTACCACTACAATGTGGTCTCTCGGTATTTTGTAAGCCTTTTCTATTGAGTCTGTTATTTCTTGAATTAAAACTCTTTTAATTTCGATACTATCTATTTTTGGTCCATCAATTGTTATATTTGGCACGATAGGCACCTTAGTGATTGTTTTATAAAATAAATGAGGAAGATATTATAAGGTTATTTCTTCGGTGATTATAATGATAATCTTTATAATTCTGAGAGGATTAAAGCAACTAATAAATTCTTAGGTGGTAAGTTTGTTAAAAAAGTCCAAAGGGTTAAAATCTCGATTAATAGAATTAAATAAATTCGATATAACGAATATTGAAGCACCCTCATCAGAGAAAATGAAAAAAATAATGCCAAAAGTCTTTAAAACTATTCGTAAAGCAATTTCAGGCTATAAAAAAGAAATTGCGGAGTTCCCAGAAGAAATTCAAGCCGCACCTAAAGAGTTTTGGAAGGAAATTAGAGAACAAGCAACGCTCTTAGGTATTGATTTAATAGGGTTTGCTCCTATAGATGAAAACTTAATATTTGAAGAAGACCATGTAGGAGGGATTGAAGTTTTGTACCAAAATGCTGTGGTTCTGGGGATGGAAATGGATTACGATGCCATCAATACTGCCCCTGATCCTCCCGCTGGAGTTGAGTCAATGAATATTTACGCAGAATTAGGAGATGCTACTAATAAGTTAACGGATTTTATTCGATCTAAGGGATATAGAGCGATTGCCTGTCATCCTCTTGGTGGCCCAATACTTTACCCTGCTATGGCTGTGAAAGCAGGTTTAGGGCAAATTGGAACTCAAGGGCTTTTGATAACAAAGAAATTTGGGCCTAGGCAGAGGTTGTCAATAATTGCTGTTAATATAGCTCCTCTTCCAGAAAGTTCCGAAGTTAAATTTGAAATCGAAGCGTATTGTCAAAAATGCAAAAGATGTGCGCTAATGTGTCCTGTGAGTGCCATCTACGACAAACCCAATGTTAATGAAAATGGGACTGTAACTCGAATTGATGGTGAAAAATGTATCCAATACTTTTACGAGACTACTGGATGTAGCGTATGTATAAAGGAGTGTCCCTTTCATAAAATAGGTTATAAAGCTATGTATTACTCTCGATTGTAAACTTATTAAAAAGCCTATTACTAAACCTTAATTTCGATATCATCTTATCCTACCTATTTATAAAGCTTATTTTAACAGTTTTATGACTATGATGGATGCTTCTACCCTTAAAAGCAAAAAAGTAATTGTGTTAGATTTAGACGGTACGATTGTTAGATTAGTGGCAGATTGGCATGCTTTAAGAAAAATATTAAATGCCCGCTATAGTGAAAAGTATAAAGAAAAAAGTCATTTTCATAGTATGTCTAATCTTCTAAGTAGCATTGTTGCTCGAGGAGACGAAGAAGAACTACATCGTAATTTTAGCATAATGCAAAAATTCGAAAACGAGAATATAACAAAGAACGAACCTATTGATCCGGTAATTCATTTTATTAACAATAAAGAAGTATTTGGGGTGAACTCGAGAGTAAAATTAGCTGTATTTTCTCTCAACACGAGAAGGACTATTTCCATATCACTACAAATAGCCGGAGTAGTTAATAAATTTGAATTCTATATCGGACGAGAAGATGTACGAGCATGGAAACCCAACCCAGAAGGATTATTAAAAATTCGGGAACACTTTCAAGTACTCAAAGAAGACATGATTTATTTTGGAGATTTAAAAATCGATTTATTAGCCGGTGCAAATGCCGGAGTTGAGTCGTACCTCATTGATGATCTAATTAACTTTATTAAGAAATTTAGGAAAAGCTGAAAGATCTAAGATCAATATGTTTTACATATAAGTTATTATTACATTGTATTTTTTGATCTCTGAATCGACTTTTGCTTGTCCGAGCGGAGTAAGAGTAATTATGTCATTACTTTTAATTTTAAGCGCAGTCAGTTTTATATTTGGGTCTTTGAACTCTCCGCTCATATAAGGATTCCAAAACATTTCTTTATTAACTGGATTAGTAATCATCCACAGTATAGGTTCCAGTTCATGGCCTGTTATTCTCATAGCTTTAAATATATAGCCTATATCAGCATCGAAGGGAACAACAATTTGTACATTCTCTTCTCCTTCAATCTTCCCACAAGCAAGGCAATCGTCTCTTTTAATAATATCTAAATGATCAAATTGACCATAAACGCCATTATAATTAACATAAGGAGGATCCATTGGAGGACCAATATTTCTACCGTGTAATCGAAACAATAATTTTAAGGCTTCTTGGGATTGTATGCTAGATATAACAGAGCTGACAGATTGGATGGCAGCAATTTTATTTCCTAAGATGTTCTCCATTTCTTCGAATTTGTAATTAACACCAAATGTGTCCTTAATGTTATCTTTCCATTCTTGAATTTCTTCTGTGGTAAGGGTTTCTAGTTTTTCCGGAGAAACATTCTCATTAAAGACTCTTGCTCGTAATTCTTCTAACTCTTTTTGTGCTAATGCCATTAATTTTACGACATCGTCGTCTACATTCATATCAGGTTTAAAACCGTATTCTTTCTCGAAGTTTACTTCTGCTTTTATAACGCAATGGTTTCTGTTTCTCGGAAGTCCTTTTAAAGTGCACGCGGCTACCAATTTATCGTCAGCAGGGGGGATTGGAACTAAACAACGATAACAAGGAGTAATATCCACTAAGTCTTCAGCGTATTTTTTGTCAAATTCTTCTTCAACTTGTTTTCTAACAAGTTTTCTAAAGGGCTCTAATTTTTCAATTCTCAACCTCTCAATAAGATATTCTAACTGTTCTATTTCTTTCTGAGCGTCTAAATACTCTGGATTGTCAAATTCCCACATTTTGTTTTCTACAATTTTTTCGATCTCGGTTTCGCGATTTTTATATTCGAGCTCAGATCCTTCCGGAATAACCACTTGAACGTGTCCTTCAAATCCTACTGTTCCACCTTCAACCATTGGCTTTTTCAGTCTTAAACATATTTTATTTAAATCTAATCTTGCGTTAAAGTTATCCAAAGCGGCAATAACGACATCACATTCTTCGTATACCGACATCGGCAATTTCTGGAGTTTTTCAAAATAATAATCGACTTCTAAAAACGGATTCATATCTTTTAATCTTTCTGCGGCGACTTCTGATTTAGGACGACCCTCATCACCCGGTTTGAATAGCATTTGGCGTGAGAGGTTAGAAGTTTCAATGGTGTCTAAATCCACTAACACTATTTTTCCTATTCCCATTAATGCGAAATCCTTTGCTATCTCGCAACCTAAAGCTCCAACTCCTACGATCATTACACATCCTTTACTAATAATTTCTTGATCCCACCCATCTATTAACTGTTGCCGGGCGTACATCCGCGATTTTTTGATATCTTCCTTATCTACTGTCATTTTAAATATCCCTAAATAATTTATATTATATATAAGATATTCATTAATAAAAATTTAAATTGTTTTAGTGTTTCTATTTGAAAAAGCTATTAGTAATTCTTTTTGTTATCATAGCACTACCAATAACCCAAATTGTATTTTTTGCTACAAGTGATAATGAAATTCCTCAAGTAGTCGACTTACATCAATCTTGTTCAAATTTAGATAATAGTATAAAACCTTTTTCAAGTAAGCTAAAAATTAGTTCTACTTACAACGCGCGGGATTATATTGGTTTACAAGAAAGTGTATGGGAAAACGGATTAACAGGAGAAAATATAACCGTTGTTGTGATAGATACGGGAATTTTTAGCAATCATAGCGTTTTTACAAATAATGGGACATTAAATTGGTCTGAAAGAATAATAAAGTATCACGATTTGATCACAAATACTTCAGACATCCCCCAAGATGACAACGGTCACGGTACATGGGTAGCGTCTATTTTGGGCGGTAATTGTAGCGACTACCAAGGTGTAGCGCCAGGAGTTAATTTAGTAATTTTAAGAATTTTTGATAGCAGTGGGGAAACTAATATCTCCGTGTTTGAAAATGCTATTAATTGGGTTCTTCAAAATAAGGAAGTTTATGACATTAGGATCGTTAGTATGAGTTTTGGAGCAAAACCGGAAGTGGATAACATAAATGGAATAGCTTATCTTCAACAAATGGTTAGAAAACTTGTTGATAAAGGGATATTAGTAGTAGCTGCAGCAGGTAATGATGGAAGTTCCTCTCAAACTAATGGAGACAGAACAATAAATTCTCCCGCTTCAGATAAAAAGGTACTTGCTGTTGGTGGAGTAGATTACGATGGGGTTATGTATCCATTTAGCTCGAAGGGTCCAACTTTTGAATTTATCAAAAAACCTGATGTATGTGCTCCAGCGGTTGGAATATACGGTGCAGATACAGACTTTCCAGATGATTATATAAAGAGAACAGGAACATCAGGAGCTACTCCATTTGTAGCGGGATTAGCAGCATTGATGTTAGAGAAAAAAGAAAATTTAACTCCATTACAATTAAAAAACATCATTTCATTCAGTTCATTAAAAACACTAAACCCAAGAAAAGTTCAAGATAATATACAAGGTTGGGGTGTTATACAAGGTTACGCTGCTTTAGAATCTTTAAATGATGCCGTTTTAATAAACGATAGCACCGAAATTGGCTTTACTTTAAATCAAAATTATAGTGTATATAGCCTACCAATTAGACTTAAGCCAAATTACTATTACTTTGAACTAAATCAACTTGGATCAGCACAAGCAGAGATGTATTTGTTCAAAGCGGATCCTAACATATATGGAATGCCAAATCTGATTTCTCACACGATTAACCAACTAGTTCCTAACAACTCACCAAAAACAATGGGAGTTTTTTCGGATACAGCTCAAAATTATTTCTTAGTTGTAAAATCAATTCAGAGAGAATCTGGAAGTTTTTTAATTCGATTAGTTTTTGAATATAGGAATTTTATATTTATATTTTTATTTGGAATTAGTATAGTTAGTTTGATCTACGTCGAAAAATTGAGGATTAATTTGAAAAAACGAGATAGAATAAATTAGTTTAGTGTTATTTCTTTTTGGATAAATCTTTAAGCATTTTTTTAATTTCATCAGCTTTTTCTTTATCTTTAGCTAGCTCTAGTTCTTCTTTTCTCTTCTCGGCCTTCTTCTTTGAATCAGATAATTCTATAATGAGTTCTTGTTTTAGATTAATTAAATCTTTCATATCTTTTCTAAATTCTTTAGATTTTAACGCTATATCCTCTTTTTTCTGTTTTTCTCTAATCTCATCTTGCGCGTTTTTAATTTTGATTAATTGTGAGACTTCTCCAGCTAAATCACCTACTTCTTTAATAGTCACTCTTAATTTGCTTTCCGCCACTTTTAATTGATGTGCTTCTTTTCTTTTTTTAGCTTCTAATTCTACGTGAAGGTTTTGAATTTTATCATTGCTTTCTTTTACTTTTTGCTCGAAAAGTTGTGTATTTTCTATTTCTTTCTGAATATATTTCGTTTGTTCGCTCCAACCAATCTCATTGAATTTTTGAATTGCGCGGTTGAAATTTTTATAAGCTGTTTCAAAATCATAATTCATTGCGGATTCTTTTCCTTCGTCAATCAGACTCAAGCCTTCCTCCTTAGTTATTGCAACATATTTTTGATTTTCATATAATCTCCTCAGCTTTTTCTGTTGTTCTCTCTTCTTTATATCCTCTTCTAATTGCTGTTTTTGAATTCGTTGTCGAAAAAGTTCATATTCACGCTGTCTCTTAATCCTGAGTTCTTCTTCTACTTTTTCTCTCTCTCTATAATTAGTCTTTTCTTGAACTAAATCATTAATTAGTATGTTTAAATTATTGATTTCGGGTTCCCAACCAATTTTTTCAGCTAATAAATTTCTAGCTTGTATATATAGAGATATGGCTTTATCATAATCGGGAGGTTTTTGTTTAAGAAATTTTCCTCCGTCCTCAAGAAACGAATAAGCAGCTTCTCTGTATGTGAGTTGATCTTGCACAATTCTTTCTCTCTGCTGAATTGCAATCTGTTGAGCGGCCTTTTTCTCTATCTCCAACCTTCTCCTCTCTTTTAATATAGCTTCTAAGTTTTTCTCTTCTTTGAGTCTTTCTAGCTCTCTTTGTAATTTCTGTTGTTTTTCTTGCTCTTTCTTTATTTTGAGATTATTAGCTTTTGCTATCATATCGCTAATTGAATCTGTTGGAAATTGGATCTCATTCAGAATTAACATGGCTTTTCTATAATTCATTATAGAGAGATCAAATTCAAAATTTTTAATATGGCGCTCTGCATCATCTAGGTTTTTAAATGCCTCATTTTTCTTCCTGTTAATAATCTCCCTCGTTAATACGTGCTTTTCTATTCCTATCTGTTTTAATTTTAAACGCTTCTTTTCTTTAATTAAATCTCCAGCAATTTTCTTTTGGAATTTAAACTCCTCTCTTTCTTTTTGAAGTTTAGTTTCGAGTTCTTTCTGTCTTTGTAATTCATTACTTCTTTTTTTCTCCTTGACTTTAACAATTAACTCTTTAATAGAATTTGTTGGATAGCCTATTTCATTTAATACCAATTCAGCACTTCTATAATACTCAAGTGCATTATCGTAATTTCCTTGTGTTACTAAATTTTCAGCTTGATCAAATAATTCAAAAGCATCTTCTTTCCGTTTTTCCAAGTATGCTTTTAAGTCCTCTTGTTTTTTAAGTTCGATTTGTTTAGCTCTCATTTGTGAGTCCTCATACTTCATACTATTTACAATTGCTTGGAGGAAATGTTTTTCTTCTTCTTCTTTTCTAAGTTTAGCTTCTAAGTCTTGTTGTTTTGCTAAATCTGTTTTTCTCTTCTTTTCTTGTATTTTACTTATTGCATTTTTAATAATCTCTGTTGGAAAATGGATTTGAATTAAAATTAACTCTGCTTGATAATATTTATCAATTGATTGTTCATAATTCCCCTGTTTTAATAACTCTTCTGCATCCTCCATTATTCTAAAAGCTTCTTCTTTTTGCGTTTCAGTTATTTGTCTTATTTCTTCTCTCTTAAGAAGTTCAACTTTCTTTGATATCATTCTCTCTTTTTCTTTTTGGAGGTTCTTGGCTAAATTTTGCTCGAATTTCCTTTCTTCCTCTAATTGTTTTCTCAAGTTTTCTTTCTCCCGAAGAATTCTTTGCTCTTTCTCTTTCTTTTTGTTTTGGACGCCCTTAATCGAATCTTCTAATAAAGTAATGTAACTACCAGTCCATCCAATATTTTTTAAGACCTTAAGAGCCTCCTGGTATGCTTCTAAGGCTTCATCAAAATTATCTTGTTTTAGATATTCATCTGCATCTTCAATAATCTTAAAAGCATTGTTCTGAAGTGCAAGATTTTGTGCACTCAACGCCCTCTTTTGTTCTGTTAATTCTTTTACCCTCTGAATTTTGAGTTTTTCTCTTTCTCGTTGAATTTTAATATTATTAAGAAATTCTCTATACTCTGCTTCTTCTTTAATTATCTGTTGAAACTCCCTTTGCTTTCTTAAATCTTCTGCTTTTCTTATGTTTTCAATTTGATTAATAGTTTGATTAATTAGTGGTATTTCTTCCAACCATTGAATTTGTGCGAAAATACCGTTGACTTCTCGATATTTTTCAATTGCAAGATTGAATTTTCCTAAAGAAAGATAGTTTTGAGCTTCATCTAATATTTTAAAAGCCTCTTGTTTTTGAGTTTCCCTAAATGTTATTTCCTCTTCATGCTTTTTTTTGACTATTTCTCTCTGTTTTAATTTCTCTTTCTTTATTTTCATTTCACTAATTATTTTATCCTGAAACTCTCTGTCCTCTCTTTCTTTTTTAATTAGATTTTCAATTTCTCTCTGTTTTTTAATCTCCGCATTACGCTTCTTATTTTCAATTTCGATAATAGCATTACCAATTCTTTCCGTTTCATCATACCACTGAATACCTGCAAAAATATTAGTTGCATCTTGATACAATTCTATTGTTTTTTCATAATCGCCCTTTTCAAGAATTATTTGCGCCTCGTCTAATATGTTAAAAGCTTCTTCTTTTCTTTTCTCTCGGTATTCTAATTCTGCTTTTTGATCTCTTAACATTATTTCTCTCTTTCTCAATCTTTCTCGTTCTTGTTGAAGTTGCCTTGACATTTGTTCTTGGAATTGTTGTTCTGTTTTATATCTCTCAATGGATTTCTGCATTTCTCTTTGATCTGCTGTTGATTGCTCTCTCCTCCGATTTTCAAGTACTCTTATGGAAGTTTCGATTAAATGTAATTCATCATTCCATTGGATACTTGCAAAAATATTGCCGGCCGTTTGATAAGATATTATTGCTTTATCTAAATCAGAACGTTTAATATAATCTTCTGCTGCGTCTAAAGCTTTAAAAGCTGCTTCCTTTCGCTTTTCTCGATATTCAATCTCATCTCTTCTTATTTGTAAAGCACTTTCTCTTTGTTTAATTTTTTCTCTTTCTTTAGCTAATTGGATAGATGTTTGCTGTTGAAATTCTAAATCTAACTTTCTACGTTGTTCTGATTTCTTTTGTTCATCAAGATCTTTTTCAATTTGAGTTTCTTGTAATTTTTTTAAACTCGAAATTGTATTTTTAATCGTTATAGTATGTGATTCCCAACCAGCTCCTAATTTTGTGAGAAGATCTAATGCTTCTATATATTTTTCAGTTGCTTTAGGAAAGTCGCGTTTTTCTTTTAATAACTTATCAGCTTCACCTAATACTTTAAATAATTGATTTTCTCTTCTTTCTTCTTCTCGTCTTTTTTGTTCGTATTCTAATCTTTTCTGATCTAATTCTCTTGTTGTTTGAATTATTTCTTCTCTTTCCTTTAAGTAGATTGTGTCTTGAAGATTTTCTAATTCAACATCTCTCTTATGTTTCAATTCTTCAGTTTTCTTTTCATTTTCCTGTTTCTCTTTTAAACTTTTGATAAAATTAATAACTGGTTGAATATAAGAATCCCAATCTATGAGTTTAAACAATTCAATTGCTTTTTCGAAACTGCTTATAGCTTGGTTGTATTTTTTTTCACGCTCCAACTTCTTTCCAATATCGACATAATTAAATGCGTCAAATTGTATTTTTTCAACGTCTCTTTTGATTATTACCTTTTTAATTTCATTTTCTTTAATTTCCATTTCTGATATAGCTGGCTCTACCGCCTTTTGCGCTTTAAATTTTTCAAACTCAATTTTCTCCTTTTTCAATTTTTGAATTATTAGAGATATATTTTCTGTTTGATCCTGCCACCCTATTGAATTTAATAAACTCACAGCATTTTCGTAATTTTCTATTGCCTGATCAAATTTCTTATCTTTTTCAAAGAATTTGGCATTATCTATAAAAGTGAATGCGTTGTTTTGGATTTCTTCCTCTCGTTCTTTCATTCCTTTATATCTCTTTAATTCTTCTTCTTTAACAACGCTCTTCTTTTTTCCAAATGCACTTACAACCTGTGGTTTGGATTCTATAGGAAAATTTGTAATTTGTTGAGTTTCAATACCTTCTTGATTTTGAACTAATTTTTGGCGTTCAATCTTATCTGAAATTATTGTTAATTTAGTTTTTAAGTTCCCCAATTGCGATTCAGACCACCCTGCTTGAACTAATAACTTGATTGCTGACAAATACTGGCTAATAGCATCCTCTAAAAATCCATCAGATTCTAGTTTTTGAGCTCCATCAAGTAAGGAAAACGCTTGATCTTGTATTTGTTCAATTTGGCTTTTTACACTAGCTTGAGCATAGATCAATTCTTGTTTTGCAAATTCTTTTAACTCTTCAATTTTTGAGTAGATATCGCTAACTCTATTCAATAGATATCCACTATTTTTAAGATAATCAGCGGCTAGCTGATAACTTTCTATAGCCTTTTCTAAATTCTTCTCCTCTTCGAATTTTTGAGCCAGACTTAAGTATTTAAGCGCTTCTTGAGCTATTTCTTCTTTTCCTTCCATTTTAATCTAAAATCCTTTTTTAATAATTGAAAAATAGAATATGAGCAGAATGTAATTAATCTTACTTCTTACAATAAATTAAACCGATTTATTAATTAAACTTTATATATTTTAATGATTAGCCTTACTAATAGAACTTAATTTCAATTTTTAATATATGTTTAAAAGAGCAGCTAAAGATGAATAATAATTCTAGAGTTATTATTGATTTTGAACCGATCTCAAGAAGATTGTATTATAAAAAGGACGAAAATTTTTACCAATTATTAGTTGATTCAGGAATCCGGGTAAGATCACTGTGTGGGGGTTTTGGATCGTGTGGGACGTGTAAGGTATTAGTTCAACAAGGAAACGAATATTTAATTCCTCCTACTGATTCTGAAAAAAACTTTTTATCAAAAGAAGAAATTCGTGAAAACTTCCGATTAGCATGCCAATGCAAAATTGCTGAAAAGCAAATTAATCTCATCGAATCATACCCACAACCTCAAATTAGAGTTTTTTTACCCCAAGAATTCTTAATTGAAGATTTTAAAATCTTAACTTCAGGTACGAATAAAGGTGTTAACCTGAATCCAAATGTTAAGAAATTTTTTATTGAAGTTAATAAACCAAGTTTAGAAAAACCTATTCCGGATTTAGAGAGAATAGTATATTCTCTTTTATCTAAAAAAGAATATAGTGAAGATCCATTTAAACTTTTATTTGAAATCGAAACTTTAAGAAAAATACCTTTAATCCTAAGAAAAGATAATCATCACATTACATTAACACTGTATGAGGGGGAAAAAATAATTGATTGTGAAGCGGGTAATAAGGTTACAAACAACTACGGAATTGCTTTTGACATTGGAACTACGACACTAGTCGGTTATTTAATTAACTTAAACGATGGAAAAATCTATTCAGTCTCCTCAGCTCTTAACCCACAAACTGCTTACGGAGAAGATGTTGTTTCACGTATTACATACATTAAAAACAACAAGGATGGGCTTCTAAAATTAAATTCTGTTGTTGTAGGCGCTTTAAATGAAATGATCGATGAAATTTGTGCTAATGCTAAGATTTCACCGTCCCAAATATATGAAGCTACAATTGTGGGTAATTCTGTTATGCACCATATCTTCTTAAATATAGATCCAACTTATATTGGCTTAAGCCCATACGTACCAGCAGTTAAGAGAGATTTGAATTTGAAAGCCAGGGATGTAAATCTTGGTATCAATCGTGGAGGTTATGTTTACATACTTCCATTGATTGCTGGATTTGTTGGTGCTGACACAATGGGTGTAATTTTATCATCAGAAATTGATAATGAATCAGAATTAGCACTAGCTATTGATGTAGGTACAAATGGTGAAATCATTATCGGAAATTCAGATGTACTCGCTACAGGATCTTGTGCTGCAGGTTCAGCTCTAGAGGGGGCTCATATAAAAAATGGGATGAGGGCTGCAGCGGGGGCTATTGACACTCTTAAGATTGACCAAAACGATTTAAGTGTCACTTACACAACGATCAGCGGTAAAAAACCAATTGGAATTTGTGGTTCTGGAATAATTGATGCTATAGCAGAAATGTTGAAATCAAAAATAATTACCCGGAGTGGTCGTTTTAATAAGGAGTTAAAAGATCACGAGAGAATCATCAAAAATGACAAAAACTTCGAATTTATCTTGGTAAGAAAAGATCAAACTTCAATTAAAAGAGACATTACAATTTCTCAAAACGATGTAAGAGAGTTACAAATGGCGAAAGCAGCATTCTATTCAGGAACTCGTATCATTTTAAACTATCTAAATAAATCAGATAAAGATAAGTACAAAATCAAACAAATATTTTTAGCTGGAGCTTTTGGTAACTATATAAATAAAACTAATGCTAAATTCATTGGAATGATTCCTGATATTTCTGAAGATTTTATATATCAAATTGGAAACGCTGCAGGAGTTGGAGCTCAAAATTGTTTGTTAAATATTAATTTGAGAGATAAAGCTCGAAAATTACTTGAAAAAATAGAGTATATAGAAATTGCGGTAGCACAAGAATTTCAACGTGAATACGCACAAGCGATGTATTTTCCTCACCTAAATCTAGAGTATTTTCCAAGTTTAAAGGAATATGAAGATATTTTAAAAAGGTAAGCGAGTTTCTTTATCGTATTTCTTCACTCAAAAATAGAAAATATTACAGAATTAAGGAAAGAAAACAGAAAATTTTATAGATTTTAATGTAAATAACAGAAACCTTTAATATTACATATATAATTATTGAAAAAGAGTATAAAAGTATTTAAGAGATAAATATATTAAATTTTTATCAGAAACTGTATTATCTTTTTAAAAAGAAATAAATAAATAGAATTTAATAATAAAGATAATAACTTATATTCAATTGAAATTTTAAAAATATTAGAATATATTTCAAGGTAGAGGTCTTCTATGTCGAGTTTTAAGTTAAAAGTTTTACTTACGGGAGCTGCCGCTGTTGGAAAAACAAGTCTCGTTCAGAGGTTTATAAAACAAAGATTTGCCGTGAATTACAAGCTCACCGTCGGAGTAGATATTCTCACCAAAGATGTAGAATTTAAACCTGGGGAAGTCGCAACTCTATCGATCTGGGATATTGGTGGTCAGCAACGATTCGAGTTCATCCGATCGACCTTTTACAAGGGGGCTGCTGGTGCTTTGTTAGTTTTTGATTTAACAAGGGAGCAAACTTATATTGAGACAAGGAAGTGGCTTACAGAGATCCGCCAATTTAGTAATGAAAACATCCCATTTGTATTTATTGGAAATAAAATAGATTTACTCGAAGATGTGGGGGAAGTCATTGATCGAGAAGAAGCTCGTGCTTTTGCTGAAAAAGAAGGCAGTATTTACGTAGAAACTTCAGCTAAAACAGGTATTAATGTAGATGACGCCTTTACTGAACTCACTCGTAGAATAGTTGAGTCAAGGAGTCAGTAGATTAAAATTGAACTTTTTCTGATTTTTACTAAATTTTACATTTTTCACTTAAATGATTTTACTCAAGGTCAAAATCTTCGCATAAATCATCGTAAATGATGTTAATGGCGTTTATGACATCCTTTCTATCTATAACTAATGAGAGATTTAATTCTTCAGTACTTTGAGTCAACGCCTTTACATGAATCTTTTTTTTTTCTAATGCTTGAAAAATCTTGGCTTTGGTTAAGTTTTCTAATATTTTAAAACCAGTTATATTGATAATTGCTACCTTTTCAGATTTGATTTCAAAAAAATCAGAAAAATATCCTGAGTTGTATAACGCTTCAACTGCTTTCTTGGATTCGTTTTCTTTTACAATAAATGATGTACTAATCTCAGAAGCACTTTGAGCTACTAAAGAGACGCTTATCTTAAATTTACTCATAACTTTAAAAATTTTTGCTAAAATTCCTGGAACATCAACTAAACTACCCGAAACAACAGTGATAATAACGGCATCTTCTACAGTAGAAATCCCTTTGATCTCGTTTTTATCTGTGTGCTCTGAAATTTCGGTAAACTCAATTTTTTCCAAAGGCTTACTAAAATTTCTTAGTTCAAGAGGAATGTTTTTTTTCTCGATAGCTTCAAGACATTTAGGGTGAAGTATTTTAGCTCCAAAATTTGCTATATGCTTAGCTTCGCTGTAATCTAAATTTCTAATAAGAGTTGATTTTGGAATGTATTTTGGATTAATCGCCATTAATCCATCTACATCCTTCCATAAAATAACCTTAATATTTTTATCATGTGCTACTTCGTGTATCGAATGGGCTAGAATTGTTGCTGAGTAATCAGAACCTCCTCTCCCTAAAGTTGTAGTATACCCGATTTTATTTCTTCCAATGAACCCAGTTATACAGATAATTATGTCTTTTTTAGGATTTTCTAATAGAGGTATCAATAATTTCTGTACCCGCTGATTTGTAAATTCATAGTAAGGATAAGCGTTATTAAACTCATCGTTAGTTATAATTAGCTTATTTGCTGGAATGTAAACTGAATCTTGCCCCTTACTTGAGATATATTGATTTAAAATATATGTTGATAAAATTTCCCCAAAACTTAATACATAATCTTGGTAATATGGTTCCAATCCAAATTCTTTAATATCAGCAAATGCATCTTCTAATTCGCTAAATTTTTCGTCAACCCAGACTTTTGCTTTTATGTAATGCTCTGAATTCTCGTCGAAAATTTGTTCTATGGTATTAAGATGCTTCTTTTCTAAAATTGCTATATTATCATCAAGAACTCTTGAATTATTGACGCTGCGAGCTGTATTATGTAGTAAATCTGTTATCCCATTAAATGCCGAAGCGATAATTATTTTTTTATCATTTTTATATATTTGAATAATTTCGAGTATTTTCTTAAAAGCACTCTTATCTATTAAACAGCTTCCACCAAATTTCATGATTACAGTTGTCAAAATATACACCTAATAAACATTTTTTCTTGAATAAGCTTAACTCTTCTAAGTAAAAATAAATAAAAAATCTTTTTGTGAGTAAAGTATAATTTTCTTTGTCTTTAGGATCTTAAGAATAAAACGTTATTTAAGAAGAATGGTATATTTTTTATCTTCCTAATAATTTTTTTATATCCTGGATTTGCTGTTCGATACTAGCTTCAATTGTTTTTAATTTCTGCTTTTTCACTTTAAGTTCTTCAGATGTTATTTCACCTGTAAGTTCTTTCATGTCAAAGTCTAACGACAATTTAGTGATGTTAGCTTTTTTAATCTTTAAATCCATTAATGATTTTTCTAGTTCGGCTTTTTGTTGTGTATCAACGCCTGTTAAAGGAGTTTGGGCTGGAGAAACTTCTATTTTTTGTGGTACTACAGGAGGAATTGTCGAAACTGGTGCTTTTACCGGTTTTACTGCAATTACTTGTTCTCTAGGTTTTATAAGAGTTGTTGGGTTAACAGGAATCGGAGGCGGTGCAGAATCCCCAGGCATTCCAGACAATTTTGGTGTTGGAATGTTGGGTTTTATTTGAACTTTTGGTTTGACACCTTTGCTTGGTGGTATAAATCCTGCTGGAGTCTTAGTTTTTTTCAATTCTGTAGGTGTATTTAGAATCGGCTGTTTTGGTTGCATTGGATTTGAAACATGGGCAAATGGTGAAGTTTTTAACTTGTTTTTAGCATCTTTCGGTACAGTTGTTACCGTTTTAGGGCGTTGTTTCACCATAAAATCTTCGGGATTCAGATTTAATCCCACATTAGCTTGTTGAATTTTAGGTTTGATTATTATCTCAGGTTCAGAAGGTTTCTCTACTTTTAGAATATCTGGTTTCTTAATATCTTTAGGCTGTGAAGGAACCCCAGCATTTGCAACAGCTTTAGGCTTAGTCAATGTTTTTTGATCAATAAGTTTGTCAGGTATTCTCTGTTGTTGCTCTTTATCTACCGTAATTTCTCTTTTAGGGGGACCAGATGGTGGAGGACTTGCTACAGGGATTTTCGGTTTTACTAAACCTTCAACTTTAGGAGCATCGGGTGTTGCAAGTTTTTCAATTATATATTGTCCTTTTTTCGGTATAGGAGCTTCTTCTTTTGGTTTAAGAGGTTCTTTTTTTGGTTTAAGAGGTTCTTCTTTTGGTTTAAGAGGTTCTTCTTTTGGTTTAAGAGGTTCTTTTTTCGGTACAGTAGGTTCTATTATCTTTGGTGGAGGTTCAATGGTTTTTGGTACTTCAACAGGAGCTACCGGGGGAGTGCTAGCTTGCTGGAGCATAGTTTTTATTTTTTGAGATTTTTCATAAAATTCTTTACCAAGTGAATCATCTCCTAGTTCTATACACAAATCGCTAATTTTCTCAAAGTACATCGCAGCATCCTCAAATTTTGCAGCTTCCAAAGCCTCTACAGCTTTCTCTGTATAAGTATCTCGTTCTAATAGTGGTTGCAATAAAGGTGAAACTTCTGCACTCATTTCTAGTATATCTGCAATAATAGTTATCATTTTATCTCGGTTCCCGGAGTCTTTTGCAATCATAGAATATGTTTTTAAACCTAAAATTTTTTCGATTTGCTCAGGCTTCATAGCATCGTCTAGGTCTTGTTTATTACCAATAACTGACGTGTGTGCTTGAGGGGCTTGTTCTTTTATAAGTTCCAAGAAGAATTTACTTTTTTCTACATTTTCTAAACTAGAGTCAGTGATTAATAAAACAGCATCACTCCCCTTTATAAAATTATTCCACAAATAACTAAACTGTTCTTGTCCTGCAAAATCCCACAAATGAAAATGCAATTTTCCTATTTTAATCGTAGCTATGTCTCCTGTTATAGTCGGAATATGTTCCATTGGGATTTCTTCGGCTTTGATTAAGCGTGTTATTGTAGTTTTTCCAACACCCGAAAATCCTACTAAAGAAATTTTAGGTCTCAAATTTCTATGAATTGAATCTATAATAGGGTCGAAAATCTCAAAAGTTTTAGCATCAAACTTGTGTTGGATAATATCGCCAAAAAGATTTAAAAACTCCTTTTTACATTTAATCAATTCTTTTTTAATATTTTCAAAATTATCTGTTAATCCTGTTACAAATAAAAACATCAATTTTTGATCTTTTTCTGTAATATAGGATATTCTATATTTATAATAATCGTGGTATTCTACTTTTTTTCCTCCTTTAGCGAAAGCATCTTGCATTAAATCTCCAACTAAAGCTTTGAACGCTGCCTTTTTAAGGGCTTTTCCGAAACGCCGATAGTGAAGTAATTTACCACCCATGTATATGTAAACTTGTCTTAAGATTATATATCACCTAATCTACATTACTTTAACTATATCTTTTTTAAAATCATTATTACGCGATGTATTTTACAAGATCCTTAATAATTGAATATTTGTCATCATTTTTTTTTTTATTTTGAAAAATATCTTTAATTTTCTGTATTTCTTTTGAAAAATCAAAGACTGAAAACTCACTAACTTCTTGTGTTTTATGTTTTTCACTTAATTTTTTTAGAAAAACCGATATTGAAGGCATATATTTTGCTAAATTCATACTTAAGCCTAATTTAGAGATTAATATTAATTCTCCACTAAAAGTAAATAAATAATTATAATCTTGAGCTTCTAAAGCAAAAGAATTTATTTTATTTAGTTTTAGTTCATCCGCAATATCTTTAGAACTTCCAATAAGAGAGAGAATTTTATGTGGAATAATTTTTCCTTTAGAAAACTCTTTTATATTTGAAGCTAATATAATTCCATATCTATTTGCGATCGCACATTCAGAATTTAGCTCAACTTTCAATTGTGAGATGATTTCGTCGTAGTTAGTACGCTTCATAATATGAATTATAAATTTTTTGAATAATTAATAAACTCTTATTTATATATATTTAATTAAATAAGAACCTCATTAAATTCGCAATGAAAATATACAAATATCATTTTTCAGAAAAAGACTCAGATGTCACTTTAATTTCAGAGTCAAAAACTGCTATAGTAAAAGCTAAAGAAAGTCTTCTTCATAATCGTCTAATTTTGGAAAAATTTATAAAAAAAAATAGCAAATTCCTCACCTCTTTTTCACCGATTAAAATCAAAACTGAATTTGAAATCATCAATTTAATGAGCGAAGCATCTGTTTTATGTGATGTTGGTCCGATGGCAGCGGTAGCAGGCGCATTTGCTGATATTATGTTAAACATTATGAAAGTGGGAGATAAGAAGGATTATGTTACTGCAAAAATTGCGTTAGTCGAAAATGGTGGTGAAATCGCTGTTGATTCGGAAGAAAATATGAAGATCGCCCTATACGCTGGATTTAATGAACTCAACTTAAATATTGGTTTTATGATTGAAAAAAAAGATTGCCCTATTGGAATTGGAACCAGCTCTTCCACAATAGGACATGCAATTAGCTTGGGACAAGCAGATGCAGTGACTATATTTGCAAAAAATGCAACATTAGCAGATGGTGCTGCAACAAGAATAGCGAATTTAGTTAAAGGATTTGATGTAGAAAAATCTATTAAAAATGCGTTAGATGCTACCGAGGATATTGCGGGTGTTTACGGGGCTTTTATATCTCGAGATAATAAAATTGGCCAAGTAGGTAAACTACCAAAGATGTTTAAAATTGAGGGTGATAAAAATACTATTTTGAAAGATAAAATCGATCATCTTTTTCCTGGAAAATATGAAATCTTTAAATAACCCAATAATATGGTATACTAATTCCATTTTCACTCTTGACTGAAAAAATTCGGTTCACATAATTTAAAGAGTAATACATTTCATATTGTTCTTCAGTTAATTCTCCATAGAATTCCATTTTATTTGTGGTTAAGTAATTTTTAGTAAGTAAGATAAACACATCTGTATTGTATCTTGCTTTTAACTCAACTAAAACATTTGTTCCATTTTCATCAATGTGGTTATCTGGAATAATAAGATCATTGCTGAAAGTAATGTAATTTTGCGTCACTGTGAATGGGAGTGAACTATTTTCTTCATCATAAGGATAATCATAAAAAACATATACTGGATTCCACCCAAATTCTAATATTAGTGTGTTTTTATTATCCGAGTTATCAAGATACCAATCTACTGCTGTTAATTCGTTATTATTAACGCTAAAGAAATCTATCGACGAAAAAAATTCTAAATATGAAGCTGTAGAAGAATAACATGTAAGGACTATAAGGAATATCTTTACATGGCTTAATTTTATTTTTCCCAATTTAATTAATTTATATATATAAGAAATAAAGCCAATTGCGAAAATTGGAGAGCTAAGATAAAAAAGTCTGGAAAAAAAACTAAGGTCTCCTCGAAATACATCGGAAAGAAACCCGAATAATATCAAAAAAACAAAAGCCACTAACCATAGAAATAGGGGTTTTCCTTTCGGTTTATTCTGAAATACAACGAGTCCCCAAAAAGCAAAAATGACGAATACAATGACTTCAAAACCAACTAAAATTGTCACTAAATTTAAATTAAGCCATAAAAGGTTAACAATAAAAAAACAAGCATTGAAAACTATAGTCATTATTAGAACGAGGGGGATAATATATTTCTCTATTATTGTATAAAGCTTAAATTTCTTACCCAATAGGATTAAACTAAACCTTCCTTTTTCAAAAGTAATTTGAGTTCGTAAATATAAGATTAAAATACATCCAATACTCGTTATTAAGAGTGCACCAAATAACAAATAAATCCAAGGTAGGGAAACAAAAAAACCAAATACAATCAGATGACCTGTGCTTACATTAGACACATAAAATATTAAAAAAATAACTATAAGAAGAAATATTAACACAAAATCAAAACCGCGGATTAAATCCTTAGCCAAATAAATCAAATATAACCAAGCAAAAGAGAGTAGAAAAATTAGTGCTATTAAAGAATGGGAAAGATACAAGGCAACGAACGTAAAAAGGACATAGATATAGGTAAACGGTAAACTTAATAATATATTTCTCCAAGTAGGTCTATCTTCTGTAATAAAATTTTTTATTCTAACATAGAGAAGAAAAAAAATAGTTAATCCTTGAATAAATACAAGACTCGACGGCCAATATTGAAAGGTTAAGTTTATAAAACCTAAACTTGAGATTAACAAAATAAAAATCCCAAAAATTGCTAACGATTTATTAGAAAAGATTCTTCTCAGGATGTTATATACTATTAGAGATGTTATCGGGATAGTAAAAAATAAGAAGATATTTGGTATAAGAATGAAATCTATGCCCGAAAAGAAATGAAATACCGCTCCAATTATGTGAAAACCCATCGCACCAAAGTATTCGTTAAGGGGTAAAGAATGAGCAGATGTTATTATTTTAATAATAAGAATATGATACCATGGATCAGTACCACCGAAAATTTCTACATTTGCTAATAATGCTATTATTAATAAAAACATAAAAATAATTAACAACAACCCGTTCCAAGAAATTTTCTTCTTTAAATAGGTGCTAAATGAGAAATTCTCGTATTTTTTCCATAATTCCTTAGAGGGGGTATTAAATTTTAACGCTTTTTTACCCTTATTTCTTATTCTGAAGATCAAAATTATAGCTAATAGTGAAGAAAAAACCACTACTAATAACATAAAGAAATAATTGGCATCTATGATAAATCCTAATCCATTTCCAAAATAACCTATCACGATATAGAAACTCATATTAAATACTATGGTTAAACCTATCTTTTCCAAAGCGTTGATCCTTACGCTTTTATAAATTTTAAAAAAGAAGGGATAAGATGGTAAAAATAATATAATAAATATTGAAGAAGCCATCCATAAAAATTGAAATGAACTATTAAGTAGCAAATTCGTATCTAACTGGAGAATAATATTAAGGTTTATTAACTTTAAAAGTAAAAGAATAATAGAAACTATAGAAATAATGAAGAAATAGAAATTTATACGATTACGGACATGAAAAATTGATTTCATTAGCTTCAATTTAAAATTGTACATAATCATTAATTATTCATGCTCCATTAAACAAAAGTTTTTTTTTTACAGTGTAAATTAATTTATAATTTTACTTGGAAAATAAGAAAATTCTTATAAATAATATTTTTCATAACAATATGATTCATAATAAAAGTGTTTTGATAACTGGTGCGGCGGGCTTCATAGGTTCTCATTTAACGGAGACATTGTTGAAACAAGATAATTTTCTCGTCTTAATAGATAATTTTAACGATTACTACTCGGGAAAGGAGGAACAATTAAAAAAAATACTAAATAGCTATGAGCAAAACCGAGAGTACAAACTAATTAAGGCAGATTTGGTTGAAAATTCAACATTTAAACGGATTAATCATGAGGTAGATTATGTTTTTCATTTAGCAGCTCAAGCTGGTGTAAGATATTCAATCGATAATGCCTCAGAAGTAACTTCTAATAATATTGTAGGAACTGTAAATGTATTTGAATACGCGTCAAAGATGACTTCAATTAAAAAAGTAATATATGCTTCTTCCTCATCGGTATACGGAAATCCACTGTACACTCCCGTAGATGAGGATCACCCTAAAAATCCCATTTCTCCATATGCCGTTTCAAAATTATGCGGAGAAAATTATGCGAATCTATATTTTAAGGAATATAGTCTTCCAGTTACTTCATTAAGGTTCTATACGGTCTATGGACCTCGTAGTCGACCTGATATGGCAATAAGTAAATTTTTTACTTTAATGCTACAAAACAAAGAAATAGTAATTTATGGTAATGGGACTCAAAAAAGAGATTTTACTTACATTTCAGATATTATTAACGGGTTAATTCTAGCAGGAGAGAACGACAAATCAAGCGGAGAAACATTCAATCTTGGATGGTCCAATCCAATTTCTGTCAATGAACTCGCTGATAAAATGTATGGTATAGTAAAAGCAGAGAGAAAGATTAGATATATAGAGAACCAAAAAGGAGATGTTAATGTTACTCATTCAAATATATCCAAAGCGAGTAAAATATTAAATTTCAAGCCAAAAGTGACTATCGAAGTGGGATTAAAAAGCCAACATGAATGGCATCTCTCTTTTTTAAAATCGATTTAAAAATTTCTCCTATGTTCTGATATTTTAGTTGAAATAACTTTATATTTCCGAGTATTATTTAGAAAGATAACAGCTGTTAAAAAAATCAATATTCAAATAACGAGTTCTAAGGAGCCTTTTTTTGAAAGTTTTAGAATCTGAAAAAAAGCCATACTTCCCTTTTGAAGATGTGAAGGAAAGTAACCTAATCGATAACGCATTTAGCGAACTTTACAATTACATTTATCAATTCAAATCTCTAGATGAAGAGATCCTAATGTCAATCATTTTACCAATGTATAACGAAGAACATACTATAGGGAAAGTTTTAGGAAACCTACCAAAAGGAAAATTAATTGAGATAATTGTAGTAGATGATCATTCTACAGACAACAGTTTAGAAGAGATCAATAAAGTAAACGGAAAAAATGAAATTCAAGTAATAAAACACAAAGAAAACAGAGGATACGGCGCAGCGATTGTTACGGGAATTAAAAACGCTCGTGGAAGAGTTTTAGTCACGATGGATTCTGATGGGCAGCATAGCCCTTATGATATCTTGGCAATGATTAAACCTATATTTGAAGGCGAAGCTGATTATACGATTGGTTCACGATATTTAGGATCCTATTTCTATAAACTCCCTGTGTCAACTAGGTTAGGTGAAGTACTCATAGAAAAACTGATCCAGATATTCTTTGGCAAAAAAATAATGAATAATCAAAATGGTTTTCGAGCTTTTAATAGGAAGGTCATATCTATATTTAAGGATTTCAAATACGAAGGATATGCCTTTTGTACTGAGCAGATAATTAGAGCTACGATAAGAGGCTTTAGAATTAAGGAATGCCCTATTAAAGTCTATGATCGAAAATATGGGACCTCAAATATCATTTTAACCAAATTAACTAAGAACCTCTTCGCTTGCATCCTTCAATATATCCTAGTTAAATTGAATATAACAATTTTCAAAAGATTAAACACGGGACAGATTCAGATTTACGAAAAATCTGTTAAAGGTTCTAATATTTTTTCTTATGCTCGGTATACCAGAGACATAAATACTATTAACCCCGTGTTCTTTATTGAAAGAACAACACGACCTGTTGCTTAAAATTTTCATAAAAATGGAGACATACTTCAAAATAATGTTATTTACAAAAATCAAACTCCACGATAGAATAAAGTATCCGTCAAGTACTTTTAGAGAAGTTTGTAAATATTAGCCATAGATTTATGGAAAGGCGTAATAGGACGAGTTTCTTAAGCATATGTTATATAATTAAATTTAAATTGTATTATCCCCTTTCTTTAATAACTCATTTGTATTGGATTTTCTTTTATCTTTAAAATTAATTGTTTACAAGGTTTTATCTTGAAGCTTTTAAATCGTATAAAATCAAACACAGCTTCATTGAATAATAATACTATTAAATCCCCCACAACTGTTTCTGATTATCAAGATTTGTATAATTATTTAAAACCTTTTAAAAAAGATGGAAAATCCGTCTTGGTTTCTATAATTTTACCTATGTATAATGAAGAAAATACTATTCGGTTAATCTTAGAGAAGCTACCTAAAAATGAATTAATTGAGATTATTATAATTGACGATTTTTCTTCTGATAATAGCCTTAAAGAAATTAAAAAAGTAAAGCATCATAACGAGTTTAAAATTATTCATCATCAAGAAAATAGAGGATATGGTAATGCAATTCTTACTGGAATGCAATATGCGACCGGGGATGTAATCGTTAGCATGGACACTGATGGGCAACATAGCCCAGATGACATATTTAGTTTAATAAAGCCAATTTTTGATGGAAAAGCGGACTATACAATTGGTTCAAGATATTTGGGTAGCTATCATTACCGCTTACCAATAGTTACTAGACTAGGAGAAATATTAGTCGAAAAATTTTTTCGAGTCTTTTTTGGAATAAAAGTTATGAATAATCAAAATGGGTTCCGCGCTTTTACTAAAGAACTTATTCCTGTCTTTAGTAATGCTAAATTTTTAGGGTATGCGTTCTGTACTGAACAAATTCTTCAAGCCAAATTATCAGAACATAAAGTTTTAGAATGTCCAATTAAAGTATACAACCGTGAATATGGTTATTCAAAAATAAAATTACATATTTTAACTCTCAATATTCTTGCCAGCCTTCTTATTTACTATCTTATAAAATTCAAGTTGAATCTTTTAAGAAAAAGAAAAACAATAAAAGGTTTTCTATGGTAAATATTTAGAGCTAAATTTAGCATTCGGACATTTTTATTTTAAGAAAGAAAACAAATATTAGCAGACATAATTAACGGAGTAAAATTTTGAATAATTACGTGCCTTGTACCTTACATTTTTTGACAATAACTGAATTTTAAAACAAAGATAAAATTCAAATAATTAAATTTAAAATGTAATAACAATTCAAAATATTCTAGAATAGCCCCAAATAAAAGATATGAGAATTATAACTATTATAGGCACGCGTCCCGAAATAATTCGCCTGTGTTTAATCATAAAAAAATTAGATCGAATGAATGATCATATTTTAATACATACGGGACAAAATTTTGATTTTAATTTAAATGATGTATTTTTCAAAGAACTTGACCTTCGCCAACCTGATTATTATTTGGGTGCAGAAGCAGTCTCTTTTGGAACACAATTATCGATAATAATAAGAGAAACAGAAAAATTATTGCTTGAGTTAAAACCAGATAAGGTATTAATATTAGGAGACACAAATAGTGGATTATCAGCTATAGTAGCAGAGAGACTAATGATTCCCGTTTATCACATGGAAGCGGGAAATCGTTGTTACGACTTAAAGGTACCCGAAGAGAAAAATAGGAAAATAATTGATTCAATTTCATCTTTTGCGATCCCCTATACTACAAATAGCAGAGAAAACCTTCTTAAAGAAGGAATTGAAAAAAGCTGCATCTACACATCAGGAAATCCCATTTATGAGGTGTTGATGGAATATAAAGATAAAATTGATGGAAGTAGTATTTTACATAAACTAAACCTAAAACCTCAAGAATATTTTTTAATGACGGCTCATCGTGCTGAGAATGTAGACATCAAGGAACGATTACAAACCATTTTTGACGGATTAGAATTAGTAGCAAATGAATATAATATGCCAATAATTTGCAGTATTCATCCACGAACAAAACAAAGATTGAAGGATTTTAACATTCAGACAAAAAATAAAAACATTAGATTGATGGAACCATTTGGCTTTTTTGACTTTGTTAAACTAGAAAAAAATGCTAAACTAGTTCTCACAGATAGTGGAACTGTTCAAGAGGAATGTTGTATTTTTAGAATTCCTACAGTAACCATTCGGGATACAACTGAGAGACCGGAAACCGTCGCTTGCGGTAGTAATATCATATCGGGTGTGTATAGGGATAATATCTTGGATTGCACAAAAATCATGTTAGCTGGTGATACTCAATGGGATTTTCCTGATGGATATATTGATAAAAGAGTCTCAGAAAAAATCGTTAAATATGTAAATGGAATACTTTAAATAATCCTTAAATATGAAATGTAGACCCATATTAATCAAAACATTATAATAGGAGGCTTTGATAATAAAAAAAATTCTGATATTTGGATCTACAGGAATGGCCGGTCACATAATAACACGGTATCTCACATCTATTAATAAATATGAAATTTTCGATGCTTCTTTAGATAAACTGCACGACAAAACAATTGAAATCAATATCGAGGATAAAGAGTTAGTTATAGATCAATTAAGGAAAATTAGACCGGATATTGTAATTAATTGCATAGGGATTCTGATAAAGGAATCATCTGAGAAACCTGCTTTAGCAATTTATATAAACAGCTTTTTTCCCCATTTTCTAGCAAAATTGGGAACAGAATTAAATTTTAAATTGATACACCTAAGCACAGATTGCGTATTTTCTGGTAAAAAAGGGGATTATTCTGAAAATGATTTGAAGGATGGAGAAGATCATTATGCCAAAACGAAAGCATTAGGAGAAGTCATAAATAATAGAGATCTCACTTTTAGAACTTCAATTATTGGACCTGAAATAAAAAAGAACGGGACTGGGCTTTTTCATTGGTACATGACTCAGAATGGACCTATAAATGGATTCACAAATGTATATTGGACTGGTGTAACTACTTTAGAGTTAGCTAAAGTTATTGATAACGCAATCGATCAAGACTTATCTTCGCTTTATCATTTAGTGCCAGAGGAGAAGATCTCTAAATATAATTTATTGAAATTGATAAATGAAACTTGGAACAGAAATGTTGAAATTTTAAAATACGGAGAAAACTATAATGATAAAAGCTTAATTAATAATAGAAATGATTTCGATTATAAAATCCCAAATTATAAGGATATGTTGATTGAATTAAATGAATGGATGAAGAACTGGGATTATGACTTATATTAGTTCTCCTTAAACTTAAAAATATTTCAAATAGTTAATCGAAAAAGTCCTTTTTAAAATTTAAACCTACCATAAATTAATAAATTTGACGAAATTAATTATTACAATAACAAGTTAAAAGAAACTATTTATGAATATCCTTGTACTACAAGAGACGGATTGGTTAATAAGAGGGCCTCATACACAACATCATATTTTTGAAAGACTTTCAAAGAATCCAAGAATCAATGTTACAGTACTCGATTATGACATCGATAAAATAATGCGATCGAATAGCTTGTTTCTTAAGAAAAAAGTATATAAAAAAATAATAAGAACGATTAAAAATGCAAACATCAATATAGTTAGAACCGCACACATTCAAATACCATACTTAAGGCGTTTTTCCTCATTAGTGACTAATTTCTTCGAAATTTTAAAAATAATCAGAAGAAATAGAGTAGATATTATCGTTTCTTTATCATTATCGAATGGGGTAATAGGATTGCTGTTAGCAAAAATCTTCAATATCCCATTTATCTATTATTATATCGATAAATTACATACTCTGGTCCCAATGGGATATTTACGAGGAATAGCAAGAGTGATTACAAAATTTGAATTGCTTTATTCTAATCGGATTATCGCAGTTACAAAATTACTCGAAAAATATGTAATCACTCAAGGAGCTAATCCTCAAAAAGTTAGCTTAATTTTAAATGGAATTGCTCCAGAAAATACAATTATAAATGACCAAAAATTAGAAGAATTACGAGTAAAATATTCCATATCTGATGATGATTTTATTCTCTTTTTTATGGGTTATTTGTACGATTTTGCAGGATTAAAACAAATAATAAGTTATTATCATGAACGCATTTCTAATGGATTTATGCAAATGAAAATCTTAATCGTGGGAGATGGGGGCATATATAATGAGTTAGTAAAATTAGTTAGAGATCTCGATGCAAAATGGGTAATTCTTACTGGAAAACTGCCATTCTTTGAAATTGCAGAATACATTGCTTTAGCCGATCTATGTCTTTTAAGTTTTGACTTAAATGAAATCACAATGGATATCACACCAATAAAAGTAATGGAATATCTAGCTATGAAAAAGCCGGTTTTATCAAATAGTTTACCGGGAGTTCTATATGAAATTGGAAAAAACAATGGGGTTTTATTTACAAAAAATCAAGAAGATCTCATTAAAAGAATAGCGGATCTTAGCGTTAAAAAAGAGTATTTACAAAAATTGGGCCAAAAAGGTTATGAATTGGTCAAGGATAAATACGCATGGCCAAAAATATTAGAAGACTTCAAGACGGTTATGATCAAATTAATACGTGAAAAATACGGGAAATTGTAAAAACAAAAAAATAATGAATTAAAAACTATTTAGTGTTATTAATATGATTAAAAATTAGCTTAAAGGTGTCAGCGGGATATTTGATTAGATTAGGCGTTTTGCATAACTTCTTTACTGGAAGATGTGGTGGATCTTATATTGCTACAACGGAAATTCTCTCTCAGTTAGAAAAAATGGGAGTAAATATTAGTGTTTTTACAACCTCAGCAATAGCACAGACTGGAAGAAGAAGGACAGTATTTCTTGAGAAGAGAAGTGATAATTATGTAATTTACAGGTTTAATTCTTTCCTGAAATTCAGAGAATATAGGGTGTCATTCAAGATGATTCCTTTTCTCCTCAAAGATTCACATAATATCGACATTTTTCATTCAAATGCGATGAGGAGTTATCAGGAAGATATCGGATCTCTTGTTTCGTTTATCAAGAATAAACCCTTTATCATTACCACCCATGGAGTAATTGCAATCAACTGGGATTATAGTGATAAAATTCCGAAAATGATATACGATAAATCACTGGGATATTTGAAAAGAAAACTACTAAACCCGCACTTTATCGCTGTTGCAAAAAGTGAAATACCCATCATCAAGAAATATGGCATAGACGACGATCATATCCATTATATTCCACTTGGAGTAGATACAGGAATTTTTAAACCGGTTGATTCGAGCGATTTGAGAAAAAAGTATAATCTAGACAGTTTTGATACAATCCTGTATGTTGGTCGTATTGCTAAAGGTAAGGGTGTGGATACTCTAATAAAAGTTTTAAACTTAATTGTAAAAAAAAGGCAAAATGTCAAAGTTATAATTGTCGGAGATGATTCGGGATATCTTCCCGTAGTTAAAACTCTAATTCAAAAATATAAGTTAACCAAACACGTCATTTTTCCTGGTTATATTTCAAAAAATGAATTACCAAAATATTATTGCTTAGCTGATCTGTGTATTTATCCATCACGTCAAGAAATCTTTGGTTTAACGCTAGTTGAAGCAGGTGCTTGTGGAAAACCAGTAATAGGATCCGATATTATGGGTCCAAGCGAGATTATTGTAGATGGAAAGACAGGATATACCTCCGATTTTCAGAACCTTAATGAATTAAGTGATCAAATATTAGAACTACTTAATGATAAGGAAGAATTAATTAAAATGGGCAGAAAAGGTCAAGAACGCGTAACATCAAAATATTCTTGGAAAAAAGCTGCCGAATCTCATTTAAATTTGTATAAAATGGTTTTAAATTCGAAATAGATCAATAAGATATGCTAATTATTCAACCCCAGGCTATTTTTCTTAGGCTATAAAATGTTCCTAAAAAAATTAGAGTAATTATTTACAAGATTAAAAGAAATATAATTGAAAACTTCCTCAAATTATTAGAGAAATTGGATGAAAAAAGTAGGTTAATTTAAAGCTAAAACAAATTATAATTTTGATTTTAAGAAACTATAGATCTTATTTACCTCTATCTCTATGTCAAAATTCGTTAAAACTTTATTTTTAGCTTCTTCTAATAATTGTGGCAAAAGGTTCTGATGTTCTCTGTAGTAATTGAGTTGCTCTATTAAATCATTTTCATTATAAGGATTGAATAATAAACCATTTTCTTTATGGTCTATAATATCTTGAGAACCTGACACATCTGAAGCTATAACAAAGGTATTTGTTAAATTTGCCTCTAATAAAGTTAATGGAAATCCTTCCCCAAATGAGGGATGAATCAATACATCAATTTTCTTGTAGATATCAAATTTGCTTTTCAAGAAACCCCAAAAAATAATATTTTCCTCTAAATTCTTATCTGAAATAAATTTCTTGATGTAGGATTCTTCAGGGCCTTTACCAAAAATAAACAATTTATCATCTGGATAATTAGATATATATTTAGAAAAACTTCTTAATAGAAATCTTATATTTTTACTTTTTATTAATCTACCAAGAAAACCATAAACAATAGCTTTATGATCATCCTTCTTTACCTTTAAATATTCCTTACTAGATATACAATTGGGCATTTTAATTAGATTATCTTTTGAGAAATGAAAGTTAATTAAATCTCTATAAATCTTTTCATTTATCGCTTGTATGTAAATTTTTTTTCTCCTTCTTACAATTTTAGTGAAGAATTTCATCCAAGCATAATAAGCAATTCTATAAATTAATGATTGGGGTTTTGGGACGAATTCCTCTTTTTGGGCTGTAATAAAGTCAGTAGGTGTTGTTAATAATAATGGTATATTAAAAAGGTAATTCATTAATAAAGGAGAAATTATGTCATAATAATAGGAATGAATATTAATTACATCTATTGGTTCTTTTCTATTAATCTTGACAAGTTCTTTGAAGCTTTTTAAGAAAAAATATACCGTACTAATTTTACTAATCTTAAATTTTTGAATAATCTTTATTTTAACTCTATTAGTGGATGGCTGATATTTAGAATATTTTGTTAAAAGTGTAATTTTTAAATCCTCTATTTTCTCATAAAGAGGTAAGAGCTCGAGTAGATGAGTTTGGATACCTCCTACAACTGTTTTTAATTCCTTATTGTCATGTGTGGTGTCCATTATTATACAAATATGAATTTATACCACCAATTAGGTTAATAACTTATGTTTAAAATAAATAAGATAATTGTTTAGTTTATCTATAATATAATTATTTACCATAGCCTTAAGATACTTATCATTAAAATAACCGAAACCAATCCAGAGTCTATCATAGAATTTTAAGAATTTATCATTCAATACGTAAGTAATTTTTACTTTTCTCTGAATAAGTGACTCTTTCGTCTTAAAAACTCTCAATTGATATAGTGTCGCTCTTTTTTTTATATTCAATAATTCCGGATCATACTCTTCATGTTTACCGTGAATATATACTAATCTTTTATATAATTTTTTAAAAAAGTCCGAATTTGTATACATATCAATAGTGATGTTAGAGGAATGAGCCCTATACTTTACTAAAATCTGTTTCAAAACCAATATTGAATTGTCGCGATATTTCAATACACGTAACCAATAATCATAATCTTCCGAAGCTCTTATGAAATGTTCCTCATCTATCAATCCTACTGCTTCAATTGCAGTTCTTTTAATCAATACGCTTGAATTAATAATGGGGATTATCTTGTTGACAATTAAATCTCTAAATGAAACTACTAAATTTTTTTTGATTGTTAAATATTTACGATAAGGTCGTATTGGAATTAAAATTCCATTA
>Ga0255055_10000060_pt1 | contig 76932 bp, 51 predicted proteins | sample JV7_2_27_MG_FD_188633 | JGI IMG/M metagenome (GOLD analysis project Ga0255055, IMG submission 188633) | Seawater microbial communities from Jervis Inlet, British Columbia, Canada - JV7_2_27 | ecosystem: Environmental > Aquatic > Marine > Inlet | place: Canada: British Columbia | collected... | reverse complement strand
GACGATTGAGACTCGTGGAAAATGATGTCTCCATCCTGGAACGTCGCGTCGCCGCTTGCGGCGCAGCTGACCAGCACGAGGAGGAGTACCAGAGATCTGCTCATCGTCTTCCTGTACATCTAACGTTTGGATAAGCTGCGGGCCGTGGCGCGCCGGTTGCGAAGCAAGCGGCGTGACACGGATCCGACAGCTTCATTCACTAGTTAGTTCCTGTTGAACAATTCGTCAGGCGCGCGGAATCGTCGAGAAAAAGCGGAAGAAAAGCACAACGCGGACCCCCAACATCCGGCATAATCGTGGGTGCGAACCGTAACGATCAACCGAAGGAGGATCCGCGTTGCGAGCGAAACGTGTGAATCAGCGAGGCCTCGATTTCTCGACGTCTAACCTCAAGATCACGAACGAATACTACGCCAGGTACGAGGCCGTGTCTACGGTCTTGGATCAGGCTCCGAAACTGCTTGATTTGATCCATCGAGACCTGGACAAGTCGCTCAAGAACGTCAACCGGGCGGGTCGTCGTCGTGGTCGACCGTATGCCTACACCTCGGAGCACGTGTTACGGATCCTGATCTGCCAGGTGGTGGAAGGCGAGTCGTTGCGGGGGATCGTCGTTCGAATCGACGACAGTAATTTCCTGCGACGCTTTGTTCGAATCGATGACGGTCCGATGATGGACTACACGACGCTTTGCAACTTGAAGAATCTGATTCGCAACGATACGTGGAAATCCGTCAACCGTTGCTTGGCAGAATACGCCGTCCAGTCCGAGTTGATCGACGGCGATAGATTACGGCTTGACACCACGGCGGTGGAAACCAACGTTCATTGGCCGACCGATTCTTCCTTGCTGTGGGACGTCTACCGCACGCTGGATCGGCTGATCCGACAGGCGCGAGAGATCGATCCTGAGGGTGTGGGCACACGGCGCCTTCAGGCTCGACGGGCGAAGCGATTGCAGCAGAAGATCTCGCGTAAAGCGGCAAACAAGGGACGCTCGGCTCAGCAGCTGAAATCCCTGTATTTGCAGCTGATTCCGATGGTCGAAGACTTGTTCGGTTGGGCACGATCCGTCCGGAAGGAGTTGGCCAAGAGCCGGCGACTTACCAGCGTCATGGACGTGGCCATGGCCGCGGCGATCGTCGAGCAGATCGATCACTACATGGAGTTGGGCCAGCGAGTTGTGGACCAGGCACGACGACGGGTCCTCCAAGGCGAGCGTGTGCCGAACGAGGAGAAGCTGTTCAGCATCTTCGAGCCGCACACGGAATTGCTCAAGCGTGGCAAGGCTGGCAAAGACATTGAGTTCGGTCACATGATCCAGATTCAGCAGGTCGACGGAAAGTTCATTGCGGACTACGACGTCTTTGACGAGAGGCCTATCGAGTACGAGTTACTCGAGTCCGTCTTGGAGAACCATAAGAAGCTATTCGGTCGCTACCCCAACGAGCTCGCTGGGGACAAGGGTTACTACGACAACATGGCTGCAATCGACCGTTTGCAGAAGAAAGTTCCGATGGTCTCCATCGCCAAGAAAGGTCGACGCACTTTGGAAGAGACAGAGCGAGAGCACGACCTTCTATTTCGTATTGCTCAACGTTTCCGTGCCGGCGTCGAAGGAACGATCTCCTTTCTCAAGCGAACACTGCGTTTGGCTCGATGCTTCAACAAAGGTTGGGAACACTTCGTCTCGACCATCGGCCAAACAATCCTTGCGCACAACTTGCTCGTCCTTGCGCGCTGCTAACCCACTCTGATAAGGATGCCTCCCATCGGCTGCACCGCCGGAGGGTGCGGGCATGTCCGGGAAGGGACCGAACACCGTTCGGATCCCCAAACCCCGTGCTTGTCGCGGTAGAATCAACTCCCGGCCGGCGCGCTCGACCGAGTCCGACGCCAACGGCGCGACAACTTGGCCGCAAATGTGTTTTGTTCAACAGGAACTAACTAGCGACGAGGGCCAGAGCAGTCATGCCCCACACCATGAGCGTTCCGCCGGGTAGACCTTCCACCGCTCGCCGCATCAGGATGTCTGAGAAGCACGACATCGACTCGAGATCGATGACTTCCGCGCTTTGCAGGGCGACGAGACCGACGCCCACGAGCACGCCCAGCCCGAACAGACCGACGATCAACGCGTTCGCGTAACGGCCCATTGCTCCGCCGCGATGGGCACGGTAGGCGAGCGCGGCGAACAGAAACCAGGGCAGAGCTACGGCAAGCATGACGATCGGGAAAAGACCGCCCGCACCGCGGGGGCGCAACTCGGGATAATCGTCGAGAAGTGTGAAACCTGCGGCCTTCAGTCGGGTGCGCGCGTCCGGCCCGACCTCGAGATAACGATCTCTGAGCTCTTCGAACGGGATCCGTGTTCCGTAGACGGCCTCGATGGCACGGCTCAACTGAAGCGCCACAAAACCGGGTGAGCTGTCGACGCCAACGCCGTACGGTTCGTACACACGAATGCTCCCGCTCCGTACGAGGGTCTGTCCCGCCGGCTCCAGTGACTCGCCCCACGGTGAGTCGATCTTGGTCGCCTCGCCATCCCACGAAATTTCCCAGTAAGAATCGGGGACCCGAATCTGGAAACAACACGCGCTCTCCCGGTAGTCGACGTCCGGGACCGACGCTCTCTGAAAGGCCTCGGCCACGCTCGCCGTCCCGTAACCCAGCGCAACGGCGAGCAGCACGGGGATGGAAAAGACGGCGAAGATTCTCCGGCGCGAGACGGCCAGTGGATCGAGCCTGTGAAGCCGCCGCAGCGAGATCATCAGCCAACAGCCGAGGAGGACGAGCGTGAAGAACAGGTACGGGATTTGGAGATTGTGCGCCTTACCGTAGCCCAGCACGAAGCCGTGGTAGGCCAGGGCGACCGGAAAAAACCACGCGACGTTGCCGGGGGAAGCGCGCCAGATGGTCGAGTGGAGCAACCAATCGAAGCGTGGATTCTGCCGAGCCCTCGCGGGCTGGAGGGACCCGACCTCTCCCGTAGCCCGGGGAACGAGTGGAGAGGCCGGTTCGGGTTCCAACGGCGCGACCTTGAACGCAGGGGGCAGCGCAAGATAGGTCCTCAGACCCAGAGCGATCCCGATCCCCAGCGGAACGAGCGCCGCAAGCCGGGAAGCGAAAAGAAGAAGAAACGTGAGCCCGAGGTATCCGCCGACGACGAGGGCAGCGAACCAGCGATAACTCGAACGGCTGGGCAACTGCTGCAGGGTCGGCCGTGGGCTCTGCGTCAAGGCCAGCGCCAGGACCAGGCCCGCACCGAGGTGAACGACGATGTCGAGCAGATCGGCGCCGACGAGTGGCCGGCGGTCCAGCGACAAGTTGCCCAACGCCACGACCCCGGTGAGAATCCCCAGAATCGCCCAGCCACAGATGACGATCGTCGAGACGTGTACGAGCCACAAACGGCGCGTCGAAACCGGCAGGGCAAGGTCGAAGGCGCTACTGCTTCGAGTGGCGTATCCGGCGTTTAGAAAGTAGATCGTGAACGGGCTCCACACGAAGATCGTCGCCAGGTACAGCTCGCGCAGCCCCTCCGTTGCGGCCTCCGGGCGCAGGCCCATCCACCACAGGTACAGACCCATGCCCAGCGCCACGGGAATCCACCACTGCAGCGAGCGGAAGGCGAACTCCTGTCGCAACCGGGGGAGAATCACGGCTGGCCCCCGGCGAGCTCGATGAACATCTGCTCGAGCGGAACGCGTGTGCAGCGAGCGTCGGACACACCTAGCTCGCGCTCGAGCGCTTTCGACGTTCGCTCCGGCTCGAGACGGAAGATCGCGTGAACGGAATCGGACCTTTCCCTCGCTCCCACGCAGTCGCCGATCTTCAGTAAACGGTCCCGAGACACGCCGGGTCCACGCGGAACGAGAGCCAGCGAGTAACGCTCGCGCAAGGTGTCGAGCTCGGTGTCGATCAACACCCGGCCGTCGTGGATCATCACCACCCGCTCGGCCATGCGTTCGACGTCGGTCATGTGGTGCGAGGAGAACAGGATCGTCGAGCCCGACTCGGTGAGCAGCCGGATCGACGTCTCCAGAAACTCCTGCCGCGCGGCGGGGTCGAGACCCCCGGCGGGCTCGTCGAGAAGCAACAGCTCCGGGCGATGGGCCACGGCGCAAAGAAGGGCCACACGCCGGGCCTGACCCTTGCTCAATGTCTTGACACGAGCGCGCGGCGAAACCTCGAGCCGCTCGAACAGCTGGCGCTCCAGCTCGGGGTCCCACGTTGGGTAGAGACGGCGGTGAATCTCGATCACCTGATCGACCCTGAGAAACGGGGGCAGTTGCTGGTCCTCCGAGACGTAACCCACGCGGCGCTTGATCTCGATCGGGTCCTCACGGGGGTCCAGGCCGAACAGCCGGACCATCCCGCGCTGCGGGTCGATCATGCCCATGGCGATACGGATCAAGGTCGTCTTCCCGGCGCCGTTCTTGCCCAGCAATCCGACGACCTGGCCGCTCTCGATCGAGAAGCTGACCCCGCGGAGTACATCGACGTCGCGCACGTAGGAACGGTGGATGCCGTCGAATTTGACGATGCTCATGTCTTCATCCCTTTCTGCAACTCCCGGAGGAGCGCCACCACGTCGGAGAAGGGCACGTCGGCCAGCGCGGCCTGCGAGAGCAACCTCTGCGCCGATTCGCGCAGGCGCTCGCGGCGTTCGTCGGGCTCGATCACGGGAAGGTCGTCGACGACGAAGGTGCCGCGTCCGCGCTGGGTCACGATCAGCCCCTCGCGCTCGAGCTCGTCGTAGGCCTTCTTGACGGTCAGCGGTGCAATCACGAGCTCCGTGGCCAGATCGCGGTGGGAGGGTAGCTTGGATCCGGCCTCCAGACGGCGTCCGGCGATCGCGTCCGTGATCTGCCGAACGATCTGCCTGTAGATCGGAAGCTCGTCGCCGGGATTGACGTGGAATTGCATCGGCTCTATCTCGGCCGGGCCACCACGAGCGTCATGTCGTCCTTCTGGTGGTAATCGCCGAACTCCCGCACCGCTTGAATCAGCTCTTCGACGAGCCCGGGGAGCGATCGGCGCCGGCAGGCCCGAAGCGCCTCGACGATCCCGCGCTCGCCCAACTCCCTGCCCGCTCGGTTCGTCGTTTCGCTGACGCCGTCCGTGAACATCAGGAGCACGTCGCCGGGGACGAGCGCGATCTCCCGCGTCTCGCACTTCCAGTCCTCGAACGCCCCGAGTACCGTTGCCGTCGGCCCCAGCCGCTCGAACTCGCCGTCCGCGTGAACGAGCAACGGGGGAGCATGCCCGCAGTTGGTGTAACGCAGGCGTCTGGAGTCGTCGTCGTAGTCCCCGAGAAACAGACCGGCGAAGTGCTGCGAGGCGGTGCATTCGCAGATCAGCTCGTTCACGGAACGGAGCAGCCGGGTCAGGTCGTACGCGCCCGTCGCGAACTGGCTGCGCAGTGTCGCTTGAAGCGTCGCCATCATCAGCGCCGCGGAGACGCCCTTTCCGCAGATGTCGCCCACGGCAAAGCCCAGATGCCCCGGTCCGTTCTCGAGAAAGTCGTAGTAGTCGCCGCCCACCTCCAGCGCTGGCAGGTAGCAGCTCGCGTACTCCAGCGTCTCGAGGCGGGGTTGCCTACGCGGAAGCAGGCAGGCCTGCACCTCGCGGGCAATCTCCATCTCTTCGGGAGAGGGTCCGGCGGTGTCGGTCCGGGTCGATTCTGGCCCCGGGATGGTTGCGGCTTTGGGCATGATGCGCTCCGTGATCTATGTGATATATAGAACTATAGCACTATATCTATAGAGCGCAAGAAGAAATAAAGACCTTTTCCCTCCGAAACCAGTCACATGGCGAAAGAATAACGAACATACTCCGGGCGCTGGAGTGGGAGAGGACGAGATTGGATTTCAGTGTGGCGGTGGCTACGGTCCGAGCCGTTGCACGGTGCCCGTACCGGATCCCGATATCGTCACGATCGGATCGCCGTAGTAGAAGACCGAACCCGTGCTCGTGATCGTGACGTCCAGTCTGTCGCTGACGCGCACCGTCGCCGATCCGAGTCCGCTGAGCACGATGTCGGCCTCGGTGCTCTGCAAGTCCTCGGCCTCGTAGTCTCCCACCCCGCTTAGCGTTACGTCCTGTACGCCGACGGTGCCGGAGATGCGGATGTCGCCCACTCCGCTTAGGACGACGTCGAGACCGACCGCATCGAGATTGACCAGATCAAAGCTCCCGACTCCGGAATGTGTCACCGAGAGCTGATTGACCGTGAGGTCCAGACCGTCGATCTCGCCGACGCCGGCGAGCAGGAGACCGTCCAGCGAGATGAGGCTGACGTGAAACTCGATCGGCAGCGTGTTCTGCAGCGTGATACCCGGATCGATCGTGATCTCGAGCGTCCCGGCCCGGACCGCCGTGCGGATGTGCGGCATCAGGTTGTCCTCGGCCTGGATGCGCAAACTCTCGACGGCGCCCTGAGTGATGTGTACGTCGCCGACCGCGGCCAGGGTCACGCGGGTGAAGCCGCTTACTGTGCGGTCCTCCTCGGCGACGACGCCCGATCCGATGATCGTCTCCTGGCTTCCCGTTCCGTTGTTGTCACTGTTGCATCCGCTCCAGGTGACTAGAACGAGGACGACGGCCAGTAAACCGAACCTCAGCGCGTTTCTCATGGTGGGCTCCTCCGTGCTCAGACCTGCACCGATTCTACTCCATATTTCGATTCTATTCCGTCTCCAGACCCGCTCCGCGACGGGGGCGCGAGGCGGCGTCCGTGCGCCCGGTTTGACTGGGCGCTCGCCACTCCCTACGTTCCACCCAAGGGCCTATCCGCGCCGAGGAGGGTGCACCATGCAAACCGTCGCCATTTCCAACTCCAAGCCCATCGAGCCGCACTGCCTGGGTCCGCTGGACGATCAGTCCAGACCGGGGGCCGAGCCCGGTACCCTGTTCTCCGGGGCGGAGCGATTTCTGGGTAAGGGAGAGATCAAACGTCGCACCACGTTATGGAACTCGCTCGCCGAGCGGATCGAACGGCTGTGCCGGCCGGACGAACACGTGCTCTACGTCGCTCCTGCGATCGAGAAGACCGGCATCATGCACTACATTGCGCTCGGTGCGCTGGTCCAGAAGTACCACCAGGTAGCGCTGGTGATCACCGATGCCCGCGTTCTCGAGTTTCTTCTGGAGTACGACGGCAAAAAGCTCTCCGAGCGAGCGCGTTCCTACTCGTGGAGCCAGGTCGCCGGGGCGAAGCTGAGCTTCGGAAAGCTCGTACTCAAGCCGGTCGACGGCAAGCCCGTGGCGTGGAATCTGCGGAAGCGCGGCGACCGTAAACTGCTCAAGCTGCTGCTGCCCAAGATCAACGAGCGCCTTCAGTCGAACCGGGCGTCCGCCGATCAGGCATGGGCCGCATCGCTGTGCTCCGCCTGCGGTGCGCAACAGCCGGACAAACCGAAGCAGTGCGACTCGTGCGGCACGCTGCTGCGCTCGCCGGGTCTGGCCGCGACCCTTTCTCTGGCCTTCCCGGGTGCGGGTTTGCTCTACGCCGGTCATCCCGTACTGGCGACGCTCGATTTCCTGGGCGAGGCGATGATCTTTCTCGTTGTCGCCAGTATGCTGCTCGTGGCCAACAACGGAGCGGACGTGGCCGGGGCACTCGTGGCCGGCATGATCCTGCTGGGTCTGACCAAGCTGGAGAGTCTTCACGTCGGTAGCGTGCTCGTCTCACGCAGCAGGACCGACAGTCCCGAGCGCCGCGCCCGTTGGAGACGCGGTGCCATGGCCGGAGGAGCGGTGTCGGTCTTGGCCCTGGTCGCCGCAATCGCGGGCACGGGTCTGTTGGCCAACGGCATCGATCGCGACCTGGACGTCAGCGGAGGCGAGTCCGCGTGGCTCGGTAGTCGCGACGCCACGGAGTGGGGGCTCTTCGTCGACGATCCGGACATGCGATCCCAGTGGTACCACGCGGACGGTTGGGTCGCCTCGGTCTTCGCCTACCCGCTCGACCCGGGCCAGACACCCGAGAGTTTCCACCAATCGTTCGTGGAGAACGAGCACCAGCTGGGGGCCGACCTCTTGCTCGATGACGACAGCCTGCCCAACGGTTTTCAGGGGTTCCGCATCGTGGAACAGGTCGATTCCGGGGACGAACCGATCGTCGTAGTTCATTACTTCGTGCATGACCCGCAGGGTGACGACATCCACCAGGTGCTCCTGGCCGCCGCAGCCGATTCCGCGACCGAGGCCGAATACGCGATGAAGGATCTGCTCGCCCGGGCCAACTGGATCGACGCCGTCACCCCGACGCCTTGAGCGAGGGCAACGCGCGTCAGAGTCCGATCGCGGTGCAGGCTTCACCCTTCCACGCTACCCGGTTTTACCGGCGCCCGCGTCTGGGTTAGGCTACCGGTATGACGGACGATCGAGGTGGGCCGCGAATTCTGGTTCTCGGCATCGGCAACCTGTTGATGGGCGACGAGGGTATCGGAATACACGTCGTTCGCAAGCTGCAGGATCTCGGCCGACGCCCTGACGTCGACGTTGTGGACGGAGGCACCGGTGGCTTTCACTTGCTCGAGTACTTCCAAACTTACGACCGGCTGATTCTGGTGGACGCTGCCGCGGACGGAGGCTCGCCCGGCACGGTCCGCTTGATCCGGCCACGATTCTCGAAGGACTTTCCGCCGACCCTCACCGCTCACGAGATCGGCTTGAAGGATTTGCTTGATGCCGCGCAGTTGCTCGACGCACAGCCCGAGATCCGACTGGTCACGATCTCGATCGACGAGGTGCCCGGCGCGCGACTCGAGCTGTCCGCCGCGATCAAAGCGGCGATACCGGAGGCGACGCGACTGGTGAGGGAGCAACTCTCTACGTAGGCGTGGAGGGTAGAGCGGATGGGTCGTCCGGTCTTGGTCCTGTATCTCGTCGCGCTCGGCGTGGCCGCCGGCTGCTCGTCGCCGGACGGGAACCTGGAGGATCTCGCGAGCCGCATCGAGCCCCGCTTGAGCAGCATTCAGCGCAACGTCTTCGACGTCTACTGCGCTCAACCGGGCTGCCACGTCGGCTTCGCCTCGGAGTCGTTGCTCAATCTGGAGTCTGGAAACGCCTACGAAAACCTGGTCGATGTTCCCAGCGTCCAGATTCCCGATCTGCGTCGTGTCGCGCCCTTTCGGGCCGACGACAGCTACTTGATCCGCAAACTCGAGGCCAACGAGATCGTCGGTGAAGCGATGCCGAGAACCGACATCCGACTCCCCCAGAAGGCGATCGACGTCATCCGGCAATGGATCGACAACGGCGCTCCCCCCGATTGATCGAAGAAAGGGGACATTCCGCTTTATATTCAAATACCTACATCCGCAGAAGCGGATGTAGGTATTTGAATATAAAGCGGAATGTCCCCTTTCTTCTCAGTTCTTCGAGTTTGGGAGATTCTCCTTCTTCAGGAATTTCCAACCGCCGAACATCGAGGAGATCGTGCCTGTGGCCTCTACGTAATCGTGGAAGGCGCACAGGTAAACGTGCACGATCATGAACACGAAGAAAAACCACAGACCCATGTGATGCCAGATGCGTGTCGCGTGATCACCCCCGAACAACGGAGGCACCCACGCGAACAGCCCGGCCAGCCAGCCCTTGCTCATCGCGGCATACATGCCGAATCCGGTGAACATCATGAAGACGAAGGCAAGGAATCCGATCGTGTAGACCAGTCCGGCAAGCGCGTTGTGTCCTACCGAGAAAGTGGCGCCCTTGTAGATCTGTAGCACGTCCATCCGCATCACCGCACCGATCTCCCGCCACTGCGCCCTCGTCACCGGAAGAAAGTTGCGGAATCGAACGTACTGGTTGCCGGCAAAGCCCCAGTACAGACGGATCAGCGAGACGGCGACCCAGATGTAGGCCGTGGCGAAATGGATGAATCGCGCCGTTCCGAACCAGTACTGCTGGGAAGCCTCGGAGCCGCTGTGAATGGCCAGCGGGTTGCCGATCAGATAACCGGTGATGCCCAGAACCACGATGGCTAGCGCGTTGACCCAGTGAAACAAACGGACGGGAAACTCCCAGACGTACACGTGGTAGCGATCGGGTCCTTTGACGACTGCTGCTTCCATGGCCCCTCCCACGCTAGTCGAAAGTTACCCGGTGCAGGTGCTTGCCATCGGGATCGTAAAGGTGCACCGCGCAGGCGATGCACGGGTCGAACGAGTGAATCGTGCGCAGGATCTCCAGAGGCTGCTCGGGGTCGGCCACCGGCGTGTCCATCAACGAAGCCTCGAACGCCGAGCGCTGACCGGCGGCGTCCCGAGGAGAGCCGTTCCACGTCGTGGGCACGACCAGTTGATAGTTGGCTATTTTGCGGTTGTTGATGACAATCCAGTGAGCGAGCGCCCCTCTCGGCGCTTCGGTCAGGCCGACGCCCCTGGCTTCGGCCGGCCACGTCGACGGGGACCACTTCGTGCGGTTGACCATGGTGCTGTCGCCGCTCTTGATGTTGCCGATCAGTGTCTGGTGGAATTCCTTCATCCAGTGAGCCACCAGACGCGTCTCCAACCCGCGCGCCGCCGTTCGGCCAAGCGTGGAAAACAGCACCGTGGGCGGGGCCTTGAAGTGGTCCAACACCTCGTGGATCACGTCGCGGACCTCCTCGTTGCCCGAGGCGTAGGCCACGACCATACGGGCCAGCGGGCCAACCTCCATCGGGTTGTCCTGCCAGCGCGGCGTCTTGAGCCAGCTGTACTTGCCCTCGACGTTGAGATGCTCGTACGGGGGCTGGGGTCCGGTGTAGTTGAACTCGGTCTCGCCCGACCACGGATGAAGCGCCTCGGCATCTCCGGAGCCGTACTTGTACCAGGAGTGCGTCACGTACTCCTGGATCTCATCGGGATTCTCGCCATCGACCTCGTGGACCGTGCTCAGATCGCGGTTGAGCACCACACCCCGCGGGAACTTGTACTTCGTAGGATCGCCGTAGCCGTTCAGCGGTAGGTCGCCGTAGGCCAGGTAGTTCTCCAGGCCGCCGCCGACGTGGAACCAGTCGGTGTAGAACGAGGCCACCGCGAGAAGATCGGGGATGTAAACCTGCTCGACGAACTCGATTGCCCGGTCGATCAGCGTGCCGATGAACGCCAGGCGCTCGGCGTTGAGGGCGTTTGCGTCGTCGATGTTGATCGAGCAGGCGGCGCCACCCACCAGGTAGTTCGGGTGCGGGTTCTTGCCGCCGAGGATCGTGTGGATCTTGACGATCTCTTTCTGCCACTCCAGGGCGTCGAGGTAGTGAGCGACGCCGATCAGGTTGACCTCGGGCGGCAGCTTGTAGGCCGGGTGGCCCCAGTAGGCGTTGGCGAAGATGCCCAGCTGGCCGCTCTCGACGAACTTGCGGACGCGCTCCTGGACGGTGCGGAAGTAGCCCTCGGAGTTCTTGGGCCACCGCGACATCCCCTTCGCGATGCGGGCCGCCTCGGCCGGGTCGGCGCTCAGCGAGCTGACCACATCGACCCAGTCGAGCGCGTGCAGGTGGTAGAAGTGCACCACGTGGTCCTGCACGTACTGCGCGCAGAACATCAGGTTGCGTACCATCTCGGCGTTGGGCGGAACGACGATGTCCAGGGCGTTTTCCACGCACCGGACCGAGGCCAGCGCGTGAACCGTGGTGCAGACGCCGCACACCCGCTCGGTGAACGCCCAGGCGTCGCGCGGGTCGCGGCCGACGAGAATCTTCTCCAGTCCGCGCACCATCGTCCCCGCCGAGTAGGCGTCGGTGATCTTGCCGCCGTTGACCTCGGCCTCGATCCTCAGGTGACCTTCGATTCGGGTAATGGGGTCGACTACGATTCTGGCCATTACTCATCCCCCTCCTGCCGCGAGCTCGCCTCGACTTGCTCATCCGTAGCACTGGTCGCGATCTCCTTGCTGATCAGCTTGCGCTTACGGATGTTCGTGGTCACGGCGTGGGCGGCGATTCCCGCGATGGTCAGCCCGCCGGCGACCGCGCCGATCTTGTCGGCCGTGGACTCGATGCCGAATCCGGGGAATGACGCCAGGTGCTGGTAGAAGGGCCCCTTGTCCCAGAACCCCTCCTCGCTGCAACCGATGCACGGGTGGCCCGACTGGATCGGGTAGCTCACGCCGTTGTTCCACTTGATGATGCCGCAGGAGTTGTAGGTCACCGGGCCGCGGCAGCCGACCTTGTACAGGCAGTAGCCCTTCTTGGCGTTCTCGTCGTCGAAGCTCTCGACGAACAGGCCCGCATCGTAGAACGGCCGCCTGTAGCAGGAGTCGTGGACTCGCTTGGAATAGAAAGCCTTGGGCCGCCCCAGACCGTCCAGCTGAGGGATCGTGCCCAGCGCCAGGACGTGAACGATGACGCCGGCCATCACCTCGGCGATCGGCGGGCACCCCGGCACACGGATGATCGGCTTGCCGTGAACGACCTTGTGAATCGGCGTGGCGCCGGTCGGGTTGGGACTCGCGGCCTGGACACAGCCGTTGCAGGCGCAGCTGCCCCAGGCGATGATCGCCGCAGCCCCTTCCGCGGCCTCCTGCACGATGTCCATCGCCGTGCGTCCACCGATCGTACAGTAGATTCCGCCGTCCTTGGTCGGCACCGAGCCTTCCACGGTCATGATGTACTGGCCGTGGTAGTCCTTCATCGTCTTGTGCAGCGCCTCCTCGGCCTGGTGGCCCGCCGCTGCCTGCAACGTCTCGGTGTAGTCCAGCGAGATCGTGTCGAGGATGATGTCCGCGACGATGGGGTGCGAGGAGCGTATGAACGACTCGCTACAGCACGTGCATTCCTGGAAGTGGAACCAAACCACCGGTGGTCTGGGCTCATTTTCCAGCGCGTGGACCACGTCTCTCAATCCGGCGGCCTGGATCCCCGCGGCCGCGGAGATGTACGAACAGAACCGCAGGAAGTCCCGGCGTGAGTAGCCCTTGTCTCGCATGGCTTCCCACAGCGTCGGCCGTCGATCTCCCATGTGAACCCTCCTCGTCCTCTAGACGATCGCGATCGAGTCGCCTCGATTTCGCGTGGAGCAGAGTCAAGCACGGGCCGGTTGGCGTTCTCAATGCCACCAACGCCACCGATTTGGTCCAGAATCAAACCCGAGACGGGGAATGTCGCCGGCGATCGCCCCGGCGAAAGCCGCAAAGCGTCAGGGAAATGCGAGGAAAGGCAACTCCGCCCAGGTTGCGCCAACGGACCGATGCGGACACCGATCGGGACAATTTGTATCCAGAGATCAAGAATCCAGCGGCGTGCCGGTGGGCGGGTCGCTAGGGTCTCGGTCGTGAGCCGAAGACCCTGGCCGGGAGCATGATCACCGCGCGAACGGAGGCCAGGACGCCCTCGACCGCGATGCCGACGAGCCTGAACGGGATCAGCAGCAGCCAGACGACGGGGTAGAGTAGCAGCGCCAGGATAGCCAGCGGCCAGCAAAGCACCAGCAAAATGCACCAGAGTAGAAACTTGACCATGACGGCTTGCCTCCTCCGAATTCTACCGCAACCGAGGCTCGCGGAATGCACGGGCCTCTCGTCTTGTTCCCCTCTGAGAACCGCATCCCGGTCGAAGCCCATGCGATACCGAAAAGCCCCGATCCTTGCTGGCGTCGCGTGCGCGATCGTGGCCCTTGTCTGGCTCGGATCCGAAACGCGCTCGGAGACCGGACCGCCGTTCTACCTCGGCGGCATCCAGGTCAACGAGCCCGATCACGTGCGGTGGATCGAGACGTTGAGCGAGATCGGCATGAACACGGTCTCGGTGACCGTCTACGCGCGCCAGGGGGCCTGGGACAGCGACGACCTGCGCTTCAACGTCGCCGAGCCCGCCGTCGTCGATGAGATCCGCTCGGCGAAGTCGGCCGGCCTTCACGTCGTTCTGATCCTCCGCGTCGCCTTGGATCACGCCTTTCCCCAGAACGAATTCATCTGGCACGGGATGATCATGCCGCGCACGGACGCGCTGATCGACTCGTGGTTTTTCAAGTACGCGCGGTTCGTCACGATGTGGGCCGAGATCGCCGAGAAGGAGGGCGTCGACGTCCTGGGCATTGGCAGCGAGATGAACGCCTTAACGGCAACGCTACCGATCGGCGGTATCGGCAACCTCAGGAATTACTACGTCTACACGTGGTACCAGCGCCTACAACACCGGCGCGCGCTGGGGTTCGCCGACGATCTCGAGCACAAGGGTGTCTGGCTGCCCTGGAGGGAAGACCACCCCAGCCTCGAGGCCTACCTCGACGCCAGGCTGGCGAAGCAACTGGCCTGGGCCGGTCAAGCCTATCTCCGCTCGGAGGACAACGTGCTGCGCAAGATCAACGAGCGGCGCCGCAGGATCAACGATCACTGGGTTCGCCTGATCGGCCGCACACGGACCGTCTTCGACGGCAAGCTCACCTACGCGGCGAACTTCGATGCCTATCAGAACGTCGGGTTCTGGCGGCACCTCGACCTGATGGGCGTCAACAGCTACTTCCCGCTGCGTGACGGCGTGGATGACGGTGCGCCACCCGGGCGGCTGCCGGAGATCTTCAGGAATCGCTGGAGGACCATCCTGGCCGAGATCCAGAGATTCAAGGAGCGGCAGGGCCTGCCGAGGACTCCGATCCTCTTCACCGAGCTCGGGCTGACTTTCCGAGAGAACTGCACCGTCGAGCCTTGGTCCCACTCAGGATTCTCAATCCTGCCCGGGAGAAGCGGCCGGAAACTCGTGATCTGGGGAGAGCAGCCGGCCAACCCGGACGAGCGCCGGATGGCTCTCGAGGCGTTGCACGCCGTCTATCGGGAAGACTACGGCAGTCTGCTCAAGGGGATTCTGTACTGGAAGCTCTCGACGATCCGGAGCCACGCGCGAATCGAACCTTACGTCCTGCACATCGGCTCGGGATCCACCGATGCGCTCCAGGATGTCCTGGTTCGCTTCGGTCGCTGAGTCGGCCCGCGCCGCGGCAGCCGGGCATCATCTGTTAATGGAACCCCCGACGATCGCGCGGCCCGAGGGCGATTTCGAACATCGTCAGCTCCCAGCTCCCCGAGGACACGTCGTGTCTGAGTATGTAGGTGCCGTTGTCGTCACCGCGGATCTTGAAGTAGCGATGATCCGGCGCGAGCCAGCTATCGAGAATCTCTTCCACCTCGACGGTCCGCCGGCCCAGGGTGAAACACCGCGGCGTCTGCTCGCCCCGGTAGCCGGCGTAGCACTCGACATTCAGGCCGGAGCGGAACATTGTCACACCGCCGGGCGAGACTCGGGCGAGTCGGCCGGCCCGACTCGGACTACTCCTCGGCCGTGGCGGCCTCGCTCGCCGAGGCGCCTTCCACGATCTTCGCCTTCACGATCCGATCGAGCAGGGGGAACTTCTCGTCGAGGTAGGTGTTGCCCTGCATCGTGATCAGGTGCTGCTGCGGGCCGTTCGGACGACTGTCGCCGTAACCACTGTAGAGCTGGGTCACCACCTCCATACCCTCGGAGATGACGCCGAACGGGGAGAAGCCTCGATCGTCCAGACCCGCGTTGTCCCGCAGGTTGATGAAAACCTGGGTCGTTCGCGAGTTCGGACCGGCCGTGGCGAAGGTGACGCTCCCCGGTTTGTTGCTCTGTTTTACCGAGTCGTCCTTGATCTTCGCGTTCTGCCAGACCTTGGTCAGCTCCGGATCCCCGCTCATGCCGAACTGGACCACGAAACTGGGTACCACCCGGAAGAAGCGCATGTCGTCGTAGAAACCGTTCTGGACCAGATTGTAGAAGCGGTCGGCGCCTATCGGCGCCCAGTCGCGAGTAACGGCCACGATGAAATCGCCCTTGGAAGTCTCGAACTTGACGTTGTAGGAATCGGGCGACTGCTCGTTCAGGCTTTCCGGCTTCATCAGACCCTCCGACGCAACTGCCGGCAGGACGACGAGAACGGCCAGCGCTACGAACAGCAACTTCGTCAATGCGGTCTTTGCCATACCTATGGTTTCCTCCCTAGGCCACCCGATCGGACGGGAGCCGGGTTCACAGTCCCGCCTTCCAGGCGAATAAACCAAGATGGTAACACCGCCGCCGGAGGCCGGCCAAAGCGTTCCGCGCCCGCCCCCGCGGTGACCGGCCCGCAGTCGGTGGCACGCCGCGCTCGACAACGAACGGGATTGGTGATAAATCAGCCAAACTCCGGACGCTTGCATCGGATGCAATCGCCGCGGGCGGGTCCGGCGGCGGCCCGGCCGGGCGAAAAGTCCTACAATGATCGGCCGTGCCGGAGTGGTCGGCAAGAACGAGGCGGCCCGGCTCGAACCGGCCGTCGATCGGGAGGATCGGTGAGGATGACCCACGGGACAACCCTCGACAGAAGTCGCCTGGCCCGAGCCCTCTGGCTCGTCGCCGGGCTGTCGTTGGTTCCGGTGCCGCCGCCGGTCGCCCAGCAGTGTCTGGGCTTTGCCGAGGAGAACGTCATCCGGGAAGGCACCAACGGCGTCGAGTCGATCCACATCGCGGACATCGACGGCGACGGCGATCCGGATATCGTTTCGGCATCGTTCGGCGACGGCAAGCTCTTCTGGTACGAGAACGACGGTGGCTCACCGCCTGTCTTCGTCGCACATCTGGTGACCCTGGATCTGCCCGGCGCGTCCTCAGTGTTCTCTGCCGATCTCGACGGCGATGGCGACCAGGACCTGGTTGGTGCCTCCCGGGACGATAACTTGCTCACGTGGTACGAGAACGACGGTCGCTCGCCGCCGATTTTCAGTAGACGCGTCGCCACAACAAACGCGATCCTCCCGCTCTCGGTCTACGCGGCGGACGTCGATGGCGACGGCAACAACGATCTGCTGTCGGCCTCCTTCCAGGACGACAAGATTGCCTGGTACGAGAACATCCCCGGCGACCTGACGACATTCACTTCTCACGAGATCTCCATCGAGGCAGACGCCGCGGCCTCCGTCTTCGCGATCGACGTGGACGGAGACGGAGACACGGACGTGCTGTCTGCGTCGAGGCTCGACGACAAGGTTGCCTGGTACGAGAACGTGCCCTCGGCGGAACCGGACACGCCACCGACCTTTACGGAGCACCAGATCAGCGTTACGGCGGTGGGGGCCACTGCGGTGTACGCAGCCGACGTGGACGGCGACGGCGACATCGACGTGCTCTCGGCCAGCCACGCGGACAACACGATCGCCTGGTACGAAAGCGATGGAAATCCGTTACCGACCTTCACACGCCACGAGGTTTCAACGAGCGCGATCAGCGCCTCGTCGATCTTCGTCGGCGACGTCAACGGCGACGGAAACCTCGACGTCCTGTCAGCCAGCCAAGGCGACGCCAAGATCGCCTGGTACCAAAACGACGGCGCCTCGCCGCCGAATTTCAGCGAGCGCGTGATTTCAACTGACGCCAAGCACGCCGACGACGTCAAGGCCGCCGACCTGGACGGTGACGGCGACCTGGACGTGGTCTCCGCCTCGTCCGTTCCGGGCTTCCCCGCGACGGACGACAAACTGGCCTGGTACGAGAACGACGGGGCGGCGGCGCCCGGCTTCACCGAGCACCGCATCTACCGCAGCGCGGACGGCGCCGTATCCAGCTTCGCGGCCGATCTCGACGGCGACGGCGACGTGGACGTGGCGACGGCGGGCCGCCCGGACAAGATCGCGTGGTACGAGAGCAACGGGGCGGTACCCACTCCGGCCTTCGACGAACGGGTCATTAGTGTCGATGCGCTGGGCGCCGTAGCGATCTTCGGCGCCGACCTGAACGCCGACGGCGACATCGATCTGCTGTCGGCTTCGCGGGGCGACGACAAGATCGCCTGGTACGAGAACGACGGGGCGGCGGATCCGCAGTTTTTCGAGCGTGTCGTTTCGATGAATGCCATCGGGGCACAGGACGTCTTCGCCATCGACGTCGACGGCGACGGGGACGAGGATATCCTTTCCGCCTCCTCCGGTGACAACAAGATCGCGTGGTACGAAAACCTCGACGGTGCCGGCACCTTCGGTACGCAGCTCGTGATCTCGACTAAGGCTGTAGGGGCCAGGTCGGTCCACGCGGGAGACATCGACGGCGACGGCGACACGGACGTCCTGTCGGCTTCCTTTGCCGACGACAAGATCGCGTGGTACGAGAATCTGGACGGTGCCGGCAGCTTCGAGGAACAAGAACCCGCGATCTCGGAGGAGGCCATCGGGGCGACGTCGGTTTTTGCCGTCGATATGGACGGGGACGGCGACACGGACGTGCTGGCGGCGTCCTCGGGCAACTCTACCGTCTCGTGGTTCGAGAACGACGGTGCGACGCCGCCGGCGTTCTCCGAACAGCTCATCTCGGTCGGGCTCAGTGGTCTCACCTCGGCCATCGCGATCGATCTGGACGCGGACGGAGACCAGGACGTCATCGTCACCGCCGTCGATGACGAGGCGATCGCCTGGTTCGAGAACGACGGCGCGGCCCCACCGGATTTCACGGGAGCCTTCGTAATCAACGACGCCGACTTCGTTTTCTCGACCTCGGTCGGGGATGTCGATGCCGACGGCGACCTGGATATCGTCGCCGGGCAACGGCTGCAGGTATCTTGGTTTCGGGCGTCGGGCGAAACCTGTCAGGAGTTCGATGCCAACGGCGACGACCTGATCGACGGAGTCGAGCTGACCTGGATCGGGCGAGCCTTTGGCCTCAGCAGCAACGATCCGATCAACGAGTGGTGGTTTGGCGTCGACTACAACCTGGACGGAATGATCGACGGCAATGACCTGGCCATTCTGGCCACAGACAGCGTCTTCGGGAGCACGACCACCGACTGCAGCTTCATCTGCGAGTAGGCGGGCAGATCCAAGCGCGGAGATTTCGAGACGATGAAAACACCGACCCAGAATTCGAAGACCGGAAACCCCCGGGCGCTCCGGGGCGGCGCACGCGTGTTGACGGTCGTTCTTGCGGTGACCCTGTTGAACGTCTTCTCCGCGGGTTGCAGCGACAATGGCGGCGGCGGGGGGATCGTCACGGATCCTTGTATCGAGTTCTCCGCGTCCGTGATCGCCGCGCCCGGAGCGGTCGTGGCCCTCAACGGAGCCGATTCCAGTTGCAACCTCATGGTCGTCGAGGTGGTGGTCACGCAGGTCGACGACCTGTTCGGAGCGAGTTTCGTGGTTCGCTACCCCTCCGACCTGGCCTCGTTCGGCACCGCGTCGGGTCTGGGGTCGGTCCTTGCCTCGGACGGGGCGGCAGTCGAGGTCCTTGCCGAGGAGACGGTTGCCGGCGAGGTGACGATCGGTCTGACCCGCCTGGCGACGACCGGTGTCAACGTCGGCGCTCCGTCGTTGCTCGCGCGGTTGAGCTTCATTCGTAGGGCTGTTGAAGAGGGCAGCGGGTCGCTCGGATTCACCAGCGCGTCCCTGCTCGACTCCAGTGATCCACCACAACAGATCCCCGGCATCGTCTGGACCGGCGGGACGGTGAGAGTCACCGTGAACTGATCGGTTCGCGGGTGGTACACTTCTTGCTCATTACCCTGAGCGGATTCCGTATCCACAGGGGTTGACGGGCCCCCGTCGGGGACGACCCGTCACCAGTCGCCCCGGGGAGCGAACCATGACATTGCGTCTCTTGACCCTGATGAGCGTGGTCCTGCTACTGTCGCTCGCCGCGTTCGGCCTGGCGATGAGCCACTACCAGGACCAGGTGATGGACGAGGTGGCTCGAACCGCCTCCGAGGTCGGCCGGGCGACGCTTCGCACCTTCGAGTTCCAGGGCCCGCTGGAGGTCATGGAGGCGAAGACGGTGACCGATCTCAACGAGTGGAGGTGGCAGGCGGCGGAAGCCGAACCGCCCGTCGAAGAGACTCACGTATCGCACTCGGAAGTCGACGTCCGAGTCCAGCGACTCGAGCGGCCCGTGATCGAAAGGTCGGCGCACTTCGTCGGCGTTGCAGAAGGTGCGGTCGGCCTCGCGACGAGCGCGGAGGGCGTGTCGACGATCTCCATCGTTTGCGACTCGGAGGACGAAGAAATCACCTCCGAGGATTGCGTCGAGACTCACGCCACGGCGGCCGTATTCGGCGCCCACAATCGCTTCTTGATCGACATCGACGGCGTGCACGCCGAAGCGGATCCTGCCGAGGGTCTGGTACTACGGATCAAGACGTTCAAACCGGAGCCGTCCTCCGAGGAAGGCCACTTCGTTGTAGACGAAGAAGTGATCTCCCCCGAAGCAGCCGAGACGGTGGTCTTCAGACGCCACGATGACATCCGCCTGCCCATTCCGGTCAAGGAGTACGATTCGTTGTTCGCCTCCGTCCGCAAGCGCTCTTTGTGGATGTTTCTGGGAGTATTCCTCGTCGGCACGGTCCTGTCCGCGGGGCTGGCCTCGAGGTTCACCCGGCCGATCCGTCGCCTGGACGCCGGAATACGCAGCCTCTCGGGAGGGGATCTGGACGTCCAGGTCCCGACGCGGGGCAGCGACGAGATCGCGCGACTCGGACGGGCATTCAACGACATGACTCGTAGCCTGCGTGCCAACCGGCAGCGGTCGCGCGAGATGGTGCGGCGCGAGAAGCACTCGGCCCTGGGACGGCTGGCCGCCGGTGTGGCCCACGATATCCGCAACCCGCTCCATTCAATCGGCCTGACCCTGCAGCACCTGCAGGACACCTGCCGCCCCGAGTCCGAGCAGAAGACGCTCGAATTCGATCGATCGGTGGACATCATCCGCGGGGAGATCCGCCGCCTGGATCAACTCGTCGGCAACTTCCTCCGCTTCGCCAAGAGCGAGGTTCACGAGCGGCACCGGGTCGACCTGCGCGAGCTGCTGACCGAGACCGCGCGGCTGGTGCGCAAGGAGGCCGAGTGGCGTCACGTCGAGGTTGGGCTCGAGATCGACGAGAGCGCCCCGACTGTCGAGGCCGACGGTGAGGCGATCCGCTCGTCGATTCTCAACCTGGTGCTGAACAGCTTCGAGGCCATGCCCGGAGGCGGAAAGCTCACGCTGTCTCTCAGGGGCGAAGAGGGCGAGGCCCTGCTCGAGGTAGCCGACACGGGCGAGGGGATTCCCCGTGAGGACCAGGATCGGGTCTTCGACTTCGCTTACACGACGAAAGAAGGCGGAAACGGGCTGGGTCTGGCCATGGTCTACCAGTGCATCGTCGAGGATCACGGGGGCCGCCTCTCGCTGGACAGTGCCCCGGGCGGAGGCACGCGCGTTCGCCTGGCCCTGCCGGAGGGAGGCGAGGAGGTCGTGAGTTGAGCGCCGCCGCCGGTCGTGAGACGAAGATGAGGGGACGGCTGCTGGTCGTGGACGACGAGGAGCCACAGCGACTCATGCTGTCCAACATCCTCACCCGGGCCGGGTTTGAGGTGACGACCGCCGCGGACGGGAATCGGGCGCTCGAACAGCTGAGGGCGCGTGGCTTCGACCTGATTCTGACCGACCAGCGCATGCCGGTGATGGACGGCCTCGAGTTACTGGACCGCGCGCGCCGGATCCATCCCGAGATCCCGATCGTGCTGATGACGGCGTTCGGGACCGTTTCCACCGCCGTCGAGGCGATGAAACGCGGCGCGGCAGATTACCTGACGAAGCCCTTCGAGCGGGATGAGCTTCTGGTCGTCGTGGAGAAGTCAATCCGCCAGCGGCGTCTCGAGGACGAGGTCGTCTCGCTGCGTGGCGCCTTGCGCGACCGCTACCGGCTGGACAATCTCATCGGCGGTTCCGAGGCCATGCAACAGGTCTTCGCGTTGATCGAGCGAGTCTCGTCGACCGATGTGCCGGTCCTGATTGGCGGCGAGAGCGGCACCGGGAAGGAGTTGGTCGCACGCGCGACCCACCAGAACAGTGGACGCGCCGGCGGACCGTTCGTGGCTCTCAACTGCGCGGCGGTCCCCGAGACACTGCTCGAAAGCGAATTCTTCGGCCACGAACGGGGCGCCTTTACCGGCGCGACGCGCGCCCACGCCGGCCGCTTCGAGCAGGCTGATGGAGGAACGCTGTTTCTCGACGAGATCGGCGCGATGCGTGTCGATCTTCAGGCCAAGCTACTGCGGGCGATCCAGGACGGCGAGATCCAGCGGCTGGGCTCGACGAGCGTGCGAAAGGTCGACGTACGCATCGTCTCCGCCAGTTGCGAGGATCTGGAGCAGGCGATCCGAAACCGCACATTTCGCGAGGATCTCTACTATCGCCTGAACGTCGTACCGATTCAGCTGCCGCCGCTTCGCGAGAGGCTGGAGGACCTGCCGCTGCTGGTCGACCACTTCATTTCGCGGGCCTCGGAGAAATTCGGCCGAGGCGAGATCAGCGTCGAGCCGGAGGTGCTCGACCGGCTCCAGCGGCACGTCTGGCCCGGCAACGTTCGCGAGCTCGAGAACTGCATCGAGAGGATGATCGTCCTGACCCGCGCCGAGCGCCTGACCATCGATGACGTGCCCTCCGGCGTGGGACGACCCGGCGAGGCCACCTCTGCCAACGTCGACGGTTTCGACCTGCCGGCCGACGGGGTCTCCCTTCCCGGCCTGGAGCGGCACTTGATTCAGCTGGCGCTGCGCCGGACGCGGGGAAGTCTGGGTCCCGCCGCGCGCCTCCTGGGAATCTCCTACAAGACCCTCCAGTACCGCCTCCGCAAACACCGCCTGGAACGCGAGGCCTTCGACGAGGCGCTCGTCGGGCTCCCCCGGAAGAACGACGCCGACCGCGAAGGAAACCTCAAATAAAGCGTCTCTACCCTGTATGGGGTCAACGCCGGAGCTCGTCCCTGAGAACGGCCGGATCGTGGCCCCGCCCGGTGGCATGGCCCGTGCAAATAGATCCAAGCTGAAGGAAAAACAGGGAAACAAAACCGCGGCTCGTGCGTTCTACTGATTGACCGGAGCGAAAAAGACGTCATAAGCCGAGTCACTTTTAGGGAGACGGATCGACCCATGCAGTCCATACGCGATGCAGTTGTCCTACTCGGAATGGTGCTCCTGCTGACCTCCGTGCGCATCGCGCCCGTGGACGGCATCGGGAACTTCGGACCGGTGACCGATGCCATGGCGGCCGAGGCGGTCGATGGCACCCAAGCCACCTCTGTCCCTGCAGATGCCGCCCCGGCAGTTCTCGTCGACCATGCCGCCGCGAAGAGTGAAACGGACCGCACCCATCGTCACGTCGAGATCGACGGAGAGGGTTGCACTCAGAGAATCATTCACGTCGAGATGACCGAGATCGACGGCAAGCGGGTGATTCTGCGTATCGATGCAGCAGACGCCGGCGCCGGTCTTCACGCGACGGCCCCGTCTCAGCCGGCTCGTCGTTCCGAGTCCAGAGCCTGCACGCTGGGCTGATTCCGCGCCGAAGCAACACCCGCACGAGACCTACAGCGCCGAACGACGCCTCCCGACCGCCGTGCTGCTAATCTATGCGGCGGACGATCGAGGGGCGGGGCGGATGCAGGAACAATCAAACGGCCCGAGCGCGGTCTACCGGAGACGACTCGAGGACCACCGGGAAGCCGTCCAGAGCCGGCGACGGATCGAGAACCGGATTTCCATCGTCCGGCTGATCCTCTTCGCGGCGGCCGTCGGACTCGTCTGGCCGGCGCTTTTCATCGACGCCCTGGCCTGGTGGTGGCTTCTGGCCCCACTCGCCGCCTTCACCGGAGCGGTGATCTGGCATGCGCGCGTCATCCGCGCCCGCGAGCTGGCCGAGCGAGGAGTGGCGTTCTACGAACGCGGACTCGCGCGAATCGAGGATCGCTGGGCCGGCGGCGGGAACGCGGGCGATTCCTTTCTCGCGGCGAGCCATCCCTACGCTGCCGACCTCGACCTGTTCGGTCGCGGATCGCTCTTCGAGCTGCTGTGCACCGCGCGGACGAGGCCCGGGGAATCGACGCTCGCGCGCTGGTTGTGCCGGCCGGCCGACCCCCGGGTCGTCCGCGCGCGCCAGACCGCGATCGAAGAGCTTCGCCCGATGCTCGACCTGCGCGAGCGACTGGCCCTCGTCGGCGAAGAGATCCGCGCGGAGTTGGACCCCGACGAGCTGGCCGAGTGGGCGCGAGCCGAGCCCCTACTCGTCGAGCGCTGGCCTACGCTCATCGCACCCCTGCTCGGCGCCACGAACTTGCTCACCCTGCTGGCATCGATTTCGATCAACGCGGCCTTCCCCGCGTTCCTTGTTTCCGCCACGCTCTCCGCAGCGCTGGCCCTTTACTTCAGGCCGCGAGCCCACCGGGTCCTGGCCGGCATCGACCGCCCGGAGCGCGAGCTCGAGCTTCTCTCCCAGATCCTCTCGCTCCTCGAGGCGCAACCATTCCGCTCGCCCCTCCTGGTCGAGATACGCTCGGCCCTCCAGGCACAAGGGCTACCGCCCTCCAAGCGCATCGCAAGGCTGGCGCGTCTGGCCCAGATGAACGACTCCCGCCGCAACATGATCTTCGCGCCGCTCTCGGCCCTGCTCCTGCTCGGAACCCAGTTCGCCTTTGCCGTCGAGCGCTGGCGCCGCACGACCGGCGACGCCGTCGAGCGCTGGCTGCAGGCTGCCGGCCAGATCGAGGCCCTCTCCTCGCTCGCCGGCTACGCCTTCGAGCATCCGGCCGATCCGTTTCCCGAGATCATCGACGGCGGTGCCTGTTTCGAGGGCACGGCCCTGGGGCATCCTTTGCTCCCGCAGGACCGCTGCGTCCGCAACGACGTACTGCTCCGGGAGGATCTCCAGCTTTTCCTCGTCAGCGGCTCCAACATGTCGGGTAAGAGCACGCTGCTGCGTACCGTCGGCGTCAACGCCGTTCTCGCTCTCGCCGGGGCACCCGTTCGTGCCGCCGGTCTGCGTCTCTCTCCCCTGGCCATCGGCGCCTCGATGCGGGTCATCGACTCCCTGCAGGAAGGGATTTCCCACTTCTACGCCGAGATCAAGCGCCTGAGCGGCATCGTGGAGATCGGCGAGGCCTCCCCACCCCTGCTGTTCCTACTCGACGAGATCCTCCACGGCACGAATTCCCACGACCGTCGCGTCGGAGCCGAGGCCCTCATCCGTGGCCTCGTCGACCAAGGCAGCATCGGCCTGGTCACCACCCACGATCTCGCACTGGCCCGCATCGCCGACGACCTGGGACAACGAGCCGTCAACGTCCACTTCGAGGACCACATCGAAGGCGACCGGATAGCCTTCGACTACAAACTCCGCCCCGGCGTGGTCACCAAGGGCAATGCCCTGACCTTGATGCGAAACGTAGGCCTGAAGGTCTGATCCACCCTACATGCCCGGGTGGTGGGCTCCGTGGGCTGGGTTCTCTGAAACGACGAGACAGTCGTTCAGGCCGGCGAAGCCGGTGAGAGCGTGCTCGGCGCGAACGGCGCCATCGGGCTGAAAGGCCGGGTCGTCGCTGAGAAAGAAACCCACGGTCGAGATACGGTCCAGCCCGCCGTGCGTTCCCTCCAGCCGCCCGCCGCTGAGCTTGGAGCTCATGTGCGCCGACGTCCAGCCCCAGGCGTACCCCGGTTTCAGCGAGAAGACAACCGTCGCGTAATTCGCCACGTATGCGCCGGTCAACGAGTGGATCAGCCGCCGCAGTCCATCCGGATATTCACTCGATACGGTCCATGCGAACCAATCGTCCTCGTGCGCGAAGCCGTCGCTATCCAGTCTGCCGCGGGCTCTCATTTGCGCGACCAAATCCGTGTAGCCCAGAGGATCTCCCTCGGTCGCCTCGTAGGAAAGCCTCCACCCGCCGGTAGGGTCCACCCGCCAGTGAACCGTTGCCGTGCCGAGGTCCGAGACGACGATCATCTCCGTCGGATTCGAGAGCCAGGCGGCGAGATCGACCGTCGGGTTGCCCACGATCGCGCGGCTCGCCGTTTCCGCGTCTTGCTGGTGCATGAACAGCGCGCCGTAACCGACGATCCCGAAGGTCGGCGCCACCACCTCGCCCGGCTCGCCGAGATGCTTGACCACCTCCAGACCCGCCTCTCGCAACGCGCCACGCAGCCCCTTCGCCCGGTGGATCTTGATCGAACTGTTACCGTGATCCGACAGCAGCACGATGCGCAACTTACGTCCCGTGGCCTGCTCGTGACGCTCCTTGATCTCCTGGAGCCGTCCATCCAGCTCGAGCAAATACTTCAGGATCGCCTTGTCGCCGCGCAGGTGGATCAGCGCGTCCGTCGCCCCCGCATGCGCGAGCACGAGCTCCTTGTCCGTCTCGAGCAGCAGCTTCTCGGCTTTGTCGACGGCCTTGCGACTGGCACTCTTCGGCGCCGTGTAGGTTCTCAGTTTCGACTTCACCGTGCGGCTCGTGACATCGAACGCGTCACGCCATGCGTACAGCCGTTCCTCGTACCCGAACGGCGTATTTCCGACGACCTCGTTTCTCGCCACGTCGAAGTGCGCTACCTCGTAACCGCCTGCCGAATCCACGCCAAAGGGCTCGAGCATCGCCGTGAAAGCCACATTGGTCACCGAGGGAAAGGTCGAGACCAGCGGCTGAGGTTCCGGCCATCCCGCGAAGGCTCCCTTCTCCCGAGCCTGCTGCACCGAACGAAGTGGAACCCCGTCCACCGCAAGCACCAGCGTACGGGGAGAATCCGGATCGACCGCCTCACAACCGGCCGAGCAGACCGGCCCAAAGCCGGACCCGACAACCAAGATCGCCGCAAAAGCGATAATCAGACGAAAACCGGACACCATCCCCGCATTCCTCACGCGACGTTAACAGAGTTAACGTCGATACTACCGTACTCCATTCCCGACCGCATCCCCCCGCCATCTGACAACTAAAAACGCAGTTCGAGCGCCTGTCCGCGAGAGGGTGGGCTTGCTCGCCGGAGCGAGGGAGCGCGACACATCGTCGCGCGACGAGCGTCCCCGCCGAGCAAGCCCACCCTCTCGCGGACAGGCGCTCGAACGGGCCCCGAGCTACACCCCGAAGCGATCCACGTCCCAGGCGATGCCGAGATCGTCCGGGGGGCCCATGTAGCCAAGCAGCGCCGAGGAAGCGACGACAACGGGGCTGGCCAGGTAGCCCAGGCCACCCACGCCCATCCGATTCTGCCAGTTACGATTGAAGGAGGTAATCGCGACCTGGCCCTCGCGCAAGGCATCCGGACCCTGCCCGAAACAGGGCCCGCACCAGGAGTCCCTGATCTGGCCGCCCGCCGCTCGAAGAATCTCCGCGATCGACTCGCCGTCCAAACGGGGATCCGCGTTCTCGATCGCCCGCTTCACACCACCTGACCCCGGAAAGATCACGAACTCCGTCACCGCACGCCCGTGACCTGCCCCGCGAGCCGCGCGCAGCAGTAGCGCCGCCTGCAACAGGTCGTCATAGCTACCGTTCGTGCACGACCCGATGAAGGCCTTGTCGAATCGAATGCGCTCGCGAGCGACCTCCTCCGCGGGGTGGGCGTTGCCCGGATTGAATGGCTTCGCGATCATCGGCACGACCTCCGAGAGGTCGAGAGTCTCGTCGATCTCGTAGCGTGCATTCGCCCCCGGTCTGATCCGCGGGTAGGGGAGCCGGTCCATGCCCTTCTCGCGATACCAGGCATAGGTGATTTCGTCCGGCTCGAAGATCCCGTTCTGCGCTTCCGCCTCCGCCATCATGTTCGCGATCGTGTTGCGGTAGGCCATCGGCAGCTGGGCGTTGCTGTCCACGAACTCCACCGACATCCCCTGCGACTGCCGGTCGCCCCAACGCTCGAGCAGCTTCAGCACGATGTCCTTTCCCGAGGCCCAAGGCTGCAGCGCGCCGGTCAATACCACCCGGCGTGCCTTGGACAGCGTGAAATAGATGTAGCCCGTCGACCAGCCGAAACCCAGCGTCGTCGAGCCCACCCCGATGCCGACCGCACCGTAGGCCCCGTAGGCCCGGCTGTGCGAGTCCGCTCCGGGAACGAACTGACCCGGCAATACCAGACCCTGCTCGGGGAAGTAGAAATGGAAGATCCCGTCTCCCGGCGACGCGTAGTAGGGTTTTTCGATCCCGTGGATCCGCGCGAACTCGCGACCGATCGACGTCTGCCGGTCGTCCGACTCCTTGCCCGTGAATACGAAGTGGTCGTTGGCGATCGCCAGCTGCCGAGGATCGATCGTCTCGCCTCCGGTGATCTGGTTGAAGGTATGGATCGCGAACGGCGCCGTCCCGTCCGAGGCCGGCAGCAGATCCGCGTAGACCCGCAACGTTGCGCCCGGCTCGACCACGGCTTGCTTGTTCACCCGATGGGCCCAGACGATCTGCTCCGTCGTCGTCATGCCCGAAGCCGTCTCGTCGTCGGGCCACTCGATGCGCGGCTCGCGCTCCACCGAGTCGCGGAATTCCCGGCGCCCCACGGCGAAGATTCCTCCCGACCGCCTGATCTCGTCCTCTTTGGCCGTCAGCGGCAGCGGTTCGTAGGTCTTGCCCTGTGTCACGTTGGTCAACTCGCGCGTGAGCGGGTCGAAGGCGAGCTCGTCGCCGTCCCGCGCGTCGTTCACCGCCTCCGGCGATTGCACCACCTGCAACCCGAGATTGAATGCGTTCCGGCGGAAGATGTCGCCCATGTTGTTCCCGCAGACTACGACCAACTCCAGGCCGACCTCCTCGGCGACCGCCTTCAGACCGGCCGGGCTCATCTCGCGGGACGAGCCGATCGCAAACCGCTCGCCGGCAACAATAAACGTCTCGCCACCGTGCACGCGCTTGCGGAAATCGGGCACCAGGTACCGGAAGGCGCCCTCCTTCCACTTCTCGTCGAGCGCCTCGAGACTTTCGGAAACGCAGTCCTTGGCCGGGGTGATCTGATCCGTGTCGATGGCGTCCAGCTTCTTCCCGGGGGTACCCGGGTCCCAGAGGATCAACGCCCGACCGCGGATCGCCCGTTCTCCGCCTGTCGCCTCGGTCTCTCCCGACTCGCGAGGCGTCGAGGTCGACTCCTGCGTCGCACCCGGTTTTAGTGTGGCCGGTTTGATCTCGTGCATGGAACGCGGCTCCTCTCGACTACCAGTGTCGATGATCTTGTCGACTTCGGCCGCCCGCATTGGCCGCAGAACGCGCGGCCATGTTGGCACATCCGGCAAGCACGATCTAGCCCGGAGCCGGGGTCGCGGCGGTGCGTTTCGTTTGGCGCTAACATGCGTCCGCCGGAGGTGAACCGATGCGTGTAAAGACTGTGATCGTGGCCGGAATAACGGTCGTTTCGCTGGCCCTGTTCGTCGCGTGTGAGCGCCGGACCGGTGTCGGCGAGGGAGCGACCGAAACCCCGACGGAGGCGCAGCCCTTGCTGGGCAAGTACACGACCTTTCGACTGACGAGCGATCTCGACGGTCTGAGCGACAACCAGAAGAAGATGATCGCGTTGCTGATCGACGCCGGACGGGCGATGGACGAGGCGTTCTGGATCCAAGCTTACGGCGATAAGCAGACGCTGCTGGACTCGATCGACGATCCGGATCTTCGGCGATTCGCGGAGATCAACTACGGTCCCTGGGACCGGCTGGCCGCCAACGAGCCCTTCATCGACGGCGTAGGGCCGAAGCCGGCTGGGGCCAACCTCTACCCTGCGGACATTACCAAGGAAGAATTCGACGCGGCGGCGGACGAATCGGCCGAGCGTGGCCAGACGTTGCGCAGCCTCTACACGGTGGTCCGGCGCAACGATGCCGGAGAGTTGATCGCGGTGCCCTACAGCGAGGCCTTCGCCGATCAGCTGCAGACAGCCGCAGGAAAGCTGCGCGAGGCTGCGGTGCTCGCCGACGATTCCGATTTTGGCAACTACCTCGAGATGCGGGCCGAGGCCCTGCTTTCGGGCGACTACCAGCCCAGCGATCTGGCCTGGATGGACATGAAGGACAACCGGATCGATGTCGTGATCGGCCCGATCGAGTCCTACGAGGACCAGCTCTTCGGGTACAAGGCCTCGTTCGAGACCTTTGTGCTCGTCAAGGACATGGAGTGGAGCGAACGTCTCTCACGCTATGCGGCGTTGCTGCCCGACCTGCAGCGGGGACTCCCCGTGCCCGAGGCCTACAAGAGCGAGGTGCCGGGGACCGACTCCGATCTGAACGCCTATGACGCCGTGTTCTACGCCGGGGATTGCAACGCCGGGTCGAAGACGATCGCCATCAATCTACCCAACGACGAAGAGGTTCAGCTGCAGAAGGGGACGCGTCGGCTGCAACTGAAGAACTCGATGCGCGCCAAGTTCGACAAGATCCTCGTACCGATCACCAGTGTTCTAATCGCCGAGGATCAACGCGAGCACGTCAGCTTCGACGCCTTCTTCTCCAACACGATGTTCCACGAGGTCGCTCACGGACTGGGGATCAAGAACACGCTGGACGGCAGCACGACCGTGCGCAAAGCGCTGAAGGATCAGACGTCGTCCCTGGAAGAGGGCAAGGCCGACATTCTCGGCCTGTACATGGTGAGCGAGCTCCACGACCAGGGAGAGTTGGGCGCCGCGCAACTCGAGGACTACTACGTGACGTTTCTGGCCAGCACCTTCCGATCGGTACGCTTCGGCGCCTCCAGCGCGCACGGGCGAGCCAACATGATTCGCTTCAATTTTCTGAAAAAGCACGGCGCGTTCACGCGAGACGAGGCGACCGGAATCTATCGAGCGGATTTCGAGAAGATGCGCGAGGCCATCGACGCGCTTTCCGAGAAGATCCTCCGCCTGCAGGGTGACGGCGATTACGAGGTGGCCAAATCGTTCGTGAGCGAATACAGCGTGATCGGCGATAAGTTGCAGGGCGATCTGGCCCGTCTGAGCAAGGCCGGGATACCGATCGACATCGTCTTCGAGCAGGGCACCGACGTGATCGGCCTGGACTGAGACGTCGATCAACCGCCGGGCAGGCACAGACTGCGAGCGGTCAGCTCGTCGTGATCGAGCCCGGCGGCACGGTCGAGCAGCTTCAACCGCTCGGGTAGGGCCACGCGCAGGCGCCACTGGTCGGCGCGTCCACCGGCCGCCTCGAAAGCACGGGCCCAATCGTCCCACCACGGTGCGAGCCGGCGCGCGATCGGCTCGACGACGAGGACGCGCGCCCCGGCCGATGCGGCCGCGAGCAGGTCCTTTTTCAGAGTCTCCCTGGCGTCGGCTGGCAGCTCGTTGGCCGCGTAGGCGGCTAGGATCGCCCGCCCACGCCCCCCGAGCCGCGCCCTCGTCAGATCGCCGCGCCGCACCTGGCCCTCCAGGCCGAACCAATCCCACGTCCATCTCGTCTCGGCCACGGCCCAGGCGTTGGAGTCGACGCCGCTCAAGCGTGGCGCGGGCGCGGGCAGGCTCAGAGTCCAGGCCGCCGACGCCGCTCCGGTGCCGCAACCGAGATCGTCGAGTCGCGAGAGACTGCGGGACACCAACCCCGTTTCGCCGACGATGTGCCTCACGATGAGGAAATGGAGCGGTCCGTAGAACAATGCGAACGCCGCGCGTTTGCCCGCGCCGTCAAGAGCCACTCCCTTTCGAATCGGCCTCCCCCGCTCGCGCCGTTCGACGTACCACCGCGACAAGGCCTGCAGGCCACGGCGAGCTTCGCTGAAAGTGAGATCGGATAGATGACGCCGCTCGAGAGCCTCGAGCCATGAGTCGAAAGCGGCGTCGGCAGCCGGGGTCACGGCCGCCATGGTAGCGCATCCCCCGGAGTTAGCTGGCCTGGGCGCGATAGAACTTGATCACCGCGCGGCCGTTGTCCTCGATGTCGTAACCGAGCTTGCGCGCTTTCTTGACCACCGTGTGACGCGAGGGCGACCAGGCGACGCCCTGACCGGTCGAGGTGTCCTCGACCTCGAACCAGATCTGCTTGTCCGATCCGCGATAGCAGTAAACCTTGTAGAGCAACGCGTTCATGTTTTCTCCGCGGGGGATTCACCAATTAGTTACGCAGAACGGCAAGCCGCGGCAAGGAGTTTTCGACGCGAAAACGAGCGATCGTGTGCGGTTTCGAATCTGTCGTCGTTTCGCACGCCGACCTCTTCGATGATCGTCCGAGGTCGCAACTCGTGCATGACTCGACGGCGTTTTCCGGACCCGACGTCGCCGCTTGCCGACGGCCCGGAAAAGACCAGGCACGGGGCTCCGAAGAATTCATATAAACTGTTGATTTCCACCCCCGGAGACCGCGGAGGTACGCTCAGGTGAATCACGATTCGGGAACCACTACCCCTGTCGCCAAATCTCCGCATGGGTGGCGCTGGATCGGCATACTCGTCGTTGCGGCTTTGACCATTCCACCCGCCTGGACCCAGCCCTCCGACGCGGCGAGCGACAACTCGGAAACCAACGCAGTCGAGGTCTTGCCTTCCGCGGTGGCGGTCGAGATCGCCATGCGGATCACCGGCGAAGTCGAGACGCTGCGCGAGCTCGCCTTCAAACGTGAGGTCCCGATCCGGGTCATCGACGACGACGAGGCGCGCACGCACATGGTGCGCCGGCTGGAGAAATTTCAGACCCTAGAGGAATTGGAGCAGACCCAGCGGTCCTACGAGCTGCTCGGCTTGCTTCCCGAAGGCTTCGATCTGGTGGAGACGATTCTGGAGGTGCTCCGCGAGCAGGCCGGAGGATTCTACGACCCGGACAGCGGAGCGTTCTTCGTGCTCGACGACATCCCCTCGGCGATGGCTCCGGTGATCATCGCCCACGAGCTGACCCACGCACTCGAGGACCAGCACTTCGACCTCGACAAGCGTCTGCAAGAGGTCAAGCACGACGACGATCGAGTGCTGGCGCGCAGCGCGATTCACGAGGGCAGCGCCACGCTGCTGATGACGGTCTACACGTCCCAAGCCATGCAGAGCGGCGAGCTCGACGCGGCCGCCCTGCTGTCCTTCGCCGAGCTGGAGCAGGAGAAGGCCGCGACGCTGGATCGGCTCCCGCCGGTCTTTCGGCGTCAACTGCTTGCGCCCTACCTCCTCGGCTCGTCCTTTCTCGTGAGGGGCGACCTGGCCGGCGTCATGACACAGGGCTATCCGACCGCCGACATCAACCGGGTCTACGCGGACCCGCCGCAATCGAGCGAACAGATCCTCCACCCGGAGAAGTACTGGGACGAGGGAGCGCGGGACGAGCCCCGGCCGGTCGCGCTCGGAAACGCCGGCCGGCAACTCGGCCGTGGGTGGTACAAGGCGATCGACGGCACGCTGGGCGAGTTGACGATCGGTCTCCTCGTCGGAGCCGCGACGCCGATCGGCGCGGGAGGCGCGCAACAGCCGGATCGGTGGACGAACGAGGCGGCCAGCGGATGGGACGGCGATCGCTGGGAGCTGTGGGAGGCCGACGGCTCGACCGTCGTGCTGATGGGAGCCGTGTGGGATTCGCCGGCCGACGCAGAGGAATTCGTCGCCGCGCTCGCCGGCCGCCGCGGAATGACCTGGAAAGCCGAGGGATCCAGCGTAGCCCTCATCGCCGGCGACGCCGGGGACAGGACCGAGCGTGTGCTGAACCGCATCCTGAAGAATCTCTCCGACTAGCGATTCCGGCGCCCGCGCGGTTGTGCAGAGGCGAAGAACCCGATAAATTGTTTGCCATTCGATTTCGATCTCAGAGGACTGGTTACCAATCAAGGAGGACACCATGGCTCATGAACTCCCAAAGCTGCAGTACGCCTTCGACGCGCTCGAGCCGCACATCGACGCGCGGACGATGGAGATCCATCACGACAAGCATCACGCGGCCTACGTCAACAAATTGAACGCGGCGCTGGAAGGACAGGCCGAACTGAGTCAAAAGTCGATCACCGAGTTGATCGACGATCTGAGCTCGGTGCCGCAGAACATTCGCACCGCGGTGCGCAACCACGGCGGCGGGCACTTCAACCACACACTGTTTTGGAAGATCATGAAGCCCGGCGCCGGCGGCGAGCCGGCGGGCGAGCTGGGTGACGCGATCCGCGGGACCTTCGGCTCGTTCGACGACTTCAAGACTCTGTTCTCGGACGCTGCCGCGAATCGATTCGGCTCCGGCTGGGCCTGGTTGTGCATCAAGGACGGCAAGCTCGAGGTCAGCTCGACGGCAAACCAGGACAGCCCGCTCATGGACGACGGCAAACCGATCCTCGGGCTGGACGTCTGGGAGCACGCGTACTACCTGAAGTACCAAAACCGTCGTCCGGAATACATCACGGCCTGGTGGAACACGATCGACTGGGACCAGGTCGCCGTGAACTTCAAGCAGGCCAAGTAGAGACCGGAGGCTACCCGAGGCGGACCCCGCGCCGGCATCCAGCGGGGTCCGTTGTCGGCCGGGCGCCCGATGAAGGCAGACGATCGTGGGGCAGGTTTCGACGGCGACGCCCTACTCGAGCGTCTTGGCGGAGATCGACCCCTGGCCCGGGAGCTGATCCGGGCTTTCCTCGAGGAAAGTCCGACGTTGCTCGCGGAACTACGCAGTGCGGTACCCGCGCGCAATGCGCCGGAGGTCGTGCGTACGGCTCACTCGCTCCGCGGCGCGCTGCTGCAACTCTCCGCCGGCGCTGGCGCCGCGCACGCCGAGCAACTGGAGTCGTCGGCAAGCCGCGGCGACCTCGACGCTTGCCCCGGCCTGCAACGAGCTCTCGAGGCCGAAATCGCTCGCCTCGAACGGACACTGCATGCGATGCTGGATGAACTATGAGCTACCAACCGATCGAGAACTACGGGATTGTCGGCGACCTGCACACGGTGGCCCTCGTCGGTCTGGACGGGTCGATCGATTTCATGTCCTTCCCTCACTTCGACTCGCCGACGATCTTCGGCGCGCTGGTCGATGACCGAAAGGGCGGACGATTCAGCATCTCGCCGCGTCTCGACGGCGTGCACCACAGACAGCTCTACCTGCCGGACAGCAACGTGCTGCTGACCCGTTTTCTGTCCAGCGACGGAGTCGCCGAGGTCTCGGACTTCATGCCCGTCGATCAGGAGCGCCACGCGCACGATCTGGTTCGACGTGTCAAGACCGTGCGTGGGGAGCTGAATTACCGGATGATCTGCGACCCTCGCTTCGACTACGCCCGGGCCGACCACGAGGTCGAGGTAAGGGACGGCGAGGTGTTGTTCACCTCGAAGGGGCCGGACCGAACCGCGCTGCGTCTGCGAACGAGCGTGCCGGTCAAGATCGTCGACGGCGCTGCCGTCGCCGAATTCAGCCTGCGGGCGGGCGAGTCGGCGCCCTTCGTTCTCGAGGACGCTCGCCCCGGATGCCAATCGCCCTCGGCGGCGCACGACTACGTCTCTTCTTCGTTCAAGGAGACGATCAACTACTGGCACCGCTGGATTCGTCACATGAACTACGACGGACGCTGGCGCGAGATGGTCAAGCGCTCGGCGTTGACCTTGAAGTTGTTGACCTCGGTGCGACACGGCTCGTTGATCGCCGCTCCCACCTTTGGACTTCCCGAGGAAATCGGCGGGCAACGCAACTGGGACTACCGCTACACGTGGATCCGCGATGCTTCGTTCACGCTCTACGCGTTGATCCGCCTCGGCTACACGAACGAGGCCGGGGCTTTCATGCACTGGATCGAGAACCGTTGCTCCGAGCTCAATCCGGACGGCTCCCTTCAGATCATGTATGGCATCGACGGCCGCCACGACCTGACCGAGCACACGCTGGACCATCTCGAGGGCTACCGCGGCTCGAGCCCCGTGCGTGTCGGCAACGGGGCATACGATCAACTGCAGCTCGACATCTACGGCGAGTTGATGGACTCGGTCTACCTCTACGATAAGCACGGCCAGCCCATCTCGTACGACCTGTGGCGCAACCTGGTGCGCTTGATCGACTGGGTCTGCGACAACTGGCGCGAGAAGGACGAAGGGATTTGGGAGGTTCGCGGCGGCCGGCGCGAGTTTCTCTACTCACGCCTGCTGTGCTGGGTCGCCGTCGACCGCGGCGTGCGATTGGCGATGAAACGGTCGTTTCCCGCGCCGCTGGCACACTGGCTGAAAGTGCGCGACGAGATCTATCTGGAAATCTTCGAGAAGTTCTGGAACAAAAAGCTCGGAGCGTTCGTGCAGTACAAAGGCGCCGACGTCTTGGACGCCTCGACGCTGCTGATGCCCCTCGTACGGTTCATCAGTCCGATCGATCCACGTTGGTTGTCCACGTTGCGCGCGATCGAGGCTCGGTTGGTGGACGACTCGCTGGTCTATCGCTACCGCGTCGGCAGAGCGGCCGACGACGGCCTGGAAGGCGGGGAGGGTACCTTCAACATGTGCTCCTTCTGGTACGTCGAGTGCCTGTCGCGTGCTGGAGCGCTGGACAAGGCGCGGTTATACCTGGAGAAGATGTTCGGGTACGCGAATCACCTGGGGTTGTACGGGGAGGAGCTCGGTCTCAGCGGCGAGACCCTGGGCAACTTCCCGCAGGCCTTCACCCACCTCGCCCTCATCAGTGCCGCGACGAACCTGAATCGCAATCTCGACCGAAGACGCCGGAGGGGCGGCTGACGCGATGATCAAGATCGTAGACGTCGACGAAGGCTTCATGCTGGACGACTACGAGTCGATCGCCATGCTGGCGGCGGCCGTGCGCGAGCTGCGCGTCGAGGCCGCCGTCTTGCTCCCGCAGTTGCGCAAACGCAAGGTCTGGATGATCAACTCCACGGCGCAGGGAGGCGGGGTGGCGGAGATGCTGCCCAAGATGATCAGCCTGCTGCGCGAGATCGGTCTGCCGGTCGGCTGGGCCGTCATCGGTTCGGACCGCTCGCGTTTTTTCGCCGTCACCAAGCAGTTGCACAACCTGATTCACGGGTCGGGGGACCCGCGGCTGAGCGCAGCGGACCGGGAGGTATACGAAGCGGTCAACCGCGAAAACGCCGACGAGCTCGCGGCCCATCTCTCGCCCGACGACATCCTCGTCGTCCACGACCCGCAGCCGCTGGCGCTCGGCGCGATGCTAAAACGCGAGATGGGCCTGCGCACGGTCTGGCGCTGTCACATCGGTTTGGACGAGCACACGCCCCAGACCCGCGCAGCCTGGAGCTTTCTGCGTCCCTACGCCGAGACCTACGACCACGCCGTCTTCTCGGCTCCGGAGTACATTCCCGACTACCTGACAGGGCGCTCCAAGGTCATCCACCCCGCGATCGACCCCTGCAGCCACAAGAACCGAACCCTTTCACCGCACAAGCTCGTGGGGATCCTGTGCAACTCGGGTCTCAAGCAGGAAAGCCAACCCGTGCTTACGCAGCCGTTCGACGAGCCGGCGCAGCGGTTCGACCCCTCCGGTGAGTTCCGGCCGGCTTCCGGGATGGAGCAGATCGGGTTGCTCTATCGTCCGGTGGTGACGCAGATCTCGCGCTGGGACCGGCTCAAGGGCTACCGCCCGCTGCTCGACGGATTCGTCCGGCTCAAACAACGCTTCGAGGACGGCAACGGATACGATCCGCGCCACCGCCATCGTCTCGAAATCGTACGTCTGGTCCTCGCCGGGCCGGACCCCGCATGGATCGAGGACGATCCCGAGGGACGCGAGGTACTCGAGGAGCTGTGTGCCGCGTACCGGAAGTTGCCGGACCGATACCAGGCCGACGTCGCCCTGCTCACCCTGCCGATGGATTCGAGAAAAGAGAACGCCTTGATGGTCAACGCGCTCCAGCGATGCTCGACGGTGGTCGTGCAAAACTCGATTCGTGAGGGATTCGGCCTGACCGCCACCGAAGCGATGTGGAAGCAGGTTCCCGTGATGGGTACGCACGCCTGTGGCATCCGCCAGCAGATCCGGGACGGCGTCGACGGCGTGCTGATCGAGGACGCCGAGGATGCGGACGAGATCGCCGAGCGACTGGACATTCTCCTGGCCGACGTCGTGGGGCGCGACCGAATGGGTCGTTCGGGGCAGCGGCGCGTGCAAGAAAGATTCCTGGTCTTCATTCAGCTGTGCAACTGGCTTCGGTTGCTGGCCGAGTGCGCCGGGCCCCAACCGAGGCTGCCTCTCGAGTAACGGCTCGACTGCGCCGCGCGCGAATCTGGAACTTTGGAGCGCTCCAAGAAACCGGATGAAGGGCCCGACCGAGACCGCATAAATCCCGGAAAGACCCTCGGAACTTCAGTTCGACGACCGGCCCGGGTTTTGCAAGTGGTATGGGCGGGACCCGTGGTCCTCCGGTGCCAGGTTCAGGCGATCCGGGTACGGAAGAGTTCAGGAACCAGACCCCTCACGCTCGGTTGCCAATCGAACCCGCGTCGCTCTGAGCCTGGCTCCGGATTTTCCCGCCTGAGTGTTCACCCATCGCGCTTCGCCGCGGTCTACTCGCACCGGATCTTCCTTCGACAAGGAGTTCTCATACGGCCCGGCCGCGGGAGCCGGTATACTATTGGGCAGAGAGTTGGACGGAGGGGGAGACGATGGCAACGGAATCCCGACCGAAGTGCGAATTCGATTCAGGTGAGCTGATCCTGCGTCTCGATCTCACGGTGCCCGCCGACGTCGATGGCATCACACCCGCCGTGAAACGCATCATGGACGTCGTCTCCTCGATGGAATGTGGCTCGGGCAAGGAGTTCGAAATCGAGACCGCTCTGCGCGAGGCGCTGGCCAACGCCGTCGTCCACGGGTGCAAGGAGAATCCGGGCGGGAAGATCCAGGTTTCCGTGACGTGCGACGAGTCGCGCGGGATGCTCATCGTGGTACGCGATCCCGGAGGGGGCTTCGACCCGCGCGCGCTACCGAGTCCCACCGTCGGCCAGAACCTGTACGAGGAGCACGGACGGGGCATCTACCTGATCAATCAGCTGATGGACGAGGTGCGCTTCGAGCGCGGCGGCACCGAGATCTGGATGCGCAAGGATTGACCGGGCGCCGCCCGGTTCGGCCGCACCCCCAGGCCGCCGAATTAACCGTATATTCCGAGGGTCGGGACGGCCGGGGCTACCTCGGCAGCGAGAGAGTAGGAGAGCCGAGCTTGGAGGCCGAATCGGTGATCGCGCGCCGTTCTCGTCGCAGGCACGTCCGGGGTATCGCATTGGCCGCGTTGCTCCTGGGCGTCTTCGTAGGGATCGCTGCGTCCGATCCGGCCGATCGCCCCGAGTCGAACCGCCAGACCACCCCGTCCGTCTTCCGCGTCCAGGTCCGTACGGCCGAGGACGACCTGACCCGGCTCGCCGCCGAGGGCTTCGACATCGCCGGCCGGGACCTCCACGCGGGGTGGGTCGAGGTCATCACGGACGTCAGCGGCCTCGCCTGGCTCCAGCACAACGGCTACGACCTCGACATTCTGGAGAGGCGGGACCGAACCCGGCCGTTGCGTCCGGCCGGCACGCCGGAGGCCAAGGCGGTCAGTCCCGGCTACACCGATCTGACGGAGCTCGAGACCTTCTTGCTTCAGGTCGGCACGGACCATCCGGAGATCGTACGTCTCGAAGTCATCGGCACCAGTGTCGAGGGCCGCCCGATCCTGGCCATGATGATCTCCGACAACGCCGCCGAGGACGAGGACGAGCTGACCGTTCTGTTCAACGGCGCTCATCACGCCCGGGAAGTCATGACGGTCGAGGCGGTGATGGACGTCATCGAATACCTCACCGACAACTACGGGCTCGACCCCGCCGTGACCGCAAAGGTCGACGCCCATCAGATCTGGTGCGTTCCGGTCACCAATCCGGACGGTCTGCACATCGTCTTCACCGACGACGATCTGTGGCGCAAGAACGCGCGGGACAACGACAACAACGGCCGCAGGACGTGGAAAGACGGCGTCGACACCAACCGCAACTACGAATGGGCCTGGGGCGAACAGTGTCTCGGATCCTCGGACGGCATCGCTTCGGCGGTCTATCACGGCCCCGCGCCGGCGACGGAGCCCGAGACGGTTGCGATGATCGAGCTCGGTCGCCGCTTGAGGCCCGTCTTCGACGTCGAGTACCACAGCTACGGCGAGGACGTCTTCTACGCCATGGGTTGCGATCCGGCCTTCAGCCCCACGCTGGACACGATCCAGGGCGCGGACCAGAGCATCAGCCGCGTCGTCGGAGAGCAGTACGCGGCGCGTCTGGTCCAGGCAGACGGCGGAGTCGGTTTCCTGCCAAGCCCATTCGGTAACCGGGTGGACGGCATCGGCCGTGACCAACAGGCCCACGAGAACGGCACGATCGCTTTCGTCACCGAGTTGAACAACGCTGGCGAGGGCGGCTTCCACCCGGATTACCTCACGTTTCGCGATTCGACGGTCGAGGGGCAGCGCCCGGGGTGGCTCTGGCTGATCGACCGCATCGCGGGTCCCGCCGTGGGCGGTCACGTGACCGACGCGTCGACCGGTGCGCCGGTGCTCGCCGACATCTCGCTCGACGAGATGCAGATCCACGACGGACGACGCTTGACCACCCACCCCGACACGGGTCGTTTTCACATCATCGTCGTGCCGGGCGCTTACACGTTGCGCGTCAACGCCCCGGGCTACTTCGAGGAGGTCGTTCCGGTTGCGGTCGGAGACAGCTGGGTGCCGGTCATTGTCCAGCTCCGGCAGGACGGATCGAGCCGACTGGCCTGGACCGACCTGGAGGATCCTGGCGTGACGTCGTTCTGGACCGTCGGCGCGGCGGACGACGATGCGGCGTCGGGTGTGTGGGAATGGGGGGCGCCGCGCGGAACACACACGGGCGACGTCGTGAACGGGGATCTCGAAATCGGTGGCCCGAGCTTCGACCGCACGGCGAGCGGCGGCAAGAACGCCTTCGTTACGGGAAATCAGCCGGGAGCCTCCTTCGACCAGGACGACGTCGATCGCGGAACGACCTCGCTCGTGTCACCGGTATACGATCTGGAAGCGTGGTACGCAGTCGAGGTTTCGTGGCAGCAGTGGCTTCGCACCGACGTCGCGGATCCTCTGGACGGGTTGATGCTGGAGGTCTCTATCGACGACGGCCAGGGCTGGGCGCCCGTCGCCGCCTGGAACGAGACCTCGTCGAGCTCGGGATTCTCCCCCGCCTGGATCGACGAGCGTGTTCGTCTGGACGATCACGTGCGTCCGGGCTCCGCCACGCGCTTGCGCTTCCGCGCCACCGACGACGGACCGAAGAACGTCGTCGAGGCGGGGATCGACGATCTGGAAATCCGGGGATTCTCCCTGGTGGGACAGGGTCGTGTGGCCGAAGTCCGATTTCCGGGACCCGGTCGATCGTTGCTGCAGTGGCAAAGCGTTCCGGGCGCGCCCGATGCGTTGTACGAGGTGGCCCGCGGCTCGCTACAAAACCTCGCTGCCGGTGCGACGAGCGTCGACCTCGGTCCGCTCGATTGCCTGGCCGCCGCGGGGACGGGGGAGACGTCGTTGATCGATGCGGAGATACCGACTGCCGGTAGCGGCTGGTTCTACCTCATACGATTTCGACTGGGTTACACCGTCGGCGATTGGGGAACGGCGAGCAACGGCCTCCCGCGCGGCAGCGAAACGGTCTGTCCATAGACCGCTAGCCCCAAGAATCGGCCTGAATCCCCAAGAAGATCAACATGATCACGCCGCTGGCGATGCATACGCAGCAGAGCAGCACCGGGAGCAAAACCGCCGCTACGGCCTTGCCCGTCGTCGTGCGGTGCGCCTCGGTGAGACCGATGATGCACAAGATCAGACCCCAGACCACAGCGATGAGCCCACCGACGAACGGAACGATCTGAGCCAGCTGCGTCGTCCTGCTGTAGCACGCGACGCGGAAGGTCGCACCGAGTCCCTCTCGATCGCCGCCCACCAACATCAGGCACAGGTGAACGATCAGAGAGAAGATGAAGATCTGGATGACAAAGACGACCGGCGCGAGGATCAGGCCCAGGAGGCCGCCCACGATACCGAAGGCCAGCATCGGAGCGATCTCTTCCATCCCCTCGATTCCCGCGAGGGCGCCGAGGACGCTGGCCTGAATCGCCAGGCTCCACAGATAGCCGACCAGGGCGGCGACCCAGCTGATCAGTACGCCGTAAACCAGGGGACGCCAGATGTCCGTGGTTAGCGGCATTCTGCGAAACGCGGTCGTGGGGTCGGTGATCAACAACTTGAGCGTCTCGACGAGCCCTGAAAAAAATGGCCGGCCGGGCTCCTCGAACGGCAGCGTGGGGGGAGACGTTTCTTCCGCGGTGGGCGGTCCGGTCGTTTGATCGGTCATGGCGTTTCTCCTTCCTCGGCCAGTCGGAGGGCTGCCAAGAGCAGCGCGTTGGCCCCGTTGACGCACGCCTCCCAATCGGCGAACTCACGGGGTGAGTGACTCCCTCCCGTCGAGGGAATAAAGATCATCCCGGCGGGACAGACCGCCGCCAGCGCGCCGGTGTCGTGACCCGCGCCCGAAGTCAACGAGATGTGCGGAAGATCGAGAGTCTCGCAGGCCGCCACGAAGGCCCGCTGGACGGGAGCCGCACACGGAACCGGCGGGATCGCGATCTGCTGCCGGACCTCGAGATCGAGACCGAGACGTTGCGCGCAATCGCGGCACAATTCGAGCAGCGCCGATTCCAGGCTGCGCAAGCGTTCGTCGTCGGGAGCCCGGAACTCCAGGGCCAGATCCGCGGCCGCCGGCACGATGTTGTGGGCGCCCGGAGAGAGACCGAGCTTGCCGAAATTGACGACGCAGTCGTCGAAGTCGGCCCGGACCATCTCCGTGGCCTGCACCATCAGCGAGGCCGCTCCCAGACCCGCATCGCGCCGCTGGTCCATCGGGGTCGTTCCCGCGTGATCGGCGCGTCCGCCGAAGCGAAGGGCGAACGAGCCGATGCCCACGATCGACCGGACCACACCGATCGCCGCGCCGGCGGCCGTCAAACGCGGCCCCTGCTCGATGTGCAGCTCGAGAAACCCGGCGAGGCTCGCGGGTTCGCGCCGGGCCCGCAAGAGCCCCTCACGATTCAACCCGGCGCGCCGCAGCCCTTGCTCCAGTGCCTCCGCTCCGCCACGCGGGTCGTCCAGCTCTTCCGCGCCCAGCGTGCCGGCCAGCGCGCGGCTGCCGAGCAGACCGACCAGCGTGCCCTCCTCGTCGGTGAAGTCGATGGCTTCCAGGTGCACGGAAAGCTCGATACCCGCATCGCGCACGATCCTCACGGCTTCGTAGGCGGCCAGGACGCCCAGCGTGCCGTCGAAGCGACCGCCGCTCGGCACCGAGTCGAGATGAGATCCGAGCAGCAGCGTGGGCGCTTCGGGGTCGCCGCAGGAAAGACGGGCACCGTGATTGCCCGCGCCGTCCTCGCAAAACTCGAGGCCGTCCGCGACGATCCTTTCGCGAAACCAGCGGCGCGCCTCGAGGTGTTTCTCACCGAGCGCCGGTCGATGCACTCCGCCGTCACCGGTGGCGCCGATCTCGTACAGCCGTCCGAAGTCTCGTTCGAAACGCCGTGTGTCGATGCGAAGCGCGCGCATGGACTCCTGCTTTCCCTCGTCTCGATCCCTCGGGGAAGTGTAGCAGCTGCCGACCGTGTTAGAGTGGACGACAGCTGGCGACACCGAGGGAGACCGACTCATGGGGAGACGAGCGGGGCGCTTTACCGACTGGCCGGAGTGGACAGCGCTGCAGCAACATCACGCGAGGGCTTCCGGACAGCATCTGCGCGACCTGTTCGAACGCGACCCGGAGCGCGGCCGGCGCATGACCTGCGAGGCCGTCGGCGTCCTTCTCGATTACTCCAAGAATCGCCTGACCGACGAGACGCTGACTCTGTTGCTGAAGCTCGCAGAGACCTCCGGCCTGCGTGAGCGGATCGATGCGATGTTCGCGGGCGAGAAGATCAATGTCACCGAGCAGCGCCCCGTGTTGCACGTTGCCCTTCGCGCGCCTCGGGATAGCTCGATCCTCGTCGATGGAAAGAACGTGGTGCCGGAAGTTCACGCGGTTCTGGACCGCATGGCCCGTTTCAGCAAGTCGGTTCGCAGCGGAGAATGGCGCGGCCACACCGGAAAACGCATCCGCCATGTGGTCAATATCGGCATCGGCGGCTCCGACCTGGGGCCGATGATGGCCTGCGAAGCTCTGCGGTACTACGGCGACCGCGAGATGACGTTTCACTTCGTGTCCAACATCGACGGGACCGATTTCGCCGAGGCCGTGCGCGGCCGCGATCCGGAACAGACTCTGTTCGTCGTCTGCTCCAAGACCTTTACGACGTTGGAGACCCTGGCCAACGCGCGCGCCGCGCGCGAATGGTGTCTCGCCGCGTTACGGGACGAGAGCGCGGTCGCCCGACACTTCGTCGCGGTCTCGACCAACGAGAAAGACGTCCGCGCTTTCGGCATCGACACGGAGAACATGTTCGAGTTCTGGGACTGGGTCGGTGGACGCTACTCCTACGACTCGGCAATCGGGCTGTCGCTGATGATCGCTGTAGGTCCGGGGCGCTTCCGCGAGATGCTGGCCGGCTTCCACGAGATGGACGAGCACTTTCGCACGACCGCGTTCGATCGCAACCTGCCCGTCCTGCTGGGACTGATCGGCATCTGGTACAACAACTTCTTCGGCAGCGAATCGGTGGCCGTCTTGCCCTACGATCAGTACCTGTGGCGGTTGTCGGCCTATCTGCAGCAGCTCGACATGGAGAGCAACGGCAAGCAGATCGAGCTGGATGGTAGCGAAATCGATGCACAGACCGGTCCGATCGTCTGGGGGCAACCCGGCACGAACGGCCAGCATGCGTACTATCAGTTGATCCACCAGGGGACCAAGCTGATTCCGTGCGATTTCATCGGTTTTTGTCGTTCGCTCAATCCGGTCGGCGACCACCACGACCTGTTGATGGCCAACTTCTTCGCCCAGACCGAGGCGCTGGCCTTCGGAAAGACCGCCGAGCAGGTCGCGGCGGAAGGTGTGCCCGAAACCCTGATCCCGCATCGCGTGTTTCCCGGTAACCGCCCGACGAACACGATCTTGATGGATCAACTCACGCCGGCGGCCCTCGGGAAACTGATCGCACTCTACGAGCACAAGGTCTTCGTGCAAGGCGCGATCTGGAACATCAACTCGTTCGACCAGTGGGGTGTCGAGTTGGGAAAGGTGCTGGCCAAGAGAATCGTTCCGGAGCTGGCGAGCGAAACCGACCCGGACCTGACCCACGATGGCTCGACCAACGCTCTGATTCGCCGCTACCGCGAGCGTCGACGCGTGTAAGCGGGATCAAGAGGCCCTGTTCTCCTGCGAGAGTCGTCGTGCACTATTCGGGAGTTCTCATTCTCGTATCACCGGGCCGGCTCGGCGAGTGCGTCCGCGAGCTCGACGCTCTTTCGGGCGTCGAGATTCGTTTCCGCTATCCCGAGAGCGGCCGCATCATCGCGGTGCAGGAAAGCGAGACCGCCGAGAGTCAGGAAGACGGGCTCCGGCGGATTCGGGCCTTACCACAGGTAATGTCGGCGGGATTGGTCTACCACCACGTGAACGACGAGCCGGTGATCTCCGAGCCAGGGAGTTGACGCGATGAACGACAGTCCTTCCCGCCGCGAATTCATCAAGGCCAGCGTCGCCGCGGCCGCGGCGACGACCGTCGGCCTGCCGGTGTCCGGCGCCGAGGGCCCGGCCGATCCCGAGCCCGGCTGGCGCTGGGACAAGGGCGTTTGCCGGTTCTGCGGCGTTGGTTGCGGGCTGGAGATCGCGACCAAGAACGGGCGGGTCGTGGCCGTCAAGGGCGATGCGCAGAGTCCGGTCAATCGCGGGCTGCTGTGCGTCAAGGGTTACGCCAACGCCCAGATCCTCTACGGCGAGGACCGTCTGACCCGGCCGATGATGCGCATGAAGAACGGCAAGTTCGACAAGAAAGGCAAGTTCACCCCGGTGAGCTGGGAACGCGCCTTCGACGAGATGGAGCGCCAGTTCAAGCGGGTCTACGGCGAGCTGGGCCCGACCGGCGTGGGCATCATGGGTTCCGGTCAGTACACGGTCCAGGAAGGCTACGCCGCGGTCAAGCTGCTCAAGGCCGGCTGGCGCTCGAACAACATCGACCCCAACGCGCGCCACTGCATGGCCTCCGCCGTGGCTGCCTTCATGCAGGTCTTCGGCATCGACGAGCCCTCGGGTAACTACGACGACATCGAGATGACCGACGCCGTGGTTTTGTGGGGCGCCAACATGGCCGAGATGCACCCCATGTTGTGGGCTCGCATCGCCGACAAGCGTCGGGCCGACCCCGATTACCGCGTGGTAAACCTCACGACCTTTTCCAACGAGAGCTCGAACCTCGCGGATCTCGAGATCGTCTTCAAGCCCAACACCGACCTGGCGATCTGGAACTTCCTTGCCCGCGAGATTGTTCGTCGCGACGCCGTCGATCGCGATTTCGTCGACGAGCACTGCGTTTTTGCCACCGGAGCCTACGACATCGGGTACGGCATGCGGGCCACCGACGCCTACGCCTTCGAGGCGGAACGGGACACGCAGGCGCGCCAGAGCGAGATCCTGCTCACCCGGGAGGAGGCGATCGCGCAACGCAAGGATCCGCTCAAACCCCACCGCGTGGCGCAGGGAAGCGCGGCCACCGCCGGCAAGCACTGGCTGATCACCTTCGAGGAATTCAAGAAGGCCGTCGAGCCCTACACGCTGGAATTCGTCGCCGAAATGTCCCGAGGCGATGCGGACGAGCCGCTGGAGAGCTACAAGAAGAAGCTGGCACGCCTGGCGGATATCTACGCCGACTCGCGTCGCAAGGTGGTCTCGTTCTGGACCATGGGCTTCAACCAGCACACCCGCGGCACGTGGGTCAACGAGCAGGCCTACATGGTTCACCTGTTGACCGGCAAACAGGCCAGGCCCGGAAACGGTGCCTTTTCGTTGACCGGGCAACCCTCGGCCTGCGGCACGGCGCGCGAGGTAGGGACCTTCTCTCACCGACTGCCGGCCGACATGGTGGTGACCAACGCCAAGCACCGCGCACGAAGCGAAGAGATCTGGAAGCTTCCACAGGGCACGCTCAACCCGAAGGTCGGCAGCCACATCACCAAGATGATGCGCGATCTGGAGGACGACTCCCTGCGGTGGTTGTGGATTCAGGTCACGAACCCGTTCCAGTCCACGGCCAACGCGAACCACTGGATCCGCGCCGCGCGCGAAAAGGACAACTTCATCGTCGTTTCGGACGTCTATCCGACGCTCTCGTGCAAGGTGGCCGACCTGATCTTGCCCTCGGCGATCATCTTCGAGAAGTGGGGCGCCTACGGCAACTCCGAGCGCAGGACGCAGGTCTGGCGTGAGCAGGTACCGCCTCCCGGCGAGGCACGCAGCGACGTCTGGCAGATGCTGGAGTTCTCCAAGCGTTTCCGTCTGGAGGAGGTCTGGGGGCGGCAAGCGGTTCCCGGATCGAAGGCCGAGGGATTCGAGGACGGCTGGCTTCCCGACGTGCTCGACCAGGCCCGGGAGATGGGCTACTCGTCGGAACGGACGCTCTACGACGTGCTGTTCGCGACGCCGGAGGCAAGAGGGTTCGCCTGGCCCGACCCGGTCGCGGACGGCCACGACAACCACACCGCTGAACACGTGGGAGGCGACTGGTTCCCCGAGAAGGCGCTGTTCGAGGAGTACGCTATCTTCGGCCGCGGCCATTCCCACGATCTGGCCGACTTCGATACCTACTTCCGGAACGACGTTCGCGGGCTACGCTGGCCGGTCGTCAACGGCAAGGAAACTCCGTGGCGCTTCAACGAGAAGTACGACCCGTACACCGCTGAAGGGAGCGGCTTCGACTTTTACGGGCCGGCGCTCAAGGCCTTGCCGCGAGGGAGCCTGGACGAGATCACGAACACGCAACGGATCACTCTGGCGGGAAAGGCCAAGATCTTCTTCCGGCCCTACGCCTCCCCGCCCGAGCGCCCCGACCGCGACTTCGATTTGTGGCTTTGTACGGGACGCGTGCTCGAACACTGGCACTCGGGATCGATGACCCGGCGAGTCCCGCAGTTGCACAGCGCCGTACCTACGGCGCAGTTGTTCATGAATCCGTCCGACGCGAGCCGCCTCGAACTGCAACGCAACGACCTGGCCTGGATCGAATCCCGCCGGGGCCGCATCAAGGCCCGAGTCGAGACGCAGGGGCGCAACCGTATGCCGAAGGGTCTCGTCTTCGTGCCGTGGTTCGACGAAGGCGTCTTCATCAACAAGGTCACCCTGGACGCCACCTGTCCGATCTCCAAAGAAATCGACTTCAAGAAGTGCGCCGTCCGGGTCTACAAGGCCTGACGTGCGAAAAGGAAAGGTGATGAGGACGTTGATACCGCTCGGTCTGGCGCTGCTGGCCGTCGCCTGTGCCGGCACGGCGAAGATCGGCCTGAGCAAGGCGAGTGTCTTCGACACGCCCGCCCCCGGTCCCGTGAGCGACGAGGCGAGCGAGCCCGGTGAGCGTTCGGCCGTAACCCCCGCCTACCAGGGTTCCCCACCGGTCATCCCTCACACGGTCTCCGATTTCATACCGATCACTCTGGATGGCAACGCCTGCATCGACTGCCACATGGTGGAGGAGAAAGTTGCGGGCGAGCCGACACCGATCCCGCAGAGCCACTTTGTCGATCTGCGAAACACTCCCGACGAGATTCGCGACGAGGTCGCAGGCGCACGCTACGATTGCCTAACCTGTCACGTCGCCCGGACGGACGCGATGCCGCTGGTCGAGAACCGCTTCGGGGGCTAGTCAGGAGCCTTTTCAGGCAACCCCGTGGCAGCGTCACCGCCCCAAAATCTTCCAGGACGGGTGACACCGCCGGCCCGAAGTAATCGTCTAGCGAGTGTGGCATTATGTCTGGCGCCCCTCGGTCCGGGTCCAACGAGAGAGTAGAGTGGAGAGCCCGACGCCCAAAACAGCACCAATTGTACGTTTCGCGGTGGAGCGCCGGGTCACCATGGCCATGGCAGTTCTCGGCGTGCTGGTTCTCGGCTGGCTGTCGCTGAACCGCCTGCCGCTCGAGTTCCTGCCCAGCTTCTCGTCGTCCAACATCTCGGTCAGGGCGCCCTATCGCTCCTCCTCTCCCGAAGAAGTCGAACGGCTGATCGTGCGTCCTCTGGAGGACTCGCTGAGCACGATCAACGGGATCGACACGCTGTCGGCCAGCGCCACCGCGGACTCGGCGCGAATCAGCATCGGCTTTCTCGACGGCACCGACATGGACATGGCATCCGTCGACGTGCGTGACCGTATCGAGCGCGTTCGCCACCTCTTGCCCGACGACCTGGAGCGGCTGACGATTCGGCGCTTCCAGACCAGTGACATTCCCGTGTTGCGATTCGATCTGAGCGTCGACTGGCCGCAGGAGCGCCTCTACGACTTTGCCGAGACGGTCGTTCAGAGACGACTGGAGCGCCTCGAGGGAGTGGCCCAGGTCGAGGTGCGCGGCCTGCGCAGCCCGGAGCTGCAGATCAACCTCGATCCGGCCCGCCTGCAGGCCCACGGCGTTGATGTGCGCTCCCTGGTCACGTTGTTGCGCCAGAGCAATCGCAACGTCTCGGCCGGAGAGATCAAGGAGGGTAGGCGTAAGCTACTCGTGCGCGCGGTCGGAGAGTTCGCCACGCCCCGCGAGGCTCGCGATCTGCCGCTGAACGACGCCGGGCTCAGACTCGGAGACGTCGCCGACGTCGTCTACGACTTTCCGCAGAAGGACTCCTTCAACTTCCTCAACGGTGTCGAGGCGTTGACGGTCACCATCAACAAGGCCTCGAACAGCAACCTGTTGAAGGTCGTCGACAGGGTCAAAGAAGAACTGGATGCGATCCGCCGGACGCCCGCAGGCGCCGAGGTCGCGTTTCACATCTACAACGACGCGTCGCAGGACGTGCGCAAGGGCCTCGGACAGCTCCGCGACGCCGGTCTGGTGGGCGGAGCGTTGGCGATTCTCGCGGTCTTCTTGTTCCTGCGACGCTTCCGTACGACTCTTCTCGTCGCGGTGGCCATTCCGATTTCCGTAGTGGCGACCTTCGTGCTGATCTACTTCATGCGCCTGGCGGGATTGCTCGACATCACGCTCAACGTGGTCAGCCTGGCCGGACTGATGCTCTCGCTGGGCATGCTCGTTGACAACTCGATCGTGGTGATCGAATCGATCTTTCGCCACCGCAACGAGCTCGGTGAGGATTCTCGCACGGCGGCCCTCGCCGGAGCGAGCGAGGTCGCACTGCCGATCGTGGCCTCGACGGCGACGACGATGTGCGTCTTCCTTCCACTGATCTTCCTCGCCACGGGCGGCCGATTCAAGCTCTACCTCCAGAATATCGGCATCACGATCTGCATCGTTATCGTGGCCTCGTTGCTGGTGGCCCTCACGGTCGTTCCGATGGTCGCCGCGATCATGCTGCGAGGCCAGCGGTCCCGTCCGGCGCCATTCATCGACCGGATCATCCGGGGCTACGGCCGGCTGCTCGATTTCACCCTGCGCCACCGCTTTGCCTTCGTGTTGTTGATCCTGGCCATGTTCGCGGGATCGCTGTACCTGTTCTCCACGATCGAGCGCTCGTTCTCGTCTCGATCTCTGGAACGTCAGGTGATCATCAAGGTCGACACACCACGGCAGTACTCGCTGGCGCAGATCGAAAGCCTGTACGACGAGGTCTACGCCTTGCTGGACTCCAGGCGCGACGAGCTGGACATCGCGGACATCAGCCACGGCTACGACCGCGGGACCGGCCGCTCGCGTGCCAGCTGGCGTCGCACGAGACAGTTCAGCGTCTATCTGAAGGACGAGGAGGAAAGCAATCTGACCACCGCCGAGGTGCGTGACCGCATCCGCGAGCTGCTGCCGGTCAAGGCCGGGGTCGACCTGCGCATCGCCACATCCCGGGGCCGGCACGGCTCGTCGGGTGTGGAGATCGAGCTGATGGGCGACGATCCGGTGGTGCTGGAGCTGCTGAGCCGGCAGATCACCGAGCGCTTGGCTCGGCTGCCGATGGTTCGAGACGTCGACACCTCTCTCGAGAGCGGCGATCAAGAGGTGCACGTTACCGTTCAGCGCGAGCGCACGCTGCAGGCCGGGCTCTCGACGCAGGCCGTCGCCTTTACGGTCAACAACGCACTCTCCAGCCGGGCGATCAGCCACTACAAGACCGGCGACCGCGAGGTCGATCTGGTCATGCAGTACCGCGAGGAAGACCGCGAAACACTGGACCAGCTCAAGAACGTTCCGGTCTACGCCGCCGGGGCGCCGCTGCCCCTGGGCGCGCTGGCCGACTTCGACTTCGTAGAGGGCCCTCGGAGCATCGAGCGCGAGAATCACCGTTCGAAGGTGACGGTCTCGGCCAACACCACGGGTTCCGGGGCGACCTTCGGAGCGATGGGTGCGGTCAACGGGATCATGAGCCAGCTTTCCATGCCTCCGGGCTACGAGTGGAGCTTCGGCCGTTGGAACCGTTACCAGCAGCGAGACCAGCAGACCGGGTTGTTCTCGTTGTTGTTCGCGTTGCCGCTGGTCTACATGCTGCTCGCATCATTGTTCGAGAGCTTTGCGCAACCCTTCACGATCATGTTCTCGGTGCCGTTCGCCTTACTAGGCGTCGGCGTGGTGATGAAGCTGGCCAATCAGCCGTGGGACACGATGACGATGATCGGGATGATCGTCCTCATGGGCGTCGTCGTGAACAACGCCATCGTGTTGATCAACCACATCAACTACCTGCGGGAAGGCGGGTTGGGACGCACCGAGGCCATCGTTCTCGGAGGGCAGCACCGCCTGCGACCGATCCTGATCACCGCCATCACGACCATACTGGGCATGACGCCGATGGTCGCTCCGTTTCTTTTCCCACAGTGGTTCGGGGCGGTGGAGGGCCGGGCTGCGACCTGGGCACCGATTGGGCTGGTGATCATCGGCGGTCTGACGACATCGACCTTTCTGACCCTGATGATCATTCCGACAATCTACTCGCTCGTCGACGACTTCACGCGATTCATCAAGCGCGTCGCGAGGCCCGTATGAAAAACCGAGCACCAGAACGGGGACGTTTCCCGAACCCGGAGATTGGGGACGTCTCCCAAACCCCGGTTTTGGGGACAGGTCAAGAGGTGCGGATAGGTCAGGGTTCATCCGAAGAACTTGACCTGTCCCCAAAACCGGGGTTTGGGAGACGTCCCCAATCTCCGGGTTCGGGAAACGCCCCCGTTCCTTTGTTGCTTCTTCTCGCTTTGGTTTTGGTCGTTGGTTGCGGGGATGATGCTTCGGATCGGGGTGGTGCGCCGCATGGCCCTGGTGGCTCGCCGACGGCCTCCAAGGGCAAGGGCGGGGGTCGTGAAGGGATGCCCGGGGGCCCGGGAGGCCCGCCCAGCGCAGCGTCGGCAGTACCCGTGGAGGTCGCCGCTGCCACGCGACGACCGATTTCCTCATACATCGAGACGAATGGAACGCTGGAAGCGGAAAGCGAGGTGGACGTCGTCGCGCGCACCTCGGGGCCGATCGTCGAACTGGCCGTCGAGGAAGGCGACGACGTCCGCAGGGGACAGACGCTGGCCCGTATCGACGAACGGGAGTACGCGGTCCAGCTCGAGATCGCTCGCGTAAGCCTGAACGAAATGCAGCTGGCGTTCGAGCGAGCGCAAAACCTGCAGCAGAACCAGTTGATCAGTCCGGAGAACTACGAGCAGGCCCTGGCGTCCTACGACGCCGCCAAGGCGCAGTACGAGGCCAGTCGTATCCTTCTCGATTACACCCACATCACCGCACCGTTCGACGGTCTGATCATCACCCGCTACGTCAAGCTCGCCGAACACGTAAGCACGAACAACCCGCTTTACCGCATTTCCGATTTCGACCCCCTGCTGTGTCCGATTCAGGTACCCGAGCGCGAGCTACCCCGTCTGCGCGTCGGTCAAAATGCCTACCTGACGGTCGAGCCGTGGCCCGGCGAGCGATTCGAGGCGCGTGTCTTGCGCATCAGCCCCGTGGTCGATGCATCGACGGGCACGATCAAGGTCACGATCGAGACCCGGTCGCGGAGCAAGCTGCGCCCGGGCATGTTCGCGCGCGTGTTCGTGGAGACGGCGACGCGTCCCGAGGCGGTGGTCATTCCCAAGGCGGCCCTGTCGCTCGAGAGTATCGGCGACACCGTCTATGTGGCCGACGGCGAGGCCGCCTCGCGACGGGAGGTCGACCTCGGCTTTACCGAGGGAGACTTCGTAGAGATCGTCTCCGGAGTGTCGGAGAACGAGTTGGTCGTCGTCGTCGGACAGGACGGGCTGAGCGACGGGACGCCGATTCGCATCCTCCAATCCGAGGTGGCGCAGCCGGTCCCCGAAACGCGCACGGCGGAGGCAGCTTCCCCCGGTCCGCCTCCCGGTGGCCCGGGCCGGGGCGGGAGGCGGTTCGATCCATCCAAGATGACGCCCGAGCAACTCGAGCGCGCCAAGGAGTTCATGCGTGCCCGGGGCATGACCGAGGAGCAGATCGAGGAGCGAATCCGCCGGGCGCGCGAGCAGTCCGACTCCGCGTCGCAATAATGAGGACGTGGTGAAGCTCATCGAGTTCTCCACCAGGCGCCCGGTCAGCGTCTTCATATTCGCCGTCGCCGCCGTGGTCTTCGGCTTGGTGGCCTTCGGCAACCTCGCCACGGACCTGCTTCCCGACATCACCTACCCGTCGATCACGGTGCGCACCGACTACGAGGGTGCCGCACCCCTGGAGGTGGAGAGCCTGATCACCCGCCCGGTCGAGAACGCCGTGGGCGTGGTCAACAACGTCGCGAGGGTGATCTCCAGCTCGCGCACCGACGTGAGCGAGGTCACGCTGGAGTTCGGCTGGGGCACGAACATGGACCTCGCCGCGCTCGACGTACGCGAGCGCCTGGACATGCTGGTCCTCCCCGCGGACGCCGAGAGACCGATCCTGTTGCGTTACGACCCGTCGCTCGACCCGATCATGCGACTCGGCCTCTACGGCGAGCAAGATCTGGTGCGATTGCGCCTGATCGCCGACGAGCAGGTCAAGCGCGCACTCGAACGCGTCGAGGGCGTGGCGGCCGTCGTGGTCAGCGGTGGCCTCGAAGAAGAGATTCAGGTCGAGATCGACGAGCGCCAGCTGGCCAACCTCGGCCTGACCGTCGACCGCGTCGTCAATCGTCTGGCGCAGGAGAACGTCAACCTGACCGGCGGACGACTGCGGGAAGGGCAAACCGAGTTCCTCGTGCGCACTGTCAACGAATTCCTGCGTCCGCAGGATCTGCAGCCGATCGTGATCGACAGCTCGCGGGGCGCGATGGTGCGCCTGGAGGATGTGGCCCGCGTGTACAAGGGCCATAAAGAACGCGAGGTGATCACGAGGATCAATGGCCAGGAGAGCGTCGAGGTCGCGGTCTACAAGGAAGGGGGCACCAACACGGTCACCGTCTCCGACGCCGTGCGCGGCAACCTCTCCGGCCTGGGATCGAGATTGAAGCAGGTCGATCCCGCTCTCGAGCTGACGGTGATCACCGATCAGGCGCGCTACATCCGCGAGTCGGTGTCGGAGGTTTTACGTACCGCCCTGTACGGCGGCGCGCTGGCCATTCTGGTGCTGTTCTTGTTCCTGCGCAGCTGGAAGACCACGCTGATCATCGGCATCGCCATCCCGATCTCGGTGATCTCGACCTTCTTTCTCATGTACGTTTCCGGCATCTCGCTCAACATCATGTCGCTCGGCGGGTTGACACTCGGGATCGGTCTGCTCGTCGACAACTCGATCGTGGTCCTGGAGGCGATCCAGCGACGGCGCGACCAGGGCATGGGAGACGTCGAGGCGGCGCGGGCCGGCACCGGCGAGGTGGCCCGGGCCGTCGTGGCCAGCACGCTGACCACGATTTGTGTCTTCGTTCCGATCGTCTTCGTCGAGGGGATTGCCGGGCAGTTGTTCGGCGATCAGGCGCTGACCGTGACCTATTCCCTGGTCATCTCCCTGATCGTCGCCCTGACGGTCATCCCGATGCTGGCCTCGCGCGACTTCGGACCCGGGGAGCCCGAGCCGGACAACGGAGAAGAGCGACGCTCTCGATTCTTCCTGCTTCGTTGGATCGACCGGGCCATGTTTGTTCTGAGCGTCTGGATCGGACGCGGAGTCAAGGCGATCGCCGGAGGCATCGGTTGGCTGGTCGGAGCACTGGTCTCCGTCCCGCTCAGGCTGTTCCACGCAGTCTACGACCGCATGGCCCGAATCTACGCACGGCACTTGGACTGGGTCCTGGCCCATCCTTGGCTCACCGTGTTGCTTGCGTTCCTGTTGCTCGGCGGGAGCCTCAGCTTCTATCCGCAGCTGGGAAGAGAGCTCGTGCCGGAGCTGATCCAGGGCGAGTTCTTCGTCAACACGGAGCTGCCGCCGGGGACCCATCTCGACGTGACGCAACGGCGCATGGCCGGTCTGGAGCGCTTCGCCGGCGCCCTGAACGGCGTCCGCACCGTCTACTCGATCAACGGCACCTCGAACGAGCAGGGCGGCGTCGCGGGCGAGAAGCGCGAGAACATCGCCCAGCTGACACTGACACTCGACCCTCCGATATCGCGCGAGACGGAGGAGGTTCTGATGGCCTTGCTGAGGACCTCCCTCGATCGCGAGGAGGAGATGAAGTATCGCTTCGGCCGGCCGTCGTACTTCAGCTTTCGCACCCCGATCGAGATCGAGATTCGCGGCTACAACCTGGTCCTGCTCGATCGGCTGTCGGAGGAGCTCGTCTCACGCATGCTCGAGATTCCGGGTCTGACCGACGTCAAGTCATCCACCGAGGGCGGCAATCCCGAGCTGCAGATCCGCTTCGATCGCGAGCGTCTGGCCTCGCTCGGACTGAACCTGTCCGATGTCGCCTCGATCGTGCGCTCGAAGATTCAGGGTACCGTGGCCACCGACATCCAGCGCGAGGATCGCACGATCGACATCCGCCTGCGCGCCGAGGAGGAGTACCGAGACAGCGTCGAGGACCTGCTGCAGCTGACCGTCCATCAATTGGGCAAGACGGCCATCCCCCTGTCCGCAGTCGCAGCCGTGGCCGAGGTCGAGGGTCCCGCGGAAATCCGCCGCTCCGAGGGCGAGAGGGTGGCCGTGATCACGGCCAACCTGGTCGGACGGGATCTGGCCTCGGTCTCCGAGGAGATCGCCTCCGCCATCACGGCGATGAACCTACCCTCCGGTTTCGCGTGGCACATTGGCGGCCAACGCCAGGAGATGGAGACCTCCTTCGGCAGCATGCGCCTGGCGATATCGCTGGCTATCTTCATGGTCTACCTCGTGATGGCCTCTCAGTTCGAGTCCCTGTTGCACCCGTTCGTGATCCTGTTCAGCGTTCCCTTCGCGCTGATCGGCCTGCTGGGCACGCTGTTCCTGTTCGGCGTGACGATCAGCATCGTGGTCTTGATCGGTGGGATTCTGCTAGCCGGCATCGTCGTCAACAACGCGATCATTCTCGTCGACTACACGAATCGGCTGCGACGCGAGGGCGCATCGAAGCTGGAGGCGCTGCGTCAGGCGGGCCGGGTACGCCTGCGGCCGATCCTGATGACCACGGCAACAACCGTGCTCGGGCTGCTGCCGATGGCCATCGGGCTGGGCGCGGGGAGCGAGCTGCGCAGCCCGATGGCCCTGACAGTCATCGGCGGCCTGATCACCTCGACGGCACTGACCCTGCTGATCATCCCCGCGGTCTACAGCGTCCTCGACCGCAGCCGCTGAGACCGGCGGTTGCTACAATATCCGCGACCTTTGCTCGCACCACAACGACCCGAACATCGGAAGGTGAGCCCATGAAACAACTGCGCGGGAAGAGAGTGCTGGTCACTGGCGGAGCCCGGGGTATCGGTCTCGAGATGGCGATCAAGTTTGCCGAGCGGGGAGCGGAGCTCGTCCTGGCGGATCTCGACGAACAGGCGCTTCCCGAGGCGCGCGAAGCCGTCGAGGTGCTCGAGGTTCCGGTACACACCTGGCCGGTCGACGTCACCGATCCCGAGAGCATCGCCCAACTGCGCCAAAGCGTGAACGCCGAGGCCGGTCCGATCGACGTGCTCGTCAACAACGCGGGCGTCGTGTTCGGAGGACCCTTCGCCGACGTGCCGCTGGAAGAGCACTTCAAGACATACGAGGTCAACACGCTCGGCGTCGTCGCGGTCACGCATGCGTTCCTACCCGATCTGGTCTCGCGACCCGAGGCACACCTGGTCAACATCGCCAGCGCTTCGGGACTGGTCGGGCTGCCCTACGGGTCGACCTACGCATCGAGCAAGTGGGCCGTGATCGGTTTCTCGGAGTCGATCCGCTCCGAGCTCAAGCTGGTCGGTCACGACCACGTCCGTGTGACCATCGTCTGTCCCAGCTACATCGGCACGGGGATGTTCGATGGCGCCAAGCCGCCGTCGACGACGCGCATGCTCGAGCCCGAGTTCGTCGCCGGCAAGGTCGTCGAGGCGGTGCTCGACGACACGCTGTACGTGCTCGAGCCGTGGCTGGTCAAGATCACGCCGCTGCTGCGCGACCTGCTGCCGACCAAGCTATACGACAAGCTCGGCTCGGCGCTCGGCGCCACCACCGGGATGAGCGGGTGGACGGGGCACAGCTCCGAATCCGAATCGAAAAAGAAAGGAGTTTCGGAGTAGGCCTCAGCCCAGCAGAGCCGACAGACCGAGACTCGGCAAATCGGTCAACGACGGCGCCGCCTCGAAGCGCGTGATCTTGCGGCCGACGGCGGGCAGGTTGCGGTGATCGGCGAACCAGGGCGGCTTGGGAAACATCTGAGCCGGTGCCCATGCCACCGATTTCTCAGGGTGGTCGAACAGCAGAGAGTTGTGAACGACGCCCACGCCCGAGCCGATCGCTTCGGGCCGATTCCCCGGAAAGGCTCCCCAGGTCGTCACGCCCAGACCGAAGATCAGACCGGGCCAGATGTTGACGCCCACGCCTCCGTAGCGCAGCTCGGCCACGGCCCGCTCCAGCCCGTCACCCAGGGCCTTCCGTACCGCAGAGCCGAGCAGCACCGTACAGGAGAGGTTGCCCCACGTGTGCTCGTTGACGAAGCGCGCCCCGTTGGCCAGGAACGACGCCGGATCACCGGCGCGACCCGCGTCGAGCGTCACCTCGGCCAGAACCCCGCAGAAAGCCTCGGTTCCCAGCGCGTACTCGTCGGGGCGGGCCTGCACTCCGGGAATCAGAGTCCACGGCACGATGCCGGGTCCGCCTTCGCTCAACGGAATCGCTGCGGGGTAGCGGTCGAGAAAATCCTGATAACGCTCGACGGCCCCCGGATAGTAGGCCGGCCGGGAAGGCGTGCGCGAGAGTGCGGTCTTGACCGCGTCGAGGAAATCGTCGCGCTGCTTCCAGCTCGACGGGAGCACGAGCACCTTCGCCGCGTTGCAGTTGAAGCTGCCGTTGTGCGCGACCATGCTGGCGACGTTTCGCGCCTGGAATTCGATCTCCGCCGGGCTCCAGCGCCCCGGGACGACCAGCACCGGCGATACGCAGCCGAGCTCGGCCGTCACCGGCACCTGCACGAGCGGCGAGTGACTTGCCTTGCGCCGGGCCTGCTCCTCCGGCGTCGAGCCCCAGACGATCGCGTCGTAGGTCCGGTCGGAGCCCGTCAGGTGGATCGCCTCGACCTTGTCGTGCCGGCACAGGTAGCCGCCGATCTCGACCCCTCCGAAGCCGAACTCGAGGAATTCCCGCTCGACGAGGCAGCGAAAGGCACGCCTCAGCACGGGTCCGAGGTACTCGTTGACCGGATTCATCTTGACCAGCACGACCTGGTCCTCGACGAAGAGCTTGTACAGCAGGTCGGTTGGCGGGATCGAGGCCACGTTGCCCGCGCCGAGCACCAGCGCGACGCGGCCGGGAGCGAATCGACCGGCGCGTTTTTCCCGATAGATGCGACCCTGGGTCGGCAGCTTGTCCGGCTCGATCCACACGTCGGCCTGCACTCCGGCGTAGAGCACACGGTCGAACGTGCTGTAGGGAAAGACCCGGGCGATCGTCTGCCCGTCGGGCCCGCGTCGCGTCGCCACCGGCTCGGGCTGCCCGCCTCGATCCAACGCGTCGGCCAGCAGCCGCAGGTATCGAACGGTGACCATCGGGCCGCTGATCCACTCCTCGCCGGCCACCGGCGAGTCGGGCACGGCGCCCTTCGCGGCCGAGGCGAGCTCGACCCATTCGTCGGCGACGTCGAGGATACCCCGCACGCACTCCCGCAGAAGAGCGGCCCGTCGCTCGAGCGGCACACGCACCCAGTCGTTCTTGCGCCGGTCGAGAGCGCCGAGCATCCGGTCGAGCCCGTCGCGCGGCGTGGGCTCGATCCCGGCTTTCCCGGAAGGTGCCGGGACGGTAGGTCGCCTAGCTGCCGTGGCTTCTGACATGATCGAGATCCTATCGTTGCGGACGGTCGGCCGTCATCGCCCGATCTCCCAAGATCCATCTTACAGCACCGACCCACGCGAGACTGGCTGAGGCGCCCAGCGGGCTCAGTCTTCGATCGCCAGAAGACGGCCGCGATCCCTTCGCTCGCGGGGGAACCGCAATCCGGCGACGAAAAGAAACGGGGTTCCTAGGTGTTACCGACTCCGCGGACGCTGAGCGAGGGTTCAGCGCGGTCCTCGAATACACCGGCTCCGACCTTCGCGAGGGCGTCCTCGGGATCACGCTCTCCTGGCACCCCTGGAAGGAGCTGAAGATCCTGGTCGCCCCGGGCGTCGTAATCGAGACCGTGGAAGGAACCGACGACTTCACGAGCGGGGAAAATGCCGTGGCAGGCGGTGCCGGCTTCGCCAAGCGCTTCTGACATAGATCGCTGGCAGTGTCCACGGTTCGTCGCACTGATCCATAATAATGCGTTCCTATGGCGGCTAGAAGCGAGCGACCCACCACGAAGCGACGTGGCCGATCCAGAAAGTTGCGTCGGGTCGTCCTGCGCGTCCTCGTCGTGCTCATACTGCTCGTCGCGGTCTCGCCGTTCGCTCTCCTGCTCGGCCTGCGCTCGCACGCCGTGCGTCAACACCTCCTGGAACGGGCCAGCGATGCTCTGGAGCAGCGCATGGGGGTTCGCGTGACGGCACGCGACTTCAGGCTCAATGCGTGGGCCGGCACGCTTGGGATCGATGAGCTGGCCCTGAACGCGGGAGACGCCGGATCGCCACCGTTCCTCGGGGTCGCACGAGTCGAGATTCGGTTGAGCCGGGGCTCGTTGCTCGGTGGGGAGCGGGTGCTGGTGCACGAGCTGCGTCTCGAGAATCCTCGATTGGATCTTTCGGCTCCGCTCCCTTCAGCCTCTCCCGCCGGACCGACAGGCGGGTCTTCGTCGAGCGTCGAGCTGACGCGCTTCGAGGTGAGCGGCGGACGGCTCGTCGGATCGACCACCGATCGCATGGACCCGCTACTCGACACCTGGAGGCTCGAGGATCTCGCGCTGACGGGGTCCTTTCTCGGAGACCGGCTCGTAGCGGAGCTCGGCGGGTGCCGCCTCGTCGTGGAGAGCCGGCGCCGCGCGCCGATCGAGGCCAACGGTGTGGCTCGCCTGACCGGTAACCTGGACGGCGGCTTCGCCATCGAGTCCCTTAGCCTCGCCGGAGACGGGCTTACCCTCGACACGACAGCGCGTGGCAGCCTCGATCCGTTGGAGGTCGGCGACCTGAGCTTCGACCTATCGGCGGACCCGGCACGGCTGTTCCCCGACCTCGCCTCTGGCGGACACGTCGAGGGCCGAGGCCATCTGCGGCTTCAGCGCTCGGTGCTGTCCGGTGAGCTACGCCTCGAGGCCGGAGAGATTCCCGCCGAGCTGCTCGGCCCGTGGCTCGGGGAGATGCTCGCCGGGAGGCTCGATGTGGATCGTACGCGGCTCGACGTCGACACTGATCTGCAGGTCGAGATCCCGCTCGAACGTTTGCCGGAAGATCCCGGGTCCTTCCGAGGGACGGCGGCGCTTCGCTGGAGTGGTCCGGAGGAAGAACTGTTGTCGGTCACGCTCCGCTCGGAGGAAGCGGGGAGAGGTCACCCGGACGAGCGGGTCCACCTGGTCTTCGAGGCCGAGCTACTGCCGGGAGATCCGGGGCACCGGCGTCTCGAGGGACAACTGCTGGCCCCGGGCTGGCCGACACTCGGCGAGGCCAGACTACGCGACGCGAAGCTGGCGCTCGATCTTCCCGAGCTGGCCGGCGCCGCGGAGCGCCTCGGGCTGCTCCCCGCCGACTCGCTCGACGTCCGGCCCGTCGGCGAACTGTACGTGACGGCTCGTGCCGACGGTCCCCTGATCGCCCCCGATCTGCATCTCGACGCCGAGTGGACCGAGAACGGGCGGCGACTGGCCACGCTGTCCGCAAAAACAACGTCACCGGGTGGGGGAAGCTCTCCGGTTCGGCTTTCCGTCGCGGCTGCGATCCTTCCGGACGCGCCCGGACGACGGGAGCTCGCCGGCGATCTTCTCGCCCCGAGTTTGTACGACATCTCGAGCGCGGAGCTCCGTGACGGGCATGTGGATCTCGAGCTTCCCGACGTCCAGTCCACGATTCAGGAGCTGTCGCGGCTGGCCGAAGAGATCCTACCCACGGCGGAGATTCCCTCCACGATCATCGACGGGACACTCGACGCGTCGTTGCGCTTTCGCGGCTCGCCGGACGCGGTTCGAATTCAGCTCGAGGCCAGCGCCCGCGAGCTGGCTCTCGGAGAGCACCTGGAGATCGAACGGCTGCAGGTCGAAATGCAAAGCGACGGGGAGACGATCGACTTCGTTTCCTTGTCCGGCGTGTTGGGTCGCAGCCCTTTGGGCGAGGGACCCAGTCCTTTCGAGGGCAGCGCCGAGGTCGTGTTGGAGCGACCGGTTCGGCAAGCGGCGGCCCGTCTCGAGATTCTCCAGCCCGTCGACGGCGTGCAGCGTCTGATGGTCGAAGGGCGACTCGACGCGGGCACGCTGCAGATCGAGGCGCTCGAGATCGATACGCCCCAGGGGACGACCACCGTCACCGCGGCCTTGCCGCTCGGGCTGCTCGGGCAACTGGGCGACGGTCTGGGCTCGCTGCCGGTCGAGGCAACCGACGGACCGATCTCGCTCACCGTTTCCGACCTGAAGCTGGAGACAATCCTGGCGCTGTTCGAGATAGAGGGGACGTTGTCACGGATCGGGGCCACGTTCGATGGATCGGTGGCGGTCGATCCGCGGGAACTGATGCAGGCGTCGGGGACCGTTTCGATCACCGACCTCGCCGTCGAGGTCGAGGGAGGTCCGATCGAGACGTCGAGTTCGCTGCGTGTGAACTTCGCCGGCGGACGGCTGACCCTGGCACCGACGCGGCTGGAGCCGACCGGGGGGCCGCTCCGCCGGCCGGCGCCGCTCGACCTCGCCGGCTTCGTCGAGCTGAACCGCGAGTGGCAGCCGGGCGATCCCCCGGCGACGCTGGTGTCGGATCTGTCGCTTGGAGCGAAGGGCAAGCTCGACGCATCGATGCTGATGCTGTGGGTCAAGGGCGCCGTGGTTTCCGGAGAGCTGCTGCTGGAGGCGGAGGCGCGCGGCTCGCCCGATTCGCTCGAAGCGGATCTGTCGTTGCGTGGACCCGGGGCGTCGGTGTTCTGGACCCACCCGTTTGCCACGAAGTTCGCCGACCCGCAACTCGACGTCACGGTTCGCGACGGGAAGGTGACGCTGGACGGTCTGCGCACGTGGTTCAACGGTGGAACCGCCACCGCCACGGGCACGCTCGACCCCACACGCGGAGCGCAGCTGCACGCCGTCTTCGAGGACGTGCGCTACCGGTTTGTCTACGAGCTGGCGGCGGTCATCGACGGCGAACTGGACCTGACCTGGCCTCGCCAGGGTCGCCGCACATTGTCGGGGAAGCTGATCGTCGAGCGCGGGCTGATCCGCCGCGACGTCAACTTCGAGCGGGAGGCGCTGCGTATGTTCTTCGGCCGTAAGGGCAGCCGAGGATGGAACCCGGCACTGGACACGATCGATCTCGATGTCGCGGTCACGACCACAGAAGGCGTGTACGTCCGGAACAACGCGGCCAATCTACACGCCGACTGGAGCCGGATCGACGTCGGCGGCACGCTGGCCGCCCCGCTGCTCACCGGCCGTCTGGAGATCGACCCCGGAGGAAAGCTGAGAACGCTGGGCCAGGTGATTCGCATCGATGAAGGAGCGTTTGTCTGGTCCGGGCAACCGGTCGACGAGGCTCGTAGCGTGTTCGAGATGACCACGTCCTTCGACGACCCGACGTTGCGACAGGCGTGGCGCGATACCGATCAGAGTGGGCTGATCATCGGCGGTCCGGGCAGTGGGGGTGTGATGGACTTCTGGCGCAAGGTCACGCCCACCTCCTCCACGGGTGGACTGGAGGGAGGCGGCTGGGAGGAGCTGGTGGCCGCCAACCAGGGCTGGCTGTTCAGCGCCGGCTCGGTGGGGCTGACGAAGACCGAGCTCAGCTACCAGCCCCTGCCCCTGTTCGGCGAGACCGGCACCCAGGCCCGCTTCACGGTATCGCAGCAGATCTCCCCCAACATCACCTTCATCGCCTCGACCAACCCTCGCGAGGTGGAGGACCAGATCTACATCGTCGACGTGCATCAGCTGGGCCAGTTCCGCAGCATTCGGGGGCAGCTGTTCACCAAGGGCGACGTCGGTCTCGGCATCCTCGACCCCGACCGCTGGGGCCTGACGGTGCAGCAAACGCACCGGTTCGGGGGGCACCGGCGACGCGATCCGTCTCCGCGGGTGCGCTCGGTCACGCTCGTGGCTCCCGACGAGGTCCGCAGCCGCAAGCTGCGGCGGGCAGTCGGGTTTCGCAAGGGAGACCCCTTCCCGCCGGGAGCAACGATGGATGTCGAGGTCGACGTCGGCGACGCGATGCACGGACGGGGTTACCCCACGTCGAGAGTCCACGTCACACAGGACAGCGCGTCCGGGACGGGGGTCGATCTGCAGGTCTCCATCGATTCCGGCCCGCGGATCGGATTCATCTTCGAGGGCACGAAGCTACGCAAACGCGAGCGCCAGAAGATCGTCCGCGCTTATCGCCCGGCGGAGATCGACGAAGAGGTCGCGCTGGCGCGCGTCGAGCAGGAGACCCGGGCGGCACTCCGGGGATTGGGCTATCCCTGGCCCGAGGTGGAGGTGACCGCCGTCGAGCACGAGTCCGATGACGGCCCGGTGCGAAGCGTTCACGTGGTCGCGCGCGGCGGGCGCCGGATCGAACCGCGGGAGCCGGTCCTGCTCGGGTTGCCGGAGGAAGACGCCAGGTTCGTGGCTGCTCGGTTCGACCAGCGAACGAGCCGGATCGATCTCGCGGTGGGGGATCCGGACACCGACGACTATCTGCTTCATGTGCTCGGCCTGCTGGGGTACCGTGAGCCGTCGATCGTCTCCCGCGAGCTATCGACGGACGGCCAGACGCTCACGGTGAAGATCGCGCCCGGACCGCAGGAACAGATCTCACGGATCGAGATCGAGGGACTCGACCCGCCGCTCCGGGACGAGTTGGCCGAGGGCAGCAAGCTCGCGGTCGGACAGCCGGCGCGGAGGGACCATATCCGAGTGGAAACGACCCGGCTCGAGCAGTCACTGCGGAACATGGGGTACGCGGACGCCCGGGTCGTCGCGCGGGTAGAGTCCTCGGCCGAAGAAGGCGCCCCCGAGGTCGTCGTCCGCTTCGTGGTCGACACCGGCCCCAGCTACCGTGTCGACGACGTGCGGTTTGCCGGATTAAAGTCCTCGAAGACAAAGTGGGCCGGCCGCGTCGCCGGCCTCGAGCCGGGCGGTCTGCTCCGCTCCGATGAGATCACCGCGGCCCGTCGGCAGCTGTATGGCACGGGCGTCTTCTCGCAGATTCGCGTGGTCGAGGAGCGAGACGGGGCCAGCCCACAGCACGACGACGCGATTGGCACCTCGGTGACCTTCGAGGTGCAGGAGCGCCCGCGCTTCTCGGTTTCCTACGGCGCCAGGTGGGAGAGCGACGAGGGCCTGGGGCTGGTCGTCGACTTCCTGGATCACAACTCCCTGGGGCGGGGCCACACCACGGGCGTTCGCGGAATCTGGGGCAGGGCGAGCAGTCTGCGACTGTACCACGTCGTACCACGAGTGCTGGGACCTGCCAACACGGTCGAGCTGTTCGTCGAGGGCAAGCAGGAACATGTACAGGACACGGACGTGCGAGGCGTCGAGGCCTGGGGGCAGATGACCGTGCCGCTGAGCCGCCGACTGCAGACGCGGGGTTACCTGCGGTTCAGGCGCCTCGACGTGGAGATCGACAATCCCGATCCCGACCTGCCCCTGGAGGATCGCGCGATCAGCCCGATCCTCGGCTGGCAACTCGTCTACAGCACCATCGATCGTGCGCAGAGCGCGCAGGATCGGAAGGGCTTCTTCTTCGGGACCGATCTGTCGGGCGCGAGCACGGCGTTGGGGGCCGACCTGACCTACGCCGCCGCCCACGGGCAGGTGAAGCTGTTCCTGCCCTTCGTCCGCAAGTACACATGGGCCCAATCCTGGCGCGTCGGGCTGCAGGACGCCAAGGACGAGCCGATACCGTTCGTCGACCGCCAGCGCGCGGGCGGTGAGTACTCGGTCCGCGGCTATCCCACCGATAGCCTGGGGCCCCTGAGCCCGGAAGGGGTCGCGCTGGGCGGCGAGCTGATGTTCGTGGTCAACCAGGAGGTACACCGGAGGATATGGGACACGGTCTCCGGTCTGGTCTTCGTCGACGCGGGCAACGTCTGGGCCACTCGACAGACGGTCGACTCGGAGCTGTTCAAGGCGGCAGGCCTGGGTGTGCGTTACGGTTCGCCGATCGGCCCGCTGCGACTCGACCTGGCGTGGCCCCTCGACCGGCGCGAGGGCGATCCCGACTACACGGTCTACGTCGGCTTCGGCACCGTGTTCTGATGCACGACCCGAGATGGCCGTGGGGGAACCCTGTCAGGGTCGCGTCTTCGCCGGGCGCAACCCTGCTCCCCAGCCAAACTGGTAGGCGATGGAGGCGAGGTCGAACTCGGCACCGGCGCGAGTGAACACTCCCGAATGCGCGGCGAGTTTGAGCGATTGACCTCGCGCCAGGGCGACCGATAACGTGAGACCGAATCGAGAATTTCTCTGCCAGGTCGACAGTTCCGTCCCGCTCACGCTCGTGCGCCCACCGGCAAACCAGTTGCCGTCCACGGCGAGCCAGACTCGACGATTGACGTTGTAGCTCACGTGAGCCTGCAGGCCGGCGATGGGATCCTGGCGCAATGTGGTCCCCCCAAAAAACTCATCGTTGGTCGTGAAGAACCAGATCCCGGCTGCAGCTTCCAGGATCCATCGACCCCTGACACTCGAGTAGCCGACCTCGGGCTTCAGGCCCCACCGATTCGCGCCGAGGTTGACCCGCTGGAAGGACTCGTATTCTCCCGAAGGAGCGGAGACGGTCAGGCTGACCCCGAGGTTTCTTCGTTGCCGGTAGCGAGCAAACTCCGCGGGCGCGAGCGCCGGCCCTCCCAGCAGATTCACCGCGAGTCGCAAGCGGGCGTCGGCCGTTCCCGTACGGGTGCCGCTGACCGGCTCGCCGTCGAGCAGCGCCGTGCCGCTCAGGAAAACGTAGGGAACCTGCAGCGTCACGGAGGCGGACCGTCCGAAGATTCCCAGCGAGCGCAGGTAGCCGAAGCCCGCGATGTTGGCATCAAGCGACAAGTCCTGCACCGAGGACGTCGCGTCGGCCACGACGTTGCCAGTCGAGTAGCTGTAGCTCAGGACGAGGAAGTTGAAACCGGTAGGGAGTGTTCGGTAGGCGCGCGGCTCGAGTTCCTGCGCCTGGGCCGACAGGGATGCCGTGACCAACAGGACGACAAGCGCCAGAAATCGCCCCAACGATCGCAGTTCACCCGGGCACTCTCGCCGCACAAATGACCTCAGCAGAGGGAACTTGCATGGGCCGCAAATCAACCAGAATAGCGTCGGCCCCAGTGGATTTTAGGCCATATCGTGACAACTTCGACCTCCCGCCTGCCTGAGTTCTCGTGATATCGGGAATTGGCACCAAATGGCCAGAAACCGTACCGGCAGGCGAAACATGATTCCACCGTTCGGACCTTCGGCCAGGGCCGCGCCAGGCCGCCCGGCAGTCCGATGCTTCCATATCTTCCAGGTCTTCCATCCTCTCTCGTAGAGTTTCCGTCGAGTTCGCAACTAGATGGACGCGGGAATCGAACCCGCGGCCCTTGTTTTCGAAAAACGGCCGCGATGCGCGACTTTCGTTGTGAAATTGGGGACGGGCAACGAGTTACCGGCTAACTCGTTGTCCTCCCCAGTCGTGGAGAAATAGTGGAAAGCGGCGGGACAGGTGTCCCGACGCCGGCGTGTCCACGTCTACAGTCTTCCTAATACATGGGAGTCGGTCCCGGAGCATACGCGGGACGGCTCATGGGCGAGCATCCCGCGGCAAGCTATCAAGACAACCCGGAAAGCTGATTGGCGACCCCCGACAAGGCGTGCGGCAGCAGCTCGTCTTACGAAAACAACTCTCGAATTCGCGGGCAATCTCAACTCAAGTTCGTAGGAGACACGGCCGCCCCGACCCGAGGAGGAGAAGGAAATGCGCCCCCCGATGACTCGCTACCTGCCTGCGCTCGTCGCCGGTCTCTTGGTTTCGACCGTCGCCCTCGCCGCCCCTTCGCTCCTGGTCAACCCGACGACGATCGACCGCGAGAGTCCGGCTGCCGTCGCTATCGACGTCACCGGTGTGGTCGGCAGCAGCGTCGTGATGCGTCTGTACACCGATGCAGACGGGGACGGTGTGATCGAGGCAGGTGACCTCGTCGTCTGGACCGACGTGGTCGAGGACGACATTGCGGAGTGGTCGCCCAGCATGGCTTCCGACAGCGATCCGACGACGGGTTGGCTCAGATTCGACGTGCGCATGTTCGGTGCGCTCGAATTCCCCTACACGGTGGGCAGCTTCGTCTGGCAGGCCGAGGACAGCTTCGACAGCTCGACCGACACTGTGGCCTTCGCGGTGACACAAACGCCGCAGGTGCAGTCGGTGTCGGGCACGGTGACGGACAGCTCGACCTTCCTTCCCCTTCCGAGTGCGCTGGTCTTTCTCGAGCCCTTCTGTGACGGCGGGGACGAGGCCATGCGCTTCTATTCCGCCCTCACCGATGAAGCAGGAAACTACACGATTCAAGTTCCCGGCGACCTCGACTGCCACCACCGCCTGCTCGTGGCCGAGAAGCCCGGCTACCTGACGGGCTTTCTGGGCCAGCCGCACCTGATCTTCGGCGGTTCGGACAACTTCATCGCCGTGGATACCGAGCTGACGCCCGGAACCCACGCGGTGACGGGTCGCGTGACCTACGAAACAGGTCCGCGGGTGGGAGAGGGCATCCCCGGCATGGCGATGTTCGTCGAACTGGACGGGGGGCCGCCGCTGTTCTCGCTGGCCTTCACTGACGAGAACGGCGACTACGCATTCTTGCTCGATGACGGCGCATGGCGCCTGGAGTCGCCCGAAGAGGGACTCGATGCCCGGGGTGCCGTCGGCCTCGACAGCGAGGAGATCATGTTCAGCGTGACGGGTGGCCCGTTGGCCCTCGCCGATCTGCAGCTGCCGGCGGCCAACGCTTTCTTCCAGGGCACGCTGCGTGACGATGTGGGCGCGGCCCTTCCCGGCCACTGGGTCTCGGCCTATCAATCCTGGCCGTGTGATCCGGATTGCTACCGCAACGAGGTCCTCACCGGGGCGGATGGCTCCTACACCGTGGGCGTCGTCGCCCCGCCTTTGCCGGCAACCATCGAGTACTCGCTCAACATGCCCGATCCCCTCGACGGCCTGGTGGCCCAGAATCGCGGATGCGAGACGATCAGTGAGGGCGACACCCTGTCCGGGCGTGATCTGCAGCACCTGGTGCCGACCGGGTTCGTCACCGGCCGCATGACGGACAAAGACGGAACGGCTCTCGAGAACATCTGCCTGCAGGCCTGGGGCTACGACCAGAGCTGCAACGGCCTTGGCGCCGCAGCCACCACTTCCTGCGACGGTTCGTACAGCATTCCCGTCGTCGACGGCGAGTGGAATGTGCGAGTCGAGGTCGATGACTTCGCCGCCGTCTACCGCAACCTGGACGAGACCCAGGTCGAGCGCAGCTTCACCATCTCCGGCCAGAGTGAGAGCAACGTGGATTTCATCATCGGCGGATGGCAGCAGCACCCGACGATCACGGATGTCGAGCCCTCGGACGGTGTCGCGGGAACACACGTGTTCATCGAGGGCCACGGATTCTCCTTCGGCAGCATGCCCCAGGTGTTCTTCGACGGCGTTCCCGCAGCGGTGCTGCAGTTCCGTCCCGACCTGGGCTCTCTAATCGCCGAGGTGCCGGCGGGGCTGACACCCGGCGACAACGAGCTGACCGTCTACAACCCGGACCTGGACAAGACGAGCGATCCGGCCTGCTTTGCCACCGCGGCGGGCAGCTACGCGCCGGTCTGCACGATCAGCGGCTTGGTGATCGACTTCAGCTCAGCGATCGAGGATGCCGTGGTAGTGGTGCTGGCTGACGACGGCGAGCGGTTCGTGCGCGCCGACGTGAGCGACGCCAGCGGCGGCTGGTCGGCCGACATCGACGCTCCCGGCGATTACGTCGTCATCTTCATCCCGCCCGAGGGTCAGCCCTGGGTCTGGGGTCAGTACCTGGTCACTTGCGGCCTGTCGCAGAACCACCTGTTCTTGCCGGGCTGGCAGGTCACGGGGCGCATCACTTCGGAATACGGTGACGGGCTGGCCAATGCTCTGGTCGAGGCGGAAGAGATCGGCGGAAGCAATCGCTACGCCTTCACCGTCACGGGCGACGACGGACTGTTCACGCTCAACCTGGGCACGGGCTCGTTCGACATCATGTTCGACCCGCCTTTTGGAAGCCGTTACAAGTCGCCCCCGGGTGTGCAGCAACTGGTCAGCTCCAACGTGGATCTGGGCCAGATCAGCATGAGCCAGGGGTACTACTTCTGCGGGAACGTGCTCGATGCGGCCGGCGACGGGGTGCGTGCCGAGATCGAAGCTTACAAGAAAATTGACGGTATGTGGTCGGGGTTCGCCGACAGCGGCTCCTGTGCGGGACGTTTCGACCTCGCACTGGACGCCGGTGAGTACCGCCTGGAGATCTTGCCCAACGACCTGGACACGGACGGACCGACGGAGGTCAAGTACATCGACGTCCAGGGCGACACGGTCGCGCAGTTCGGCATGGTGGTCTACGACCGCAACGCCTTGCAGCTGACGGGGCCCGAGCCGCGCATCAGCTTCGTCGAGGACTCGCCGCGAGGCCAATCGGGGCAGCTGCTGCTCGTGCAGGCGGAAAACTTCGACGGCACCGTCGTCGAGGTGCTGTTCAGCAACGGGCTGGGTGGCTTCGTCGCGGGCACCGACACGGCGTGGGACGCCGCGCGCGGGCACATCATCACTCGCGTGCCGGCGACGGCGACGTCGGGCCCGATGAAACTGCGGGTCGACGGCCTCGAGGGACCGGAGCTGCACTTCGAGGTCGAAGCAGGCAGCATCCCCGCCGGTGTCCACGCCGTGAGCGGCACGGTGACGGGTCCCTCGGGTGCCCTGGACGGTGTCGGTGTCGCACTGTTCTGGCTCGATCCCTCGGACCCGGACTGTGACGATGACCATGACTTGCTCGTCGACTACGGCATGACCGACCCGACCGGCGCCTACGGGCCCCTCTTCCATCCGGGCGGTGATTTCTTCGTGGCCTTCCTGCCGCCGCCGGCGACCACCCTCGCAACGGCTGGTGACCAGCGCCTGGATGTTTTCGGCTCCTCCACGGTCGACGCGAGTCTCGTGGATGGTGTGGCGGTCCACGTGCGCGTGATCGATGACGAGCTCCCGCCGAACCCGATCGCCAATGCGCTGGTCGAAGGCGGTAGCGACGACGTCGGCGACTTCCGTCTGACCGACGCTAACGGCGACGTGACCCTGTACCTCGTACCGGGCTCCGTCGAGTTCGAGGTGATCCCTCCGGTCGGAAGCCGCCTGATCGAGCAGGAGTGGCAAGACACGATCGCCGGACCGACCGACTACGGCGACCTGGCCATGACGCGGGGCGTGATGGTCGGCTCGGCCGTGTCCCGTCAAGACGACGGCACGCCGCTTGTCGGCCTGCTGGCCGAAGGCCAGCGTGACGGCATGACATGGGAGTTCTTCTTCGAGTCCTTGACCCGACCGGACGGTTCCTTCCACGGTCCGGTGGCCCCCGGGTCGACGTTCCAGCTCCGGGTCGAAGCCCCTGACGACCTGGAGGACCTTCAGCAAGTCGGCATGACCGTCGGAAGCAACGATTGCATCTTGTACCCGAGCATCGGGCTGGGTCCCGTAGGCTTCGTCGCGGGCATCGTGCGCGACGCCGGGACGCTGCTGCCCCTCGAGCAGATCGACATGAACAGTCAAGAAGACGATATGGGAGCGCCCGGCCAGTGGAACGGCTGGGCCCGCACGTGCCCCGACGGCTCGTATCGGATCAAGCTGCCGGTCGGCCAACACTTCCTGCACGCCAACAACAGCTTCAGCGGGAACGGGTACGTCGAGAAGTGGTATCCCGATGCCTACTGTGATGCGGGCGCCTCGTCGGTCGTCGTGACGGAGGGCGGCACGGCGACGGCCGATTTCGACCTGGACCTGACCGGCACCATCTCGGGTCAGGCAACGATCAACACGGAGGCGTTGGAAGGCGTCGGCGTGTGCGCAACCAGCGCGACGCTGGGCTGCCAGTGGTGCGGTCTCAACTCGGATGCATTCGGCGACTACCAGGTGTCCCTGCCACCGGCGACCGACTACCAGGTCACCGGATGGGCGCCGGACTTCGGGTTGCAGTGCTACGAGGACGAGGACGGATGCCCGAGCTTCGACCCCGTCTCGGTGACGGCCGGTAACAACAGCAGCAGCGTGGACTTCGAGTTCGGCTGCTCGAGCGGCACGGAAGTCTTCCTCGACCGCATCGAAAGCGGCGCCCCCGGTTGGACGACGACCGGCCTGTGGCACATGGGAGTCGACCCCACGTGTGCGCCGTCTTCCAAGTCGGGCGTGTCGGCCTTCCACTACGCCTCGGCCTCGTGCGATTACGACACCGGCGGGCAGAACACCGGCACCTTGACGTCGCCCGCGATCAACGCTGCCCCAGCGGGGCTCTCGCTGACCTACTGGCAGCGCCGTGAAACGGACGGCAACTGCTCCGTCACGGACCGCTCACGCGTGTTCCTGTGGGTCAACGGTGCCGGCCCGACCGAGATCTGGGAAGAGTGCGACGACTCCAACCAGTGGATGCTGCGGGTGTTCGACCTGAGCCCTTACTACTCGCCGGGCGACGACCTACAGATCGAGTTCGACTTCGATACGGTCGACGGCTCGTCCAATCAGTTCCAGGGCTGGATGATCGACGATGTCCGGCTGTTCGCCTGCAATCCCGATCCACCCGCCGAGCCCTCGGGTTCGGGCACGCTGTCGCCGCTGGTCATGACGGGCAGTGGCAGTAACTCGCTGGTGGTCGAGGCTGTGCCGGGTGCTACCGCCTACAACGTGTACATCGATCAGCTCGGCTCCTACTACGCGCCCTCCGTCCTCGACGGAACCACGTGCACGGTCACGACCTGGACCGACAACGGCGACGGCACGTTGACGCTCGATGTGGCGGTCCCCAACGACTCCTGGGTGGTCGTCAGCGCCAGCAACGCCGGCGGTGAGTCGGCAGTGGGCTCGGACAGCTCCGGAGCCGACCGTCGAGTGGTCGGCGTCTGGGAGACCTGCCCGCTGGGGCCCTAGGCCGGCTTCCTGCCAGGCGCAGCGATGAGCTCAACTGGCGGCACTGGGACGAACTCCGCGGGCGGTTCTGTGCGGATCCTTGTTCCTCCCAACGTGCCTTGCGGATTTACGAAGACTGCTGCGCCGACGACGTCGAGAAAATGTCTCAGGCGTACCGGGTTTTGGAGAGTTTCTACGGCGGGTGGAACAAGCCGGAGGCGGCGAAGTGGAGAGACAAGCGACTCGCGGTTGAAAAGCAAATGCCGCGCTCGGACGAGACCCTGATGCTCCGTGCCGGCGACCATGAGCAGCTGGGAGAGTTGAAAAAGGCAGAGCGGCTTTACCGTCGCAGCGTGGAAATGGCGCGGGAGGGAGCTGACCCTGTGGACTCCCAGCTCTTCGGCGCAATGAGTGGTCTCGCGAGTTTCTATGAGAGGACCGGGCGGTCCTCGGAGGCCGAAGGCGTCTTCCTCGAGTTGCTGAGTCTCTGTGAGAGTGTCTCCGAGTCCCATCCTGAATACCTGCACAACGTCCACAGATCCTTGGCTCACCTTTATGACAAGACTGGTCGAGTCGAACTGGCTTTGGTCTACTTTGAGAATGCCGTCGAACTCGGCGCACGCCAAGATCGAGACGTGTTGGGGTACGACTTGATCGCCCTTGGCGATTTCTACATGAAGACGACGCGGTACCGACAGGCGCTGGAGCCGTATCAGCAGGCGTTAGCGCTTCTGGAGGCGGTGCACGGAACTGAATCGTTGCTGACCACGAACGCCACGTTCCGGCTGGCCAAGTGCTATGTGGCGCTGGGGAGGGACGTGGAAGCGGAGCCGATGCTTGTGCGTACGATCGAAACCCTCCAACGAACCAGGGGGCCGCTCGATCCTTTCCTGCGGTCCAGCCAGAAGATGTACTCTGATCTTCTGCGCCGCCGCTCCGAAAGCGAAGAGCCCGAGGCCAAAGGTGCCGGCTCACCGGATTCGGCGATCGAACCCTAAGCCATCGGCAGGGTGTCCCTGCAAGAATCTCGATCCCGGCGATGTCATCGGGCTCACCGTTCCAAAGCAAAAAGCCATGCGCGGCGGAGGGCACACGTCCGAACTACAGGTCACACGGTCGAAGGCTTGAAAGGGGTCGCAGATCCTCACTGGCATTCAGGATCATTCCAGTCAAGAGTCTGCGCCGTTTCGATGATACAAATGACTGTGGTGCGAACAGATCCCCCGTACTCAACTGCTCATGGGGAGCATACATGATGACTCACGGAGCTAGAGGATGGATTCTGGGTCTCACCGCGTGCGCCGTCTTGGTCTCGGACTCGGTCTTCGGGCAGACTTCTGGTCCCGCCTACCTCGTCCGAGACATCAACTCGATCGCCGCGACGAACTCCGAATCGAATCCTGGAGGTTTCACCGAGATCGACGGGAAGATCTATTTCTTGTCCAGAACCAACACGGGCCACGCGGTCTTCGAGACCGACGGAACGGAGCTCGGCACCGAACTAGTCACAGAACTCTTCCGGTTGGGCATCAACTTCAGTCTTCAAAACCTAGCCACAATCGACGGCAAGATTTTCCTCAAAGCTGCCGACGGGGCAGGTAGCGAGTTGTGGCTGACCGACGGAACAGCCGAGGGCACGATGATGCTGCGCGACATCAACCCCGGCCGGCAATCGTCCAACATAAGCGTGGTCGCCGAGCTTTATGGTGAATTGTTGTTCAGGGCCGATTCACGGCTCTACGGACAGGAATTGTGGATCAGCGACGGCACTACGAACGGTACCCGGCTTCTGAAAGACATCAATCCGGGCACAGAAGGCTCTGATCCTTCGGCCTGGTGTGTCGTCGACTCCACCGTTTTCTTCATGGCCGATGACGGCACGACCGGAAAAGAGCTCTGGAAGACCGACGGAACGCAAGCTGGCACGGTGCTCGTGAAAGACATCGAACCCGGCTCGGCCAGCTCCTTTGCGGCGAACATAACGTCGTGTAGCGGGGCAGTGTACTTCAGCGCCAATGAGGGAGAGACCGGTTCCGAGTTGTGGGTCACCGATGGAACAGAGCAGGGGACTGTTCGGGTCGCCGATGTCAATCTGGGTTCTGGAAGCTCCGGGCCGAACCAGTTCATTCCGCTCTCCGGTGAGTGTCTGTTCACGGCTGATGACGGCACGAACGGCAGGGAACTGTGGAAGACCGACGGCACGAGCGGCGGAACCGCGATGGTCAGGAATATCCACTCTTCCAGTAGTTCCTATCCGTTCGACTTCGTATTCGCCGGCGGGACCCTGTTCTTCACCGCGGAGGATTCGTTGCAGGGCAGGAGACTCTGGAGGACCGATGGAACGAGTTCCGGGACGCTGAAGTTGGCCTCGGGTCCCAATCCCCAGAGACTGGAGGAGGGGAACGGCGGGCTCCTCTACTTTATGGCGGACGATGCAAACGGCAGTGAGCCCTGGGTCAGCGACGGCACGGACGGAGGGACCTTCCTCCTGTTAAACATCGGAATGTCGTCCACGGACTCAAATCCACGTTTTCTAGAGCAAGTCGACGGGAAGATGCTCTTCCTGGCAGAGAGCGTTGCCCATGGCGACGAGCCGTGGATAACCGACGGGACCACGGCCGGCACCATGCTGCTACGCGACATTTTCCCCGGCGCCAACAGATCCCAGGTTTACCCGATTGGCTCACATGCGGGGATCTACTACTTCGCAGCCGATGATGGAATCGCAGGAAGGGAGCTGTGGCGTACAGATGGAACCGCGTCGGGAACTTGGATGGTGAGGGACCTTACCCCGGCCGTGGCCAGTTCCAGCCCCCGGTTCCTCACCGATGTCGACGGAACGCTGCTTTTCACGGCGACGGACGGTCTTGCCGGTACCGAGTTGTGGAAGAGTGACGGCACCGCCTCAGGAACGCAGCGCGTCGCGGATATCGCGCCCGGCCCGGAAAGCATCAATCCACTCGAACTGACTGCGGTCGATGGGAAGTTGTTTGTCTCGATCCGCAACACCGATTCGGGAGAAGAGTTGTGGGTAAGCGACGGGACCGATTCGGGCACGATGGTCGTCAGACAAAGCCCGGTCGCCCGGGTCTTGCGGATTCTGGGCGAGTCATCCGATATGCTCTACTTCCGCGATTATGATGTGACCTATCTCACGCAGCTGTGGCGAACCGATGGCACGCCCGAGGAAACGGTCATGGTGAGCCAGCTGAATTCGTACTACGACAATATCTGGGCGTTCGGCGACGTCGCTGGAATCCCGTTCTTTAGCGCTGGGGATTCAGGTAGCCCACGCACTGGAGTCGAGCTCTGGAAGACCGACGGAACGGTCGCTGGGACGACGTTGGTCAAGGACATCCTTCCCGGTAGCGCAAACTCCGATCCGACGGACTTCGTCGCGCTTGGTACGACGTTGCTTTTTTGGGCCACGGATGCCTTGCATGGCAAGGAACTTTGGCGAAGCGACGGAACCGAAGCCGGAACCACTCTGGTCAAGGACATTACGCCCGGGGTGGGCCTAACGAGGGCCTACTTCAACATCCCGATGGGTGGACACCTTTACTTCACGGCAGACGAGGGAGTTCACGGCAGGGAACTGTGGCGTAGTGACGGAACGTTGTCAGGGACCCAGATGATTGTCGACCTCGAGCCCGGGGCGGATTCCGCGTATCCGGGAAACCTGATTGCTGGCGAGAGTCTTCTGTATTTCGATTTTGCGGATGAGTCCAGCGGGATCGAGCCGTGGCTGAGCGACGGGACCGAAGCAGGATCCCGCCAGATCAAGGATGTCTTTCCGGGCATGCGCAGCTCGACGCCGTCACCGCCAGTCGAGGATCCGGTGACCGGTCGGGCCTTTTTCGGCGCGAACCACGTGGGCGGATCCGAGCTCTGGGAGACGGACGGTACCGCGAATGGGACCCGGCAAGTCCAGGAGCTCAATCCCGGCGAAGCCTCTTCGACCCCGGCCAACTTCACTATTTCGGGTTCACTAATCTACTTCACCGCGTGGGATGACGAGCGCGGAGAGGAATTGTGGGCGATGCCCAGATTTGCCCCCGGCGAGGTTCCGGATGGGAGCAGCGTCCCCGGGACTCCACTGACGGTTACGAAAGGGCCAGGCGATACCATCACACTCAGTTGGGGATCAAGTTCCTGTCCCGCTGGCGCACGAGATTACGCGGTCTACGAAGGCCAGATCAGCGACTATGAGAATCATCGATCGCTATTCTGCTCTACAGATGGGGAGACTACGATCAACTTCGCTCCGGACTCCACAAATCAATACTTCCTCGTGGTGTCTATCAACGAGACCATGGAGGGCTCCTATGGTCGACGCACGGATGGTTCCGAGCGGATTCAGGGTGCGGAACCATGCGGCGTGAGCGTTACTCGCAACGATTGTCCGTAAGCGTGGTGCGTCACCGAGTCTATTCCCCGTGCTGTTGCGCATTTTCGGTC
>Ga0255055_10000059_pt1 | contig 77198 bp, 78 predicted proteins | sample JV7_2_27_MG_FD_188633 | JGI IMG/M metagenome (GOLD analysis project Ga0255055, IMG submission 188633) | Seawater microbial communities from Jervis Inlet, British Columbia, Canada - JV7_2_27 | ecosystem: Environmental > Aquatic > Marine > Inlet | place: Canada: British Columbia | collected... | reverse complement strand
GCTGCTTGTGAAGGCGCTCTGCTCGTTATCGACGCTGCACAAGGCATCGAAGCCCAGACCATGGCCAATACATACCTGGCACTCCAGAATGATCTCGTTCTTATTCCTATCATCAATAAGATCGACCTTCCCCAAGCAGACATTTCTCTCGTCAGTGAGCAGATCGAGGGTTTTATCGGGATCGATCCGGAGGAGATCATCCTCACCAGTGCAAAAAAAGGTATGGGCGTGGAAGATGTTTTCCAAAGTATCATCCGGCGTATCCCACCTCCCCAAGGAGATCCCAGTGCACCCCTCAAGGCGCTTCTCTTTGATTCCTGGTTCGATCCTTACAGAGGAGTGACCGTCCTGGTCCGGGTGTTCGACGGAACCATTGAACCAGGAACCCAGATCGAGTTGATGTCCAACGGCGCTGTATATAAGGTCGAAGAAGTGGGATTTCTTACTCCCTTACCAAAAAAGGTCAGCTGTCTCTCGGCAGGCGAAGTGGGATATGTCATGGCACAGATCAAAGAATTGAGTCATGCCAGAGTCGGTGACACAATCACAGAGAAAACCCGGCCGGCAAAACAAGCCCGGCCCGGCTTCAAAGAGGCCAAACCCATGGTCTTCTGTGGAATGTATCCTGCCCAGCAAACCGGTGTTGTGGAATTGAGGAAAGCTCTGGCTAAACTCCGGCTCAATGATTTTTCTTTTTTATTCGAGCCTGAAAATTCTCCCGCACTCGGGATGGGTTTCCGGTGCGGATTCCTCGGACTCCTCCATAAGGATATCATCCAGGAAAGATTGGAAAGGGAATTCGGCTTGAATCTCATCACCACGGCTCCCAACGTCAGCTACCGTGTGACGACAAAAGACGGAAACGTGATCGAGATCCGGAGCCCATCACAGCTCCCCCCATCCAGAGAGATAAAAATGATCGAGGAACCGGTCATAGAAGCCATGATCCTGACTCCGGACCGCTATCTCGGACCTATCCTGAAATTATTGGATGAAAGACGCGGGCAGCAGAAAAAAATGGAATATATCTCTCCTCAAAGAGTCTATCTTCAATACATCCTTCCTCTCAACGAAGTCATTTTCAATTTTTATGACCAGCTCAAATCCCTCTCCCAGGGGTATGCTTCGATGGATTACGAGATGAAAGGCTTTGATCCGGCTCCCCTTATCAAGCTCGATATCCTAGTGAATGGAGAAGCAGTAGATGCTCTTTCCATGATCGTCCATTCTGAAAAGGCTTACAGTACCGGCCGAAAAATCATCGAACGGATGAAAAACATCATCCCCCGACAGCAGTTTGCCGTCGCCCTCCAAGCCGCTTTGGGGAACCGCATTATATCCCGAGAGACCATAAAGCCCTACAGAAAAGATGTTCTCGCCAAGCTCTATGGAGGAGATTACACCAGAAAAATAAAGCTCCTTGAAAAACAAAAGACAGGAAAACTAAGGATGAAGAAAATCGGAAAGGTAGAAATTCCTCAAGAAGCTTTTCTCGCAATGCTGGAAGTCAAATGACCTTGGTCCCCTGACAAAGATCCTGCTCCGTTTATTTATGAGATCATTTGTGTTTGATGTAAGTCACAAATTTTGAAAAAACACTCAATTTTAAGGATCTTTTCTTTCATGCGGGTGCTTCCGTCTGTCTTGTTGGTAAGAGTCAAGGACATCTTGTTCTCCCCTGAAAAAAGGATGTCTGTGTTATCGGATATATGAAAAGGAATATCAATGCCCACCTGCCTTTTTTCCGCCGCCTTTAGTTCTTCTTGTTCTATCTCCACAGGAAAAGACTGCTCTTTCTGCCAGACAACCTGCCCATCCGTCGACTGCACCAATAGAAGGACATTAAAAGTGGCAGATAAAATCCCATTTTCCTCTGTGAACCATATTCGGGAAAAAGGGATTTCCAGACGGACCATTCCTCGAATACTCTTTTTCGAGACCGGATCTAAGGTCAGATCCCATTCGAAATCCAAATATTCAGGAGACGCAGTCAATCCTCCCAATCTGAATGCGCTGATCATGCTGGGGTTGCTCATGAGGTTGATATTCAAAGAAGAAATTGGAGAAAGGTCATAGGTAGCTAAACGAAATTCTCCAATGCATGTCATATCTTGAAAAACAACAGGAAAATTCGCATAATACCAAATTTCAGTGCATTCAGTCCTGCCTAACAAGGACTTCATCTGGTTCGTAGGAGGTCCATACAAAATATAAATCTTTCCCCGGTCAGTCAGCCAGCCCGGGCGGCCTTCTCCTTGAAAAGTCTGGTCCGCTTTCTCCAGGCGGTCAAAATATTCTTTCTTCAGTTCGTTTTCCTCTGTATCTGGGGTCGGGTCTCTTTTGTTCCAAAACTCCACCCAAAAAACTTTCTTTTCCGTATCTAGGAGCTCAAGAAACGCTTTCTCTTCCTTTTGGGTGATGAGATACCTGACTTTTGACAACAACTCCTCATTCTCAGGATCCAGCTTTTTCCGGAGTCCCTGGTAATGACAGGCCGACAAGAGCAGCACACATACCCCCAGCGTGACAACACATGTCGTTCTTATCCGCACTTTCATCTTTTCTCCTTGATCCCTTTAACGCTTTCCAACAGATGAGGCTGATCAGGCTTCATCTCAAGAGACACTTCCCATATTTCGAGAGCTTTATCGATATCCCCCTGTTGGAAATAACAGATCCCCAAAAGGTTCAACACTTCGATATTTACACCGAAGCTCAAACGCATGGATTCTAAAATGGAAACCGCTTGTATAAATTTTCCCAATTTCTGTTGAGCCCTCGCCAGCATGAAAAGAATATCGAAGGATGTATTCTGTGAGTCCTGGATGAGCGGCAACAGGATCTCTTCAGTGCTATCAAAATCTTCCAAGGCAAACAGGGACCTGGCAAGTCCTACCGCATAATCAATGGACTCGGGCCGGCGGGCATAGGCTTCTTCCAACATGATACGGGCTTCCTGGAAACGGCCGGAGTTGAACAATTGCGATCCTGTTAAAAATGCATGAACAGGATCATTGGCAGGGGGTAATGACTTGCTGAATATCCATGGACGCGGGATCACTTCCACGTGTGTGATGCTGAATATCTCTTCCTGATGGAGAAGAGTCTCTTCATCTAACAAGACAGAGACAGAAAGAGAATAATATCCCGGCGTGAAATCCTGTAGAGAGACCGTCTCAATAAAAACTGAGGGATCTTCAACCTCACGGAGATTTCGATGGAATACATGGACAAGCACATCATCCTGCTGGATTTCCACCGCAATTTTACCCCTTTCGAGAATCCCCGGGTTCAGTTTGAAAACCTGAAATACGACCGACAATTCATCTGACCTGACAAACATCTTGCCGGAATGGAAATACAACCGGTTTCCACCCAGGGAAAAAGGCTTCACTTTTTTTTCCTGTTCCCTGTCTTTACGCACATCATAACAGAGAAGAAGAGGTGTCATCTGAAGCTCATCTTTTTTATCCGGAATAGAAAGAGAATGCTCGACGGATGTAAATTCCTTGGATGTCTCATTCATTAAAAGAACAGAGATTGAATAATCTCCGGGGATCAAAGGAAAAACATCCCGGATACACAGGGGCCTCAAATAGATATCCTGTAGCTGGTCCGGGTCGAACTCCAGAGAGATCTTTTTTTCCAGTTGGTGAATGATCCGTCCTTCACTGTCTTCCACAACTCCGTTCAAACGTAAAGATGAATAATACTTCTCCTCGAACTGGTCAACCGATAAATTCTCGGGTTCGATGACATAATGAACCATGAATATTCCTGCTTTGTCTTTGAATGCTCTGACCAGGGAGCCGCTGTCTATGTAATTGGCCGAATACTCCACATCCACTCTATCTTTATAGTCAATGAATTTACGCGCATAGCTGTCCCGGACCATTTTTTCAGGAGATCTTTCCACTTGTTGAATTAGGATGTCAGACGACATGGAGGGTCGTCCTGAGACCGAGGATCCTTCTCCCGGGATGAGAGAAAAAGACACATCAGCCAGGTTAGGCTCGACTTGCCTCAACTGCTGAAGTGCTTCGAAATAATCGGTCTGATCTCCTAAGTATCCCGTCATCAGCGCTTGAGGACCATCGGTCAAGGGGCTGTAAATCTCGTAAGCCCCCATCCCCTTTCTTTTAAAAAAAAGGATATGGAATCCCGAAGGCAGTCCATATTCTGAAAGCCCCTGGTAAAACCAAACCTCTGTGGGGTAGACGTACGTTTTTCCTTCATAACGCTGGACATCTTGAGGAGGACCCAGCAGGATATAAATCCTCCCTCTGTCTGTCCGCCATCCGTGAATAGGAGTCCCCCGGCCAAAATGCTTGTTGGAGTAGTTTAACCTCCGGTAGTGTTCGTCCTTTCTCTCATTGGTCAGCGTTCCTTTTGTTGGATCTCTCTGCTTCCAAAAGGTCTCGATGAAAAGATCCTTTTCCCGGCCGCTTTCGAGCTTCAAAAATACTTCCTTCTCAACATTAGTGATGATGTAGGAGACCTCCTCCAACCATTGTTTGTGCCTTTCGGAAAGAACATCCTTCTTCTGATCGGCAAGACCGGAGACTGGAAGCAGGACAACCAGAAAACAAACCAGAAGCCCGATCTTTCGGCTGTTCGGTCCAGTTCTGATGATAGGATTCATCCTCTATAAGTTAAGGTGTCTGGCAAGGGAATTCAAGGCATAAATATGTCTCTGAAATCCAAACAAAAGGATCACAGGCCTGAAAACACATCTAGGACGGCAGGGACCGATCAAGTCAATCGATCAAATGAAGAGAATGATCTGCGTACTTTTTGATCACAGCATCGATGGAAAGAAGACCGTTCGGTCTCATCCAAAAATCAAAGGCTGTGAAATCAAAGATCCAGGGATTCACAAAGAGGATGTTCTTCTCTTTCTCTATGGAGTGACGGTAAAGTTCCCGGTTCGTTAGGAATAAATCGGAAAAATTGGTGCGGAAGGTGGGACTCGAACCCACACGGCCTTTTGGGCCATAAACTCCTGAGGCTTACGCGTCTACCAATTCCGCCACTTCCGCACACAGGGTGCTCGATCTTGAATTAAAAACCACTGTATTATAATCTCAACCTGTCGCACCTGTAAAGACCGAATCATTCCATCCGTTTTTTATATTTAATACTATTTTTCTTGACAAGCACGGGAACAATCCCTATTTTTTAAATACTCAACATGCCTATGGGCTTTCATCCGCCACAGATCAGTCACTTACAAAAGATCCCCTTCCACTTTCACACCGAGGTCTATTAAGGAGGTTTTATGAAACTTATAAGCCGGGATCAGATCGAAACCCTCGCTAAATTTAAAAGCAAAAAATTTATGACAACATCCTTTTATCTCGATACTAAAAAAAGGGAGAATACAATCAAAGCGATCTCCCTCAATTTAAAGAACCTCATGTCCCTTGGCCAAAAAAATGCAAACAAACTTGATCTTGATAAAGTTAAAAGGGATTCCTTGATCAGAGATCTCGAAAAGATCGATCGCTTCTGCAAACAGAATCTGTCTTCATACAAAGCGGCTGGGATGGCCGTTTTCAGCTGTTCCGGTGATGATTTCTGGCAGCCTTTTGATCTTCCCAGTTCTCCCCGCAACCGTATCATTTTCGACCACGATCCCTATCTGCGGCCCCTTTCTGCTATCTTGAACGAGCATCCCCGAATATGCACCTTTGTCATAGACAGAAAGGAAGCAAAATGGTACGACATTTTTTTAGGGGACATTTTTCTATTGGAGAACTTGACCAGCGATGTCCCCAGCAAAGTGAAAGAGGGAGGTTGGGAAGGGTATGAATCCAAGAGGATCGAAAGGCATATCGCAACCCATCTCAGGGATTTTTTCAAAGAGTCCTCTAAGAAAACATCCGATTTATTTAAAAAACACCGTTTTGACTGGTTCTTCCTGGGCTGTAAGGATGAACATTGTACAATCTTTAAAGCTCTCCTCCATCCTTACATGAAAAAAAGATTTAAAGGACGGTTAAGAGTCGGGCCGTCCAATTCTCCCAGCCAGGTCCTGCAGTCTTCCCTTGAAAAGATAAAGGAGTTAAAGATCCAGGAAAAAGAAACGATCCTGGAGGCATTCATATCGGAGTTAGAGAAAGGCGGGCTTTCAGATTCCGGCCTGAAAAACTCTCTCAGACGATTGAACAGCGGAGAGGTCCAGGCCCTTCTTGTCACACGATACTTCTCAAAACAAGGGAAGGTATGTCCCAAGTGCCGTTTTCTCTATGCAGATGAAACGGAATGCCCTTCCTGCCGTGTGAAGACAGAGGACCGGATCGATATTATCGATGACGCTGTGGAATCAGCCCTGGATAAAAAAGCGGAGGTCCGTCATATCAACCCGCCGTCAAAACTGAGACACTACGGAAACATTGGAGTGCTTCTCAGGTATAAGTCCTGATCGGTTTCCTCCCTAGCTCTCGATCGCATCTCGTCTGAACTTCACCCTGTCAAAAAGGCTGTAAATGATGGGGATGATGAACAGAGTGAGGAATGTGGTTGCGAACAATCCCCCCACCACGGTTATGGCCATCGGTGCTCTCATCTCAGATCCTGCAGATGTGCTTAAAGCCATTGGAAGCATTCCCAGGATAGTGGTGAAAGCCGTGATCAGAACCGGACGCAGCCTGACAGAGGAAGCTTGAAGAATGGCTTCTTTTATCTCCACTCCTTTTCTTTTCAGCTGATTGATGTAATCCACCATGACAATTCCGTTGTTCACAGCAATTCCTCCCAGCATGACAAAACCGATGAGCACAGGAAGATTGATTGGTTTTCCGGCAATAAGCAAAGCTAAAACAACGCCTATCAAGGCTAAGGGGATGGTAAACATAATGATCAGGGGATATTTGAAGGATTCAAACTGGGAAGCCATGATCATATACACCAGGAGAGATGCCAAGAGAAAGGCACCGGCCATAATGAGAAAAGCTTGCTGCATCTCCTCATATTGGCCTCCGAACTCCATAAAATAGCCGGAAGGCAGCGTACGCTCGATCGGCGCGATCCTTTTCTTGATGTCCGAGATCACACTCCCTAGATCCCGCCCGGCGATATTCGCCGTGACAGATATCATCCGGGACTGGTTTTCTCTTGTGATACGAACAGGTCCCTCCGCCCTGCTGACGGTGGCTATCTGTTCCAGTGGAATCACCCCACCGACTGGAGTCATGATGGGAATATTCCGGATATCTTCAATGTCATCTCGAAAACGCTTTTTAAAGCGCACGCGGACATCGATCTCATCACTTCCCTCTCTATATCGAGTGGCCACATTTCCCAGAGAGGCTGTCTGGATGACGCCGGCGATCTGACTGACCTGGAGGCCCAGTCTCGCCGCTTCTTCCCGATGGATGCGGATATGGTATTCCGGTTTGCCTTCGGTCAAAGTGTGGGTCACATCTCTCAATCCTTCGACATCTGCAATCCGTTCTACGATAGTATCTCCAAGGTTCTTAAGCGCATCGATCTCCTTTCCGAATACCTTGATATCCACAGGAGTCTGGGATCCCCCCATCATTTGGCTCATATCCAAAGCTTCATACTTGACTCCTTTGAGTTTGGGCATCTTCTGACGGATCTCTTCCAGGATTTCCTTATCCGATTTTTTCCGCTGGCTTTGGTCGATTAGACCTGCCCAGATGATGGCTTCATTTGTCCCGGTGACTGACATGCCTCCGGCAAGATCAGAGGGATTTTCTTCTGCTTGAGAGCCGAGCTGAGCCGATAGACTCTCGACCTCTGGAACCGCAGTGAAGACCTCTTCCGCCATTCTCACTACCCTGTCGGTTTCTTCCAGAGAGGTCCCGATCGGCATCCGGATGTTGAAAATGATCATATCCTGATCCTGGGACGGCATAAACTCTGTGCCGAGAAACGGAATGAGAACAAATGACAGAATGAAAAAACCCAGCGCTCCTGCCAAGACAAGCCATCTCCGTTGAAGAGTTTTTTTCAGGAGCCGCCGGTAAGAATCCCGGACTTTACTGAACTGCCATGCTTCCATTCCATCTCGTTTCCTGTGATTGCCACTGTTTTTCTTGAAGATCAGGGATGCCACCATGGGTACGATGGTCAAAGCCACAAACAGAGAAGCGAGAAGGGAAAAAGCGATAGAAAGTGCCAGGGCACGCGTCATTTTTCCAGTGATTCCTTGAGCGAAGATCATAGGAAAGAAAACAGCGATCGTGGTCAATGTCGAGGCCGTAATGGCCATCCCGACTTCTGAAGCCCCTTTCTTGGCCGCTTCGTTGCGGTTCTCTCCTTCCTCGATGTGCCGAAACATGTTTTCGATCACAACCACAGCGTTGTCCACAAGCATTCCGATCCCAAGTGCCAACCCTCCAAGGGTCAGCAAGTTCAATGTATATCCTGCAGCATAAAGCGCGATAAAGGTGGTGATGATGGAAAGAGGTATGGCCAAAGCGATGGTGACGGTCGGTCTCCAATTCCGCAGAAAGACCAGAATAAAAAAGATAGCCAGGATCCCGCCTACCAGGGCATTGTTTCCCGTTCTCCGGGTAACGCTTTGGATCATTTCAGACTGATCCATCCAGGGGATGAAGGTCACATCTGAAGGCAAAGTCTCTTTTATCTTCTCCAATTCCTTGTTCACCGCACGCGCTGTGATCACCGTATTGGCTCCAGAGCGCTTATTGATGATATAGATGACGCCGTCTTTATTCTGTATCCTTGCGAGAAAACGTGTTTCTTTCAATCCGTCGACAACATCGGCAACATCTCTCAGAAAAATCGGCTCACCGGTCGGGGAAGCACCGACGATCGTTTTCTGGATATCCTCAACGCTCTGGTATTCGCCTATGGTCCGGACAAGAATCTCTGAGTGACGCTCCAGAACATACCCACCGGGAAGATTCAAATTTTCCATGCGGAGGGCCATCAAAATCTGATCGATGGAAATATTCATTGATTCGAGCGCATTTTTATCGATCTCGACCCTGATCTCACGGATAGCAGTCGAATAGATCATAGCCGAAGCCACTCCATCAATCCGTTCCAGCCTGCCGACCACCTCGTCTTCAATGAGTTCCTTCAGCTCGACCGTGGGCATGTTTGCCGTGATCCCGCCGAACATGACAGGAAACTGAGCCAGACTGAATTTGACAACAAGCGGATCGGTCGCTTCGTCAGGAAGAAAACTCCTATAGAGCCCGATCTGATCGCGGAGATCCTGAGCAGCAAAGTCCAAATTCGTTCCCCATTCAAACTCGACCAAGATCACCGAAGCGCCTTCTGAAGAGATAGAATTCACCTCCTTGACACGATTCACGGAGTTGATCACTCCCTCGAGAGGATGAGTGATCGTATTCTCGATATCCTCCGAGGATGCTCCGCTGTAAACCGTTATGACAGAAACGGTAGGAAACTCGATGTCAGGGAAAAAATCAAGTCCCAATCTGGTAAAAGCCAGAATTCCCAGAACAACCACGATCATGGCCAGCATAGAGGTCGTGACCCTTTTTTTGACAGAAAATTCTGGCAGCTTCATTGGATGACCTCTTTTACTTCGATCTTGCCTCCGTCTTCGAGCCCATAATTTCCTTCAATTATAACCATATCTCCTTCTTCCAGTCCTTCTATGACCTCTAACATTGTAAGGTTCTGCAGGCCGATGACGATCTCTTTCTTAGCAGCATTGTCGCCTTGAGCGATAAAAACAAACCTGTTCTCGATAACCGCTATCTGGGGAATGACAAGAACATTTTCATGCGTGCTTACCTGGAGAGACACCTCTCCGAAAACATTTGGCCTCAAGAGGAGTCCGGGATTATTGACATGGACCTCAACACCGAACTTTTTTGTGACGGCATCTGCCGCCAGGTTCACAACAGCAACACGTCCTTCAAAAACATTCTCAGGAAAGGAATTGACTATTAGAGAGGCCTGTTGTCCCTTGGATATGCGGACGATATCCTTATGAGACACTTCGATTCCGATCTTGATCCGTGAAAAATCCATCAGAGTCAGCACGCCGCTGTTCGGAGAAATGCCTCCCATCAAAGGATTGATCATATCGCCTTCCTCAGCATTGATGGATGCAATAACCCCACCGAACGGAGCTTCCATAATAGCGACATCCAGTTGATGCCGGGCAAGATTCCTTGCCGCTTTCGCTTGCTGTCTCTGCGCGTCAGCTGCCTCAAAAGCAAGTTTGACTTTTTCATACTGCTGGTCTGAGACTGCATTTTCACGGAAGAGCTTTTCCATCCTTTCCAAATTGCGCTGGGCATCTTTAAAGTTGGCCTCGGCAACCGCATGGGCTGCATTCGCCTGATCGAGTTGGAGCTGGATGGCACGTGTATCCAACTCTGCAAGCAGCTGGCCGGTCTTGACCCAATCGCCTTCCTCCACATGGATAGCGGCGATCTTTCCACCTGTATCCGGTGTTATGTTCATCTTCTGCCAGGATCCGACAAGGCCGGTAAAATATAATTTCTCTGAAATGCTCTTTCTTTTAACCTCGATCACTTTCACGGGAGAGGTTCCGTACTCAGCTTCTTCAGATGCTTCTGTTCCCTGGGGAGGCTGACATGAAAACGCCGCAAATCCCAGAAAAAGAATTAAAATGATCCGTATCGTCATATGCTTATTCATTCTTTTTTCCTCCATGATTTCTGATATGATTTTCGTCTCTTTTTTCAATTCAAGCCCATTGCCTTATCCAATTCGGCCATGGCTATCACATAATCATATAATGCCTGAACATAATTGGTTTTCGCCTGCGTCAAAGCAGCTTGGACAGAACTTACATCCAAGGTTGTGGCCAAACCTTCAGCAAAGTTGAGTTCGGCGATCCTTAAAGCTTCCTGGGCCTGCTCTACGTTTTTTTCCTGCGAAAAAAGAGACTCCTTGGCTTCCTGTATCTTGAGGACAGATTGTCTAACCTCAAACTTAATGATCTCCAGAAGCCCCTTTTGCGAAAGCTCCAATTCTTTGATCGCAGCCTTGGACTGGGCAACTCTCGCCGATGCGGCAAGTCCGTTGAATAGGGGCATGGTGAAGACAAGATTGACTGTATAGTAGTCCTGCCAGTTGTCTTGTCTGAAATTCAGAAGATCAGCCCAATAATTATACGTTCCGGATATGGCAACGGTCGGCAAATAATCCGCATGTGACATCCTCAATAATTCATGGGCCATTCCTTTCTGATAGCGCATCTGGTTGAGTTCGGGTCTGTTTTTAATTGCTTCGACGATACATTCTTCCAGATCGGGCTCGTAGGGAGTAAATGTGATCTCCCCTTTGACCTTAACGGGTTGAGCCAGATCCAATCCCAATATGGTTTTAAAGCTGAGTTCGGCGATCCTCAAACTGTTTCGGGCTCTGATCAACTGAGGCTTTAGATTGGCCATATCCACTTCGGAACGCAGAAGATCGAACTTCGAGGCCATGCCGACTTCATAGAGACTTTTGACATTCTGAAAATGCTTTTCAGCTACTCCGACAGCTTCCTCAGCGACCAAAACAAATTGTTCCGCCAGAAGATATCCGTAAAAGGCTCTTTTAGTATTGTAAACGGTTGTATGCTGGGATTGACGGAGAGCTTCTTCCGAAGCTTTAAGATTGTATCTTGCCTGCTTAAATCCCGATATCAGTCGGCCTCCTGTGAAGATCGGAATCGAAAGCGAGAGGGCAAACTGATAATCCCGGGTAAAGTCCACTTCGACTCTTTGCGGGGGCTGCCCTGGGATAAAAGAAGGAAACTCCAAGGAAAAGACTTTTTCGTCCAAGGTGGTCAGTCCCTGCGCATTCAAAGAGGGGAAAAAACCAGCCGCTGCTTCACGGACCTTGGATCTGGCTCCTTCCACTCTCTGCCCAAAAGCAAGGTGGTTCGGATTTTGAGAAATCGCCAGACCAATGCTTTCGTCCAAGGTCAAGACAAGTGTCTCACCGGCGATAGCGGAATGCGCCATAAAAAACAGTATTAATACAGCTATGCAGATTCTTCCAGATTTATGCATCATTATTCTCCTTATAGCCCTTTATTTTCTTTTTACACCATACAAAAAATGATTCATGATCAGCTCCGTATTATCCTTTATACTGACGTCTTTAGAAAATGTGGGAAGCCGGAAAGAAAGGCCTCTGATCAATGCACCCAGAACAAGACTGGCTTCTCTCGGATTCACTGGAGCGAATTCTTTTTTGTCAATCCCCTCCTGGATTATGTGTGAAACCGAATCAAGGATCCGCTCCACAACAGGCTTGAGCTCAGGAGGGACATACATGATTTTTGCGGATTTCGAATTGAGTTTGCTGATGTTGACCTCGAAGATTTTCTCCAGGACGCATGTTTCCATGAAAAAAATGCGGATGATGTTTTCCTTTTTCCTGTAATAGGAGAGAATAAATCCCACATACTCTCTCAGCCTGTTCTCCGCTCCGCCTGATTTTTCCATTATCGCTACCACTTTGTTCTGCACTTCCAAAAATGAATTCAAGATGATGTTTTTAAAAATATCGCTCTTGCTCTTGAAATAGCGGTACAGCGTCGCTTTTGAAAACTGTGCTTCTGCGGCAATATCATCCATAGAGGTCGTATTGTATCCTTTTCTGACAAACACATCTTCAGCAACCGCAATGATGGTATGGCGGTTTTGCTGTTCGCGCTGAAGTTTTCTCTCCAGCCTGAGATCTTTTTTTCCCATATTCATACCATTAGTATCGTATCTATACTTTACAGTTTAACGATAAAACCAAAAAGTCAGAATAGCAGGACTCTCGATCTAGGTCAAGAGAATTTACGAAGTATCTTGTATGAACCGAACAGAAGATTTATCCTAAGAGTGATGACAAAAAAAGAATCTCTGAGGATTATTCTCCGCTTGGCTTCCCTCACCTTGTTCCTGGCCATGATGGCTGTCCAGGGCATATCCCATTCTCCTCATAATTTTTCACTTTTTGAAAAAAAAGTCGGAATATCTCCTGACAGCAACCGAGTATGGTGGGATATCAAGATCATGCTTGAAGTCCAAGGAAAATACGAAGTTAAAGAGGGGACCATCAGATATAAAGGGGAATACGATTTCATCATTGAATGGGCTGGATTTATGGAAGAGGATGATGGAGATTTTCTTCTTTACAAAGACAACAGCACGGTGAAACACTGGACGGCAGAGGAAACAGCTGCCTATCCGGAAACGACGACGACTTTAAAAACAAATGATTTTTCCTCGGTTCCCGCCCTCCGTATGAACTACATCCTAAAGGAAAAAGAACTTTTGATCTTGGATTTATTCGTCAAGGGTTTTCTAGTTCCTCAAAATCCTTCCGCACAAAAAATCCCTCTCATCCTCCCTGCATCAGCGGAGAACACACATATCATGCAATTCGTCGATTATAACCTTCATGTCTTTAAAGGATCTAATGCCATCATGATTCCTGAGAACCGGATGTCTAAAATGCCGGTCAAACAGGAATTCACTTGGAAGTGGAAACATCAAGGCTGGCAGACCGAACTAAAAAAACCTACTTTCCTTTCTTCTTCTCATACCGCAAAATTGAAAATCACGATCGCCGAGCATTGATTCCTTTTCGTCCCCAAAAGAAATTCCATCCGCGGGAAATTCTCGGATGGAATTCCAATGAGAAAAAAGTCAAGTTTTCCTCATGGATTCCAGCATGGCTACAGCTTTTCTTAGATGGGGAATGGTTATCGAACCTCCCACAACAAGAGCCACACTGAAAGCTTCATACAATTCCTCATCCGCTGCGCCGATTTCCACCAACTGGGAAAGATGATATGTCACACAGTCCTGGCACCTCAGCACAAGGGAAGATGTCAATCCCAACAGCTCTTTGGTTTTCCGAGTGAGAGCTCCTTCAGCATAGACATTTTTATCGAGTGAAAAGAAACGTTTGATCTCACGATTTCCGCTCCCCGAGATCTTTTCATTCATGCGATGCCGAAAATCATTAAATCTTTTTATCTCCTCATCCATTATTATCCTCCTCCCATGTCAAGATCTTACAGACGATCCGCTCTGCTCGAGATCCCGTGATCATGCCCGCGGATGATATTTTTCATACACATTCCGAAGGTGCTTCCGGCTGACGTGTGTATAGATCTGGGTGGTTGTGATCTGGCTGTGTCCCAGCATGAGCTGGACTGACCTCAAATCGGCTCCTCTTTCTAAAAGATGCGTAGCAAAAGAATGGCGAAGCATGTGCGGGCTTATCTTGTGCCCTAATCCGGCTAACAGGCTGCGCTTCTTCAGCATCTTCCAGACACCCTGTCGGCTGAAACCCTGACCTCGGGAGGATAAAAAGAGAACATCGCTCTCCTTTTTCAAATATTTTTGCCGTGATCTTCCAAGATAAGACCGGAGTTCCCTGAGAGCAGAGCCTCCGATAGGGACAATACGCTCTTTGCCGCCTTTCCCCCGGCAAATAAGAAATCCCTCCTCCCAGTTGATATCCTTCAAAGTAAGAGCGGCCAACTCCGAGACTCTAAGTCCGCTCGCATACAATAGTTCCAGGATCGCCTTGTCTCTTATATCCACAGGGCTATCCCCGCTTGGCTGTTTTATCAGCCGTTCCACTTCCTGGACCGTCAGAAATTTGGGGAGAGTCATCCATATCTTGGGAGAAGTCAGGTTGACCGTCGGATTTTTGGAGACGATCCCATCCAAAACAAGGAATCTGTAAAACGACTTCAAAGAGGATACTGAGCGGGCCAGAGAACGGGCCGAGAGTCCGGAGCGGCTCTGCAGATGGATGAAATCAACAAGGTCTTCTTCTTTGGCATCAAGATAAAATTTCTTTTTTTTCTCAAAAAAGAAAACGAGCTTTTTCAGGTCGTGAGCATACGAGGCAACGGTGTTCGAAGAGAGCCCTTTTTCTACAGAGAGGAAATCGAAAAATAGCTTGAGAGGATCATCTGAACGGGACGCTCGGGCCATCATCGTATGAATGGATTTGATCTTTTCTCTCTTCCCACAGTCGTCATGGGCCCGTGGCCTGGAAGAACAACTGTATCGTCGGGCAAAACAAAGATCTTCTCCCGGATGGATTGCTCCAGTTTCTCCCAATTCCCTCCTGGAAGATCCGTGCGTCCTACTCCGCTGCAAAAAAGAGTGTCTCCCGACAGGAGAAACTCTTTTTCCAACATGCTGATGGAGCCTTCGGAATGGCCCGGCGTGTGTATCACCTTTAAAGAAGATCTGCCGAATTCTATCACTTCTTGGTCTTTTAAAAACCGGTCCGGCGGGGGGGACTCCTTTGCCGCCAAGAAAAAACGCAGTTCAGAACGTCCTGCATTCTCCAACAATTCCTTGTCAGACACATGGATACACAGAGGAATATCAAAATTATCCAAGATGTCCTTGTTGGCTCCGATATGATCGATATGTCCATGGGTGTTGACAAGCAGGACCGGCTTCAAGTCATCTTCCCGAATCCTGGAAAGGATCTTTTTTCCCCCGGCTCCTGGATCGACCACAACACATTCTTTCGTCTCCCCGCAGAAGACGAGATAGCAGTTGGTCTCCATCATACCGACAACGATCGTTTCATATGGCATCTTCTTTGCACTCATTTTATTTTAGAACGCAGGGTGTTTTCAAGGCGCATAAGGAAAAGACATGAACTCAGAGATGAATCTTGTCTTTTGACATCAAAAAAAATATAATCGCTTAAAATGACAGAAAGACCCTGGCAACTCCAGCTTCTTCGGAGATCCCTCAAGAAAAAAGAAAAACTCAAACTCCTGGATAAAGTTCTCACCCCGACCGCTGAGACACTCATATTGGATCTCGGATGCGCACAGGGAATATTGAGTTTTGCTCTCCGGATGAAAGGAGGGCGGTGGATCAGCACGGACCTGGATGCACTTAATCTGAAAACATCCCAGAACCTTCTTCATGACAACCTGCTGCAAACAGGGCCAGGGGCCCTTCCTTTCAAAGACAACTCTTTTGACCTCATCATAAGCCTGGATTATCTTGAACATCTGGACGATGACGATCTCTGCCTCCGAGAGATCCGGCGTGTTCTTAAAAACAAAGGGGAATTGATCTGCGCTGTCCCCCAAACGGGGCGTTGTTTTTTGATCCACAAACTCAGGCCCCTCCTGGGAATATCCCTCGATGACTACGGGCACAAAAGAGAAGGATACACTCTGGGCGGAATCAAACAAAAAATTCAAACATCGGGGCTGCACTACATACGGCACAAGAATTTTTCCCGGTCTGTCACCGAGCTCATCGAACTCCTGCTGAATGTTCTTTACATGAAAATCTTCAAATCCAAAAGAGAGAAGGATTTGAGAGACGGTCATATCAGACCTTCAACTCCGGATGAATTCGCGTCAAAAAAAAAGGCCTTCCGTCTTTACGCATTTTTCTATCCTTTAGTCTGGCTCATCACCAGACTAGACAAGGCTCTTTTTTTCCTTAAAGGATATGCTCTTATGGTCTGGGCAAAAAAAGAGGAAAGCAAAGAAATTACATAATGGAGAGCAGGAAGATCGCCGGATTTATTTTGGGCCCGGCCCTTTTTCTGATCGCTTTCTTCTCTCCCATCTTGAAGAACAATCCTGGAGCGCATAATCTTTTCGCCATCTTCCTTCTCATCGTGGTCATGTGGGTTACGGAATGCATCCCCATCCCGGTCACTTCGCTCCTGGCTCCTGTCCTTATAACCGTTTTTAACATCGCCTCGGTAAAAGACGCTTTTGCTCCTTTTGCCAATCCCATTATCATGCTCTTTTTAGGAAGTTTCATCCTCGCCAGAGCCATGTGTGTCCATGGACTGGACCAAAAACTCGCCTATACAGTTCTTTCCATGAGATCTATTGCGCATAAAAAGAACCGGATTCTTTTTGCCATGGGATTGATCTCGGTTTTCCTTTCCCTCTGGATAAGCAATACAGCCTGCACAGCCATGATGTATCCTATCGCTCTAGGCATAATGGGAGGATCCCGGTCTTTCGATCAAAAAAACAGAGAAAAGTCATTCGGTCTTTTCCTTCTTCTCATGCTGGCCTACTCGGCATCCATCGGCGGCATCGGAACGCCCATCGGAAGTCCTCCCAACCTTATCGCCATGGGGATGCTCGAGAAACTGACGGATTACCAGATCACTTTCTTTCAATGGATGATGCTCGGATCCATTATCCTCGTTCCCATGTATCTTTTCCTGTATGTATTCATGAGAGTAAAGAGCAGGAAAACAACAGACACTCCTAAGTCGCTGGACGCAGATGCTATGTCCAAACTTCATGCTGATTCCCGGCTGACAAAAGCACAAAAAAACGTCCTTTTTGCTTTTTCTGTGACTGTTTTCCTCTGGACCTTCCCCGGTATCGTCTCTTTGATCTGGGGAAGAGAAGCCCCTCTTTATCTCTGGTTCCGGGCCCATTTTCCCGAAGCAGCGGCCGCCATAATAGGTGCCTGTCTTTTATTTCTGCTCCCTGTTAAATGGAAAAGAGGAGAATTCACTCTCTCTTTTCGCGAGGCTGTCAAGGTGGATTGGGGAACGCTCCTGCTTTTTGGAGGAGGGCTTTCTCTCGGATTCCAGATGTTTGAGACAGGCCTGGCCGAAGCGATCGGCAACTTTTTTATCTCTCTGGGAGGAGACTCCGCCAGTCTTGCCGTTATCAGCCTTCTTGCCATCACCTTCAGTGTCTTCATAACGGAGCTGACATCGAACACAGCTTCCGCCAACATGATCATTCCTATTATTATCGCGATCTGCCAGGCTGCATCGGTCAATCCTCTCCCCCCGGTCATAGGATCCGCCATGGGCTGCAGTTTTGCCTTTATGCTTCCAGTAGCCACGCCTCCCAACGCAATCATCTACGGTTCAGGCCTTATCCGCATTCACCAAATGATCCGGAACGGATTCTGGTTGAACATTGCAGGCATTATCATCATCTGGACCTGCATGATGTATGTGGCTCCTTTTCTTGGATTGATCTGATTCCTCCCGTCTTTCCTGAAGCTGTCCAGCCCTCTTACGCAGACAATTCACAAAATGCATCGATCTTATCCGCCATAATCCTGGCAAGGAAAGATGCAGGGAGGACTGTCGGGTATTCTATGGAAGGGAGCGTCCTCCATAGTTCCCTTTTGTGTTATCTGGTATAATCATGTCTGATGGACGCCTTCCTCTCCGATAAAGCGCTGAGAGCCATCTCTGCAACAGCACAGGTTCTTCTGGGCCTGCCTTCAAAAGGATTTCTCATCGGTCACAAACGGGGCCCCAGCTATATCGTCGAAGAAATTCTGGTTTGTTCAGAGACAATGGAATATTCCCCAAATGTATTCTCCTCCAGAGGGCCTTTGGAGGATGATATCATCGGATTCATCCTGTTCAATCACAAAAGCGAGAACGAGTCCTCCTTGTTATCCCCATGGGCATATGGAAAGCTTTTGATCGAGGTGGGGTCGTCTAAGAAAAAACCTCTATCTCTGGATGCTTTTGTCATCGTTTATGACAAAAGATTTTCCCTTAAAAAAATTAAAACCGAAACCTATAACACCAGGAAATGCAGATGACCGGACTTCTCAACAATGAACAGCGAGACTTTCTCCTCAATCTCGCCCGCCGGGCTATCACTCTTCACCTTGAAAAGGGAGAAAAATTGAAGATAAACCTGGATGATGAAATGTTAAAAAAAGAATTAGGGGTTTTTGTGACGCTGAAAGTAGACGATCAACTCAGAGGATGTATAGGTTATCCCCTTCCCACAAAGCCGCTGTATAAGGTTGTTATCGAAATGGCCATCGCCGCATCCTCTCATGATCACCGATTCCAATCCCTTTCTAAGACCGAGCTGCCTCAACTTAAGATCGAAATATCCATCTTGAGCCTGCCCGAACCCATCCAAAATCACGAAGACATCAAAGTCGGAGAACATGGCATCATCATTTCGCAGGGTTCGGATAAAGGCCTGCTGCTCCCCCAGGTGCCCGTTGAATGGGGATGGGACCTGGAAACATACCTCAGACATGGATGTCTTAAAGCCGGTTTGGATGAAGACGCCTGGAAAAAAGACGCAACTATCGAAATATTCACAGCTCAGGTGTTCGAGGAAGATCCGTCCCTGCTTCCTTGATGACCCAAGCAGGATCCGATGGGCTTTTAAAGTCTCAACTCTGCCTGCAAGGCCGAAAACGATTTATCGACCAAAGCAGGATTGTTTATTTAAATTTCTTGTCGAGAAGAGCCTGGGCATCTTTTTTACAGCTGGCGATATCCGAAGTCCATCTGGGATCATCTTCCATATTCAGAACAAATTCCAGCTCAGCTTTAGCTTTAACCTTATCTTTGAGAGCGAGATATGTATCAGCCAGATAGAGATGCGTAACAGCATCTTCAGGCCCGTATTCCAACGATTTCATAAGGTGTTCGAGGGACTTATCATTATCCCCTCCGGCAAAACCAGGAAGCTTGAAATATACGCGGCCCAGAACCCTGTCTGCTCCTCCTTCGCCATAGCTGCGATCAAGCTCGATGACCTTGTTCATCGATTCCTTGATGGGCTTGACAAGAGACAGGCTTTTAAGAACCCCTTTTACATCTCCGACCATACCATTGCTCACCCCGAGCCAGTAATGCCCTTCCGGTCTTTCTGTCTCCAGCGCAACCGCTTTGGTGGCATTATAAACACCGCGCTCGAAAATGGCTTTTTTCTCCTTTTTTTTCTCTGTATGATCCCCGATGTAATACAGAATCCTGGCGATACGCCAATACGCCTCGTACTTATTTTCCTCCGCATTCAAGGCTTCCTCATAGATCTTAAGAACATTTTGCGCTGTTTCCATGTCACTCATCTCATCGCAGAGTGCATCTCCTTTGGCAAACACATCTTCTACTTCTTGGGAGATGAGAACAAACGACAGACTAAAAAGAATCAGCACGAATAAACATACCTTCTTGCTCATTGTCCTCTCCTTATTTTTTTGAGTATTTATAGCAAAAAAAGAAAACAAAGTCTATGGCGTCTTAAAGAATGAATGCATATGTAAGAGTTCACTCTCCCTGTCATCCATCCTCAAAAGCCATTTTTGTTTCCTCCTCTAAAGCTGTCAGAGCCTGTTCCATCTGCTTGCGCTGCTCTTCAAGCTCTTCAGAAGTGCTGTCTGATCTGACGCTGACCGGCTGTCCATAACGGACAAGGACACGAGAAAAGGGATAAAAGAGTATGAACCTGTCCCAGCTGTCAAAGACTTTTTTTCTTCTTGCAGAATATGTCCAGGGGATAAGGACTGCACCGGTTTCTTTTGCCAGTTTGATTCCGCCCAGTTTCATAATCCTGTTCGGCCCTCTCGGTCCATCGGGAATGATCAGGATCTCATTCCCCTGTATGAGACCTTCTTTCATCTTTTTCCAGGCGCCGGTTATGGGGTGCGATGCTGATCCTCGAATGATATCAAAGCCCCAGCGAGTCATTGCCTGCGCCATCATCTCTCCATCATTGCTCGGGCTCACCAAAGCCATTGTTCCTGACCGCCTGAAATAAAAAGGGATAAGGAATATCCGGCTGTGCCATATGAGATAGACAACAGGTTTCCCCTCCTCTCTGATCCTGTCATAGGCTTCCTTCCCTATTACAGAAATGCGGGCCGTCTTGCCCCAAAACCAAAGAAGGGCCTTCCCCATACGTCCGATCAAACGCCACCTCAAACTCTTAAAGACCGACATTGTCCAACATCATATATAATTTCTTGCCGTTCATCAATATCAGAAGACCCCCAGAGATCAAGCCCATCCCAACTGAATCATTCTCACGGCTTAAGGTCGCTGGAGCGGCGACGATGCAGTTTGTGAGGGCGTACTGGAGTACGTCGAACAGGCTGTGAGGAAGCCGATGTAGTGAGATTAAGTTGCCCATAGGGGAAAAGATATCGATCTAAAACGAGATCATTATAATCAAAGGGTGTTTAGAACACTCTTTTGCAGGATTCTAGCATAAAAGCATAGATCATTGATCTTATTTTGTGGCATCGATATCTTTTATGATTGATTTAGGTCGATCACAGCTCCGATGATGAATCCTGCCGCTCCACAACCAAGTCCCAGCGGAACCGAATAGGGCCAGGAAGGCCAGCTCCATGGCAGGAAACTGATACCGGCCAGGAATCCAAGAAACGAATACCCTCCCCCCATGACCAAACTGAATAAGCCTGCCCGGGGCATTTTTCTTCTCAAGAAAAGCATGGCGATGCCTGGTATAAAAAGGCCCTCAGCCATGATCTCAGATGCAAGTCCGAGGGTCTGCAGGATGCTCCGGAACCTGGTAGCGATCAGAAACGCTGCGATCCCGACGATAAGAGTGGCCAAGCGGCTCCACCGGATGCTCTTCCCATGACTCACTAATCCGAAAAGACGATCGAAAACATCACGGGTCAATGAAAGCGCACCGGTATTGATCGCTGTATCCATGGTTGACATCACAGCGGCCGTGATCCCGACGAACAACAGGATCCCCAAAAAGATATTCATGTCTGTTCGGATCAGGACTGAGAAAAGCGGCTCGCCCAAGTTCCGGGAAGAGAGTAGCGGCAAGGACATCATGCCGACGGAGATCACCAACATATAAAAAACCAGCAGAGTTCCAGCCGAACCCAAAAGGCCCGACCTGGCCGCTTTTTCACTGCGAGCTGCTTGTATCCTCTGCCAGGTGATAGGAGAGATAGTCCAGGCCAGTGTGAACGAGATAAAGATCAGGACATTTTCTTTGATATTGGAAAAGAAATTAAAATAGTTCTTCAGCTCGAACTGGCTCGCCAGGGTTGAGACTTCTACAAAAGATGATCTCTCTGAAATAAACACAAAGAGTCCGATCACGCCAAGACCTAACAGGACGAATTGGATGCTGTCGGTTATGACAACAGATGAAAACCCTCCCCTCAACGAATACAGAAGAACCACTCCCACACCGGCCCCAAGGCTGACAATATAGGATGTGCCGAGAATCGGCTGTAAAAACCGGCCCAAGGCCACCATCTGCGACGCCGCAAGCAGAATCATATACCATATGATCAAAAGGGCCGTGATATGCCTGACTTCCCTGCCGTACCATTTTTCAACCAGGTCCGGAAGGCTTAATATGTTCACCCGCCTGATCGGCCGTGCTAAAACAAAAGCGAAGATGAGAACTGTCACGCCCGCCGGCAATCCCATGATCCAGAAGGAACTGATCCCGTTTGCCAAGGCTTCATCGGCAGAAACAAGCATGGAGACGGCTCCGATCCAGGATGCCGAAACAGAAAAATAAACCAGAAGAGGAGAAAGTTTACGGGAGGCAAGGAAAAAATCTTCAAGCCCTCGCTGTTTTTTTCTTGACAACGCGCTCCCGGCCAGAAGCACAATAAAATAAACTACGAGAGCAGCTAGAAAATCGAATCTCATCCTGCCAGTTATATTAAAATTCTCAACCCTTGGCAAATCTCCCATAGCCTCAATTAAAATATGATATAATGACCGCGATATGAAACGGCTGTTATGGATCCTGATCCTATCCGGACTTGTCTTTTCTCAGACCGCAGAAGATATCGTAAAAAAAGCTGAAGAATCCCTGAAAAAACTACAGTCCTACCAGGCTCGGTTCGAGCAGATCTACGTCTCCAACACTGTCTCTATTCCCCTGGAGGAAAAGGGAAGACTCCTGTTTCAAAAACCGGATAGAATGAAATGGGTTTATGAAGAACCCGAAGAAAAGGTCTTTCTGACAAAAGACGGTTCGTTTGAATTTTATGTGCCCGAAGACAAGCAGATGATACGAGGCGTTATTCAGGATGAGGGCCATGAAGGAGAGATCCTTTTCATCATATCCGGACAAAAGAGCATCCTCGAAAGTTACTGGGTCGAAATCTCTGGCTCAGCCTCTGAAAATCAGAACAATTACCAGCTGAGGCTCACTCCAAAAACAGAAGAATACTACGCATACCTCCTTCTTGATTTTGATAAAGATGATCTTCTGCTCAAGAGAATCGTCCTCTTTGACTGGGCCGGGAACAAAACAGAGACCTCCTTCAGCCGAATCCGGACAAATATTCGTTTTTCCAAAAAGGATTTCCAATTGGATGTTCCTGCAGATGTAGAAATAATCGAGTATTGACGAAACCCACGATTTCATTGTAAGAAGAAAAGCGAATATAGTTTTTTTAAAAAAACCAAATGATTCCGATTACGTATTGTAGGTTATAGAGGACAGGAAGGTCCTCCATGGATGAAGACAAAAAACTCGTTGAAAAAGCCGTTAAAGGTGATACGAAGGCATTTGAAATGATCGTTCAGAAATACCAAGGAACTCTCGTAAATTATGTGGGCCGTATGGTCGGTGAGCGGGAGTTGGCTCTAGACCTGACACAGGATGTTTTTCTCAAGACATATTCCAGTCTCCATACATATCAGCCTCAATATAAATTCCGTACGTGGCTCTTTCGCATCGCATCAAACACGGTGATCGACTTCTGGAGGAAAAAAAAGATAGATGCGGTTTCTATCGACCAAGCATCCAGGGACGACAGCGTGCCGGATCTTCAGATTCAGGATAAAGATCCTTCGGTCGTTTCAACTTTAGAAATTTCCGAGCTCCGTAAAAAAATTGAAATGACTCTTCAAAAGATACCTCCCGCCTTCAGAGAACTCTTTGTCTGGAGGCATATCAACGGATTCAGTTATCAAGAAATGGCGGAAATAACAGGTCTCCCTTTGGGGACGATAAAAAACCGGGTTTTTCAAGCCAAAGAGCTTATCCGGGAACAGCTGGAGCTGGAAGCATGAATTGCCTGAATGTTGACAAGATCTATCTTTTTCTGGAGAACGAGATCTCTTCTTCCGAAAGAGAGAAGATCGAACAGCACATAGCTGTTTGTCATAAGTGCAGACTGGCCGTTGAAGAAAGAAAGATTCTTCTCCAGGCGTCTGAAAGCCTGCCGCTTTGGGAAGTGCCCCATGATTTCACACAGAAGGTCATGGCTGAGATCTCTCTCCAGAGATCTCCTTTGAAGAGCGCACTCTTGGCAGCAGCCATTATTTTTTCCTCTTTGACCACACTTGTCTTTTTCTATCTCTTCATGACCGGTCAAAATCTTATGAGCTTTTTTATCGGCGTGAACGGCACAGCGTTGTCTATGATCCGGAATATATCAACGACAGCAGTCAGGATCTTTAAGATCGCATCCGCTGTTGTGAGAGCACTCGGTGATCTTTTCTCTTTTTTTCTCCAAGCGTTTCTTAAGCTCACCGCTATTATTAGTCCGGAGATACAGATCGTTTTTATCTTTATTTCTCTTATTGCAACCATTGCTCTGTTTGTTACTCTGAGAAAAAAATTACTTTTAGGAGAAAGAACATGAAACAGAGAAACATCATCGCCTTAACCATGCTTTTCATTCTTTCCGCATCTCTTTCTGTATTCGGACAGGGAATCGTCGTAAAGAGAGATATCTATGTCGGCGAGAATGAGATCGAAGAGAACGTCATAGGTCTAGGCGGAGAGATCCATATAAAAGGGGAAGTGGAGGATAGCGTCATCGGATTCGGAGGAAAGATCATTATTGAAGGTATAGTGAGGGGCGAAACAGTCCTGGGTTTCGGGACAGATATTCTCTTGAAATCCACTTGCCAGATCGATGGAGACGTGGTGATCCTCGGCGGATCTTTCGAGAGAGAAGCGGGGTCGGTCGTATCCGGTGATGTCGTTCACTTCGAATCCTTGCTGCCGAATATTTCCCTTCTCGGACTTATCTTTATCCTGAAGCTGGTGGGGATATTTTTCTGGGTCGTTCTCGCTCTGCTTGTCGCCGGGATCTTCCCGAGGCAGGTCACTTTCGCTGCCTCTCAGGTTAAAACATCCTTCTGGACGATTTTCGGAATCGGGCTTCTCGGAATCATCCTCTTCATCATAGCAATCACCTTCTCTGCTTTACTCAGCATTCTATTGATCGGAATACCTCTCCTGTTGGGACTTATCTTTATCGGGATGGCCATCAAAACTTTTGGCCGGGTCGTACTCTTTCAATTCTTTGGAGAAAGCATCGCTAAAGCATTCGGAAGCAAGAAGGTCTCGCCTCTTGCAGCTGTCATGTTGGGAGTATTAGTGGTGAGCATCATCACCCTCATCCCGATCATCGGAAGTCTTTTCGCAGGATTATTGAGTATACTGGGATGGGGCGTGGTGATCAGGACTAAATTCGGGACCAGGGAGAACTGGTTCAAAAAGAACTAATCTGGATTATTCATAAAATCTGTCGACACCCATATTAAAATTGATGATTCAAGCTTTTAACACTTGATTACTGCAAGAACCAAGTTTGGATTTTTATTGATTGTTTTCTTTCCTTTTTTTAATGTCGACATCTTTTACCCTGCGGGCAGGCTAATCTCACTGCATCGGCTTCCTTGCACCAGGTTCAAAAAGGCGGTCCGGTATTGCTGCTTTTCAAGGAGAGAATTAATTCTAGGATAATCTTTAATATTCTGGGAACTCTTTATCGAATAAACGGATCGTGTTTTTTATAGTTCGAGAATCTCTTTTTCCTTTGCCTCAGCCATCTTTTCAATCTTCTTTGTGTGTTCGTCTGTCACTTCCTGAACCTTGTCATAGCCCCAATATTTGTCGTCTTCTGTTATCTCTTTTTCCTTTTCCAGTTCCTCAATCATCTCTTTGGCATCCCGGCGCATCACTCGCAATGCCATCTTCTCATCCTCCAGTATCTTTCGGATATGCTTGGCAATTTCCTCTCTTCTCTCTTCATCCAAAGGAGGTATGGGGATCTTGAGGACCTTACCGTCATTGATAGGATTGAGCCCCAGGTCCGCCCCTCTTATGGCTTTATCAATGCTCTCCAACACAGTCGGATCATACGGCTGGACCGTGATCAATGTTGGGTCAGGAATACCGAGCGTGGCTACCTGGTTAACAGGGGTTTGGGAACCATAGTAATCGATCTTAATATCCTCAAAAAGACTTATGTTGGCGCGGCCCGTGCGAAGCTTGCTCAAGTCTTTTCGGAAATGTTCAACCGACACACCCATCTTATTTTTCAGTTCCTCAAGGACATCCTTTACCATAATATCACCTCACAGCATATAGTATGTACGGCTTATTGCGGTTTCACCGGAGTTTCATCAACTGATGAGTGTTCCGACTTTCTGACCCAAAACAGCCTTCCTGATGTTTCCTTTTTGTTTCAGGTTGAAAACAATGATAGGCATAGAATTATCTTTACACAAGGTAATGGCGGTGGAGTCCATGACCTTTAGTCCTTTTTTTATCACATCCAGATACTTTATCGATGCAAATCTTTTGGCATTCTTATCAAGCAAAGGATCAGATGAATAAACCCCGTCCACCTTGGTGGCTTTGAGGATCACGTCGGCTTTCACCTCCAAAGCCCGTAAAGCCGCAGCCGTATCTGTCGTAAAATAAGGACTTCCGATCCCACCGGAAAAAATGACGATCCTCCCGTCATTAAAATGTTGGAGGACCTTATTCCTTATGAAAGGTTCCGCCACCTCCACGACCTCGATAGCCGAGATATGGCGGGTGAGGCAACCGGCTTTATCCAGAGCATCCTGCAGAGCGATGCCGTTGATGACGGTGGCCAGCAAACCCATATAATCCGCTGATGCCCTTTCCATCCCTCGGGCAGTTCCCTGCATGCCGCGGAAAATATTTCCGCCGCCGATCATGATCCCGATCTGGACATTCAGTTCACTAATCTCTTTGATGTCCCTGGCAATAGCGGATGCTGTTTTCAGATCGATCCCATACTCGAGATCTCCCAAAAGAGATTCACCCGAAAGTTTTAATACTATTCTTTTGAAGGCTGGCTGGTCTTTTACCATTTGCGTCTTAAGATTCCCCAAGTTTGTAGCGGGTGAACCTGCTGACTTTAATATTTTCCCCGATCTTAGCGATATTGGATGCAATCAGCTCTTTTACGGTCATCTTATCATCTTTTATAAAGGGCTGGTCGAGCAAGCAGACTTCCTCGAAATATTTTCCAAGTTTCCCTTGAACGATCTTCTCCACTATCTCGGGAGGCTTATTCGTATCTTTGAACTGCTCTTTTATGATGTTTTTTTCTTCTTCTAAAACATCTTCCGGGACCTCATCAGAACTGACATACTTGGGATCGGTTGCCGCAATGTGCATGGCGATATTTTTGACCAATTCCTTGAAATCGTCATTTTTGGCCACAAAATCTGACTCACAATTCACCTCGACCAAAACACCGAGCTTCCCGTTCAGATGAATATAAGATCCGACAATTCCCTCAGAAGCCTCTCTGGTCATTTTACTCTTTGCCCGGGCAAATCCCTTTTTCCGTAAAATCGATATGGCCTCATCCAGATTCCCCTTGCTCTCCTGGAGTGCTTTTTTACACTCCATCATCCCGATTCCTGTCCTGTTTCTGAGTTCTTTCACTTTTTCCGCAGAGATCTCCATCATTCACTCCTTTTTTTTCTCTGTTTTATCCTTCACTTTCGTTTTGGCTTCTGGTTCTTTCGCGTCTGATTTAGCTGTTGTCTTTTTCACCTCAGGTTTAGCATCCTCTTTTTTCACTTCTGTCTTTACTGCTTTTTTCTTTGTTTTCGATTCGTCTGCGGGTTCTTTCGTGTCAGATTTGACCTCTGGTTTTTTGGCTTCCGGTTTGGTCTCTTCTTCCCTTTCTTCTAACTCAGGTTTTTTCTCAAGCTCTTGAGTTTCTTCCGCTTTCTCTTCAAGAGGAGGCAGCATATCTTCAATCTTTATTTCTCCATCTGCACCTTCCGGCTTCTCCTCCTCTTCAGCTTCATCTTTATCCTTTTCCTCAAAGAGCTCTTTCTCGATCCGGTTCTTCTTCCCTTCAATGATGGAATCTGAAATTTTTGTGGCGAAAAGCTCGATTGCTCTAACAGCATCATCATTTCCGGGAATGGCATAGTCGATACCGTCAGGATCTCCGTTCGTATCCACAATAGCAACGATCGGGATGTTCAGTTTTTGGGCTTCTTTAATCGCGATGTCTTCCCTTGTTGAATCGATCACCACGATTGCGCCAGGAAGACCCAGCATGTTTTTTATGCCTCCCAGGTTTTTGGAAAGCTTTCTGAACACTTTTTCCATTCTCGACTGTTCTTTCTTCGATAAAATGTCCCATCGGCCGTCTTCCTTCATCTCTTCGAGCTCGATCAGTTTTTCGACACTTCCCCGAATCACCTGAAAATTTGTGAGTAGTCCTCCCAGCCACCGCTGGTTGACAAAACACGATTCACATTTCTCAGAAAAGTCTTTTATGATGTCTTGCGCCTGTTTCTTGGTTCCAACGATCAGAATATCTTTTCCGTCTTCAACAACCTGCTGAATGAACACAAGTGCTTCTTTGAAGATCTTTATGGTCTTCTGAAGGTCGATGATATAGATACCGTTCCTCTGACCAAAAATATAGTCCTTCATTTTGGGATTCCACCTCTTGGTCTGGTGGCCAAAATGAACGCCCGCCTCTAACAATTCCTTCATGGTTACTGATGCCAACTGAAATCCTCCGTCTATCTCTTATGATACTGGGGAGCCTTTCTGGCACCCAGCAGTCCATATTTTTTTCTTTCTTTAATCCTGGAATCTCTTGTCAATAAACCTGCAGCTCGAAGCTTGGGTTTAAGTTCCTTATTGAATTCAACAAGCGCTCTTGATATTCCCAACCGGATCGCCTCCACCTGTCCTGTAAGTCCTCCCCCTGTGACGCGGATAAAAATATCAAATTTACTCTCGGTTTCGGTCAGGTGGAGAGGCTGTTTGATGATTTGAACATGACTTGTCAGGTTGAAATATTCGTTGAAAGGCCTCGATCGTTTATTTACGAATAGAGCGATTTCTCCTTTACCGGGACGCAAAAAAACACGGGCTACAGACGTCTTTCTCTTTCCTGTTCCATAATACTGTATTAAACTCAACGGTCCTCCTTAAAAAGCATATTCCTGGGGAGACTGCGCCTCGTGAGGATGGTTGGTTCCACGGTACACTTTCAGCTTCTTGAACACAGCACGACCAAGTTTGTTTTTAGGGATCATGCCTCGAACAGCTTTTCGGACAACATCCTCCGGATTCGTTTCCAGCATCTCCTTGAGAGTTTTTTCTTTTAATCCGCCGGGATACCCTGAGTGGGAATAATACTTTTTCTGATCGATCTTCCTTCCTGTCAATTTCACCTTTTCCGCATTGATGACAATAACAAAATCGCCCATATCCAGATAATCGACATACTCCGTCTTTTTCTTTCCTCTGAGCAGTACGGCAACCTCGGTTGCTAATCGTCCGAGGGTTTTTCCCTCGGCATCGATCAACCACCACTTCTTTTCAATGTCTTCTTTTTTCGGCATGTATGTTTTCATAGTATATGACCTTCAAAGCAGTTTCTTCTGAAATGAAGAATAGAAATATACGATGCAATAAATTACTAAATATTGGTCAAGATGTCAACAACAACCTCGGTATAATCAATAACATCCATACCTCTCAAAACCTTAAACATATGCATCCCGCCTGAAAATTTTAATTGTCCCAAACTTTACGCCGCCGGTTCATATACAGTCTGATAATCCCCAGGCCGATCAAAAACCCGCCTATATGGGCAAACCAAGCCACTCCTCCTCCCAAACCCACGTTTAAAAACTGAGCTAAAAACCAGATCCCGAGGATGAATGCCGCAGGAATAGGAACGATGCGGATAAAAAAGAAGAGGAAGACCAACGTCAGCACCCTCGCACCAGGATAAAGCATCAAATACGCACCGAGGACGCCAGCAATGGCTCCGCTGGCTCCGATCATCGGCACTTGAGAATTAGGATGGAAAGCGATATGGGTCAAGCTCGCTCCCAAACCGGAGATGAGGTAAAAGAGGATAAAACGGAAAGGCCCCAAATAATCCTCGATATTGTTCCCAAATATCCATAAATACAGCATGTTTCCCAGCAGATGAAGAATGCCTCCATGCACAAACATGGACGTAATAAGCGCCAATCCCGGGAATACGCGCACAAGCTGTTCGCCTGTTTCAGGCATCACAAAGGTGATCGGCTGGAAATGCGTGATCTCATAGGGAACAGCGCCTAATTTGTAGACAAAAAACTGCAGCCCATCAGGGGAAAAAATTTGATAGAAAAACAAACCGATGTTCACTGCAATCAGAAAAACCGTCATATAGGGGAAACGCGTTGTTGGATTCTCGTCTTTAAGCGGAAGGAACATTATTTTGTTCGGTTATTTTTTTAATGGACACCTTTTGTCCCAAAAAATCTTCACAAAAGGAATACATGCATAATGGAAAATGGGAAGGTTGGCAAACAGTGGATCTCTTAGTGGATATCGAGCTCCCTCTCGAGCTGTTCTCTCTCTGCCTGTCTCTTCCTGGCTTCTCTGAATCTTTCGCCGTATCTTTCAGCCAGCTGTTCGTACCGATTGGCCCTGTCAGGATCGATATTGGCAAGAACACTCTTATAGATAACACTCAGCCATGAATACGGTTCAGGGTAGGAAGGATCAAGGTCCTTTGCCTTCAGAAGCGCCTCTTCGCCCTGTTTGGCGATCGCGAGCCGTTCGTCTCTTGAGAGCGCCTGTTGAAGTCTATAAGCCAGTGCCCAGCGGTTAACTCCCATGGAAAGCCATGCTTCTGCGTTATCAGGATTCATGTCGACACGTTTTTTGTGAAACTTATAGGCCTTATTCATGGACTCGACACTCAGCAGCTCCTCATAGAACTGGGCGGTATACGCATATCCCTGCTCGTTATAGGGATCTGTCTCCACTCTTCTCAGGTACAGCTCTTCCGCCTTTTCCTGGGGAGTTTTTCCCACTTCGGCAGCCTCATCGCCTTCTTCCTCGGTGGAGCCTGCATACCGCTTGTAGAACTCTGCCACCACATAGTAATTGCTCATGTCTGTGGGTTCCATCTCAATGATCTTGAGATACAACTTTTCAGCTTCCTCGAAATCTCTCAATTTATCGTACATATCCCCAAGGGAATAGAGCACGTCTTTGTTAGAGGGTTCTTTTTCATAGGCCATTTTTAATGCTTCTAATGCTTTCCGGGCTCTTTCAAGGTTCTCTTCGGTCTCAACGGCTGGTTTATACATATTCTTATAGGATTCACCGAGAAATCGGTAAGCTTGCACCAGCTCCGGATTCAGGTCCAGTGCCTTCTCATATTCTTCTATTGCATTTCGATAGTGTCCATCCGAGAATTCATGGTTCGCGCGTGTGAAAAAATAATTAGCCCTAAGGTTTTTTACCTTAAGATTTTGGCAGCTGGTGAACACAAAAACGACGGCAAAGACAAGAAAAATCAGCAGGATAATGTGGGTCTTTTTTCGAAGCATCATGACCTCCTTTGACGACGCATCTATGAACTCACAGAAAACGTCCCGAATAGAAATTTATAAAGCAATAACCAAACAAAGTCAAGGTCAAATACCCCGACAGCGCATTCAATTTCTCTTCAAAATTAGACGAATCGGGGTTCCATACAAACCGAATCTCTCGCGCAGTTTCTGTATGAAAAATTTCTCGTAAGAAGGCAAAAGAGGAGACTTAGAATGCGTGAATAAGAGAAACGAAGGCGGCAGACTCCCTTTCTGAGTTAAGTATTTTATCTTGATCCTGTTTTTTCTTCGGGAGATCGGGGGATTCGTTTCATTGATCCATTGGAGGAACTTGTTTAACTTCGAGGTTGAGATCTTCTTTAAGGCGTTCTCATAAACTTCATCGGCAAAATCCAATATTTTAATCACTCTCTTCCCCTCTAAAGCAGACACGAAAACCACAGGTGCATAGCTCACAAATTCCATTTTCACTTTCAGGCGCTTCCGAAACTGTTTAAAAGTTTCCGATTCCTTAGATATCAGATCCCATTTGTTCAATACAATCACTAGAGGTTTTCCAGATTCATGGGCGATGTGTGCGATAGCGGTATCTTGGCGGGTGGGAAATTCCTCGGCATCCATGATCAGACAGATCACATCGGCCTGTTTAATGTCCTTTTTGGCCTTGATGATCCCTGCTTTCTCTCGTTTATCTTGGGTTCGGCTGAGCTTCCGAATGCCTGCGGTATCCACTAGGCAGTATTTTTTCATGTTCCTGGTGATAATCGTGTCCGTACTATCCCGAGTCGTTCCCGGGACCTCACTCACAATCAGCTTTTCCTTCCCGCAAAGCCTGTTCACTAGGGAAGACTTCCCGACATTAATACGACCGACAAGAGCGATCCGGGGAAAGTGTTCTTTATCGGGCAAAACAGTGCTCTCCGGCAAAAGATCCCATATTCTGTCTTCCAGTTCTCCCAAGTTCCTCTTATGCTCTGCGGACAGAGGAATCAAATCGGAAGTGCCCAATGCAAAGAACTCTCCTATCCTCTCTTCTTCTTTGGGAAAATCGACCTTGTTGACGATCACCAGAACAGGCTTGTTGAGTTTCTTAAGATCGATGTAGAGTTCCTCCTCCCCCGGAAGCATTCCTCGTTTTCCATCCAGAACATAAAGAACAATTTCGGATTCCACTGAAGCTGACCATGCCTTTTCTTTAACCTTGGTGGAAAAGGGGTCTTCTTCAAAATCAAAAATTCCACCTGTATCGATGAGAGAAAACGCACGCCCCCGGATAGAACATTGAGTAGAGACTTGATCTCTCGTCATACCCGGCATGGAATGGACCAAGGATTTTTTCTTCCCTGCAAGACGATTGAAAAGAGTGGACTTCCCCACATTTGGAAATCCTATGATGACGACTGTCTTTAGTTTTTTCATTGAGACAAGGTTGAAAACATCCGTATTTCGAAAGCTAGCGAACGATCAGGTCCTTTCTGGGAACAAATGGCCGGCTCAGGTCAATATGCCCTCCAAGGGTTTCTTTTTCGCTGCCATCGATCAGGATGAACACTTTTTTGATCTCTTCGAAGTTCTGAGTCAATGAATTGACAACACAATATACGGTCGAGATATCTGCCGAGGACCCGTAAAGATGATTTTCCTTGATCTCCCGGGTGAAATCTACATACGCCGTTCCCTCTTCTGTAACATAGAGCTCCCGCAATTTTGTCTCCTCAGGAAACGGTGTGACCAGGCCGTTAAGAGATCCTTTCAGCAGTTCATAGATCACCTGACGAGCACGGATATCAAGCTGGTGATCATCAAAGATATCCCGTTCTTCCGGATAAAGGAGCCCATCATTTTCGGAAATAAAATAAATGGTCACCGAGATCTTTTCCAGATCAACAGATACTGCCGTTGTATCCCCAAGGTAAGAAACCTTGTCTTTCTGCTTGGTCTTACCTCTGCTCGAAGATATAAAAAACACAGCAGAAAACAAGATGAGCATCAAAGCAAGCACAATAAGAACGATCAAACCTTTTTTTTCCATCTTGTTGTTGTTAGGAAAATTTGCGAATAAAACGGATCAATCCCCTGTAAAGGGCTTGAGCTACATTGTTCTGGAACTGAACCGAAAGCAATTTTCTTTCTTCTTCAGGATTCGATATGAACGCCACTTCGACCAGAACGGCAGGGCAGGCCACACCTGTTAGCACTTTAAATGGCGCTTGTTTGACTCCCCGGTTCCGTGTCCCAAGCAGAGAATTCAGCTCCTGCTGGATATATTCCGCCAGTTCGCTGCTCTGCTTCAAGTACGCAGCCTGGGCCATATCCCAGAGGATCATTTGGATGTCATCGGTCTCCTCAGGGTTTATATCTCCACCAAACACTTCGGAATTATTCTCGAGATACGCAAGCCGTCTTGCTTCCTCATCAGTGGCATTCAGACTCAAGAAGAACGTTTCCGAACCATGGGCTTTTTTTCGGAATGAACTGTTGGCATGGATGCTGATGAAAAGAAAAGCCCTGTTGTTATTGGCGATTGCGGCCCGTGAATCGAGAGCAACCTCCACATCCTTATCCCGGGTCAAAACAACATTGAAGGCCAGATTTTTTTCCACGATAGTCTTAAGCTTTTTAGCGATGTCCAGCGTGATGTCCTTCTCAAGGGTGCCGAATTTTCCCTTTGCCCCGCTTTCCATTCCGCCATGACCCGGATCGATGATAATCGTCATCTTTTCACGAGCCATGGGGGATACGGATTCATTTCCGCCGGTACTTGAAGACTGTTCTGCTTGACCTGTTGATTCTCTCTCGAATTCTCCTTGAGGACGGATGTTGATAAAAAGCTGAGGAGGATCTTCAATAGCATAGGTGTCATAGGTGAAATTCCCGTGAAGGGATTTTACGGTCAAAACATAAAATCCTCGGTCCTGGCTCCAAGCGACAGATCGAACAAAGCGGCTGGTGAATGCCTTTTTTTGGAGCACAAGGGAAGAAAAGGAACGGATCTTTACATGAAGTTTATCTCCGTCTTTTTCAAAGGTTTTAATGATGGGACTGGAGGATTCAATCAGAACGCGTGTGAGCGACCTAGACGAATCTGCAACAGAGACCTTGAGATATCTCTGCGATTGGGAAAACAGGATCGCAGAAAAAACCAGAATGATTGAGAGTGCTATCCAGCTAAGTTTCTTTGTCAACCTTTGTCGTTTTCCTTTTTCAGTTGGTGGAGGCGGCGGGAATCGAACCCGCGTCCGAAGACATTCAACAGAAAGCGTCTACATGCTTATCCTCTTCGAATTTCTCGTTCTGCGGCTGCTGAAGAGGAAAGACACCACAAAACCAGCCCTGATGATGTTTCGCTCCTCGGGCCCAAGACAAACCCGGTTCACTATCCTGCTTGTCGGCGCTTCCCAAGTGCCGCAGGAAAGCACAAGAGAAACGGCATGCCTAAATTAGGCAGCTAGTGGCAGTTGTTCTGCACTTAATTGGGTCCACCTTTTTAACGAGGTGGATGGAGCCTCGACATGCGGCTTTCGTCTCATTGCCTCCGTCGAATCCAGTTCGCCCCCAGAGGTTTATTATAATGAGATGACAGAACCTTGTCAATATTCCTTCTGATACACACGAGTTTACATGCGCTCTCTTTTTCATTAGATTAATACAGGTTCTGTTCGGAATGATTCTCAGGAATAACAGAAGGGAGGCGCCCAATGGCAAAATTTCGGATCTTTCCTTTTTTACGAAAGCACTTCATTGCAGGGATGGTGATCATCATCCCGACCTGGATCACCATCGTTGTTATCAGAGCCATGGTCAACTGGATCAACAGCACATTCAACTTCCTGCCTCCATCGCTTCAGCCGCGCACGTACATCCCCATATTCGGTATCGAGATCCTTATCACCCTGGTCTTGATCATCCTGATCGGGCTGCTCGTCAGCAATTACGTCGGGAAAAAACTTCTCTCTCTCGGGGAATTCATCCTGGCGAAAATCCCGGTGGTAAAAACGATCTATCAGGGAGTGAAGCATCTAACTGAAGGTGTGATGAGCGAGAAAAAGATATTCTCAAGAGTCGTGCTCCTCGAATTCCCCATCAAGGGTCTATCATTCATCGGATTTGTGACCGGTGAGACTCCCAGTCCAGTCCCAGGAGAAAAGGGAAAAAAGATGCTTAAGATCTTTATTCCCACCACGCCCAATCCGACTTCAGGCTATTTCTGTATGGCATCTGAAGAAGAAGTCAAATATCTGGACATCAGCGTGGACGATGCCTTCAAACTGATCATATCCGCCGGATATGCAGATACAGAGACACTCCGTGAAAAGACCGCATCATCAATCTGAATCACAGGTTAATTTAGAAAACAGATTTACTGCCCGGCTCAGGTGGGAACCCGTCTCCATAAAACAATCAGGCTGAATGCCATCAGAAGAGTGGCAGGAAAAGCCGATCCGAAACCAAGAGGAGAAATGGCCACAAAGAACACGATCCCGCCGATGACACCTAAGACAAACATAGGCTTCCGCATTAAAAGAAAAATCCCGGAAAGGATTTGCCCGGAAGCAATGAGGGTAATGAACAGGGTCGCGTTCTGGCTGAAGATCCCCTCAATAAAATTTCTGTATATGGGCAGGACAGCAATCGGCCCGTATGTGTCGGCATACACTTCTGGTGACACAAAAGCATGATAGCCGTTGAATAAACCGGCTGCAATGAAGACAATCCCCCAGATGACTTTCCCGATCTTGGGTCATTTCCAGCAGACAAATATCAATAGAATGCTGATGATATTCGAAACAATAAAAGGAATGATGTAATCTTCAAATTTCATGTTTTCTCCTATCGACCTTGCTCAATACTTGAACGACATTACGGGGAGCATGGATCAAGGGTGTCCCTTTCGAGGACGTCCCCCTCATTTGAGGATCATGGCCACTGCGATGCCGATATAATTGCCGACAGCATAACCCAAAAGCCCCATGGCTATCCCTGGAACAATGATCTCTTTGTTCTTAATCCCGTTAGCCACAGGCCCGATGAACGCCGGGCCGTAAATGCCCGCTACCGAGGTGATGATGAGTGTATCCGTCTGTATACGGAAAGCTGCCCCGAGAACGGCATGGAAGACAATCGCCCCGAACATGACGATCGCTGTGTAGAAAAAGATGACCGAACTGGCGGCCATAAGTTCTTTGATATTCGCTAATGACCCGATGGCCACGGCAAAAACCAGCAGAAGGTATTCCGCTGTTGGATAGCTGGCTTTAAGGGAACGAATTTTGGGAATAAAAGACGCCCCTATCCCCAAGCTTGTCAGGAACAGGATCAGGATTGGAGCGACCAATTCTCCTTTTATGAGAAAAGAAACTCCCACTGCGACGGCAAAGATCAGGATGGAAAGGAGCAATCCGACAAGGATCTGTTTCGTCTTGGTGCCCAAACTCAGCGACCCGAAACCTTTCTCCTCATCTGAAGCCAAGTCATGTCCCTCTTTCTTGTAGCTCTTGTACTTGGGAAGAAACAACCCAAAAAATTTCTTGGACAGGGTAATTAGAAAAACAAAATAAACCGCCCCGAAGACCACGTCTGCACTGTTGAGAAGGATGAAGATCTCTTCTTCGATATTCAAGGCCATGCCTATGGCGCTCATGTTCGGAGTCCCTCCTGTATATACCCCGATCAACATCCCCGAAGCTCCATAGGCCTGAGGGAACTGATCTTTAAAGATAAAAAAAGCCAGGAAGGAACATCCGACAACAGCAATGACCCCAAGAAAAAAAGACAGGAAGGTCTGCTTGGAGTGTTTGAGCCATTTCAGAAAGTCCGACGAAAAAAGCAGCAGAGGGATGGCCAGGGCCACACTGATCTCGGTGAAAGTGGTCATGAGCTCTTTATCCAGGTTGAGGTTGAGGTTGGCGGCCAGGATCCCGGCTAGATAACAAAGCACGATAGGGCTAACCCATCTGATGAATTTCGACCGGCTCTGCGCAAAAAGAGTCAGTGCTGGGAAAAGAAACACAAAGCAGATCTGAAGGATCGTTCGGACCATCATTAACCTGATTTTGGGCTCACTATACTATTTCGACATACGGAATTCAATGATTATCTTTCTATCTTTTCCCCAAGAAGATAGATCCATTTGTTCTTTTCCTGAATCCAGCTTGAAAAAGAGCATATAAATATCACCTTAAATCTCATCCATAAAGGTGAGTCCCTTTCTGCTCATGATCATTATATTTATATTAGGCAAATAGGTATTACCTTGTTGAGTGAACCAGCTGTATCAAGCAGCATCATTCAGCAGGTCAGAAAGGCAGAAGCATGAAGCCGAGATCAGGATTTACCGTCATCGAGATCCTCATTGCTGTGGGCATCTTAGGCCTCATGGCTGTGATGCTCATGCCTGCCATCCAAAACTCTTTAGAAACCCGCAATCTTGAAAGCGTTGCACAAGAAATCAAATCCAACCTTCAAAAAGCCAAGTTTCAAGCTGTGAGAACAAAAATGCATCACCGTCTCCGGTTTCTCTACGAATCAGGGAGATGGAGCTATCTGATCGAAAGGCAGGAAATTCCGAATAATTGGGTGATCATCCCTGAATCTCAAGAGCAGATAATCCCGGACCAGTTCACCCTGACAGTGATCATTCCTGATCAAAACATAGAATATTCCCAACTTGGATTGATCTCTAATTATGACGACAGTCTGAACCAGATTCAGATCCAGAGCTCTCATCTTTCTAAGTACAGTCAATCAGACAGCCGGTATATCTTCATCTACAGAGGAGGAAGGATCGAGATCACGGTCAATTAAATAAAGCTCTTAGAGCAGATAGAATATATTCTCAATTTGAGAATTTTCTTTCCGTTTTCCCTAAATATCTATTTTTTCCGGAGAAAATTCTCTCTAAAATATCACCATCCAAATCACCTCTAAAGAGGATTCCCTATCATTTTATTTTTGCTATAGTATATTCATATGAAGATGCATCCCGTATTGGAGGGAACCATGGGTAACATAAATCGCCATCCAAAAAGAAAAAAAGCAAAAGGCTCAAAAACACTATTCGGATTCACTGTCATCGAGATTCTGGTAGCTGTTGGTATCATCGGCATCATGGCTGTTCTGCTTCTGCCGGCCATCCAAAACTCTTTAGAAACACGCAACCTGGACAGCGTGGCACGCGAGATCCGATCCGGCATCATGAAAACCAAGTTTCAGGCTGTAAAAACAAAACAGAACCACCGCCTTCGTTTTCTCTTTGAGTCCGATGAATGGAAATATTTGATCGAGAGAGAAGAATCTCCAGGCTCTTGGGCAGTTATTGCTAGTTATTACGAACAAATCATCCCCACCCAGTTCACGGTAACGGTGAACCTACCGAATCAGATCGTGGAGTATTCTCCCATGGGAATGATCGCCAATTACGATTCCAACCTGAATCAGGTCCAGATCCAAAGTCCCCATTTGGCAAACTATGAACAACCGGATACACGGTATGTGTTCATTTATGGTGGAGGCTCTGCTGAGGTTACTGGGGGAGAGGAAGGTGGAAGCGGCGGTTCCGGCGGTTCCTAAGGAGCAGAATCAAGAATTTTTCACAAATATTTACATGCCTTTTTATTCTTTCCAAAATAGGGAGCTTGAACAAAGAATATCCTTATTCTTTTCATGGGAGAAAGCCGCGTGAATCTCGAAATTCACCCGAAAAAGACAGCCTTATTTTTTTTCCGGATCACGGTTATTCTGGTGATGATCCATATCGTTTTTTCAACGTTCGACTACATCCTGAAAGGCAAGGTCGTCGGATTTTTTATGAAGTTCGTCGATCTTGACCTCGAAAAATCGGTACCGACTCTTTATTCCGTTTTTCTCATGCTTCTTTGCGCCATAACGCTCTGGATCATTTCCAAGCAGGAGATCAGAAAAAAGACCGGTCTGGGGATTTACTGGCGGGGTATTTCACTGATATTTTTTTTCCTGGCCATTGATGAGGGAACCCGTTTCCACGAGAGTGTAGGCGATCTTGTTGAATCACTGATGCACAGTAACACCCTTCCCGTCCAACCAGAAGGATTCCTGTATTGGCCCTGGATCATTCCATATTCTGTTTTCTGCCTGGCTGTCGGCCTGATCTTCATTCCGTTTTTGATCAAACTTCCGAAAAGAAGCCGGAATCTTTTTATCCTCGCCGGAGCGATCTATCTGGCCGGAGCAGTGATGATTGAGGTCATCAGTGCAAGAGAGGCAAATCTATTTGGCCTGAATTCGATCATCTACTGGTTCCTCTACACCATCGAAGAATTTCTTGAGATGAGCGGGATCGTGCTGTTTCTTTACGCCCTCCTTGACTATATGGTGAAGGAAACCGGGCAGGTCTTGTTGACACTCAAGCGATCTCCCTGAACATCAGTTCGAATTTAACAAACAAATTCCCTGAAAAATTTTCATTTTATTCCATGCCTATGACGGATCCAGCCTCGGGAAGATCATTCAGGTTAGATCGTTTCCGCTTGAAAAGGAATACCTCCCCCTCCTTAGCGATCTGATCATATTCTTCAGAAACCTTGAGATCTTCCAAAAAAGCTTCGAACTCTCCCACGGAAAACGGCCAGCGGTTGATCCCGGAATGGACCAAGATGTAATCAGCATCATCTGTCCTTGGCAGCATGGCCATATTTTTTCTCTTCGGAATGTGAGGGATGATAGCAGAAAGCGAAGCAACAGAAGATTCTGCAGGAATTTTATCAATGCAAAGCCGGACGGTCTTATAGTCCTTAAGTGCGGAATACCGGGAGGGTTTCAAAAGATTCCATTTTGTATTCGCCACATTGATGATGACGATGATCATCACCGCATAAAGGAGGATCTTCACCTTCCTTTTGCTCTTTTTCGCAATAAGCTCTTGAACGTTTTTGAGCCCGAAGACAAGTGCCAAAAAGAGAAATGGGAAAATATTGGCCGCATAATGCAAGCCGAAACCGGACATAACAGGAGACCGGCTGGTGATAAGGATCAATACAGGAGGCACGATCAATAAGGCTGCCCAGGAAAAAAAAGGGATAAAGAGTAGAGGGGCAACCAGATTAAATAATTTCGGGAGGCTTTTCGCCCAAGGGATGGAACCGATGACCTGGAAAGGATGCGCAGCAAAAGCCTTCAGGATATCAAAAACATTGTCTCCATAGTCTCCCCAAAGGTTCACAAATTCAAAGCGGCCCTTCAATCCTACCTGCTCCCGGAAAAACGGGATGACAACTCCCAAGGTAAGAAAACAATACAGGAGAGACGCAGCAGCTGTGATCAAGCCGATCCTTCTGTTCTCTTCCAGTTTGAAAAAAAGAAACAACCCGAAAAAGAAAACAAAGATAGCTGTATCCTCTTTTAAGCAGAAGGCCAGGCCTATGAATAGATAATAGATGACAGAGTTCTTATGGACAGCCGCAAAGTAATAGGCGGAGAAGAGGAGAAGAGGGAAGAACATCTCTGGATGAAAATCATACATAAGGCCGTTGAGAAACGGCCGGTAAAGCAGATAGGACAGACCGACCAGAAATGCGGTGTGATTTCCTGGAAACTCTTTTTTGGCGATCAAATACAGCATAAGTGCCGAAAGTGCGCAAACGACCACCTGTATGTAAAGAAGAAAAAGCGGTCCCTGAAATATCAGATATAACGGGACCAACAGAAAGAGAATAGGCATGAAGTGCACGGCAAAGTGAGTGCCCCAATACCCATGGAAAGGTTCAACCATCATCTCCCCTTCAAGGGTGAAGTGCATCATATAATCGAAGATGGCCAGGTCATAGGTATTCGTTCCAAAGGAGAAATGCTGGAGTGTCCTCAAAGCCGAGAACAAAACGATCCAGATGAGGAGCAGTATTAAAAAGCTCCGGTGCCGGCGCAAAAAAGAATTCTGCATGCTTTCAGGCATTATATGAATTAATAGAAAAACGGGCAATCATATATTTAATTATGTTATTTATTCGTTATAATAATCAGAGAGGTCGAGAGGATACGATGTTCTGGACCCATATCATCACCCATAGCTTGATCTATGGATTTGCTGTCAACCTCTATCTTTTTTTAATGATGGTCACCCTGAGCCCGCGGATCTGGGGATACCAGGATTATCCCGAACGTGTCAAAAAGAAAGTTCCCCCTCAGACGAAAAAAGAGAAAACACTGGCCGCTTTGCTCGGGATACCCTGGTTCATATTCGTCATGGTCTTTCCCGTGGTCTCCACTTTTTTGCTGAAAGCCAAACTCGGAGAGGAGATACCATTCATCCAGGCCTTTCTCAATCCCTTTTTTCTCTTCCTTTTGGCGACGTTCGGCGACCTCGTCATTTTAGACTGGCTGATTGTCAGTAAGCTCACACCGCGCTTTGTTATCATTCCAGGTTCCGAGGCGGAAGACTACAAAGATTTTTCCCACCACTACAAAGGCCACGCTAAATCCGCGGTCATCATGATCGCCGCTTCGCTCCTTATCGCCGCAGCGGTCACATTTCTTTAAAGAGGATTATGCAATGAGAAAAATTGCGAGAAGAGATTTTCTGTTTTACTCAGGAATAGGCACAGCATCATTGTTCTCATCGAAGAGAGCCATATCATATCAACATCCTGCCAAGACGAATGTGGGATCCTCTATACATGGTTATGATCCCTGGGTCGAAATCGATCTTGATAATATGGGTTGGAACCTCAGTCAAATCAAGAAGACGGCAAGAGTTCCGATCATGGCCGTTGTGAAGGCAAACGCGTACGGCCATGGCCTGGTTGAAGTGGCTCAGTATCTAGAAAAAGAAGGAATTGATTATCTCATGGTGGGAAAACTCAAAGAAGCGATCCGTCTTCGCGAGAACGGGATTTCCTGCCCCATTCTCAATTTCGGACGATTCCATCGAGACCAGTGCGAAGAAATCATCCGGAAAGATGTCTCCCAATCTGTCTTTGATGAAGACATCCGATGCCTGAACCAATCTGCCCTTAGGCTCGGGAAAAAGGCCCGAATCCATATCCACGTGGATACAGGAATGGGACGAATGGGCATTCCCTACCTGAAAGGCCTGCCCTATATCCAGGCTGTCTCTTCATTACAGGGGATTTTCATCGAAGCGATCTCGACCACACTGACTGAAGATGATGATTTTGATCTCATCCAGCTCAACCGTTTTCTAATCCTTTGTCAAGAATGTGAGAAAGTAGGCATATATCTAGGTTTAAAGCATGCGGCCAGCAGTGACGGGATCCTTGATCTTGCTCAAGATCATCTGGACATGGTCCGGCCCGGCATTCTTCTTTACGGGTACTATCCATCGGACAAAACCCGGATAGAAGACCGTCTTGCTGTTAAACCTGCCCTTCAACTGAAGGCGCGTGTCGTTGATGTCAAAACAATACGAAAAGGGGAGTCTCTTTCCTACCACAGAAGATACACAGCTCAAAAAAGGGAAAAGATCGCTGTTATCCCGGTCGGTTATTCGGATGGTTACCCTACCAACATCGTCGATAAGGGGCATGTTTTGATAGGCGGGAAAAAACATCCTCTGGTCGCAGCTATCACCGCCAACCATTCCATAGCTCTTCTTGATGATAATTCCAGAGTCGCATCCGGAGATGAGGTTGTGCTTATCGGAAAACAGGGAAAGGGGAAAATAACCGCCGATGATATTGCAGGATGGGCAGGAGTATCGACCTACAAGGTGTTGATCGACATGAATCCTTTCCTGCCAAGGATCATAAAGTAAAAGAATTCAGATACAAACAGGACTTAGTCGTTTTTTGCTTGGAAGGTCAAACGCATTTAGATAGACGAAAGATCGAGTCCTTTTGTTTTGAGAAATAATTTTTCTATCTACATCTTTAAGACCGCGCGGCCTAGGAGCGTGCTGATGAAAGATACTGCACCCCCTTAAAATCAGTCCTAAGACCGTTTTTTGTCCTAAAATTAAAATCAAATGATTGATAATAAACGCGTTGCTGTGGTCCGACCCCCGTTAGATCCTTAGTACTTCTGCCATCCTTTTCCCTGAAGGAGACCTCGGACATAGGCCGCCTGGCCTGCATGCAGTACGCAGTCATCCAAGATGCTGACAATGCGAACTCCGACTGTGGGCAGGGGCTGGTACTGCGGCTCGTCAAGCTCGTGGTCCAGATCGTCTTTTGAAAGGCTGCGCAGGTACTGTTTCGACCTGTTTACAGCAGCCTTCAGGTAATCGAGCAGGATCTCGGTATCTGGCGGTTCGAAAGCAGCCGCCTGCTCCGGTGTATGGCCGAAACCGATGTCGTTAGGATCAGCAGGCCGGTTGAATTTGACATGCCAACTCTTTTTGATCCACAATTGTTCCTCACCCATCAATGCGGCTATCTGTGCATCCTGCTGCCGTATCAAATGCCAGACCAGCCACCCGATGCTGTTGCTGTCAGGGCGGGGTTGCCATCTGAGATCTTCCTCAGACAATCCATCCATCACTTTCCCTAAAAACTCGGGAAGACGGTCAAAACCGTCGGCAAGCAGATCATGCCATTCCATACATACCTTCCTTCATTGGATTGTTGGATTTTACATCATTTATTCATCAACTTAAACAGATAACGATCCCTGCAGCAAGAATGAGGATTATAAGGACAAAAGAAATCATCCAGCAGACTTTGGACTTCATGAGATCCCATCTTAGAGCAAAATAATATATATTATTTGAAATTGCTTCCTCATTCTTAGATGCTGATTTGCCCCCCCTAAAATCGCTTCTAAGGCCGTTTTTTACCCTTAAATCCGGGACAATTAATTGAAAATAATAAGGTTACTGTGGTCCGACCCCCTAGAATTCACGGGCCAATTGCGCTTCTGCGGCGATGTGACCGAAGGAAGCCCACACTTTGTTTGCGAGGATACTTTCAAAAACCTCCCTTGCCTCTTCCTTTCTCTCGTTATAGAAATACCAGTTGCCTATGCCGTAGGCAAGAGCATCATTCATGATATTGGAAAAGTCTTCACCTGCTATTTCTTCGACGGAGACGTCGCCTTTATAAAGCAGACAGAGCTTGTGGTATGCCATATTCTCGATGATATTCATATCCTTATGGACAGGTTCTATCGACTGCGCCGCTTCCTCATCTCTTTCAAGCAGACGGAGAGACATGTAATGCCAGTGCAGCATGGCAACGAGCATATCGTCGTTTTTCGATGCTTCGATGCCTTCTTGATAGGCTTTAAGTGCGTTATCCAGATCGTTTTTAAGATAGTAGGCCAGGCCCAGATGGTACCATATATTTGTATGAAGGGTGCTCAAAGGAATGTTCTGGGCATTGGGCAGGCCATCCGGCTCGATCATGTCTTCCTTTCCCTCGATCAAAGACACAGCCTTCTGGAAGTCATTTATGGCATTGTCAAATTCACGGAGAGAGATATAGCGGTGGCCTCGATGGCGGTAAAAACGGGCGTCCCCCGCGAACTTGCTGATCCCCTCTGTATAGATCCTGACAGCATTCCTGTAATCGCCAGTATAAGCTGCCCTCCGCCCATACCAGACGATGTTGTCGGTATCGTTGGGATCAGAAAGGTAGTCCTTTCGAGCCTGTTTGAGGTGTTCAAGTGACTTTTCAGCAGGAGTCCCTGCAAAAAGCGGCTCACCAAGCAAGGAAACGGCCTGGGCTCTTCCTTGAATTTTATCCTTGACTGAATCTTTATCGCCCTTTTTTTCGCAAGCCGTTGTGATGATCAAAATCCCAAGAAGAACAAACCATACGTTTCTCATTCATGATCCTCCGGCAATGTTTTGGACAGAAAAAAATGTGAATCGACAGCAGCCAGGTCTTTTCTATCCTTTTTCTTTTTTCAAAAAAAATTCGATCGCTTCGGAAAATCTGTCTATCTTCATATCATCCATTTTAACGAATTTCACGCCTGTTTTATTAAGAGGAGGATTTGATTTTTCAAGCACCTCATTTCTCACAACCATAACGACAAACCGCATGGGATCCTCAAGCGTAGGAAATTGAATCTCCATCTCCAAAAACTGGCCGGCTTTGTAAGCATTACCTCCGATAAAACAACAGCCTCCTTTGCTGATATTCTTGAGAATCGGAATCTGCCACTTAGATCCCTCAATACCTTTCGGTCTGATTTTAGCCATAAACCGCCAGGATATGCGGGGATGTTGTCTTCGATTTTGCTGATTATCTCCTGCTTCCATCATAACTTCCTGTTAAGGACCGATTCTGAATGAAGAAATAATTTCATTTATCAAGCAGTTTTCTCCTGCTTCCTGTTATTATCCCTATATTCTTATAATTTCTTGTTTTGATTACAAGCCCAAATTTTTTTTATGAAACCGATGAGAAACCTGAATACGATTCAGAAATGAACCAAAATGGAGAAAAGAGTGCAAAAAGTGACATCACACTCTCCCTGCTAAACTTCCCCATATTTCTTGCATTCCACTCTGGATATTTTTTAAGATAAGATTGCAATTTCATAGAGATATCAAGGAGATATGACAAAATACAGTATCCTGATTGAGATATATCTTCTTTACAGTTTAGTGCAAATAAAGAATTAGCAGGAGAATAAGATAAAATACCTTTTCGCCCCAGGATGTGCACTCATTCTGTACAAATCTCATTTAGTGGAAAAGATTCATAAATTTCTCACCACTCACTATGGAGAAATGAAAATATCGATCACATGCTGCCGCCACACACCGGAAATTCCTCCTAAAACCCAGATCATCAATATTTGTCCGGGATGTGACAGAAGATATCGTGAAAACTATATAAATCCATCTACTATTTCTCTATGGGAATTGTTATCAGAGAATGATTCATTTGTTTTTCCAGATCATGGACCGCAAAAAATGACGATCATTGATGCCTGTCCGACTAGAACTCAGGACCGGATCCATAATGCCGTGCGGGCTGTGGCCGAAAAAATGAAGATCGTCATCGTTGAACCGGCAAAAACAAAAAGAAAAGGCACGTGCTGCGGCGATACTTATTTCGGCTATCTGCCGACAGAACAAGTCATCGAGAAAATGAAAGAAAAAGCCCATGAAATGCCCCTGGAAGATATTCTTGTGTACTGCGTGTCCTGCAGTAAATCCATGTTCATCGGCGGAAAACGCCCAAGATACCTGATCGATCTCATTTTTAAAGAGGACACAATTCCAAAAACAATCGATCCAGACCAGTGGCATAAGGAATTAGATGAGTTCATCGAGAATCACAAATGACAATATCAGATCCGGTTGAAATGAATAAATTTGTTTCATTATTGAGAGGCATCAATGTCAGCGGGCAGAAAATAATCAAGATGGACGATCTTCGAACGCTTTTCGAATCTTTAGGCTTTAAGAATGTCATCACGTATATCCAAAGTGGAAACGTTATCTTTGAATCTTCGTTACAAAGCAAAAGAGAAATAAAAGAAAAAACTGAAAATGGGATCGAAGATAGATATGGATTTCATGTCCATACAGAGATCCGAACAGAAAAAGAGCTTGAAGATATATTAATAAACAAGCCTTTTGATCATATGGACAGGGAAGAAAACGGCACCAAGTTTTCGGTGTCTTTCTTATCTTCTGCGCCTTTAAAAAGCAAGGTATCTAAGATCCAGAAGTATGTCAGTGCTCCAGAAAAGATATTTATAAACGGCCGGGAAGCCTATTTCCACTGTCCGAACGGCTTCGGAAGAAGCAAGCTGACCACTGCTTTCCTTGAGAAAAAGCTTGATGTCAAAGCCACCGCCAGAAACTGGAAAACAGTGAACAGACTTTTTGAGCTCATGTAATAAAAGAAATTATAAGAAAGGGAAACCAAAGAGAAACTCTTATCTGGCGGGGCCGACGAGACTCGAACTCGCGACCTCTGGCGTGACAGGCCAGCGTTCTAACCGACTGAACTACGACCCCGCAAAGGGCTAAATCATTATAATCTATCCGCCAAAATATTCAACTCGTTTTTCCCATGGCTTCACACCTATGCCTGTTCAAACTTGATATCTGTATTCTCTGAGTAAACGTCAAAACGGGTTTGTTCTCAAAGCCAGATTTATTTTTTTCTGGAATTTCAAGCCCATGCCTTCTCAAGCGGGAAGATTCCAAATAGAAAATTTAGACGATTTTCAACACTAACAAATTTGAGTTTTATGGATGATCCAGGGAATTCTAAAGCGAAAGCTGTGAGTTACATCCTAAGCCTGCGATTCAACGAAAATTCGATTCAACTACTTGGAAAAACATCAGAGAGAAGAAAAAATCTTTAAAATGACCGGAAAAACTCCTTGAATATCAGGATGAATCTCCCCCAAAATGCACCTTAATAAACTTTACTTCCAGTTATAAAAACAATGAAAAAGGACCATTTTTATAACTGGGAGTTATAAACGGAAATTTAATCCCGTACTGCCGAGTCACATTTTTTCCAGGGCTTCGACGCGCTCTTCGATGGGAGGGTGCGTGCTGAAGAGCTTGTTCACCCGTCCTTTGATGTCTTTCAACGGATTGACGATATATAGATGAGCGGTCGCTTTATTGGCAGCTTCGAGAGGCTCTCTGTCCGCATCCAGTTTTTTCAAGGCGGATGCCAGTCCCGGAGGATACCGGGTCAGCATAGCTCCGCTGGCGTCAGCTAAAAACTCCCTTTTTCGTGAAACAGCAAACCGGAGAAATTGGGCGATAAGAGGCGACAAAATGGCCAGCACCAGGCCAACCACTATAAGGATCGAGCCTGCATTCCCGCTCTTTCCCCGGTCTCTGGAACGTCCGCGGCCCCCTCCCCATAAAAAGACCCTGAGGATCCAGTCGCTGAGAAGAACGATCATTCCCACCATGACCACAGCGATCGTCTGGACAAGCACGTCATAGTTCTTGATGTGGGACATTTCATGGGCGATGACCCCCTCCAGCTCGACCCGGTTCAGTTTTTGGAGCAGGCCAGTGGTGACCACCACTACTGAATTTTTTGGATTTCTTCCTGACGCAAAAGCATTGGGAGCCGTATCGTCAATGACATAGCAGCGGGGCTTAGGAAGTCCGGCTGCTATGGCCAACCCCTCTACGACATGGTAGAGGTGGGGATACTCTTTTTTGGTCACAGGTCTCGCTTTACTAACAGCCAGGACGATCTTGTCGCTGTAATAATAACTCCAAAAAGTCATGATGAAGGCGATAACAGCCGCAAGGATGAGCCCTGTAGGGCCGAGGTTTGTCAGCTCGGCGAACAGCCATCCCAGGGCAAATATCAAGGCCATGAAAAAGAACACAAGAAAGAATGATCTTCGCTTGTTCTTTGCGATCTGATCGTACATGGGAACCCGAATTTACAAGGTGGAATGCATTAAAATTTAACCTTGACCGGCTCTTTGGCTTCCTCTTCTTCTATCTCGAAGTATTCTCTTTCATTGAAGTTGAACATGTTGGCGATGATGTTGGAAGGGAACACCTGTTGTTTCATATTGAACTTCATCACATTGTCGTTATAGAACTGCCGGGCATAAGCGATCTTGCTTTCAGTCCCGGCCAATTCTTCCTGAAGCATTAGGAAATTCTGATTGGCTTTCAGGTCGGGATAATTCTCGGCCACGGCAAACAGGGTTTTCAACGCGCCTGTCAGCATATTCTCTGCTTTTCCCTGTTCTTCTACGTTCCCGGCATCAATAGCATTAGCCCGGGCTTCAGTCACTTTCTGGAACACCTCTTTTTCATGCTTGGCGTATCCTTTGACTGTTTCGACCAGATTGGGTATCAGGTCATATCGCCGGCGGAGCTGGACATCCACTTGAGCCCAAGAATTCTCGCACCGGTTGCGGAAAGTGATCAGGCTGTTGTAGATACCGATAACAACGATGATGACCAAACCCAAGAGGACGAGAAGGATAATCAATGCAGTCATATGTCTTCTCCTTTGGGAATTGAAAAAAATTCATACATAATACACTATTTCACAAAGTTTTTGTCAACTGAATCATTGGCAGCATAATATTTACTCCCATTATAAATAACTTATTCAATTTGATTGACATCATGTTCATGAGAGTGATATATTTTTTACTTCTCAAAAAAGGTTCGGATATAATTTCATAGTTTCAAGGAGGTCTATAAATGGCTCTAAAAGAAAAATTTCAATCCCAAATCGGACCCATGCGGGATCGTGTCAGAGGGATCATCAAAGAGCACGGAGATCAGAAGATCTCGGACGTCACCATCGCTCAAGCATACGGTGGTATGCGCGGAGTGAAGTGCATCGTGACCGAGACATCCGCTCTTGATCCTTTCGAAGGCATTCGTTTCCGCGGGTTCAACATTCCCCAGCTCAGAGAGAAGCTCCCAAAGGCTCCGGGCGGTGAAGAACCTCTTCCCGAAGGACTCTTTTACCTTCTTATGACTGGCGAACTTCCCACAGAAGACGATGTCAAGGAGATCACAGAAGAATGGAAGAAACGAGGCGCGCTTCCTGACTACCTCGTGGAAACCTTAAAAGCCATCCCCAAGGGCACTCATCCTATGACACAGTTCTCAATGGGCATCCTAGGTCTTCAGAAAGATTCCGTCTTCGCCCAAAAATACAGAGAGGGCATCTCCAAGATGGAATACTGGGATCCGACTTACGAAGACACCATGAACTGCCTCGCCAAGCTCTCCGCGCTCGCCGCTTACATCTATCGCAAAGAATACAAGAACGACGAGCACATCCCTGCGGATCCCAATCTGGACTGGGGTGGAAACATGGCCCATATGGTCGGTGTCGAAGGCGACGCTTTCAAAGAACTCATGCGCCTTTACCTCACCATCCACAGCGACCACGAAGGCGGGAATGTTTCCGCTCACACAACTCACTTGGTAGGTTCCACTTTATCAGATGCCTACTACGCCCTTTCCGGCGGCATGAACGGACTGGCAGGACCCCTGCACGGGCTGGCCAACCAGGAAGTGCTTCGCTGGGTCATGGCTGTTATGGAGAAGCTGGGTGGAGTCCCCACCAATGAACAACTGAAAGATTTCTGCTGGGAAACATTGAACTCAGGACAGGTCATCCCTGGTTATGGACACGCCGTGCTGCGGCAGACCGATCCCAGGTATATGGCCCAGAGAGATTTTGCTCTCAAACATCTTCCCGAAGATGAGATCTTCAAGGTTGTCAGCGCTCTGTACGATGTTGTTCCTCCCATATTAGAGGAACAGGGTAAAGCCAAGAATCCGTGGCCCAATGTGGACGCCCACTCCGGTGTTCTCCTCTATCACTATGGTGTGACAGAGTTCGATTTTTACACCGTTTTCTTCGGTGCATCCCGTGCTATCGGTGTACTGGCGTCGCTTTGCTGGGACAGAGCTCTGGGTCTGGCCATCGAAAGGCCGAAGACCATTACTACTGATTGGATCGAAGAACAGATCAAGAAGTAACGAGAGCCCTAATCGAACGATAAGAAAAAAGGGTAGTGAATTTCTATTTCGCTACCCTTTTTCTGTTTTCAAGACGGATATCCCTCATCAAATCACTTCCAGAGGACTGATTCTGCCGGAGTTTATATCTGAGGCAAATAAAAACAAATCACTTTTGGCTCGGTCATCTCCTGCAAGGAAAACTTAATGCCTTCTCTCCCCAGGCCTGAATATTTAACGCCGCCGAATGGCATGGAATCTAGACGGTAGTCGGTCGAATCATTGACCATGACACCGCCGCAATCTAATCCATAAGCAGCTTTAAAAGCCACATCTACGTCCTTGGTGAAAACGGCTGCATGCAGTCCAAAGGGCAGGGAATTGGATTTCTGGATCGCTTCATCCAAATCCTGCACAGGATACAGATTTACCGTGGGCCCAAAAACCTCCTCGTAGTGGATGGTGGCGTTTTCCGGGACATCCTCAAGAACAGTCGGCTCAAGCAGAGCTCCTTTTCGGTTTCCTCCTGCCAAGACCTTAGCCCCCTTCTCTGCGGCCTCATGGATCCATCTCTCGACCCGCTTGGCTTCCCCCTCATTGATCATGGGGCCCATATCCGTATCTTCTTTGAGTTTATCTCCGATCTTATATGCAGAGGTTTTTTCCGCGAATTTCGTTTTAAACTCCTCGAAAATGTCTGCATGGATATAGAGGCGCTGGACACCGATGCAGTTCTGCCCGGCTGCCCAGAAGGCACCCGAGACACAGGACTCTACCGACCAATCCAGCTCAGCATCTTTCCATACGATCACCGGGGAGTCAGATCCGAGCTCCATCCCGATCTTCTTTATCCCGGCAAGAGAGGCGATCCTCTTCCCTGCTTCGACACCTCCGGTGAAAGAGATCATCCGGGCCCTCTCGTCCTTTACCAGGAGGTCTCCGATCTTTCCGCCATACCCGGTAATGACCTGAAGGATATTTTCTGGCAATCCTGCCTCGAGGAAAGCCTCTGCCAGCTTGAGCGCTGATAAAGGAGTCACGGTAGCTGGTTTCAATACCACGGAATTTCCAGCGGCAATTGCCGGTCCGAGCTTGTGGGCCACCAGGTTGAGAGGATCATTGAAAGGAGTGATTGCCAGAACAACTCCGATGGGAAACCGGTAGTAAAATCCTTTTCTCTGCTCACCTCCGGGAAAAGAGTCAAAGGGAATGGTCTCGCCCAGTATCCTCTTTGATTCTTCTGCGGAGACCGTCAAAGTATTCACACAGCGCGAGGCTTCTTTGCGGGCCTCCTTAATGGTCTTTGATCCTTCCCGGGCGATGATCTCCGAGAATTCCTCCAAACGACCTGAGATGATCGCTGCGGTCTTGAACAAGACCTGAGCCCTATCATAGACCGGCATCTTTTTTGCTGTCTCAAATCCCTTCACAGCTGCCGCAAATGCCGTCTCGATGTCATCAGGCGAAGCGCTGGGAACAGTATCGATGGTGCTTCCGTCAAAAGGATCTTTAACATCTATCGTTTCTTTTTTGTCCACCCATTTCCCGTCCAGCAGCATCTTCATTTTATTCCTCCGATCTTGATCAGGTCGACAAGCATGCTGTAGCCTGTCTCCATCCTCCCGGCGCCGGGCCCGACTATGGTCACATCCCCCAGTGTATCGGTGGATACGGTCACAGCATTTGTCGCTCCCATGACACCGGCCAGGGGATGGGAGAGAACCATCTCCTGCGGCCCGACAGAAGCCTGGACCTGCATGCCCTCGCGCCATACATGTCCTATGAGTTTGAAGCGCTTCCCTCGATTCTTTGCCTCTGCGATCTGCTCCACGCTGATACCGGTGATCCCATCACAGGAAAAGTCAGACGGATCTTTATCGGCACCGAATACGACATTAGCCAGGATGGTGACTTTGGCCAGGGCATCCCATCCCAGGACATCCGCATCGGGCACAGCTTCAGCATAGCCGAGCTCCTGGGCTTTTTTCAAAGCTTCCTCATAGGAAAGACCTTCTTCCATCCTGGTCAGGATATAGTTGGTCGTTCCATTGAGAATGCCCTTGACTTCCTGGATCGAGCAGCCGGCCAGCGCCTCCCGGAAAAGGTTGATCACAGGCGTGCCGCTCATCACCGTCCCCTCGAATAGAAACTGCACGCCATTTTCAGCCGCCAGGCGCGCCAGGTCATGATAAAAAAGAGCAAGGGGGCCTTTGTTGGTGGTAACCACATGCATTTTTTTCTGCAGGGCCGTCCGGATATGGGTTGTGGCCGGCTCTGCTGTTTTTATATCGGTGTAGGTTGCCTCCAGCATCACATCGGCCTCGGCCTCCTGGATCATAGCCACAGCATCCTTATTGAACATATGGTCAGAAAAACCCGACAACGAACCGCTCTCACCGGCCAGATTCAAAGCTTTTTGGAGGTCAATTCCTTCCGGATCTAAAACACTTCCCATCACCTTGTCGGCAATCCCCACGATTTTGGGGTCGAGGCCGTATTCATCCGAAAGGTGCTTTCTTTTCTTTACAAATAGCTCCGCTAAACCCTGTCCTACGGTCCCGAATCCTATGAATATCAATCGCATGATTTCATCTCCCGGAGTAATAAATGCATTGTCTGCAATAGCATACAAGCCTGGAGAAGTCAAGGCGAGACGAAGGCCTCTCCCATGCTCGTGCTAACGGCGAATAGGCCCTTTTTTTCCGTTGGGAACAGGTTGTGAAAAATGAAATCCTTCTCCCCTTATTACAAGAATGATATTGTTCAATTCCTGGTTTTTATCCGCGGCATAGGGAACATACAGTTTGTCCAAGGCGTTGGTATAAAAATCATTGAATCTTTTTTTATTTGTGTTAGTTTGAGAGGCGCTTGAATCCCAGATGTACTCCACACAGAGGACAGCCTTTCCGTTTTGCATGAAGATGTCCAGGGCATCAGTCACCCAATCCTGCTCATCCTTGTCTTTGGAATCCAAGCCCTGATACCATATTTCCTCCTGCCCGATGCCATCGCATTGGTCAAGGAACATACGTCCGATCCCATCCAGAAATCCCAGTTCATCGAGGATGATATCTGGTGCGTTTTGGGGAAAGACAAGAAAATCTGATCTTCCTCTTACATGCCGTGCATAGTGACGGATCTCCCTAAGAAATTCTTTCATGTCCACCCGGGCCTGATCCCTTAAACGTTCATTTCCTCCCTCAGTCTCTGACCAGAACTCGTATGCATCAATGATATCGAGATAAACACCATCAAATCCCTGATCGATGATCCTGTCGAGGTAGCTTTTGCGGGGCCCTGATGGGTTTCCAAAGATGACAGCTTTCCAATCTTCCATCCAGTACCTGACCTTATAGTTCCCCGGCCAATCAGGATTGAAAGGCCCAAGCCACGCGGGAGGATCTATCTCCCAAGCTGTTTCCCAGTAAAACCTGTAGTCTTCTGCCTCCCCAATACTGAGATATGCCAAAACGATCTTGGTGCATCCTGCGTCCCCGCCCTCTCTTATCCTTTGTATTTCCTGAGGACCGTATTCACTGTCCTCATCCCCGTATTTTGCATAATCCATGACAACCAAATCGAAATCGTTATCCGCAAGGTCGGAAATCCGGATGTGATCTGCCTGAAGGACATACAGAAAATCTTTAACCGCATCTAAGCGGGGATCAGCAGAATATGTACTGACAGAGAAAAAAAGGGTGCAAATGATGATACACGCAAAAAACCCTGGTCTCTTCAGAATGCAGGAAAAAACCTTTTCCATGTACATATTATCCCTGTTTCCGAAGAAAAATCCAACGGAGGCACCCATATTCAAAATTAAACTTCACATCTAAATTATGAGGGTATAGAATATGGGCGATGTTTTTCCATTCGGGTTGTGATCGACCAACTCACAAGAAGCTGAAAATTTCATCCGGTTGTCATGCTTGTGTGGTTATATTTCGCTGCGGAAATCAATAAACAAGAGATTTTTGTATGTTCCATAGTAGGAGGTATCATGTCTGACGATCAGAGCTATCGTCCCGGTGTTCAAAAATATATCGAAGAGAGCAAAAAATATCTTTCCCAGGTCGAAGCCCATAAAGAACGAATGAAAAAGATGAAGTTCGACACGATCGCTGTCCACGGTCTTTATTCCGTCGAAGAATCCCTGAATCAAAATCAGGGCGCGATCATCGAACCTCTTTATCTTTCCTCTTCTCAAGCTTATCGCGATTCAGATGAGATGGAAGCCGCCCTGGCCTATCTCATCCCGACCTGGTGCTACACCCGGATCGCCAATCCAACGACCTATTATCTCGAGTATGTACTGGCCCTTCTCGAGGGATACCAGACAGGTCATGACACTTCCTGCGTGGTGACCGCTTCAGGTATGTCAGCCATCATGTCGGCTGTTGATCCCTTTCTGGTCAAACAAAAAGACGGCCCTGAAAACATGAATTTTGTCTCCTCCGCGAAACTATACGGCGGCACTTTCCAGCAGTTTTCTATCCGTAAGATGGAAGAACGGGGGATAGATGTCCGTTGGATCCCTCATCCCGAGGATATCGAAGAATGGAAGTCCAAGATCGATGACGAGACCCGGTTCCTCTATGTTGAAGCGCCGAGCAATCCTCAGCAGTCTTTCTGTGATATCAAAGCTGTGGCTGACCTGGCTCATTCCTTCGAGATCCCTTTTATCTTTGACGCGACCTGTGCCACTCCCGCTCTTATGCGTCCCATCGCCCACGGTGCGGATATCGTCGTGCATTCGCTGACAAAATCTATCACATCAGGCGGATTTGCAATCGGCGGTGCTCTGATCAGCCGAAAACCCATCACCACCAAGATAAAGAACGATCATCCTCTGTTCAAAGAGAGTTTTGCAGAATATGTGAAGTTTCTCCCCTACAGGGACAACGGACCTGCATCCTCGCCGGTCAACGCCATTTTCGCTCTGAACGACCTGAGAACTCTAAGGAGCAAAATGGACCTTGTCAGCCAGAACTGTCAGAAAATATCTGAATTTTTATTCTCCCATTCCCGGGTATATCAGGTGGATTATCTCGGTCTCCCGAGTTTTCCTCTTCATGAACTTGCCAAAAAATACATGAAACTGGTCGATTCTGGACATGGAGAGGAGAAGGAGATTAAACGTTACGGCCATCTGATGAGCTTTCGAGTCGACGGCCCTCCTGAAAACGCCCGAAAGACTTTCGACAGCTTCAAGCTCATCTACAGGGCTACGGACTTGGGACGGATTAAAAGCGTGGCCACGATCCCAGCCATATCCACTCACCAACAGCAGGGTGAAAAAGCGCGCAGCATGGCAGATGTCCCTCCACAGCTCATCCGGCTTTGCGTGGGAGGGGAAGACCCAGATGACGTGATCGCAGACCTCGACCAGGCCTTAAAATCTTTCTGATTCTGCTTCCCACGAATATCTGATTCCTGATCACGAGAAAATACGGGAATTTATCACAGAGTTTGTGGCTGGAACAAAATCAGGACGAGCCGCGGATGCAGAAGGCAGTTACTGGCGCGAGTTAGGAGTCATTTTCGACAGGCATATCGGTTATTTCTGCAGGATCCATGCGCATGAATCAGCCTGTTTAGCCATCACAATTATTCCGGTTTTGAATTGTGAGCATTCTTGTCTTCATCCTCGCTCTGTAATGTTGAATTTTCGAGGGTATTCGTCTATCATTGAGCTGATGGAGAAAATCCGTATCCTTGGTAAACCTGACTTCCAGCTCAAGGGAGAAGTCCGCATCAGCGGGGCAAAAAACGCCGTTCTTCCAGCCATAGCCGCCTCTCTCCTCACCAAAGAAAAGATCAAGCTGGAGAATGTTCCTCTTGTGAAGGATGTGTATACCATCCTTACCCTTGTCAAAGAACTGGGAGCGAAATACAACATAAAAAAGAATTCTGTCCAGATCCAGGTCAAAAAAATCTACTCTGAAGAAGCCGCTTATACATTGGTCCGCGCCATGAGAGCCTCCATCCTCGTCCTAGGTCCCCTGCTGGCCCGGCGGGGGAAGGCAGTGGTGGCACTGCCGGGGGGATGCGCGATTGGTTCTAGGCCCATCGACCTTCACATCCATGCTCTGGAAAAAATGGGCGCTTCGATCGTACTCGAACACGGATACATCAAAGCCGAAGCCGGAGAACTCCGGGGAGCCGAGATCCAATTCGAGAAAAAAACAGTCGGGGGAACTGAGAACATCATTATGGCTGCAGCCCTGGCAAAAGGTGAAACGGTCCTGAAAAACTGCGCTCTGGAACCGGAAGTGGTAAGCCTCTGTGATCTTCTTGTGAAAATGGGAGCAAAAATCGATGGGATCGGAGAGGAGACGATCCGCATCCAGGGAGTAAAGGAATTGGGCGGAGCCGATCACAGGGTCATCCCAGATAGGATTGAGGCCGGGACATTTCTGGTCGCCGGGGCACTGACACATGGAGAAATCACACTTCGGCAGACAGAACCAAGCCACCTCGAATCCCTGATCGAAAAACTCAGATTATCAGGGACCAAGATCGAGAATATCGACGACACTTCCTTGCGAGTCGTCGGCAGGAACGATATCAGGCCGCAGGACATTACCACCTCCCCCTATCCAGGATTTCCCACAGATATGCAGGCTCAGTTCACCGTCCTTATGACCCAGGCAGAAGGAACTTCCATCATCACAGAGACCATTTTTGACCGGAGGTTCTCTCATGTGAATGAGCTTCTCAGGCTGGGAGCCAACATCGAAGTCTCAGGGGACAAAGCCATGGTGAAGGGAAAGACCCTTCTATCCGGCGCTGAAACGATCTCCACAGACCTCAGGGCTTCTGCGTCTTTAGTGCTAGCCGGGCTAATCGCACGTGGAGAGACAGTGATAAACGACGCGGAGCACCTGCAGAGAGGTTATGAGACCATCGGCGAAAAACTCAGATCGCTGGGCGCAAAGATCGAACAGTTCAGCGGATAAAAAGGGGACCTGTCAGAATATGGTTTTCAAGGATAACATTTTAGATTGAAGGAAAATAACATGGATGACTGCATCTTTTGCAAGATAATAAAAAAGGACATTCCGTCGGCTATCGTCTATGAGGATGAAAGAATCATTGCGTTCGACGACATAAATCCCCAGGCTCCGGTCCACACATTGATCATACCCAAAGAGCATTATAACTCCCTTAAAGACATACCTAAAGAACACTCAGATCTTCTGGGACACATCCTGATCGTAGCAAGGGATATCGCAGAGAAAAAGCAGATCGCCGGGACAGGATACAGGATCGTCCTCAATACCGGGGAGAATTCCGGACAGGAAGTCCTTCATATCCACTTTCATGTTCTGGGCGGCAGGAGGATGACCTGGCCACCGGGGTGATGACAGGATATATCAGACAATTCAAGGAGGGCTACATGGAAATCACATGGTTAGGACATTCAGCGGTCAAAATAAAGGGAACCAAAACCGTCTACATTGATCCGTTTCTCACTGGAAATCCCAAGGCAGCTACCCATCCGGATAAAATCGATGAGGCGGATGTGGTCATTGTCACGCACTATCATGGAGACCATCTGGGTGATTCCTTTGCTATCTGCAAAAAAACCGGCGCAACTCTCGTTGGGATCCATGAAGTGGCCGTGGATGCAGAGGGAGAGGGCATCCAAGCCGAGGGGATGAATATCGGAGGAACGATCGATGTCAAGGGGGTCACGGTTCATATGGTCCATGCTCTCCACTCAGCCGAAAAAGGAGATCCGGCAGGAGTAGTGATCGAGCTCGATGGAAAAACGATCTACCATGCCGGGGACACAGGCCTCACTTACGACATGAAACTCATCGGTGAGTTCTTTTCCCCTGATCTCAGCTTCCTTCCTATCGGGGATAGATACACCATGGGAATCAATTCAGCTGCCAGAGCCTTGGATTTCATCAATACCAAAAAGGTGGTTCCGATCCATTACGGGACATTCCCCATCGTCAACACTGACCCATACGCATTTAAGGAAAAAGTCGGTGAAAAAGCCGAGGTCATCATCCTCGACCCGGGAGGGTCCTTCAGTCTTTGATCCCTATCATCGCCCTTATTTCCATCTGAAAAAGTGGCTTATTTAGTAGACGGCAACAATCTCATAGGACACAGGTCTCCCTATCCCATGAAGGACCCCCGGAGCAGATATAAGATCGTCAATGACCTTTTTCTGTTTCAGAAGATAAAAAAAGTTAAAGTCATCCTTGTTTTTGATGGTCCACCCGATGAAGATTTAGAAAACAAGCTCTCTTCATACCCTGGCTTCAACCTCCGCTTTCCGGAACTGCACCAGAATGCGGACGCGATCATTAAAGAGATCATCTCAAGCTGGCAGAATAAAAGGCAATTTTTTGTCGTCAGCAGCGACAGGGAGATCAAGAGTTTCACCAGGATGCACGGCCTTAAGATCATTACCTGCGAGGATTTCAACAGGCAATTGAAACGCATGGCAAAAAAGCATAAAAAATTCCAAGAGATGCAGAAAGAAGATTCCTTTCTCTCCCCCCTGGAAGTAAAACAATGGCAAGAGGTTTTCGATTCGAAACAAAATGAATAGCATCGTCATTATCGGCGCCGGCAGGCTGGGCGCTACCATCGGCTTCGCCCTTTCACAAAGGGGATATACCATTGAAGCTGTCTCCTGCAGCCGGGCTTCTTCTGCAGAAGAGAGCAGCCGGATCATTGGACAGGGAGCCTTCTCAACGGATAATGTCCAGACTGCCAAGCTGGGCGATATCGTCATCCTCTCGGTTCCAGATGACGATATTGAAACCGTTGCCACGGAACTAGCAGATACAAATATCAATTGGAAAGAGAAAACCGTTTTTCATTGCTCAGGGCTTCTCCCATCCGAAGCCCTTTTGGCCCTGAAGAGCCGAGGCGCCCTGACCGCTTCTCTTCATCCTGTCCAGACCTTTCCAAAAAAAGAACGGAACAGCGGCCTGTTCCAAGAAATTTATTTCGGCCTGGAAGGAGATAAGACCGCAGTCGAAACGGCAAAAACGGTCGTCAGAGCTCTGGGTGGGAAACATATCATCCTGGATGCCAAGGACAAGCCTCTATTCCATGCCGCCTGCAGTGTGGCTTCAAGCCACCTGGCCGCTTTACTGAACATGTCCTCATCCCTGCTGGTAAAGATGGGGCTCGATGAAAAGACGGCTATCGAAATCATCTTTCCTTTGATTCAAAGAACTTTACATAATGTAAAAAATATTGGAGTCTCTTCTGCTCTGACCGGACCTGTGATCCGGGGCGATCAAAAGACACTTCTTTCTCACCTGGAAAGTCTGAAAGAATCCCCCCGCCATTCCGATGCTTACATTTCTCTGGCCCGGATGGTCTTGGAAATTGCTGAGAAAGAAACGCGCCTTTCCCCAGAAAAGATCAAAATCTTGAAAGGTCTTCTGGAAGATAAATAACTTCTTCTTCGAGCTCAACGCCGAACGTTTTTTTCACCCTCTGCTTCAACTCCAAAGCCAGGTCCAGGATATCTCGTGCCGTAGCATCCTTCTCGTTTATTATAAAATTTGCATGCACAGAACTGACAGCCGCTCCTCCTTTCCGGAGCTCTTTCGCACCTACCTTTTCAAGAAGATAAGCGGCTGAGGGAGTTTTTTTTTGAGCTGGATCAGGATTTTTAAAATAGCTCCCTGCAGAAGCAACCGTATAGGGAGGGTGTTTTTCTTTCCGTTTGTTCAAGTTCTCATCTATCCTTGCCGTGATCCGGTCTGCACTCCCTTTGTTCACATTAATATCTGCACTCAAGAGGATCCGAGCCGACCCCCTCAAAGAGCTTCTGCGATAACCAAAGCTCAATCCACCCTTCTTCATCTGGATTTCTTTTCCTTTTTCATCAAGAATACATGTACAGTCCACAAAGTTTCCGATACATTGTCCGAAAGCGCCAGCATTTCCATATATGGCACCTCCCAGAGTTCCGGGGATCCCTGCCAAGAATTCGATCCCTTCCAGCCCGTTTTTTACGCAAAATCCGAGCAATTCCTCGAGTGTCGTTCCAGATAGAACCCGGATAAAATCGGATTTGAGAAGGGATATTCCCAAGAGTTTGTTTTTCATGATCAAACCGCGAAATCCGGCATCATCAAAAAGAAGGTTGTATCCTCCTCCAATGATAAAATGAGGGATGGAAAACTCGCGGGATAGAAGAAGAGCTGATTTTAATTCCTCTTTGGATTCGACTTCGACTAGATAATCCGCCTTTCCCCCGACCTTGAAACTCGAGTATTGGCTCAGCGGACAGGATAGCTTAAGAGATTTTCCTACCTGTTGGAGAAATTTTTCCATGAATTCAGTGTTCATCGAAACCCATTAGGATTTTATATGAAACAGAATATAAAGTCTAAATTGAAAGTGATTCCAAAAAAGGAGCAGGAAAAACCGGCACCTCCATATTTCTTTTAAAACAATGTTGTTTGGTGGCACATTTCTTGCTCTAATGTCTTCTGCATGAACAGTCCTTTCTCCTGGAAGCGTATTGACATTTCTTTTTTCAAAGGATATTATGCATAAAATTTTCAAGAGAGGATAAAAATGAGAAAGCTTGCTCTTGCCACCATGATCATATTTGTATTTATGATAGGAATAGTCTATACACAAGAAACCAATGCCGACCAGGCATATATCAAAGCGATGACCGCCAAGGATGTCAATCAAAAGGCGCAGCTTCTGAAAGATTATCTCAACGTCTATAGCGGACAGAGTTCGACTTATGAGAATTTCGCCAATGCCCATCTTTGTCTCCTTCCTTTCAACGGAAAGACTCAGCAGGATACGATCACTTACGGAGAAAAAGCCATTTCTCTCGGGGGATTGGACGGCTTCACCGAATGTCAGATCTTGATCCACCTTTCCACGAATCTCACTCAGCTCAATCAGAGCCTTTCAAAAGCAAAGAGCTACGGCCAGCGGATCATCGAGATAGCCGAAGCAAACAAAGGATTAGAGTCAGAGCCCGCTAATATCCAGAAATGGAACCAGCTCATCGGTGCTGGATATTACACTCAGGCCGAGGCGATGAAGAAAGCTGAAGATTACAAGGGAGCTGTCGGAGCCTATGTCCAATCCTATGATGTCCTGAAAAATCCGCAGATCATAGATGGTTTGACTCAACTCGGAAAAACTCTTTACGACAGAAAAGATTTCAAAAATGCAGAGTTGGCTTTCAAGGTTTCTGCCGAAGTAAAAAAGGATTTTGGAAGCCTGTACTACTATGGGAAAACACTCTACCGAAATGGCAAAAAAGAACATTCTCTCAGTCAATTTAAACAAGCCTACACCAAACAAAAAAATGGAGATGTGGCATTTAATATTGGCATCATCCTTGCTGGTCAGGTAAAAAAGAATCCCGCTTCGGCGGACGAAGCCATTGATTTTCTTCTCGAGGCAAGCTTTTTATCAAAAGCGAATACAAAGAAGGCCATGGACATGGCCCAAGACCTCTTCTTCAACACAGTTCATAAAGACCTTGGATACAACAATCTGGTCCAGGAGATAGGGGAAACGGTGGAACGCGTGAATGTTCTCACCGACGAATTCAACCAACTATATGGCGAGAAATCCGAGGAAGATCTGACGCGCCAAGAAAAAAACGCAATGGACACTCTTTTGTCCAAGATCGAGATGGAGAGAAAAAACTTAGAAGAATTAGAAATGGAATCACAAGCTGTACTGGAAAAATTTAACCAAGAGATCGCCTTGGCAAAGAAGAGGCTCGGCATCAACTGATCTCAACCCCTCTCAGGGCAGAATAAAGTTTTTCTGTCTTCCTGAACAACGGCTCAAAGAGAAGTATCCTCTTTTTCACAAGCTGTTTCCATTCAGGAATATTCTCCGGCCAGTCCTGATAATAACTCAAACAAATATCGTAAATTCTTGTTTCTTTAAAATACGACTCTGCTTTCTGATATACCGAACACGCTTTAAGTGTCTTGCGTGTCTCTATTGCTTTCCGTATTATAGTAACACACAGGGGAGAATAAAATATGACAGAGAGTTCCCCGCAGAATATTAAAAAAAAGCTCCGTGAACTCCGGGAGAAAATCCTTTTTCATGAAAAAAAATACTATATCGAGAATGATCCTCTGATCACAGACTATGATTTCGATCTTCTCATGAAAGAGCTGATACAGATCGAAGAACGGCACCCTGAACTCATCACTTCTTCTTCTCCCTCTCAAAGAGTAGGAGAAAAACAGATCGATGGATTCATGCCTGTCATCCATCGCCAGCTCATGTTGAGCCTCGACAACTGTTACTCCATAGATGAACTCAGAGCGTTTGAGGAGCGGGTCAAGAAGATCCTTCCCAACCAAGCCATTTCGTATTCAGCGGAGCTTAAAATAGATGGACTGGGAGTATCGGTGTTTTATCGTAACGGGAAATTCTCCCAGGCCGTTACCCGCGGCGACGGCATGCGGGGAGACGATGTGACGGCCAATGTGAAGACCATAAAAAGCTTTCCTCTTGTGATCGACATCTCTCAAGAAACAGAAGTCAGGGGAGAGATCTTCCTGCCCTTCCAATCATTTAAAAAGATCAATAAGCAAAGGGAAGAAAAAGGCGAGCCTCTATTTGCCAATCCCAGGAATGCAGCTGCGGGTTCTATACGTATTTTAGACCCGAAAGAAGTGGCCTCCCGCGGCCTGGATGTCTTTCTTTACTCCATGTACATTAAAGGAAACGAGAAATCACTCCAGACAGATACCATCGAAGCACTGAAAAACGCCGGATTCAAGACAAATCCTCATATCCGGTTTTGCAAAAAACTGGAAGACTCCATCGATTTTTATGAGGAATGGAAAGAAAAGCGGGATACCCTCGATTACGATGTCGATGGCGTGGTGATCAAGGTCAATTCAGTCCGACAGCAATCTCAACTCGGCAGCACCTCCAAATTCCCAAGGTGGGCCATAAGCTTTAAATTTCCAGCCAGGCAGGCAATCACACAGATCAAGGATATAAAAGTTCAGGTGGGAAGAACAGGTGCCCTGACTCCAGTGGCTATCCTTGAGCCTGTTAAGCTTTCAGGGACCACCATAAGCCGGTCCACTCTTCATAACGAAAACGAGATAAGAAATAAAGATATCCGGATCAACGACCATGTCCTGATCGAGAGAAGTGGAGATGTTATTCCCAGGGTGGTTTCTGTGATAAAGGAACACCGGACAAACAAAGAAAAAGAATTTAAATTCCCGACAGAATGTCCTGAATGCGGGACCCCTGTTTTCAAACCTGAGGACGAGGTGATCTCCCGCTGTATCAATCCTTCCTGCCCGGCAAAATTAATGGAATCCATCCTTCATTTCTCATCCAGGCGCGCTATGAACATAGAAGGCCTCGGTGATTCCCTTGTCGCCCAGCTTCTCGAAAGGAAACTTGTCCGTTCTCTCCCTGACATTTATAATCTCGCCGCTCAAGATCTGATAGAACTGGAAAGAATGGGACCGAAAAGCTCCCAAAACCTTTTGGATGAGATCAGCAGATCTAAATCAAGAGATCTTTCCCGCCTGATATATGCCCTGGGAATAAGGTACGTCGGAGATAGAACTGCCCAGGTCTTGACACAGCATTTCAAGGATCTTGAGTCCATAAGAAACGCCTCTGAGGAGGAGCTGATTGAGATCGAAGATGTCGGACCAAAAGTCGCAGAGAGCATCCTCTTCTTTTTCAAACAGGAAAAAAGCCGGGTGCTTCTTGAGAAGCTCAAAGAAACCGGATTGAATTTCTCTGCCCGCATCACTCCCCCAAGAAAAGGCCCTTTTCAAGGAAAGACCTTTGTTTTGACAGGAACTCTATCATCTATGACCAGAGACGAAGCACGGGCCACCATAGAGAAACTGGGAGGCAGAGTCTCTTCCTCTGTCAGCAGAAATACAGATTATGTTGTCGCCGGTGTTTCCCCCGGTTCGAAGCGGGATAAAGCAGAAGGACTTGACATTTCTATTCTCGAAGAAGAACAATTTTTAAGGTTGATAGAAAAGAGCAAAACAGATCGAGCGTTTTAATAGGAAACACTGGAATTTATCTTCCCATCCTGAGGAGCCGGCAAAACCGGGAATGTCGTTTTTTTTTCCGATTGATACCGCCCACCAAGCTTTTCGCTAACCGGTGCGATGGATCAATGGAGAGGGCTCTTTTGAACTGCCGCTCGGCCTTGGTGTACAGACCTTCCTCATTATAATGAAGACCTAAGGCGATATACCCATTCGGATTTCTGGGTTCCAGCTCAATAGCTCTCATGAAATATGATTCTGCTTTTCTCCGGCGGTCCGGCAGTTTCCTTTCGACCAATGCAAGAAGACGATAATATCGGGCATCATAACTCCAGAGATCGACAGCTTTAGCGAGTTGAACAAGGCATTGTTCATATTTTCCCTGGTCATAGAGGTATCGCCCCTCACGGAAAATGAGATCCGCTTCGCGATGGATATCTCCTTTCTCAAGGACCGTTCGGATACCGTGTGAAAAATCATACTGCCTTCGTCGGATCCCGTCATTAAGAACCGCATAGGCTCGATGAATGTGGCCAAGATCCAAAGTCATTTTTTTTCTGACCGCATGAGGCAGAGAAGGATCTGCGGTTCTCGTATGAATTTTTTTTACCAACTGAAAATATTTCTTTTTAATCTCCTGCACAGGTGCTTCAGGTGAAACATTCAAGATTTGATAGTGTGTCGGGGTGGATATCCTCCCTTGGATTCTTATGCCGATAAAGACTGGATCTGCCCGTTCCACGGCGCCTTTTTTCTCTTTCTTCTTGTCTCTCGTCATGATGAGATCGCACCTCGGTTCTCCTCTTGTGCTTGATTGCAAAGGAGTTGGAATTGTGATAATTTTCGAGACATGATTGTCGGTATCGCACAGATCGCGCCTCACTTAGGAGACGTCCAAAAAAACCTGGAGTCTCATCTCGAGCTCATTGAGGAAGGAAGGAAAAGCAAGGCCGATCTCTTGATCTTCCCGGAATTGAGCCTGACCGGGTATACCCTGCAGGACATGGTGGAAGAGGTTGCCATATCTCCAGAAAAAAGCTCCGTCATGAGAGAACTTCAGGAAATCAGCCGTGAGATCTCTCTTGCCGTCGGATTTGTTGAGGAAAAAGAAAAGGGCCTTTATTACAACTCATCTGCATTTCTATCTCAAGATAAGATCACGCACATACATCGCAAGGTCTTCCTTCCAACATATGGCATATTTGAAGAGGCCAAATTTTACGCGCAAGGAAAAAACTTCCATACCTTTCCCACTCCTTATGGCCATACAGGGATGCTGATCTGCTACGACTTTCTTCATTACGGAGCCAGTTATCTCCTCTATGCTGGAGGAGCAGAGATCATCCTCGTCCTCAGCTCTGCACCGGGCCGGGGCGTGAGCGGAGAAAACGGATTCGAATCCTGTCAATGGTTTGAATTGATGGGAGCCGCCATCTCGCGTTTTTCGACGGCATTTGTGGTCTACTGCAACCGAGTCGGACAGGAAGACGGTAAAATATTTCCCGGTGGCTCTTTCATCTATGCACCTTCAGGGGAACTGCTTGTCAAAGCTCCCTATTTTGAAAAAGGACTCATCCTTCAAGACATCAACATCGATGATATCCGGATCAGCCGGAAAAAGAGACTCTACAAGCGAGATGACAAGCCAGAGATCATCCTGCATGCTCTCGAAAGGATAGTGAGAAAATATGAAGATTAACACGGCGCTCGTCGAGAAGATCCTCACCTCATTCATCCATGATGAACTATCTCTTTTCCAGTATAAAAAAGGGATATTCGGACTTTCCGGCGGTCTTGATTCTTCTGTCACTGCCTTCCTCACGACCAGAGCCTTAGGGAACAAAAACGTACTCGGCCTTATTATGCCTTATAGCGATACCTTCCATCAGGATATCGAACATGCCCGTCAGATCGTGGACGCTCTCGATATCCAGACTAAAACGATCGATATCTCCCCCATGGTTGATATGTATTTCAAAGAACATCCAACGGACAACAAGATCCTCAAAGGGAATAAAATGGCCAGGGAAAGGATGTCAATCCTCTATGATTATTCGGCGCGGGAAAAAGCGTTGATCATCGGAACTAGCAATAAAACAGAACTTCTTCTCGGATACGGAACCATACACGGAGATATGGCCTGCGCCATCAACCCAATAGGTGATCTTTATAAAACCCAGGTCAGAGAGATGGCCCGGCATCTTGGTGTCCCTGAAGAAATCATTCTAAAAACCCCAACAGCCGGCCTTTGGCCCGGACAGACAGATGAGGGAGAGCTAGGAATGTCCTATGATGTCATCGATCAGATCCTCTTTCATCTTGTCGATAAAAGAAGATCCAAAGAGGAGATCATTGCTCTCGGTTTTGATAAAGAAACGATAGAACCTCTAATCGGTTTAATAAAAAATTCAGAATTTAAAAGAAAACTCCCTCCTATCGCCAAAATCTCCGACCGAACGATCGGTCTTGACTTTCTTTATCCGTTCGATCGAGAAAAATAAACGTGCCAATGGAAAAATCAGGCAATTCTATTAAGGGAATCCTTTATGTCGTTTCCACTCCGATCGGGAATCTTGAAGACATCACTCTAAGGGCCCTGAGAATACTCAAGACAGTCCATACGATCGCATGTGAGGACACCCGTCAAACCTTGAAGTTGTTGAACAAGTATCAGATCAAAAAACCGTTGATCAGCTACTTTCATCCTCAAGAGACGAAGAAGCTTCACTTTATTCTGAAGCTTCTTAAGGAGGGAAAAGATATCGCTCTGGTTTCAGATGCCGGAACACCCGGCATATCCGATCCAGGCTATCCTTTGATACAAGAGGCCATCCGACAGGGGATCAAGATCCTTCCCATCCCCGGCGCGTCCGCATTATCGGCAGCTCTCTCAGCTGGAGGTCTTCCCACGCACAGGTTTCTTTTCATCGGATTCCCTCCTCCGAAAAAGCAAGCAGTTAAAAAACTGATCGAGTCTCTTAAAACAGAGCCGTCCACAATTGTTTTTTACCTTCCCACCCGTAAGCTTGATTTCTTTCTAAGATCAATTATGGAAATCCTGGGGGACCGGGTGGTCGTTATCGCCCGTGAAATCACAAAGATCCACGAAGAATTTATACGAGGAAGTCCCAAAGAACTGTTGAATAAGATGGAATCTAAAAAAATGAAGGGGGAAGCCGTCATTCTGGTCGCGGGAAACAAATATTCACTCAAAACCCTCTGATTTCGGCCGAATCCGGTCAAATTTTCTACATATTGAGATTTTCATACCAAAATCAGGCATTGAAAGTCCGAATTGGGATTAAAATGAGGAAGTCGACAGCTTTTATGAATAATTCAGGGTCCTGAGTTATTCACGTGCCAAGGTCGCTGTAGCGGCAACGAAGCGGCCTGTAAGGCGTACTAAAGTACGTCGAACTGGCAGCGAGGAAGCCGATGCAGTGAGATTGGTTTGCCCGTAGGGTAAAAGCTGTCGACTTTAAATAAATTGAATATGATCAATACAGACTCAGGACATGGATTTCTTCAAGATCAAGCAAAAAAGCCTAAATTGGGATTAAAATGAGGAAGTCGACAGCTTTTATGAATAATTCAGGCAAAATACTTGACAATAAAGCACTAATATATTATATTAACAAGTGACTCATATATTAGGAGGTTTTCAAAATGGCTATTATAAGATGGGATCCTTACAGAGATCTTGTCACGCTGAGAGAAAAAATGAACCGGCTTTTTGAGGATGAGGCCAGCTCAAGAGGAGAAGGAAGAGACCTCATCACAGGCTCCTGGGCTCCATCTGTCGACATCTACGAGAAAGAGAATGCTCTTATGCTTCATGCTGAAGTTCCGGGCTTAGACGATAAAGACATCGAGATCGAGATTGAAAATAACACCCTGACTATCCGGGGAGAAAGGAATCTCGAGAAAGAAACGAATGAAGAAAACTACCACCGCATCGAACGCGCGTACGGATCATTCTGCAGGTCCTTCACTCTCCCTTCCTATATTGACCAGGAAAAAATTAAAGCAGAGCACGAAAACGGTGTTCTCAAAATCGAAATGCCCAAAAAAAAAGAACTGAAACCCAAAAAAGTCAAAGTTATCAAACCGGCTCAAAAAGAAAAGAAATAATCCTTTTTCTCTCAGGAACACAAAGCGCCTGGTGAAAATCACCAGGCGTTTTTTTTATTCTACCCGGACATCAAAACGATAAAACACTCCAGCTATGCCTGAGCAATGGTTATGGCTCTCACCTCTTTAGCTCCTGCCCTTATCAGAACAGAACTGCACTCGTTCAATGTCGCTCCTGTGGTATACACATCATCCACAAGAAGAAGAATTTTATCCTCGATGCGTTTTGGATCCTTCACTATAAATGCCCCCTTCACATTGGTCCTTCTCGGTATGGACTCCAGAGAAGTCTGCGGCAGCGTTTCCGATCTTTTCAGCAAGCAGTTCCGAAGAAGAGGCACTTCCTTTTTTTTGGCTATCTTTCTGGCAATAATTTCAGACTGGTTGAAACCGCGTTCTCTTTTCTTGCTTGGATGCAGTGGCACCGGAATAATCCCTTCAAGCCCCCACCACAACACAGGATCTTCTCCTAGGATTTCAAAGATATATCCTGAAAGACATTCACCAAAAACTTTAATTTTCTTGAATTTGTAAAGAAGGAGAACATCCTTTACCAAACCTCTATATTCAGCACATGACCTGTGTACGGAAAAAGGGGGTCTCTTTTCCTGGCAATCTTGACAGAGGTGCATATCTCCTTCCCCATAATAAAATCGCCCGCAGCTGGGACAGGCAGGCAGGGACCGCTGTTTCATGTGCTGAAGACACTCACGGCAGATCATCCTCTCCATGGGATGTTCGAGCAGTGCGGTGCAAAAACAGCAAAAGGAAGGGAAAAAAAGCAGTTCGAAGGATTTAAATATAGATCTTCCTGTTCTTTGCAAACAGGATCTCAAGAAGAATCTTCCTCTTCTTTTTTTTGGCACTCAATGCAATGCGGCGTCCACGGCACAGCATTCAGTCTTTTTTTCTCTATTTTTTTGCCGCAGTTCTGGCAGTTGCCAAATTCCTTTTTTTCAATCCTTTTTAGAGCCCCATCCACCAAGAAGAGCTGTTTTCTTTCTGAATCCGACAGGCTGAGAAGAAATTCTTTCGTGTATGAGCTTTCTGCTTTATCCACGACATCCTGAGCAATGCCTGAATCCACTTCCTTGCTTTCATTGAAGGTTTCGCTCATTTTATGACTGATCTCTTTTTTCTTTTCTAAAAGCTTTTTCTGATAACGTTCCGAGTCTCTCTTGTCCACTAACTTGTCCTCCTACTTTGCATATTTCCTGCCTTTGATTTGGCTGAGGGAACGGTAGATCTGTTCGAGCAGCATGACTCGAGCCAGCTCGTGAGAGAATGTCATGTGTGATAAAGACAAAACCAGATCCGCTCTCCTCAATATCCTGTCTTCAAGTCCAAGGAATCCACCGACGACAAATGACAGAATACGATTAGAAGATAAGGCTGCATCCTGCAATAATTTCATAAATTCCTTAGAGCTCATCGGCTTTCCTTTGTCATAAAGACACACAATATAGCCATCTTTAAAATATTTTTCAAGACCTTCTGACTCGATCTTCATGATCTTATCAGCATGTTTCTCAGTTAATCCTTTGGCTTCCTTTGTCACCACGATCTCGCAGGTCTCCATTTGGTTGATCTTCTTCAGATAGTTTTCTTCCAGTTTTTTAAGGTTTTCATCATGAGTTTTCCCTGGCCAGAGCACTCTGATCTTCATTCATTCCCACCGGAGATCTGCATTCCCTTACTGATTCTCTTAAAATTGTCCATAAAAAATAATGATTCATGATTGAAATGTCAATACTTTTTTAATCCTTTCCGCATATACTTTTTTTTCAGGTATAGAATTGCTCTCATTGATCATTCCATTGTTTCGATTACATCCATATAACGAATAAAAAAGAAATTTTGTTTCTTTTTGCCGGAGAATCCGGCAGGTGATAGAACTTCTTTCAAGGGAGGGACTTAAACATCGATCCTGGGAGCATCTCCCCAAAGCTTCTCGAGCGAATAATAATCACGTGTGTCTTTGGTGAAGATATGGACAACAAAACTGCCGTAGTCCATTAGGATCCATTCCGCATTTGATCTTCCTTCAACACTCAATGGGCGTACTTCTCCCTTCTTGAGTTCTTTCTCGATGTTCTCATACAGAGCCATGTTCTGCTTAGAGGAATTTCCGTGCATGATGATGAAGTAATCTGTGAATGAGGTCAGTTCGCTCAGGTCTAAAATCACAAGGTCTTCAGCCAATTTTTCCTCACTGGCCCGCACAGAAAGCAATACTTTTTGAGGGAGAGATGATTCCGTGTTTTTTTCTCGGGATTTTTCGCTCATTTTCTTTCCTGATAAAGCATATTATCTTGAATATATATTTCCACTGACTCAGGCACAAGTTCTTTTATGGACAAGCCTTCCCTCGCCCTCTGTCTGATCTCTGAGGATGAGATATCCAAAGCATCTATGGTGAAAAGGAATATCCGGGCAGAGGGATCGTTCTCCTGCACAATTTTCATGTCCGTTCCCTCCCCTATCTCTACCAAGCTGTGTTTGCCTCCAAGTGTATCGTGCGCCTTTCCAAGGTGATAACCTGGCCTGCTGACGACAATAAAAGAGCACTGCCGCAAGACTTCTTGGGTGTCTTTCCATGTTTCTATCTCAAGAAAAGCATCGATACCAAGGATAAAGAATATTTCCGCCTCGGAATAAATCTTACGTACTTTTTTCAGGGTGAAGATGGAATAAGATGTCCCTTTTTCTTCTATCTCAATGGCTGAAGGGTGAAAGCCCGGATGGATTGAAACAGCTAACTTCACCATTTCCATCCGGTGTTCCGGTGAAGCGATGTGAAAGGACCCTTTATGCGGCGGAATATAAGAAGGGATAAACAAGATCCTACCGAGATTGAATTTTTCCTCTACATTCTCAGCAACCCGGATATGACCTCTGTGGATCGGATTGAACGTTCCTCCAAAAAGTCCGATCCTGTCATTTTTCATGAGATCGAATCCCTTCCTTACTGGGCTTTTTAACCTCTTCATAAAGAGCCTGGACCAGTTCCTTCAATCCTTTTCTTCGAAGAGCCGAAATCGGATAATATGGTATCTTGTTTTTCCGCGCAAGCGCCTCAAGGCTTTCTGTTCTTTCCTCGCCGTCAGAGAGAAGATCGATTTTATTTGAAACGATGAAATGAGGTCTCTGGACAAGAGATGGATTGAATTTACCCAGCTCGTTTCTCAAAGTATGATAATCCTGGATCGGTTCTCTTCCCGTAACCGGAGACACATCGACAAGGTGAACTAGTATCTTGGTTCTCTCTATGTGTTTAAGAAACCGCGTGCCCAATCCCTGTCCTTCATGCGCTCCATCAATTAGTCCTGGAATATCGGCCACCACAAAACTGGAAAACTCGTCCAAGTCGACCACACCCAGATTTGGCACTAAAGTCGTGAAAGGATAGTCCGCGATCCGGGGTTTTGCTGCGGATATCTGCGAGATGAGAGTCGATTTTCCTGAATTAGGCAGTCCCACAAGACCGACATCCGCGATAAGCTTCAACTCGAGAATATATTTCTTCCCATCTCCCTGAATGCCCTCTTCGAATTCACGGGGCGCCCGGTGAGTGGATGTAGCGAATGAGGCATTCCCTCTCCCGCCTTTGCCACCTTTGGCCGCTAAGAACAGCTGGTCAGTCTCCACAAAATCAAAACTGTCTTCTTCCTTTCCTGCCTCTCTGACCACTGTTCCAACAGGCACTTTCAGGAAAACATCATCTCCCCGCTTTCCCTGCCTGTTTCCTCCTTTTCCATGCTCACCCCGCTTGGCTTTCAATATGGGATGAAACCGAAAATAGGCGAGAGAGTTCAATCCAGGATCGGATCTGAAATATATATTTCCCCCGTTTCCACCGGGCCCACCGTCTGGGCCGCCGCGAGGAACTCCTTTTTCCCTGCGGAAGCTCGAACACCCATTGCCGCCTCCGCCTGCAAAAAGAGTCACGTCAACTTGATCGACGAACATATGCTGTGAGGACTAAACCTCCAACCCGGATTTTGTTGGAATCAAACATAAAAAACTTGAAATATTGATCTTATATGATGATGCTGACATATTTTGTGAACAAGCCAAATTAAGAGGGAATGATCGAGACGACTTTTTTACTCTTTCCTTTTGTCTCGAATTGAACTGTTCCCGTTGCTTTGGCGAATAGGGTATCATCTTTGCCTCGGCCTACATTCATCCCTGGCTTGAATGGAGTCCCTCTTTGACGGACAAGAATCGTCCCGGCAGGGACCTGTTGACCAGTATGACGTTTGACGCCGAGTCTTTTTGCATGGCTATCTCTGCCGTTTCTTGCGCTTCCACCTGATTTCTTATGTGCCATGGGGATCCTCCTCCATCATTTTGAAGACTTTGGTTTTGCAGCTGTTTTTGCCGTCGATTTTTTCGCTGCAGGTTTCTCCGTTTTTGTCTTGGGGGCAGTATCTTTTTTCGCTGTGGTTTTTTGAGCAGGTTTTTTGACTGCAGGTTTTTTCACAACCGGGACCTTTGGTTTAGCTGCCTCTTTTTTTTCTGCAGGTTTGCTTTCTTTTGAGGCAGGGGTTTCCTTTTTGGGAGCCGCTTTTTTACCGGTTACGATGTCTTCAATCTTAATCCGTGTCATCTCCTGCCTGTGTCCTCTCTTTTTCTTATACCCTTTGCGTCTTTTCTTTTTGAAGACAATGACCTTTTTGTCTTTGAAATCCTCGACAATTTCCGCCTTTACCTGAGCGGCTTCGACATAAGGCGTCCCAATAAGGGTGTTTTTGTCATCCACAACAAGAAGCACCTCATTAAAAGTGACTTTTTTTCCCTGATCCTGGCCGAGCTTTTCGATCTCGAGCACATCGCCTTTTTCTACGCGGTATTGCTTTCCGCCGGTTTTAATGACTGCAAACATCTTTGTCCCTTTGTTTCTTATTTGAAATGCGTTTCGATACAAAAAATGGAGTCTAACTTTAACATATGACTATTTTTGTGTCAATAAGAGAAAAGAGGTGAAGTTCCCTCTGTTTTTCTTAGATATATCAATTATTCGGGAATCCTCCTCGCTTCGTAAAGATTTCTAACGCCATTCTCCATCTGTCATTCTCGGCTCCTGCGCAACTCGCTCCGCTCAATCATGCTCGGAGACCTCCTGTTTCACTCGATTGACATCCTCCGAAGGCTAAATTTTTCAGGCCGCATGTCGGATACCCGAATACCTGATATTCGAATGGTATCCTGATGGAACTCCATGGTGTGAGAAGGAACAGTTAATGTCTCAATCTTGACAAAGAGGCGTCTTTTAATTAATTTTTAGTTGTTTTCCATTGTGGGCGGTTAGCTCAGCGGTAGAGTACCGGCCTTACAAGCCGGGTGTCACTGGTTCGAATCCAGTACCGCCCACCAGGGATTCTCAGGCATTGGGGAGAAAAGTTTGTATCTAAATGACTGATACAGAAGAATATCTGCAAAAACTGATAGAGTCGAATCCTCTCAGGGAGCCTCTTTTACGTGAAGCGATTCGCACTCTAGAACTTCCTCCAAGCAGCAACGGCCTGGATGCGGGCTGTGCGGTCGGCCTTCAGGCCATGCTACTTGCAGAAGATGTGGGCCCTGAAGGTCATATTATTGGCTTGGATAAGTCTCCCGATTTCATTGATATTGCCGAAAAAATGGTCGAAAAATCTAGCTTTTCGGATCAAATCTCATTCAAAGTCGGAGATGTGAACAAACTTCCCTTCGAAGACAACACTTTTGATTGGGCCTGGAGTTCGGACTGCATCGGATATCCGACCGGCGACCCCCTGCTGCTTTTAAAAGAGCTTACCCGGGTGATCAAACCCGGCGGTCTTGTGGCTATTCTTGCCTGGTCCTCCCAGCAGCTTCTCCCAGGATATCCTCTCATCGAGGCCCGGTTAAATGCCACCTGCTCAGCCTACATCCCCTTGGTAAAAGAGTCAAAGCCGGAATCCAATTTTCTGCGCGCGCTGAGTTGGTTCCACAAGGATGGCTTTGAAAAGCCGATAGCCCGAACCTTTCTCAGTGATGTCCAAGCTCCATTGAGCGATGAGATCCGAACAGCCTTGATCTCTCTTTTCGAAATGCTGTGGGGAGAGCCTCAGCCGGGAGAGTCGCAGGAAGACAGGGAAGAATACGAACGTCTTTGCCGGCCTGAGTCGCCGGATTTCATCCTGGACCTTCCGGAGTATTATGCTTTTTTCACCTATACCATGTTCTCCGGCAGAGTCGCGAAATGAACTCTTTTTGAAGATATCTTTTTACTTTCTAAACAGCATCAAGTATTTTTTTAAATCAAGACAGTTCAACTGATCAAAAATGACATTAAGAGACCTGGGATTGGACGACCGGCTCCTCGAAGATTACAAGGAGCATTTAGAACCTGAGGATAATCTCGCCCGCGTGGTCGCTGTCCGCAAGGACAATTGCATCATCAGAAATGAAGAGGGTGAGATCCCGGCTGAGGTGACCGGGAAACTCTTATTCGAGACAGAATCCGCACTCGACCTGCCGGCCGTCGGGGATTGGGTCGCGGTGCAATACTTCAACCAGAACACCCTGGCCATCATCCACAGGATCATGCCCAGAAAATCCTTTTTGAAGAGAAAAACAGCCGGGAAAAAGATCGATTATCAACCCATCGCCGCCAATATTGACGTAGCCTTCATCGTCCAATCGGTTGATGTGGATTTCAACCTGCCCAGGCTCGAGCGCTATCTGATCATGATCAACCAAAGCCGGATAAAGCCTGTCATCCTGCTCAGCAAACGAGACCTGATCCCTGCCGAAGACCTCGAAAAGATGATCCAGGAGATCAAAAACAGAAATCTCGATAATGAGATCTTCGCTTTCAGCAACAAGACAGGTGAAGGGCTGGATGATATTAAAAAGGAGTTAAAGCCGGGCCAAACATACTGTCTTCTGGGATCCTCTGGAGTGGGTAAGACGACCCTGATCAACAGGCTCGTCGGAAAAGACGTTTTCACCACCAATGCTGTTCGCGAGAAAGACGGCAAAGGCAGGCATATCACAGCCCAGCGGCAGATGATCATCCTCGAACAGGGCGGATTGATTATCGACAATCCCGGGATGAGGGAACTGGGTAATATCGGTGTCCAGGAAGGTTTGGACGAGACTTTCAAGGATATTGCCGAGCTGGCCCAGAACTGCCGCTTCAAAAACTGCACCCATAGTGATGAGCCCGGCTGTTCAGTGATCCAGGAAGTCAAGGAAGGGAAACTCGACGAAAAGCGGCATCAAAACTACCTAAAAATCCGCAAAGAATCAGAGTATTATGAGATGTCGTACCTGGAGAAACGCCAAAAAGACAAAAAATTCGGAAAATTCATCAAGAAACACAAAAAGATCTTTCAAAAAGACAAATAAGGGGGTCGGACCTCAGCAACTATCATATTATTAACAAGATAACTTTATTTTTATGATCATTTTTGGGCCTTAGAGCTCATTTTAAGGGGTCAAAATGAGCTCTAAGCATAGACTGGCTTTTGAAGAGCTTCAACATTTCCTTAAACACGATTTTACCCCTGTGGAAATCTCGTTTAAGGCTGTATTTCGGGGCAAAATCAGGGTTAAGTTATTGAAATAATTAGAATTGCTGCGGTCCGACCCCCTAAACCGGAAGTTTTTGCTTTGCGTTGACACAATTGTTTGAATGATTTGACACATCCCGCATAAATAAATATCCTAATAGCACTTAAAAAAAGGGGACAAAATGGTTGTCGAATGTCCGAAATGCAAAGCCAAGAATCCTGACGACACGGCTTTCTGCGGGAATTGTGGGACAAAATTCGACCTGGACGCAGGCCCGACCAAGACCATGGAGACGCCCGCAGAAGAGCTGACCACAGGCTCGACCTTTGCCGGCCGCTACCAGATCATCGAGGAACTGGGTAGAGGAGGCATGGGCCAGGTCTACAAAGCCACGGACAGCAAGATCAAGGAAAAAGTCGCACTCAAGCTCATCAAGCCCGAGATCGCCTCGGATAAAAAGACACTGGAACGTTTCAGCCATGAGTTAAAGACAGCCCGCAAGATCAGCCACAAGAATGTGGGCCGGATGTATGAGCTCATGGAAGATGGAGCGCTGCACTTCATCACCATGGAGTATGTCTCAGGCCAGGACTTGAAAGGCCTGATCCGCCAGTCTGCCCCTCTGAGCGTCTCTCGGACGATTAAGGTCACCAAACAGATCTGCGAAGGGCTGGCCGAAGCCCACAGGCAGGGTGTGGTTCACCGAGACCTCAAACCGTCCAACATCATGATCGACAGAGAGGGCGACATCAAGATCATGG
>Ga0255055_10000058_pt1 | contig 78646 bp, 81 predicted proteins | sample JV7_2_27_MG_FD_188633 | JGI IMG/M metagenome (GOLD analysis project Ga0255055, IMG submission 188633) | Seawater microbial communities from Jervis Inlet, British Columbia, Canada - JV7_2_27 | ecosystem: Environmental > Aquatic > Marine > Inlet | place: Canada: British Columbia | collected... | reverse complement strand
CTTCGCACAGGGTCGGGTCTACGCAGGGCGCCAGCGCCCTGCGTAGACCCGACCCTGTGCGAAGACTTGACCCCCCCTACAAATGCATAGGCATGACGATGTAGCGGTAGTCCATCTCTCCGGACGGCTCGGGCCGCAGCTGCCCGGGCTTGTCGCCGGCCTCGGCCTTCTTCTCGGCGTCGTCCGAGTGGGTGGGATTGAGCTCGAGACTCACCGTCGGGCTACCGACGACCGCCAGAAAATCAAGCAGGTAACGCGCATTGAAGCCGATTTCTACCTCGTCCCCCTCGTAGTCGACGCTCAGCGCCTCCTGGGCGTCGCCCATCTCGGTCCGGCTCGAGAGATCCAGCTTTCCACTCGACAGACACAACCGGATCGCACGACCGTAGCGATCGCTGGCCAGCAGGGAAACGCGGCGGACCGCATGCGAGAAATCGTCGGTCGGCAGCGAAATCTTCGTGTTGCTCGCCTCCGGCATCACGTTCTCGTAGCGTGGGAAGTTGCCCTCGAGCAGGTTCGAGGTCAGCTTGTGACGGCCGACCACAAAGAAAACCTGGTTGTCGGACTTGCCGAAGATGACCTCGTCCCCCTCACCGAGATCGTCGGTCATCTTCTGCACCTCTGCCAGAGCCTTGCGTGGGACGATGACCTGGAGTTCGCCTCCCGGAACCTCGACGCCCAGTTCCCTCGACACGAAGGCCAATCTGTGGCCGTCCGTGGCCACGAGTGTGAGTTGCCCACCGCCCAGCATGACCAGCGCGCCGTTGAGCGAGTAGCGCGGGTCCTCTGTCGTGATCGCGAAGGCTACACGCTCGATCATCTCATTCAGCAGACTACCGGGCAACTTCACACCCTGATCGAGATCGATATCGGGAAAGTTGGGAAAATCGTCGCGCGGTTGACCTGAGATGCGGTATTTCGTTCTCTCGCAGGAGATCGATACCTGATTGCGTTCGAGCAGCTTGAACTGCACCTCGGCATCGGGAAGCGACCGGGCAATTTCGTGCAGCTTGGCTGCCGGCAGCGTGACGCTGCCCTCGCGAACGACGGTCGCCTCGGTTACGCCGCGGATGGTCACCTCGAGGTCGCTCGCGCCCACCTGTAGTCCATCCGATGTCGTTTCGATCAATAAGTTGGCGAGGATCGGCAGCGTGGCTCGTTTTTCGACGACGCCGGTCACAGTCTGCAACTCCCGAACCAGATCGCTTTTTTGAATGACGAATTCCATGATCTTCCTCGAACCTAGCTCTTCATCTCTTCTTTATTGGTTATAGAGATTTCCAGAAGAAGTGTCACTAGGGATGTGGATACTGCGGATTTTCCTTCAAGCTCCCGCCCTGTCGTGATTTACGCTGTGAAAGCTCTTGATGATAACTCCTGTCGGGCCTTCGGAAAAGGTTGTGGGAAAAGTCCCCGTTCCCGTCCGTGAACGTCGGCCCACGCCGGTCCACAGTCGATCCACAGCCCTTCCACAGCCCACCGCGGCGGACGGCTGCGGAAGATGTGGAAAATCAGACCGACTGCATGAAGTTGTCTATCAGCTTGTCGAAATCCTTCTCGGCCCCACGCTTCTTTTCGATCTTTTGAATGGCGTGGATGACCGTGGAGTGGTGCTTCCCACCGAAGCGGCGCCCGAGTTCGGGTAGCGAGCAATCGGTCAACTTCTTGCAGATGTACATCGCTACCTGTCGCGGGAAGGCCACCTGAGGGCTGTTGTTCTTGGCCTTGAGGTTGCTCACCGGCAGATTGTAGTAGTTGGCGACCATCTTCATGATGCTGTCGACCGTGGTCGCCGGCGATTCCGAAGGCAGCAAATCGTGCAGCGTCTCCGTGGCCAGTTCGAGCGTCGGCTTCCGGCCCGACATCGAGGCGTAGGCCACGACCTTCGTTAGGGCTCCCTCGAGCTCGCGGATGTTCGACCCACAGTTCGAGGCGATGAACAACGCCACGTCATCGGGGATCGGCGTGCAGTCCGACTCGGCCTTCTTGCGTAGGATCGCCACCTTGGTTTCCAGGTCCGGAGGCTGGATGTCGGCGATCAACCCCCACTCGAAACGCGAGCGCAGCCGCTCCTCCAGTGTCGGAATATCACGCGGCGGCACGTCGCTCGTGATCACGATCTGTTTCTGGGCGTCGTAGAGCGCGTTGAACGTGTGGAAGAACTCTTCTTGGGTGCGCTCCTTTCCCGCCAAGAATTGAATGTCGTCGATCAGCAGCACATCGACGTTGCGATAGCGCTCCTTGAATTCCAGCGTGCGCTCGAATCGGATCGCGTTGATCAACTCGTTCATGAACGTTTCGCTGGAGACGTAGGCCATCACCATGTCGCCGCGGATGCCAATGCGGTTGCCGATGGCCTGCATCAGGTGCGTCTTGCCCAGACCCACGCCGCCGTAGATGTAGAGCGGGTTGTACGCTCGCGTCGGCTGCTCGGCGACCGCGACCGAAGCGGCATGGGCGAACTGGTTGCAGGAAGAGACGACGAACGTCTGAAAGCTGTACTTCGGGTTCAGCTTCGCCCGCGCGTTGTGCGCAGCGGCCCTATCCTCGGCGCCGAACCGACGCTCGCGCGCCGACCCGTTGCGCGCCACGGGAGCATCGGGCCGGAACTCGACCGCCAATCCCTGGCGGTCCTCCGCGCGCAGGGCATCCTGGATCAAGCCGGAGTAGTTCGTCTTCAGCCACTCCGCGAACCAGGAGTTGGGCACGCGGACCGTAATGCTGGACACATCCTCGGAGAGGAAACTCGTCGGTTTGAACCAGGTGTTGAACGAGTGCGGGCTTACCTTCGACGCGATCCGCCCCATCACCCTGTCCCAGGTGTTCTTATGGATTCCGCGTTCCACCACGACCTCCAAGAATTAAAGAATTATATTTAATTTGCCTCTGATTACCGAAGACCCCACCGGAAATACCTATTGGCCAACAGAATTTCCACACCTGTGGAAAAACAGCGCTCCAGCTAAATGTCGGGGGTACCAACGGTTTGGACGATCCCCGATCCTGCGCCCGTTAAAATTATGTAAACTAGACGGAGGGCGATTGTTAAGTTGTTTGTTTTGAATAAGATAGGATTTGCGATGCCTCGATGGAGACAACACGAATCCCCTAATCGGTTAGCTCGACACCATCACGATGTCAGGATTGTTGACCCGCTGAAAACGACTGGGAGAGCCTAACACAGCGGTCCTCCGGGTCGCAATACGAAAAAGGTCCAATAGATTAATTGAATTATAATCGTTGATACATTTAATAAAATAAATATCGATTCGAAATCGCGGTTCCGGACGCACGGCGCGACTGTCTTGACAGCCCATGAGGCCTTCCCTAACATAACGGTTTTGGCACCGGCAACCTGGACTCGAACAAATGAAACGGACATATCAGCCGAACAACCGTAAGCGCAAGAGGACCCATGGCTTCCTCGTCCGCATGCGCACGAGGGGAGGGCGTCATATCCTTGCCCGGCGCCGCAGGAAGGGGCGCAAGCGGCTCGGCGTCTGACCGGCGGTTTCCTCGATCCTGCCGTCTGACAGCGCGGCGGCAATTCCTGACCGTCTACACCGAGGGACGCCGCGTGGCTTCCAGGTCATTCACCATGTTCGCGATCCCCAATACGGCGGGGAGCTGCCGGCTGGGGATTACCGTCACGCGCAAAGTCGGTGGGGCGGTCCGCAGAAACCGCATCAAGCGCCGTTTGCGTGACATCTTTCGCCGCAACAGGCAGCGGCTGAACCCGCATCTCGACCTGGTCATCAACGCTCACCGAACGATGGACGAGCGAGACGCGAGCGGTCTCGAGCACGAGTTCCTGCACACGTTCGCCCGCTTGGCGAGGAGTCTCGAGAGTTGAGGATCGTGGAGACCATCCTCGTCGGCGTGCTGCGCTTCTACAGGAGCTTCGTCTCTCCCCTGCTGCCGCCGGCCTGTCGCTTCTACCCGAGTTGCTCGGAGTACGCGATCGTCGCGATCCGCACACTCGGCGCCGCCCGAGGATCGTGGCTAGCCGTGAGACGACTAGCACGTTGCCATCCTTTCTCGAAGGGAGGCTACGACCCCGTGCCCGGCACGAACAACCCGGAGCACCCTCACGGCTCCTGCGCCGGTTGAACCGAGGATCCCATGGAAACCGAAAAGCGCCTAATCATCGCGATCGCCGCCTCGGTGCTGATCCTCGTAGTCTTCTCCTGGTTGGCGCCGAAGCGACAGCCGGCACCTCCGCCCGAGCAACCCGTCGTCAGCGGCGAACAGTTCGAGCCCACGGAAGAGAGCCGGCCCACGCCTTCGATCGACGCGGAGGAAGAAGCGGAGGCCGCGCCCCCGATCGAGGCCGAGATGGCGGTGGCGGCCGAGACCGAGCAGGAAGTCCGAGTCGACGCCGGCCTGATCGAAGTCGTGCTGACCAACCGTGGAGGCCGGGCGCTCACCTGGACGCTGCAGCACTACACGACGAGCGACGGTGCGCCGTTGCAGTTGTTCCCGCAGTTTGTGGACCAGAAAGAACGGCCGATGGCCATCGACCTGGACGACCGCTCCCTGGCCGACCTCCTGAACGACGCGCTCTACACGGTCGAGCGCAAGAAGTTGTCCTCCGGGGGTTCGCGGACCTCCGGCGAGCGGATCACCTTCGCGTGGTCGGACGGCAGGGGCCTGTCGGCAGAAAAGACGTACGAATTCCGTGAGGGCAGCTATCTCGTAGACGTGGGCGTCGAGGTCCTTGATCGCGGGAGACGGTTGCCGGCGCGGCTGACGCTGGGTCCGGGTTTCGCGGCGCAGGAGCCGAGCTCGAGCCACAGCAATTACTACTACGAGAGCCAGGCCGTGTGGGACGTGGCCTCCCGGGTCACGCGAACGAAGAAAGGCAAGCTGGACCCGGAGGGCGGTTTCAGCGGTCCGGCCTACTGGGCTGGACTCGAGGACCAGTACTTCACCTCGCTGATCCTGCCGCACGATGCCCAGGCCCGCGTGCACTGGCGCCACCTCGACCTGATCCCGATCCCGGTCGACGGGGAAGAAGCACAAGAGGCGCCGGAGCCGGTCTCGACCCCGATCCTCGCCGTCTCGATCCCCGACGGCGGAGGTCAGATCTTCATCGGGCCCAAGCAGTACGACCTGCTCAAGGCGCAGGGGAGCGACCTGGAAAAGGCGGTGTGGTTCTCGAGCCAGGACTGGCTCCGCGTGATTGTCAAGTACCTCTTCTTCTGTCTGGTCTGGATCCACGACAACGTGACCGGCAACTGGGGTCTGGCGATCGTGTTGGCCACGCTGGTTCTACGGATCGTCCTCTTCCCGATCAACCAGTACTCGATGGTGAAGATGAAGCGGACGCAGCTGGACATGCAGAGGCTCGCGCCGAAGATCAACGCGATCAAGAACAAGTACAAGAAGAACAAGGACGCCCAGTCGCGTAGCAAGATGAACCAGGAGACGATGGAGCTGTACAAGAAGGAGGGCATCAATCCGATGGGCGGGGTGTCGGGATGCCTTCCGCTTCTGGCCCAGTTCCCAATCCTGATCGGTTTCTATAACATGTTGACGGTTGCCGTGGAGCTGAGGGGGGCTCCGTTCTTCGGCTGGATCCATGACCTGTCGCAGGAGGACCCCTTCTGGATCCTTCCGATCCTGATGGCGGTGACCATGTTCGCCCAGCAGAAGCTGGCGATGAGCAAGGTCAAGGATCCCCAGCAGCTCCAACAACAGCGAATGATGTTGTTCATGCCGATCGTCTTCGGTTTCATCTGTCTGCAAATGCCCAGCGGCCTGGTGCTCTACTGGTTCGCCAACAACCTGCTGGGCATGGGCCAGCAGTGGCTGGTCAACCGGCATACAGGTCGTCTGGAGGCGGCGGCAAAGAAGGCGTGATGCGATGATCAAGGAACGAGATTTCGAGGGGAAGGATCTGAACGAGGCGCTTCACGTCGCCTCCGATGCCATGGGTATCCCCGAGCCCGAACTGGACTACGAGATCATCGAGCAGGGGCGCCGCGGTCTGTTCGGCGTAGGCGCGAAGAGCGTGCGCATCCGTGTGATGCCGCCGTTGTCGCAGCCGGCGGACCCGATGGCCGCGGCGGAGCTCAAGCTCCCGCGCGATCAACTACCGAAGAGGGGCGATCGGAAACCGGCGCCGGCGAGAAAGCGGTCGAGGCAGGAATCAAGGCCTGTGCGGAAGCCGCCGCAGCGCTCATCGCAGAAGCCCGTGCGAAAACCGGCACCGAAGCCGGAGGCCGCACCCACCCCCCAGGCCTCGGAGGTCGCCGGGACGCTCCAGCGGATGCTGGAGATGATGGGCATGGATCTTACCGCGAGCGCGGCGGACTCGGACAACGGCGTGGCGATCGAGCTCGACGGGCCGGACCGCAAGGTCCTGATGCAGAAGGACAGCGAACTGCTCAGCGCGCTGCAATTCCTGCTCAACCGCATGTCCCGAAGGACCTGGCCGGATGTGGGGCGGATCCGCCTGTCCTGCGACGGCCATCGCAAACGTCGCGACGAGGACCTGGTGGAGCTGACACGCGAGGTTGCCCAGCAGGTCCGGAGCACGGGACGCACGAAGCGGCTGCATCCGATGAACGCCTACGAGCGCCGGCTGGTTCACCTGACGGTGCGCGAGTTCGAGCAGCTGGGGTCGCGCTCGGAGGGGAACGGGCACCTCAAGCGCGTCAAGATCTTCAAACAGGCTAGCGCTTAGTTTCCTTCGGTTGGAAAGGTGGAGGATTCGGGAGTCGGGGAGTCGCCCCCGCTTGCTCTCGTGGCCCGGGCTGCGCGCGGAACGCATGGGGCCCCGCCGGCTCCTCCAGGGCCACGAGAGCAAGCGGGGGCGACTCCCCGACTCCCGAATCCTCGGCATCGTTTGAATTGTCGGGGACGTTTCCCAAAGCCGGGTTTTGGGGACAGGTAACGGCTCTGTGGCCGCCGGAATGACATGCACGACCTGACTTCTACTTTGGTTGCGGTCGGTAGCCCTCCCGGGCGTGGGGGGGTGGGGTGTTTGCGATTGAGTGGTTCGCGGGCGGCTGAGATCGGGCTGCGGCTGTTTCGGCCCGCCTCTTCGACTCGTGGGCCGGAGGCAAGTGGGCCTCCCTGTTTCGGTCGGTTCTTGGACCGGGACGGGAGGCCACTGGACCATGGCTATCTGGTGCTCTTTGCGGGGACGGCTTCTTATACCGGGGAGGATTCGGCGGAGCTCTGGTCTCATGGGAGCCCGGCCGTGCTCGCCGAATTGGTGGAGGCGGCGATCGCTGCGGGCGCGCGACCGGCGGGCCCGGGCGAGTTTACCTATCGGGCTCTGCGCAACGGCCGCATCGATCTCTCGCGGGCGGAGGCGATTCGCGATCTGGTAGGCGCGCGCACGCTGTATCAGGCGCGCCTGGCCTTTTCGCAGGCGGAGGGCGCGGTGGCCCGCCGTGTGGCTCCCCTGCGCGAGGCGCTCGAGGAGTGGATTGCGCGCGCCGAGGCGGCGGTGGAGTTCGTGGAAGAGGCCGAGACCCATTTGCCGCCGGGGCGGTTCGGCGGGGCGATCGATGAAGCGATCGAACGCTGCACCGAGCTGCTGGCGGGCTTTCGTGTCGGGCGCATCGTGCACGACGGGGCGACGCTGGCCATCGTGGGGATGCCCAACGTGGGTAAGTCGTCCCTGTTCAACCGGCTGCTCGAGCGCGACCGGGCGATCGTGACCGAGATCGCGGGAACGACGCGCGATACGGTCGAGGAGGACCTCGACGTAGGAGGGATTCCGTTGCGGCTGATCGATACGGCCGGCCTGCGCGCGGTGGCCGATCCGGTCGAGGACGAGGGTGTCCGCCGCGCACACGCCGCGCGAGCGGAGGCCGACCTGGTCCTGCTCGTGCTGGACGGCTCGCTGCCGCCGGCGGACGACGAGCTCGCGGCGCTCGAGCGGGCCTGCTCGGAGGCGGAGCGGGGCCGGACGATCGTCGTGCGCAACAAGTCGGACTTGCCGCTAGCGGGCGATGGCGAGGAGGTCGAACCGGATGCCATCGACGTCTCGGCGCTGACGGGCGAGGGCATCGACGAATTGAGGCGCGAGCTGAGGACACGACTCGTGGGCACGGGTACACTGGAGGATCCGATCATCACCGACGCACGACACGCACGATCCCTGGAGGACGCGAGAGATTCGCTCACCCGGGCGGCGAGTGCGCTGCGCTCCGGAATGTCGGAGGAGTTGGTACTGGAGGATCTGCGCGAGGCGATGCGACGTCTCGGCGAGATCACGGGCGAGTTCACGACCGAGGATCTCTACGATCGCATCTTCTCCACGTTCTGTATCGGCAAGTGAGGGAACCGGGGTGAGCGGGAGCAACAACGAAGCCGGCGCCAGCCGCTACGACGTGATCGTCGTCGGCGCGGGCCACGCGGGTTGCGAGGCGGCGATCGCCGCGGCCCGCATGGGCTGCCGCACGGCCGTGGTCACGCTGCGGCGCGAGGCCGTCGCCCGCATGTCCTGCAATCCGGCGATCGGCGGCCTGGCCAAGGGCCACATCGTGCGCGAGATCGACGCGCTGGGAGGCGCGATGGGCCGCGTGGCCGATGACTGCGGGATCCAGTTCCGCCTGCTCAACCGCAGTCGCGGACCCGCCGTGCGCGGGCCTCGCGCGCAGCAGGACAAGGCGGCCTACCACCTGGCGATGCTCGAGGAAGTGCTGGGCACGCCGCAGCTCGAGCTGGTCGAGGGCGAGGTCGCCGCGTTGCTGGTCGTCGACGGCGCGATTGGAGGGGTATCTCTGGCCGGTGGACGCCGCCTCGTCGCCTCGCGCGTCGTGCTGACCACGGGGACCTTCCTGCGCGGGCTGATGCACACTGGAGAGCGACGGACGCCGGGCGGCCGCGTCGGCGAGGCGCCTGCCGACTCGCTGTCGGCGGATCTGCAGCGGCTGGGCTTCCGCATGGGACGCTTCAAGACCGGCACCCCACCGCGTCTGGCGCGCGCCAGTGTCGATCTGCGGCGATTCGAGGAGCAACCGGGCGACGAGGGACCGACCTTCTTCTCCGAGACGACGACCGGGACGCGCCTCGAGCAGATCCCGTGTCACATCGCCTTCACCAACGCTCGCGTGCACTCGGTGGTGATGGACAATCTCGAGCGCTCGCCGATGTTCAACGGTGCGATCAACGTGCGTGGGCCGCGCTACTGCCCCTCGCTCGAGGACAAGGTCTATCGCTTCAGCGACCGCGCATCGCACACGCTCTATCTCGAGCCCGAGGGTCTCGACAGCGATCTGCTCTATCTCAACGGTTTTTCCACTTCGCTTCCGGACGAAGTCCAACTCGAGATGCTCCACGCGGTCGAGGGTCTCGAGGACTGCGAGGTCGTTCGTCCCGGATACGCCGTGGAATACGACTACGTCGACCCGCGCGAGCTGCGACCGACGCTGGAGACGCGGCGTGTGGCGGGTCTCTACCTGGCGGGCCAGATCAACGGCACGACCGGTTACGAGGAAGCGGCCGGTCTGGGGCTGATGGCGGGCATCAACGCGGCGCTTGCCTTTCAGGAACGTCCGCCGCTGGTGCTCGGGCGCGACGAGGCCTACGTCGGCGTGCTCGTCGACGATCTGGTGACGCGCGGTACGACCGAGCCGTACCGCATGTTCACTTCGCGCGCCGAGTACCGCCTGTTGCTCGGTGTGGACTCGGCGACCCGACGTCTCGCGCCCCACGGACAGGCGACGGGCCTGCTGCCGGCCGGCCGGGCCGAGGCGGCGCGGATCCAATGGAGCCGGATCGACTCGGCGGTCGAGCGATTGGAGAGCGAACGCTGGCTGCCGAGCGCCGAGACGCGCGGGGCCCTTGCGCGGTCGGGCGTCGTTCTCGACTCGCCGGCCAGCACGGCCGAGTTGCTGCGCAGGCCGGAGATCGGGCACGACGACCTTGCCGGGATGAGCGTGGTGCTCGGTGCGCTGGCTGCGCGCGAGCGCCGCATCGTGGCCGAGTCGATCAAGTACGCCGGCTACGTCGAGCGCCAAAAGCGCGAGGCCGGGCGCGTCGCGCGCGCCGGCGGGCGTAGGATTCCCGAGAGGTTCGTCTACCGAGGTCTGTCCGGCCTGTCCAACGAGCTCGTCGAAAAGCTCGAGACGGTGCGGCCGGAGACGCTGGGGCGGGCCTCACGCATCGACGGGATGACGCCGGCGGCGCTGGCTTTGCTCGCGGCTCATCTCGAGCGTGCGCCCGGTAACGTTTGAGCTTGCTCGACGTGCTCGACGAAAAGCAGCTCGCCCTGGAGATCTCCGACAGGGCCGCGGCCTGCTCCATTGTGCTGACGTCGGACGCCGCGCTCCGCATCGCACACCACATGCGTCGCGTGCTCGAGGCCGAGCCGTCGCTTCACCTGACCTCGATCTCCGACCCGCGAGAGTTTCTCGAACGTCAGGTCGGTGAGAGCATCGAAGGCGCCGCGCTGCTCGACCCCGACGTTGCGGGCGACATGCTCGATCTCGGAAGTGGCAACGGCTATCCCGGTCTGCCGCTGGTCGCGTGTCGTCCCGGTCTGCGGCCGCACCTCGCGGAAGCCTCGCGACGAAAGGCGGCGTTCCTGCGCTCCGTCATCGAAGAGAGCTTTCCGAACGGAAAGGTGATCGAGCAGCAAGTCCAGCGAGCCGTCGATCTTGCCGACGAACCGTCCTTCGTCGTCGTCGCCACGCGAGCCATGGGCAACTGGGAGCGGGTGCTGCCCCGCCTCGAGTCCCGCATGACGGCCGGCGCGCGACTGCTGGTCTGGGCCGGCGAGCAGATGGAGGTCGTGTCGGCCCGAGCGGCGTGGAGACGGTTTCGCCCGGTCGAGCGACGGCCGCTTCCCGGGCGCGATCGATCCTGGATCTGGTCTTTCGAACCTGCCGGAACGGCAGACCAGCGTCTCATAATATAAGTATTATAAGAATAACTGATTGTTGGTGTTCCACGTGAAACACGGGCGTGTTGCCAGCTCTCAACCCAAGTGTTCCACGTGGAACATTTCTCTCTCGCCGCCGCCGATTGCCGGTGGTAAAGTACGCGAGTCACGCGGCGCGCCGCGAATAAAAAGTCAGTTTTTGCGGCAATTCACCGCGAAACCGATAGTCCGCGAGGATCGATCGGATCGGTCGGGAGCAAGTTGAGTTGGGTCGCACGATCGCAATCGTCAACCAGAAAGGCGGCGTGGGAAAGACGACGACCGCCGTCAACCTGGCCGCTGCGTTGGCCATCGCCGAACGCCCGACGCTTCTGGTCGATGCCGATCCTCAGGCGAACACCACACGAGCGCTCGGATTCGCCGAGGACGCCGAACGCCCGTCGCTCTACGACTCGCTAGTGGGCGGTCGTCCACTGACCGAGCTCGAGCTCGTCTGCACTGACCTGCCCTGCCTTTCGGTGCTTCCGTCGGACGGTGAGCTCGTCGGCGCCGAGGTCGAACTCGTCGGGGCCGAGAGCCGGGAGTTTCGACTGGCCCGACAGCTCGACGAAATTCGGGACCGGTTCGACTTCACCTTCATCGACTGCCCTCCGTCCCTCGGGTTGCTGACACTCAACGCGCTCGTGGCAGCGGACGGCGTACTCATCCCGGTGCAGTGCGAGTACCTGGCCCTCGAGGGCATCTCCTCGTTGGTGGAGACGATCAAGCGAGTACGTGCCGCGCTGAATCAGAGACTGGAAATCGAAGGCGTCCTGATGACGATGTACGACGATCGCACCAACCTCGCTCGACAGGTCGTCGAGGAGGTACGCGCCGTCTTTGGGGATCAGGTCTACGAGACGCTGATCCCGCGAAACGTCCGGCTGGGCGAGGCACCGAGTTACGGCCAGCCGATCTTTCTGTACGACATCCGCTCGAAGGGCGCGGAGGCCTACTTCAAGCTGGCCAAGGAGTTTCTGAGCCATGAAACGAAAGGCGTTGGGCAAGGGGCTGCGCAGCCTGATCCCGGAAGTTCCACCGCGCAAACAACCTCCGGTGAAGACCGAGAGTCGATCGGCCACTGACGGTCTGCAGCTGATCGACACGGACAAGATCTGGCCCAATCGCGCCCAGCCCCGGGAGCGTTTCGACCCGCAGGGCCTGGAGGAACTGGCCGGGTCGATGAAGGCCCAGGGCGTCCTGCAACCGATCATCGTCCGTCCGTCCGACGGCGGGACCTATGAGTTGGTCGCCGGCGAGCGCCGCTGGCGGGCATCACAGATCGCCGGGTTGCTGAAGATCCCAGCCGTTGTTCGCGAGGTCAGTGACGACCGCGTGCTCGAGCTGGCTCTGATCGAGAATCTGCAGCGCGAGGACTTGAACCCGCTCGAGGAGGCCAACGCCTATCAGACGCTGATCGACGAGCTCGGCCTCTCGCAACAGGAAGTCGCTGACAGAGTCGGCAAGCAAAGGGCGACCGTTGCGAACGCGCTAAGACTGCTCAACCTGCCTCCCGCGGTTCAGGAGCTGGTTCAGAACGGCGACCTCACCGCCGGGCACGCGAAGGCCCTCGCATCGATGACCAACTCTGATGCGCAGATCGAACTTGCTCGGAGGATCGTGAAGGACGGCCTGACCGTACGGGCGGTCGAGTCCTTGACCCGCAAGCCCGAGCGAGCGCGTAAGAGCCGAGCGGCGCGGCAGGACCAGCGCGATCCCAACGTCATCGCCGCCGAGGAAAAGCTGCAGAGCGCACTGGGCACCAAGGTCCGCATCTTCCAGAGCAAGAGCGGGGCGGGCCGACTCGAGTTTCACTTCTACAGTCCCGAAGAGCTCAGCCGTCTATATCAGATCGTTCTGGGTGTAGCCAGGGGCAGGTAGACCGCTCGATTCCCTTTGAAAACCCCCAACCAGGACGCAGACAGTTTTGTCTGCGAGTAATGCTATGCAGACAAAAATGTCGGCGAGTTGTCCAGTCCAAGTCGATCGGTACCGGAGAATCGCTTTCAGCGTAGCCGCCGGGTCTCCCTCCGGGGGAGCTATCGACACATGCCCGCCGCGCCACCCAGCGCCGACCGATCTGTCGGCCGTCACCCACTGCCGACATCTCAGTCGGCGCACCGATCGGCACGCCGGGTGGTGAACGCTTCACCGAAGCCCGCACGAGTGCAGACACTTTCGTCGGCGCGCAGAACAGGCCGACGATCTCGTCTGCGGGCGCAGCGCACCACGACCCCCTCGACGACGTCCCCACGATGCCGGCCGCATGGACCACCGCTGCGACGCGCCGACCGATATGTCTGCACCGCGGAACCGCCGACGCTTTCGTCGGCGCGACCATGGGACCCGGCAAGGCGTTCAATGCGCCCAGCGACCCCTCCAGACCCACGAAAAACACCTCCGCGCCGGCCAAAACCGGACCCCGAGAACCATCGGCAGCCGCGCCGCGACTTTCTTGACCTACTAATGACGCTGTGTTACTTTCCGCCCTCTTCAAACAGGTTTTTTGAAGGGTTGGCGCGGTCAGCATCCCCGCCGGGACGCCGCCATGGTCGCCGGTTCTCCATGAGGCATTCATGAAAGACCGCAAGCTGGCGTTCCGCTACGCGCGCGCCCTCTTGTCCGTCGTCGAAGACCCTGCCACCCTGGAGCGGATCGACCAGTTCCTCGCGGCGCTCGCGGGGGCCATGGAGGACTCGCCCGAGCTACGATCCGCAATGCTCGATCCGGCCATTCCCCGCTCGGCCCGCAAGAAGGTGTTCCGAGCGCTCGTCGAGCAGAACGGCTTGCCCATCGAACTGACCAACTTCCTCTCCGCCCTGGTCGACAACAACCGCGTCGGGAGCCTGGACGCGATTGCCCAGGTCGTCCACGAGGAACGAGAGCGCAGGATCGGCGTCGTCCCGGCCGAGGTGACCACCGCCACGCCGCTCAGTGACGAACTGAAGGATCGCGCCCGTGACGCGGTCGAGCGGCTGACCGGCAAGAAGGTCCGCCTCGTGTGCAACGTCGAGCCGGGGTTACTCGGGGGCGCGGTCACCAAGATCGGATCGACGGTCTACGACGGGAGCCTTCGCAGCCAGCTCGAACAGCTCAAGCGCAAGATGGCTCAAGGCTAGGAGAAGCGATGGAGATCAAGGTCGACGAAATCTCGAAGATCATCCGCCAGCAGATCGAGGGCTACGACAAGCAGACCGACCTGGCCGAGGTCGGCACGGTGATCTCGGTCGGCGACGGGATCGCCCGCATCTACGGTCTCGACCGAGCGATGGCCGGAGAATTGCTCGAGCTGCCCCACGACGTGATGGGCATGGCCCTCAACCTGGAAGAGGACAACGTCGGCGCCGTTCTTCTAGGCGAGACCACGCTGATCAAGGAGGGAGACCAGGTCCGCCGCACGGGACGCATCATGCAGGTGCCGGCGGGCGAAGCGATGCTCGGCCGCGTCGTCGATCCACTGGGCATCCCGCTCGACGGCAAGGGTCCCGTGCAGACCACGGCTACGATGAACCTCGAGCGCATCGCACCCGGTGTGGTCCATCGCCGTCCGGTGAACGAGCCGCTGCAGACCGGGCTCAAGACGATCGATAGCATGACGCCGATCGGCCGCGGCCAGCGCGAGCTGATCATCGGCGACCGCCAGACCGGCAAGACCGCCATCGCCCTGGACACGATCATCAACCAGAAGGGCAAGGACGTCATCTGCATTTACGTGGCCATCGGTCAGAAGCAGTCGACGGTCGCCCAGGTGGTCAAGACGCTCGAGGAGCACGACGCGATGTCCTTCACCATCGTCGTCTCCGCCTCGGCCTCCTCGCCCGCGCCGCTGCAGTACCTCGGGCCCTACGGCGGATGCGCCATGGGCGAGTATTTCCAGTTCCACGGTGCCGACGGCAAGCTGGCCTCGGCCGACAACCCCGGTCGCGCCGTACTCTGCGTCTACGACGACCTGTCGAAACACGCCGCGGCCTATCGCGAGATCTCATTGCTGCTGCGGCGGCCGCCGGGCCGCGAGGCCTACCCGGGCGACGTCTTCTATCTGCACTCGCGCCTGCTCGAGCGCGCCAGCAAGCTGAACGAGGAAAGAGGAGGGGGATCGCTCACCGCCCTGCCGGTCATCGAGACCCAGGCCGGCGACATCTCGGCCTACATTCCGACCAACGTGATCTCGATCACCGACGGCCAGATCTTCCTCGAGTCCGACCTGTTCTACGCCGGCGTGCGCCCCGCGATGAACGTCGGCCTGTCGGTTTCGCGCGTCGGCGGCAACGCACAGATCAAGGCGATGAAGCAGGTCGCAGGCACCCTACGCCTCAGTCTCGCGCAGTACCGTGAGCTGGAGGCCTTCGCCCAGTTCGGCTCGGACCTGGACAAGGCCACCCAGGCCCAGCTCAACCGCGGCCGCAAGCTGGTCGAGGTACTCAAGCAGGGTCAATACCGTCCACTGTCGGTCACCAAACAGGTGCTGACGATCTTCGCGGCGACCAGCGGCTTCCTGGACGATCTACCGGTCGAGCTGTGCCGGCCCTTCGAGCAGGAGCTGCACCAGTACTTCGACCTGCACCACCAGGACCTGCTGGAACAACTCGAGGCGAAGACCGGCATGAGCGACGAGCTGAAGAGCGCGATCAGCGAAGCCGTGAAGACCTGCGCCGAGCAGTTCAAGGCGGCACACGCGGTGGCCAGCTAGAGCTCCGATGGCGAAGACACAAGATCTGAAGCGGCGCATCCGGTCGGTCCGGAACACGATGCAGTTGACCCGCGCGATGAAGATGGTCGCGGCGTCCAAGCTGCGCCGCGCCCAGCAGCGCGTCCTCGGCGCCCGGCCGTACTTCCACCGAACGCGGGCCGTGCTCAAATCGCTCACCGCCAGGACCGACACCGAGCTGCACCCGCTGCTGCAGGAACACGGCGAGCGCAGCGCGGAGGTCGTCGTACTGACCGGCGACAAGGGGTTGTGCGGGTCGTTCAACGCCGGCATCATCCGCCGCGCCGAGGGCTTGATCGAGAGACTGGGCGATCGTGACGTCCGGGTCATTGCCGTCGGTAAGCGTGGGCGCGACTTCTTCCGCCGCTACGGCTTCAACGTCGTGGCCGAGTGGGACGACGTCTTCCGCGACGTGCAGTTCCCGCTGGCCGAGGAGATCGCTCAACCACTGATGGAACGCTACATCGCCGGAGAGGTCGACGAGATTTTCCTGGCCTACAACGAATTCAAGTCCGCGCTTCAGGCGACGCCGACGATCGTGCGGTTGCTGCCCGTCGAGCCCCCCACGCCCGAGGAGAACCAGGGACTCGAGGACTACATCTACGAGCCGGCTCCGAAGGAGCTGTTGGCCTCGCTTATCCCGCACTACGTCGAGCAAGTCGTGTTTCAGGCGCTGCTCGAGTCGATCGCCGCCGAGCACGCGGCGCGGATGACCGCGATGGACTCGGCGACGAAGAACGCGGGGGAGCTGATCGAATCACTGACGCTAACCATGAACCGTGTCCGGCAGGCCTCGATCACCACCGAGATCATCGAGGTCGTCTCGGGCGCGGAAGCAATGGGGTAGACGGAGCACCAAATGGGTAAGTTCGGGGCGGTCGTACAGATCATCGGGCCGGTCGTCGACGTGGAGTTCGACGAAGAGCACTTGCCGGCCATCCACAACGCAGTGCGCATCGCCGACCCCGGCACGGCCTCGGACGTGGCCATCGACGTCGTCGCCGAGGTCGAGCAGCACCTGGGCGAGAACCGCGTCCGCTGCGTGGCCATGGAGCCGACCGACGGTATGGTGCGCGGGATGAAGGCCGAGGATTTGGGCGAGCCGATCAAGATGCCCGTCGGCGAGGCCACGCTCGGCCGCGTGCTCAACGTCATCGGCAAGCCGGTCGACGAGCTGGGGCCGGTCGAAGCCCAGGACCACTGGCCGATCCACCGCGAGGCGCCCGCCTTCGAGGATCAGGACACTCGGATCGAGATGTTCGAGACGGGCATCAAGGTCATCGATCTGCTCGAGCCGTATCTCAAGGGCGGTAAGACCGGGCTGTTCGGCGGCGCCGGTGTGGGCAAGACCGTCCTGATCATGGAGTTGATCAACAACGTGGCCCTCAAGCACGGCGGGTTCTCGGTCTTCGGCGGTGTCGGCGAGCGGACCCGCGAGGGCAACGACCTGTGGCTCGAGTTCCAGGAAACCGGCGTCATCAACATCGAGGACCCCGCCAAGTCCAAGGCCGCACTGATCTACGGCCAGATGACCGAGCCGCCGGGCGCGCGTCTGCGCGTAGCCCTCTCGGCGCTGACCGTCGCCGAGTACTTCCGCGACGTCAACAAGCAGGACGTGCTGTTGTTCATCGACAACATCTTCCGCTTCACCCAGGCCGGCTCCGAGGTGTCCGCTCTGCTGGGGCGCATGCCCTCGGCGGTGGGATATCAGCCGACGCTGGCCACCGAGATGGGCGAGCTGCAGGAGCGCATCACTTCGACCAAGCAGGGGTCGATCACCTCGGTGCAGGCGATTTACGTCCCGGCCGACGATTACACCGACCCGGCTCCGGCGACGACCTTCGCGCACCTCGACGCCTCGACCAACCTGTCGCGCCAGATCGCCAACCTGGGCATCTACCCCGCGGTCGATCCGCTGGCCTCGACCTCGCGCATTCTCGATCCGGGAATCATCGGTGACGCGCACTACGACGTGGCCCGCTCGGTCCAGCAGGTGCTCCAGCGCTACAAGGAGCTCCAGGACATCATCGCCATCCTGGGTATGGACGAACTGTCCGACGACGACAAGCTGACCGTTTCCCGCGCTCGCAAGATTCAGCGCTTCCTGTCGCAGCCGTTCTACGTCGCGGAGCAGTTCACCGGCATGGCCGGCCGCTACGTCAAGATCGACGACACGATCCGCGGCTTCAAGGAGATCGTCGAGGGCAAGCACGACGAGTTGCCCGAGCAGGCGTTCCTCTACGTCGGCACGATCGAAGAGGCCCAGGAAAAGGCCGAGCAAATCCGGCGCGAGACCGCCGCGTAACCAGGGGCTCGTGCGATGGCCGACAAGCTCCGACTGGAGATCGTGACCCCCGATCGGCTGGTGCTGGCCGAACAGGTCGACGAGGTCGTCCTGCCCAGCCTGGACGGTTATATGGGCGTCCTGCCGGGGCACGCACCTTTGCTCGCGCAGCTGGACGTCGGCGAGGTATCCTATCGCACAGGGAATCAACGCCAGTACCTTGCGGTAACCGGTGGGTATGCCGAGGTGCTGAGGGAGTCCGTCAGCGTGCTGGCCCGGACCGCCGAGCCAGCCGAGGAGATCGATCTGGAAAGAGCGGAGCAGGCCAGGACCCGGGCACAGTCGCAGCTCGAGGAGGGTCCTTCCCCCGACAAGCTGAGGTACGCCGAGATACACCTCAAACGCGCGGTGAGTCGAATCCAGATTCACGGACGCCGCCAGCAGTGATCCCGGCAAGCGGCTGGCGCCAGTCTGGCCAGAAGGAGACGTCGATGGGCACGTACCAGCGAATCGGGATCGTTACTACACTCGCACTGGGGCTGTTGGCGGCTGGATGCTCGAGTGACGTCAAGATCGGCGCGATCGTCTCCGAGACGGGAGCCGTCGCTACCTATGGCGAGAAGGTCAAGAGGGGTCTGGAGCTGGCGCTCGAGGAGATCAACTCCGGCGGTGGGCTCGACAGCGGCGGAAAAGTCATCCTCGTTTACAAGGACGACGCCACCATCCCCGAGCGGGGCAAACAAGTCATTCAGGAACTGATCGACGAGGACGGCGTCAGCCTGATCATCGGCGCCGTCTCTTCCAGGGTGACGCTGGCCATCGCGCCCGTGTGCGAAAAAGAGCAGGTGCTGCTGTTCTCCCCGTCGGCCTCGGCGCCGGAGATTTCCAAGGCCGGCGACTACATTTATCGCAACTATCCCTCCGACATCCGCGAAGGTACGTCGATGGCCAAGTTCGCCAAGGATCTCGGACTCGAACGGATTGTCATCTTCGCCATGGACGACGACTTCGGCCGGGGGCTGCGCGACGTGTTCACGCAGCAATACGAGAGCCGCTTCCGCGAGGTTGTCGAGAGCTTCGAATTCCAGGAGGGCGATGCGGCGCAGTTTCCGGAGATGATCTCCAAGACGAAAGAGTCGGCTCCGGACGGAATTTACATCGTGGCCTACCAGAACGACCTGTCCGAGATGCTCGAGATGATGCACGAGGCCGGGATCGAGTCGGTCGTGATGGCTAGCTCGGCCGTAACCCCGGACGTCGTGCGACTGACCGGTGCGGCCGCGGAGAATCTGGTCTACCCGCAATCGTCCTTCGAGCTCGATTCGCAGGAGCCTGCCGTGGCGTCCTTCGTCAACGCATACCGCAAGAAGTACGGCGACGATCCGGACATCTATTCGGCGCACGGCTACGACGCGCTGAAACTCGTGGTTCAGGCGATCAACAACGGTGGGGGCGCCCATCCCGACGACGTGCGAATCGGGCTCAACGGGATCCACGACTACGAGGGCGCAGCGGGTAAGACGACGTTCGACAGGAACGGTGACGTAATCCGCCACCCCAGGATCCTGATCATCCGCAACGGCCACTCGATTCCCTACGATCAGTTCGTCGCGGAGGGCGGCTCGATCTTCGCCCGGAGCTGACACCGTCGTGGTCGCCGAGACGGGTGGACGACCGCATCTGTCTGTCGTCATCCCGGCCTACAACGAGGAGGCGAGACTCGATTCGTCGCTTTCCGGGATCCTGGACTACCTCGATGCCAGGCGAATCCACGCGGAAGTCCTGGTCGTCGACGATGGATCGACCGATGGCACGGCTCGTATCGCCGCGGAGAAGCTGGGACATCGGCCCGGCGGGGTCCTGTCCAACGACGAAAATCGCGGCAAGGGCTACTCGGTGCGGCGCGGCGTGCTCGAGGCCCGCGGTCGTTGGATCCTGATGAGCGACGCCGACCTGTCAACACCGATCGAGGAGCACGATCACCTCGCCGCCGCCGCCCGGGATCGCGATCTGGACATCGTCATCGCCTCGCGCGGGCTGGCCGAATCGAAGATCGAGGTCCGCCAGAACTTCGTTCGCGAGTCGATGGGCAAGACGTTCAACACCCTCGTGCGCACCCTGACGGGTCTGCGCCTCCGCGACACGCAGTGCGGTTTCAAGCTGATGGACCGCCGGCGAGCGCTGCCCGTCTTCGAAAGGATGATCGTCGACGGGTTCGCCTTCGACGTCGAGCTGCTGTACGTGGCGACCCGCTTCGGCCTGCGCATCGCCGAGGTGCCCGTAACGTGGCGTAACTCGCCGGCATCGAAGGTCGGCATGGCCACGGCCCCGCTGGGCATGCTCATCGACACCCTGCGCGTGCTGTGGCGCTTCCGCCGCGGCGGGTACAACCCGTGACCGAACAAAGGGGACATCCCGCTTTTTCTTTTAATTCTTTAACACACATAGAAGAATTGAAAGAGACGGTGGGATGTCCCCAGACAATCGTCTTTACCAACGGCTGCTTCGACTTGCTGCACGTCGGCCACCTGAGGCTGCTGGAACGGGCGGCCGAGATGGGGGACCTCCTGGTGGTCGGTCTCAACTCCGATGCCTCGGTGCGCAAGCTCAAGGGACCGGGTCGGCCGATTCTCCCGTTCGAGGAACGGGCAGAGCTACTGGCCGGTTTGCACGCGGTCGATCGGGTGGTCGGCTTCGACGAGGAGACCCCACTGAAGCTGATCGAGCAGATCGAACCCGACGTGCTGGTCAAGGGAGGGGACTGGCCCAAGCAGCAAATCGTCGGCCGCGATGTGGTCGAGCGCCGCGGCGGCCGGGTGGTCACGCTGCCCCTGTCCGGCGACGGGTCGACCAGCCGAATCATCGAACGCATCCGCCGCGGCGGAACCGGTCCCTGAGATCCGATCGATGGGCACCGATCTCACGCTGTGGGCCCCGGTTCTGCGGGCACCGTTTTTCGAGGATCTGGAACGAGAGATCCGCAACGGCGGAAGCGGTCTCTGCCTGAGCGGCCTGGTCGAGGGGTCGCGCGCTCTCGTCCTCGGCTTGCTCGCCGCCCGCGGCGTTGGGGGATTGCTCGTCGTCGTGCCCAACGACACGGCTGTCGAGGCCTACGACCGGGATCTGTCCGCACTCACCACGCTGCTGGGCCGTGACCCCAACCGGATCGTCGTGCTGCCGGCGATGGACGCCGACCCGTACGACGGCATCGCCCCCCACCCCGAGGTCGTGCGCGAAAGGGTCCTCGCCCTGGACAGGCTGTCCCGCGGGGACGTCGACGTGCTGTTGGTCCCCGCACGCGCGCTACTGCACCCCCTGCCGTCGCCGGCGGATTGGAGATCCTGGACCCGTGTGATCCGGCGCGGTGACGAGCTCCCGCCCGATCGCTTCGTCCTGGCCACAATGGGTCTCGGCTACCGCCGCGTGGACATCGTCGGCGCGCCGGGCGAGATCTCTAGACGCGGCGGCATCGTCGACATCTTCCCGCCGACATCGGATCAGCCCGTGCGCGTCGAGCTTTTCGGCGACACGGTCGACTCGCTGCGCGTCTTCGACACCGACAACCAACGCTCGACGGGACAGCTCGACCAGGTCGTGGTCGTGCCGGCGACCGAGAGCCCGCCGACCGAGGATGCGCTGCGACGCCTGTCGCGCCGGATCCAGGCGGCAATCTGCAACGCCGGGGACGACGACCGCGCGGTGCGCGATCTGCGCGAGCAGCTGGAGCAGCTGCAGAGCGAGGGGTTCTGGCCGGGATACGAAACGCTCGCCGGGCTGACCTGCACCGAGCCGGTGCTTCTGTTCGAGCACGCGCGCGAGCTGCTGCTGGTCGTCGACGAGGCCGAGCGCGTGGAAGAGGAACTGTTGCGCGCGGCCCGCGACAGACAAGTGGCCTACGAGCAGAGCGACAACCGCGCGCTCCCGCCCCCCGCGAAGCTGTTTGCCGACCCCGCGTCCGCACGCGAGAGACTGAATCAAGCCCGACTGTTCCTGCAGGAGCTGGCAGGCGAGGAGCCGGCTGCCGCACGCCAGGTGTGGACCGTCCGCTCGCGCACGTCTCGCAATTATGCCGGCCGCGTGGTCGAGCTGGTCGAGGAGTTGCGCAAGACCGAAGGCGAGCCTGTCCGCACGATCTGCGTCATGCGCGCGCCCGGCACCGCCGAGCGGCTGAAAGAAATCCTGCGCGAGTACGACCTGCAGGCCGGTTCGGTCGACGAGGCCGTGCACGCGCCTGCCGACATCGGGGAGACGGGCGGGCTGTTCGTGGGGACCGCGGGACTGCGCGCCGGTTTCGAGCTGCCGGAGCTAGGTCTGACCGTGCTCGCCGAGCGCGATCTGTTCGCAGAGGAGCGCAAGGCCGCCGATCGCAAGACCCACGGCCGCGCGGCTTTCGTCTCCGACTTTCGCGATCTCAAGGAAGGTGCGTTCGTCGTGCACGTCGACCACGGCATCGCGTGTTACACCGGTCTGGGGCGGCCCAAGGGGGGCAGCCTCAACCGCGACTTCATGGTGCTCGAGTTCGCCGGCCGCGACAGGCTGTTCGTCCCGGTCGACCGGCTCGACCTGGTGCAGAAGTACAACGGGGTTGCCGGACACAAACCCGCCGTCGACAAGCTGGGCGGCCCCGGCTGGGCCCGCGTCAAGGCCCGCGTGCGCAAGTCGGTCGAGTCGATGGCGCGCGAACTGCTGGAACTCTACGCCCGGCGCAAGGCGGCGACCGGCAACGTCTTCTCCTCCGACTCGGCCTGGCAGCAGGAGCTCGAGGCCGCGTTTCCTTTCGAGCTGACGCCGGACCAGGAACGCGCCATGGCCGAGATCAAGGACGACATGCATTCGCAACGCGCCATGGACCGGCTGCTCGTAGGCGACGTCGGTTTCGGAAAGACCGAAGTCGCCGTGCGAGCCGCGTTCAAGGCCGTCACGGACGGTTACCAGGTCGCGATCCTGGCGCCGACGACCGTGCTCGCCTCACAGCACTTCAACACCTTCCGCGAGCGCTTCGCCCCGTTTCCCGTCCGTGTAGAGATGGTCTCGCGCTTCCGGGCGGCATCGGAGATCAAGAAGGTACTGCAAGAGCTCGAGGCCGGCGCTGTCGACGTCCTGATCGGCACGCACCGACTGCTGTCGGAGGACGTTCGATTCCGCAAGCTCGGTCTGCTCGTCGTCGACGAGGAGCAGCGCTTCGGCGTGTCGCACAAGGAGCGACTGAAAAAGATGGCCATCGGCATCGAGGTGTTGTCGATGACCGCCACCCCGATCCCACGAACGCTGCAGATGTCGCTGGCCGGCGTGCGTGATCTGTCGGTCATCGAAACGCCTCCGCCGGGGCGCATGGCGATTCAAACCTACATGATCCCGTTCCGCAAGAACGTGCTGGCCCAGGCGATTCGCCAGGAGCTGCGCCGCGAGGGGCAAGTCTTCGTCGTACACAACCGCATCGAGACGTTGCCCACGTTGACCCGCCTGATCACCGAAATGGTTCCCGACGCGCGCGTCGTCGCCGCGCACGGCAAGATGCCCGAGCGCAAGCTGGAAAAGGTGATGCTCGACTTCGTCGAGTACCGAGCCGACATCCTCGTTACCACCACGATCATCGAGAACGGTCTCGACATACCTCGTGCGAACACCATGATCGTCAACCGTGCCGACCGTTTCGGCCTGGCCCAGCTGTACCAGCTGCGCGGGCGTGTCGGGCGCAGCCACCAGCATGCCTACGCCTACATGGTGGTGCCCTCGCGCCATCACCTGTCCGACGTGGCCCGCAAACGGCTGCGGGCACTCCAGGAGTTCAGCGATCTGGGGGCCGGTTTTCGCCTGGCGGCGGCGGATCTCGAGATTCGCGGGGCGGGGGAGTTGCTCGGCCCCAAGCAGCACGGCCACATCGCGGCGGTCGGCTTCGACCTTTACTGCCAGACGCTGGAGCGAGCCGTGCAGGAACTGAAAGGCGAGCCGGTCGTCGAATCCCGCCCGGTGAATCTGCACCTGGGGGTCGACATCAAGATTCCGGAGCACTACCTTCCCGAGGCGGGCGACCGCCTTGTGGTTTACAAACGCCTGGCCGCCGCCCACGAGGCGGCCGACGTCGACCGCTTGCAGGCCGAGACCGAGGATCGCTTCGGACGGCTGCCCCCCGCCGGACGCAATCTGTTCGACATGGGGCGGTTACGCATCCTGGCCGACAACGCCGGGGTCAAGAGTATCGATCTCGTCGAGGACCGGTTGCAGATTCGCTTCCACGACCGTCCGCCCGTCGAGCCGGCGCGCATCATCGAGATCATCGCGCACGAGGGCGGCTCTTTGAAACCCTCGGGCGTCGTGTTGCTTCCCGCGCCACCGCGTGGCCCGGATCGCATCGATTCGGTAAACACACTGCTTGAGAGAATGTGCCGATGAAACGCCTCGCCGCCCTCTCGTTGCTGTTGTTCCTCGCCCCGGCTTGCGATGATCCGCCGAGCGATCCGCGACTGACCGTCGTGGCCTACGTCGACAACGAGCCGGTCTATCTGAGCGAGTTGCAGCAGTACTTCGAATCGAATCTCGTTGCCGACGATACGAATGACGACTTGCCGCCCGGAACGATGGACAAGATCAAGAGCCGTTTGTTCGATGCGCTGATCGAAGAGCGCATGTTCTACGGCGAAGCGCAGCGGCGCGAGATCCAAGTGAGCGATTTGGAAATCGCAACCTACCTCGACCTGGGCGCGGGTGAGTCGCCGGACGATACGGACGACCGTACGTGGCGTGAGCTCGAAGCGCGACAGCGGTTGATGGTTCAGAAGCTGCAGGAGCAGGTCGTGCGCGCGCAACCCGCGCCCACGGACGATGAGGTGGCGTCCTACACGGAACAACACCGCGAGCAGCTGCTACCGTCCCAGCCGCTCGAGCTCCGCGCGCTGCAGTTGCGATCGATGAAAGAAGCCGAGCGTGTCCATCGCGAAATCCGGCGCAAGCGTATGACCTTCAATGAGGCCGCGTTGGCCTACGAGCCTTCGCCCGGTCAAGCGCTTCCGCAGCGAATGTCCTGGGACAGCCTCTCCGACGAGCTTCGCGAGGCGCTGGAGAAGCTCAAGCCGGGCCAGGTAAGCCAGCCGATCGAGCTGCACGGCAGCATCTATCTGTTCCAGGTCGGCAAGTGGATGGCCGACCCGGCCGACGAAGACGCCGAGCTGATCCAGCGGGCCAGACAGGAATTGGAGAGCCTGCGTCGTCGCGAGGCCCTCGATCATCTGCTCGGCGAGTTGCGCGAGCGGTCGAATCTGCGGATCAAAAGCGGCAACCTCTCGTTTCGGTATGCTCCGATCTAAAAAGCCGGAATGAGCGGTCTTTTTCCGCACGGAATGGCCCGGCGCACAGGGGTTGTCTAAACTGGAAGACGAAGACACGGAGGTCTCGTCCATGAAACGCTTTCCACAGTCGGCCCTCCCGGCGCTGCTGATCGTAGCCGTCACCGTCCCGTTCGCGACCGTCCAAGCCGAGATCTTCGAGGAGATCGCGGCCGAGGTCAACGGCGACGTCATCACCAGCAGCGACCTGGAAGAGGAAGAGCAGCAGATGATCGCCGAGGCCTACCGGCGTTATACCGGAGAGGAGTTGGACGAACAGGTCAAGTGGCTCCGCGAGAACATGCTGCTCGAGATCATCGACCGCAAGATCATGCTCGACCGCGCGCGAGCGATGTTTCTCGATATCGACAAGGTCAAGCAGGTCTACTACGAAGGTTTCATGGAAAGCCAGGACATCAACTCCGAGAGCGAGTTCGAGACCATTCTCGAGCAGGAAGGTATGACCGTAGACGAATTCAAGGAGCGCTTGCTGGAGCTCTACGCTCCGGAAGAGGTGATGAGGGTCGAGGTCTCCAGCCGGATCTCCGTGAGCGATAGGGAGATCGAGGACTACTACAACCAGAACGTGGACAACTTCGTCGAAGAGGAAGCCGTCGCGATTCGGGAGATCGTGCTTCTGGCCGACACCGAAGAGCAGAAGAACGCGCGCAGGGCCGAGGCGGATGCAATCGTCGAGCGGGCCCGCGCGGGAGAGGACTTCGCCACCCTGGCGCGCGAGCTTTCCGAGTCGGGCACGAAGGACGAAGGCGGCTTGCTGGGAGAGCTGAAGCGCGGCGACCTATCGACGGAGCTGGAAGAGGTCGCGTTCGGCATCGAGGTGGGCGACGTGGCGGCGCCGATCGAAACGCCGTACGGCTTCCACATCCTGCTAGTGGAGTCGAAAACGGGCGGCGAGGCGAAGGCGCTGGACGAGATCCGGGACAACCTCCGAGTCTGGCTGGAAGACCAGAAATATCGCGAAGAACTTCAACGTTTCCGGCTAAAGATGCGTGAAGAGGCCGAGTGGTGTGTAAAGGCCAAGTACCAGGAACGCATGACGCCCGGGATTCAAGCCGAAACCTGCGAGAGTCTTTAGCACATCAAGACCTTGCATCGGCGTAAAGGTCGTGTTAGATTTCGCTCACTTAGCCACACGCCACGCCTTCTGACACGCTCAATCGGAGCCCATCATGGTCAACAGGAAATTGGTTCGCCCCAACTTGGCCGAGATCAAGGAACGACTCGCCACCCACTCCCACCACGTGAGCCCAGAGCAGGGCCCCCGCGAAAGCAGTGGAAATGGCGCCAGTCGGCGGCGCGCAGCACCACCCGAAATGACGAATGCCGAGGCGTTCTATTATTTGAAGCAGATGAACCAGAAAACGCCGATGGTGGTCGTCCTGGATAACGGCGAGCAGTTACGTGGCCACCTCGAGTGGTACGATCGGACCTGCGTCAAGGTGCATCGCGACGGTAGCCCCAACCTGCTGGTGTTCAAGCACAGCATCCGGTACATGTACAAGCAGGAAGAAGAGATGGAATCGGCGGAAGCCTGATCCGTCAAGTCCCGAACGCGGACCGCGTAATTTCCAGCAACGTCGAGTGGATTCCGGGCCCTCCGGCAACGATATCGCCTGTTTCCAGGAAACTGTCGTCGCCCAGCAAGTCCGTCACCACGCCGCCCGCTTCCAAAACGAGCAAGGCCCCGGCTGCCAGGTCCCAGCGCGCGAGGCCGACCTCCCAGAAGCCGTCATACCGGCCGCAGGCCGTGTAGGCGAGGTCGATCGAGGCCGAGCCCGCGCGCCGCAGCCCGGCCGTCGTTCGAATCACCTTGCCGAATGCGTCGAGGTACTCGTCGAGCCGTGACAGCTCGCGGAACGGAAAGCCGGTCGCGATGAGCGCCTTGCCGGGTCGATCGGGTCGACTGCAGCCGATCGGTGAGCCGTTGAGCCGGGCGCCACCTCCCCGATGCGCGTGGAAGATCTCGTCGTGCAGCGGGTCGTAGACCGCGGCGGCCAGCAGGCCCTCGTCGTCCTCGAGGCCGACCGACACCGCGAAGGGAAAGACGCCGTGGGAGAAGTTGGTCGTGCCGTCGAGCGGATCGACGACCCAGCGGTACCGCGCGCGCTCGGCGTTGGGCGAGCCTTCCTCGGCCATCACAGTGTGATCGGGAAAGCGCGATTCGATGAAACCGACAATCGCCGCTTCGGCCTGGCGGTCGACATCCGTGACGTAGTCGTGCAGCCCCTTTGTCTCGATCCGCGACGCTTCCTCGGTGCGGAACTTGTCGAGCAGCACCTTCCCGCCGATGCGCGCTGCCTCGCAGGCGATCTCCTCGAAGGTCTTGGGGGCAGTCACTGATCCCCCTTGGCGGGCGTCGACCGATGGGCGCGCGGGTGAGAACGATCGTACACCTTCATGAGCTCGTCGGCGCTTACGTGCGTGTAACGTTGCGTCGTCGACAGTGAAGAATGGCCGAGCAGTTCCTGGATCGCCCGGAGATCCGCGCCGGCGCCGAGGAGGTGCGTGGCGAACGAGTGACGCAGCACGTGGGGCGAGATGCGCGCGTGAATCGCCGCCTCGCGTAGCCTCTTGTCCAGCACCCGTCGCACGCTTCGATCGGTCAACCTGCCGCCGCGCACGTTGAGAAACAACGCCACCGTGTCGTTGCCCCTCGAGCGCAGGCGCTTCGACGCATCGAGCCAGCTGCCCAGACTGTCTGCCGCCTTGCGTCCGAAGGGTACGAGTCGTTCCTTGTTGCCCTTGCCCAGCACGCGTACCACCATTCCGGACAGATCCACGTCGTTGAGATCGAGCGACACCAGCTCGCTGACGCGCAGACCCGTCGCGTAGAGAAGCTCGAGCATCGAGCGGTCGCGAAGCGAGATCGGGTCTTCGTCTTGAATGCGATCCAGCAGGTTGAACATCTCGTCCACCGTCAGCGTGCGAGGCAGCGCCCGGCCCACGCGCGGAGATGCGATCGCCTCGGCCGGGTTGAACTCGATGCGCCCGTCGCGCACCGCGAACCTGAGGAACGAACGCACCGCCGACAGCTTGCGCGCGATCGAGGTTTTCTCGAGGCCGCTACGACTCATGTGGGCCACGAACGCCCGCACGGCCAGCGCGTCGATGCCCCCCGGCCCCGGAGCGCCGTCCTTGCAGTGCTCCTCGGCGAGGTAGGTCCGAAACTGAAGCAAGTCGCTACGGTAGGCGCGCAGCGTCTGCGCCGAGGATCGTTTCTGATCCTGGAGAAAATCCAGGAAGCGTTCGAGGGCTTTCAGAAACGGATCCTTTTGACTCACGAGGCGCTCTCCACCGCGAGCGTCTCGCCGTGTTCGCGGATCCAGGCGTCGAGCGAATCGAGCGCTGCCGCCGAACGGGCCAAGCGGCGCTCTCGTTTCCTACGGATTCTCTTCTGCGGTTCCGGCAGCAGACCGAAAGCGGCGTTGCTGGGCTGGTAACCGTCGGCGCTCGTGTGAGAGACATAGCGGCACAACGCGCCCAGCATCGTATCCGCCGGAAGGGACAACGGCCGTCTGCCCGCGGCCAGCCGCGCCGCGTTGATGCCGCACAGCAGCCCGGTGGCGGCCGATTCCGTGTAGCCTTCGACGCCCGAGATCTGTCCTGCAAAAAACAGACCTGGTCGCGCGCGCACCTGGAGGTCGGCGTCGAGGATCGTCGGTGCGTTGATGTAGCAATTGCGGTGAATCTGGCCCAGGCGCACGAACGACGCCCCGGCCAATCCGGGGATCATGCGAAAAATCCGTTTCTGCTCAGGCCAGCGCAGCTGCGTCTGGAAGCCGACCATCGAGTAGTGCTCCGCGGCCAGGTTGTCTTGACGCAGTTGGACCACGGCGTGGGGGCGCGCGCCCGTCCGCGGGTCCTCGAGGCCAACCGGCTTCATCGGCCCGAACGCGAGCGTATTCCTCCCGCGTCGCGCCATCTCTTCGATCGGCAGGCAACCCTCGAAGAACGGAGTCTTGTCCAGATCGTGCAGTGAGGCCTTCTCGCCGGCGAGCAATTCGTCGATGAACCGGTCGTACTCATCCGCGTTCATCGGACAGTTGAGGTAGTCATCCCCGCCGCCCTTGCCGTAACGCGAGGAGGCGAAGACGATCGACCGGTCGATACTGTCGGCCTCGATCACGGGGGCGATAGCGTCGAAGAAGTAGAGGTAATCCTGACCGATAAAACGGGCGATCGACGCAGCGAGCGTCTCCGAAACCAACGGACCGACCGCGAGAATCACGAGTCCCCGTTCAGGAATATCGCGGACTTCTTCACGGACTAGAGAGATGCCGGGTTCGTTCTCGAGCGCTTCGGTCACGGCTTGCGCGAACCCCTGCCGATCCACCGCGAGTGCCGCCCCCGCCGGCACACGGTTGGCGAAGGCGCTCTCGACGATCAACGAGCCCAACCGGGCCATCTCCTCCTTGAGAAGCCCATGTGCAGTCGATAGTTCGAGCGACTTCAGCGAGTTGGAGCAGACGAGCTCGGCCAGCCGGTCGGTCTTGTGGACCGGAGTCGATTGCGACGGGCGCATTTCGTACAGGCGCACCGGCACGCCGCGCTTGGCAATCTGCCAGGCTGCTTCGCTGCCGGCGAGACCTCCGCCGACGACTGCGACCGGTTCGGGCGCCATGCGTTTGCTCCGTGGGTCTGTTCGGTTGACCCACGGTCATCATAGCGCAGAGCCTAGTCGTATGACGTTTCGCTCAGCCCCTGGGTCCGGCATCGGCGAACGCGAGCAAATCACGCCGGATGGCTATCACCAGTTCTGCTCTGGCATCGGCCGTACTGTCTCGGCCTCACCCTTTTCCAAAGGTCGTCCAGACTCAAAGCAGCTACCGCGACAAACGCGCCCGGAGGAGGACAATCTCCTCTTGTTCGTTGACTCTGACCCTTGAGGCCTATCAGTGGAGCTCCACAACGAATCGATCGGCAGCTCTCTTGGGATCGGGTCACTGTGATCTTGTACCTGACACATCAGGCCGACGAAAAGCGGCAGGTCCTCAGTCAGCTTCCACAGTGGTCTGTCGCAGCTCAGAGAGAACACGATGGGAGACTCATCCGAGAGACACATCGTATGGCCCAATGCGAACAACCCGAGCCCGAAAATCACGAACGCCAAAGTTCTGCGTCTTGACATCGGTACCTCCACGCACACGACTAGGCGGTGCGCTACCTAAGTACCGATCGAGTCAATCGCTAGACAACAACATCGAGAACTGAGCGTTGCTACCGCTGGAGAGCTACCGTTGCGAGCGAGAAACGGTGGTTCAGCGATCAGTGTTTGACGGGATCGTGAGTGCCTGAAACTCAGCGAGTTCTCCGATTTCCTTGGGGAGCCAGGGCACCAACTTCAGTAATCGACGCCTGATTGCCCGAGCCACAGCTGGTTCATCTGCTCGGATCGCTCGTTTGTACAACGCGAAGTCTGCTTTGAACCTCAGCTCTCGATCTCTGAGCTTTTTCGCAACCGCTGAGGCCTCCCGCCAATGTTGCTCTGCCTGCCTCGGCTCGTCTTGTTCGTGGTGCAGGTCGCCGAGCATGATCAGATTCAGAGCGCGAACCCGCTCTTGATTGTGGAGGGACGCTAACCGCAAGGAAGCCTCCGATGCCCTTCTGGCGGCTTTGTACCGCTTGAGGTTGTAGTAGCACTGTGACAGGTTCGTCAGAGTTAGGGCGCATTCTATTTCCTGTCCCGAGAGCTTGTGGGCTTTGTATGCTTTGTGACAGTAGTTAACGGCGAACTTTGGATCGGAATCCTGCAGAGCGATTATGGCCCGGGTGTTATAAATGTGACCGATCCAACTGTGATCGTCGCAACCCTCTGCTTCTTCGATCGCTCGATTAGCATATGACGCAGCGGATTCAAATTCGTTCATCGATGCGTAGGAGCAAGCGATTCTCTCATGCAGGAGTGCGCGAAGCCGAGGACTCAGCTTGTCCACCGAATCAACGAATAGGAATTCGTGAAGCGCGAATCGGTGACGGCCCAGTGCCCTTGCCGCGGTGCCAACGTGCTGGACGGACATGGTCTTTTGTTCGTCCATGTTGGCATATGCGGACCGAACGGGGTCGGCCGGCGCACGGATCACAGCGTCTCTGAGATAACCATACCCATCCCAGCGATATCCCTCCTGAAGCGCCCGCCTTCCAGCATCCAGCAATTCCGAAAAACTCATCTCTGCAGTCTCAGGCCCTCCAACCCGATCCAACTCCATATCGAGCTCCATACGCTCGACCAAAACATCCGCCGGGACCTCATAGATCCGGCTAAGAGCAATGACCTTGGAAAACGCCGGCTTCTGGTGACCATTCTCGCAACGCGAGAGATAGCCCTTGCTGGTACTGTCGGGGAAGGTGTTCGACAGCGAAGCCACGTCGTCGAGCGTCAACTGCCGGCGCTCCCGCAGCGTGCGCAGGTAACGACCAAAGGCCTTGTCGCAGCTTTCCGCCACTCGATCTTCCCTCGGATTCGGAGCAACTCGAAATCTTGTAACCCATTGTAGGGGCCAAGGCAACCGCCACTGACAGCGCGAGTTGCAGAATGGTAATCAAACGGGAAAAAGGCGAGGAATCAGGAGGACTTGGCCGCCGTCTTCTCCAGCGTCTCTTCGGTGGCGTTGTCGCCATCGTGTCCGAGGCGAACGCGCTTGCCGTCGCGGATCGTCTCCAGCCGGACAGGCCGACGCCATAGCATCGTCATGTTTTGCAGCACGTCGCGGGCCCAGTCCCACCGCAGGTCGACGCCGACGTGGCGGTGGACCAGGAGAAGCTCTGATCGATTCGCGTAGTTCGCATCGACCAACTCGATCGCCGGGCGGCCGCCGTTGGTGAATTGGAACAGCAACGCCTGCTTGATCTCGTTGAACTCGCGCGAGGAGACGACCGTCTTCTGGGTCTTGCCGTCGGTGTTGGATACGAACAGCTTCTGCGCCACGCAGAAATCGGGCGTCAGGAATTCGTCCAGAAAGGTTGCATCACTGTGGATGCGCCGGATCTCGAAGATCTTTTCCAGCCCCAGACCGAGTTGCTTGTCCCACCTCGTCCGCTCGGCCATGCTCTCGCAGGCTTCCCATTCGGGGCCGAACTGGCCGGTGTCCCAGCGCCGCTCGATGTCGCGAAACAGCTCGAGGCCCAGCTTGTACGGGTTGAGTCTCCCGGCCTGCGTGGCCACCGTTCCCGAGTGGTGGTCAGCATAGTCGATCACCTCGGCGTCGGTCAGGACCTTGGTGGTCATGATCTTGCTGTGCCAGTAGGTGGCCCAGCCCTCGTTCATGACCTTGGACTGGCGCTGGGGTAGGAAGTAGTAGCTCTCTTCGCGGATGATGCCCAGAACGTCGCGCTCCCAGTTCTCCAGCGGCGCATGGGCCATGACGAAGCCGAGGATGTCGCGCTCGGGCCGTGACGGGAAGCGCTTGGCCTCCGTCCTTTCGTCTTCCAGCTTCTGTCGCTGCTGCTCGATGTAGTCCGGCGGGTTGACGTAACGGTCCATGTAGGACTTGGCCGGCATCCTGCCCGGCTCTCTGGTTTCGTCCTCCGGCTCTTCGGCGATCACGTCGTTCGGCCGCACCGGTGCCCGGAACACGGCGGCGGGATCGACCAGGTCCTCCACGCACAGGCAGGCGTCGATGAACTTCTCGACCTGCTCCACACCGTATCGCTCGTGATAACGACGTATGCGCGTAGAGTGATTGGCCATCGCGTCGATCATTTTCCGGTTAGTGTGCGCGAAGTACATGTTGTTCTTGAAGAAGTCGCCGTGGCCGTAGACATGGGCCATCACCAGCTTCTGATCCAGCATGGTGTTGCCTTCGAGCAAGTAGGCGTAGGTCGGGTCGTTGTTGACCACCATCTCGTAGATCTTGTGCAACCCGTACTCGTAGCTCTTGCTCAGCTGGTTGTACTCCATGCCGAAGCGATAGTGCGGATAACGCGTGGGGAAACCGCCGTAAGCCGCCAGCGAGTTCATCTGCTGGTAATCGACCATCTCGAACACGACGCGGAAAAAACTCAGCCCGAAATCGCCGGCGATCTTTTCGATCGATTCCTGAGCTCGTGCGAGTTCCAGCGGCAGGGTCCCCTGTTGCATCTATCTTCCCTTGCCGAGGAACGTCTTGATCGATTCGACGATGGCGTCGCGATCGGGGATGTGTGCCATGGTCACCTTTTCTTCGTTGGTGAAATGGCGATCGATGGCCTCGTAGAAGTCACCGCTGGTGCCGTAGCTCTCGACCTGACCGTATCCGAACAGGTTGAGATTCGGCAACAGCCGCTTGTCGAGAAGCTGCATACACTTCTCGGTGTCCTGTCGGCTGTAGTTCTCACCGTCGGTGAAATGGAACAGGTACAGATTCCAGTCTTCGGCCGGAAAGCGCTCGCCGAGGATCCGCACGACCATCTCGTAGGCCGAGGAAATCACCGTGCCGCCGGACTCGCGAACGCGGAAGAAGGTGTCGCGATCGACCTCCTTGGCCGCGGCGTCGTGGACGATGTAAACGTTGCGGACTCCCTGGTAGTGACTGCTGATCCAGGCGTCGAGCCAGAAGCTGGCAATTCGCACCAGCTCCTTTTGGTCGGCGCCCATCGAGCCGGACACGTCCATGACATACATGATCACGGCGTTGGCGCTGGGCTGGATCTTCGGCCTCCAGGTTCGGTAGCGCTTGTCCGCGCGCTCGAGAACAATGGCGGGTTTCTTGGGATCGTACGCCCCCGTCGAGATCAGCCGGCGCAGCGCGTGACGGTACGAGCGTTTGTAGTGACGCAGCGACTCCGGCCCTACGGTCGAGATGCCGGTGTATCGGCCGGTCTTGGTGTCCATCTCGTCGTGGCCCTTGGGCCTGATGCGCGGCAGCTCCAACGCCTCGCCCAGCATCTGGGCCAGCTCTTCGACAGTGAACTCCGCTTCGAGGATGTGCTGGCCTGGATCCTTGCCGGCCCGCCTGCCGTCGCCACCCTCTCCGTCACCCTCGCCCTGGCCGACGCCCTTACCACCGGGGTCGTGGGCAAAGTGCGGCAGCTCGAGATGGGGGATGGGGATCGAAACGACGTGTTTGCCCTTCCGGCCGAACATCTCCTGGTGACCCAGGTGCCTGCGCAGCTCCTCGCGAACGCGCCCGCGCACGATCTGCCGGAACCGATTCACATCTGATTGAATCCGCGACATGTCTGACCGGGAGTTTCGTTAGCTGCTTTCTTTGACGTCGCCTCTGGCGAAGATGCTCGCGACGAAGTGCAGAACGTCCGAGGCGCAGGAATCGCAATAGCTGTAGTCCCGGACGAGACGGTTCTTCACGATATCGATCTTCTCCTGAGTCTCCTTGTCCACCACGCTCGACACCAGGCTGGTCAGCTTGATCGAGTCCTTCTGGTCCTCGAACAGCTTCAACTCCAGCGCTTTGTGCAACCTCTCGTTCGTGCGGTAGTCGAACTTCTTCCCCTCGAGGGCCAGCGCGCCGATGTAGTTCATGATCTCGCGCCGGAAGTCGTCCTTGCGACTCTCGGGGATGTCGATCTTCTCCTCGATCGAGCGCATCAGCCGCTCGTCGGGCTCCTCGTCCTGCCCGGTGTACGGGTTCCGGACGCGCTCTTTCTGCGTGTACGCCTTGACGTTGTCGACATAGTTGGAACACAGGCGCGAGATCGCGGCCTCGTCGGCGGCGATCGCCCGCTGTACCTCGTTCTTGACCACGTCCTCGTATTCGCGCCGCACCTCGTCCAGCAGCTCGCGGTAGCGCTGGCGCTGCTCCTCGCTGGTGATGAGCGAGTGGTGCTTGAGACCGGACTCGAGCTCGTTGATCACGAGGAACGGGTTGACGCAGCGTTCGTTGAGGTCCGAGACCAGCGCGTTGGAAATCTTGTCCTGAATGTAACGCGGCGAGATGCCCTCCATGCCCTCGCGCAGCGATTCCTTGCGCAACTCCTTGACGTTGTCTTCGGTAAACCCGGGCAGGGTCTTGCCGTTGTAGAGCTTGAGCTTCTGCATCAGCGTCAGGTTGTGCTTCTTGGGTTCTTCCAGCCGCGTCAGTACGGCCCACATCGCCGCCATCTCGATCGTGTGCGGCGCGATGTGCTTGCCCTGGATTTTGCCCTTGTTGTAGTCCTTTTCGTAGATCTTGACCTCTTCGTCGAGTTTGGTGATGTAAGGAATGTCGACCTTCACCGTACGGTCGCGAAGCGCCTCCATGTACTCGTTGTTCTGCAGGCGGCGGTACTCCGGCTCGTTGGTGTGGCCGACGATCACCTCGTCGATGTAGGTCTGCGGGAATTTCTTGGGCTTGATCTGGTGCTCCTGGCTGGCGCCCAGCAGCTCGTACAGGAAGGCCACGTCGAGCTTCAGCACCTCGATGAACTCGATCATACCGCGGTTGGCAATGTTGAACTCGCCGTCGAAGTTGAAGGCACGGGGATCCGAGTCCGAGCCGTACTCGGCGATCTTGCGGTAGTTGATGTCACCAGTCAGCTCGGTGCTGTCCTGGTTCTTCTCGTCCTTGGGCTGGAACGTGCCGATGCCGATACGGTCCTGCGCGCTGAGCATCAGCCGGGAAACCCGCACGTGCTTGATCACCCCGGCCCAGTCGCCACGGTACTTCTCGGACAGCTCGCGGTACTCCTGCCGGCAGAACGGACAGAGCTGGCCCTCGATGCGAACGGTGTGGCGGTTCTCGCCGGGATCTTCATTGTTGATCTGCTGTTCGATCAGCGGGCGCAGCTCGACCGGCACGAGGTGCAACGGCTCCTCGTGCATCGGGCAGGGGACGATCTCGTCCGGTCGATCCAGGTCGCGCGCCCAGCCGAAGGCGTAGAGTGCACCTTCGGGACGGTGCGAGTAGGCCTCGAGGCCGCGTTTGAGCAATCGGGCGATCGTACTCTTCGATGAGCCGACGGGACCGTGCAGCAGGATCACGCGCCGCTCGGTGCCGTAACGCCTGGCCGCACTCTTGAAGATGTTGACCAGCTTCATCAGCGCGATGTCCAGACCGAATATCGCGTCCTGGCCATTGCTCGCGGCGTCATCGAAGAAGTTGTAATGGACGATCTTCTTCTTGTTGTCGATGTATTCTCGGGTGCCTCCGGACAGGATCATGTCGTAGATGCGCTCGAACGCCGAACGCGTAATCCTCGGATTCTTCTTGACCAGCTCGAGATATTCTCCGAACGTTCCCGACCAGTGTTGATGTCGGTAGGTCTCGAGGTCGAGAGCTTCCCTGGCCCTCGCGATGATCGAATCGCCCGTTGCCATTGCCGCATCCTCCGTCGCCTTGAATCGACCCGCTTCGTCTCTTTTGAATTCCACCCGATCGTTGCCCGTTACACTTCCGTTATCCGCAACTAGAACCTAGAGTCCGGATCAGCGAGGGTCAATGCTCGAGCCGAACCTGCATCACCCGTCAACCCGGACCGTACATTCCCCGCACCAGTCATGGTGCGTCGACTTTCGCACCAACGCAAAACGCCGACGCCGCCGGCCACACCTCTCTCACGCGAAAGCGGGACATTTACTCGAACTTCGCGTATCGTCCAACTCTCCGGCCATGCCACAATTGCGTGGCTTGCTTCCGATCGCGGCCGGTTCCGAGAAAAAGACCCTCATTCGGCACCGGAACCGTGATGCCCGACGACCGGCGCGCTAAGCTTTCCGGTCGGAATGGAGGTTGTCCGCGTGCCTTCGAAAGCACACGACGTGGCCGTCATCGGTGGGGGAATCGTCGGCCTGGCCGCCGCGCGTGCCATCGCCCTCGACAGCCGTGCCTCGGTCGTCGTGCTCGAAGCCGAAGACTCTCTGGCCGCACACCAGACGGGCCACAACAGCGGCGTCATCCACTCGGGTCTGTACTACCGGCCGGGATCGCTCAAGGCCGTCAACTGCACCGCCGGCCGCGACGCGATCTACCGCTTCTGCGAGCAGAACGAGATCCCTCACGAGCGTTGCGGCAAGGTCGTCGTTGCCGCCACCGCCGAACAGCTGCCGGCGCTCGAAGAGCTCGAACGGCGCGGCCGCGCCAACGGACTGCAGGGGCTAGAGCGGCTGAACGAAGGAAGGTTGCACGAGATCGAGCCGCACGTGCGCGGCGTGGGGGCGTTGCACGTTCCGCAGACGGGCATCGTCGACTTCACACTCGTCGCCGAGGCGATGGGGCGTCACATCCGCGAGCGCGAGGGGGAGGTGCGGACGGCCTGCCGCGTCATTCGCGTGAGCGATCGCGCAGGGATTCGTATCGTGCACACGGCGGGCGGCGATTTCGAATGCCGTCACCTGATCAACTGCGCCGGTCTGCAGTGCGACCGCGTGGCCCGTCTGTGCGGCGTCGAGCCCGACCTCCGGGTGATCCCGTTTCGTGGCGAGTACTTCAAACTCGTCCCCGAAAGAGAGCATCTCGTGCGGCACCTCGTCTACCCCGTGCCCGACCCTCGATTTCCCTTCCTCGGCGTGCACTTCACACGGATGATCCACGGCGGCATCGAGGCCGGGCCCAACGCCGTGCTGGCGTTCAAGCGCGAGGGCTACGGCCGGCTGAGTTTTTCTCCGCGGGACGCGACGAGCATCCTGAGTTACCCCGGATTCTGGCGCATGGCGGCACAGTACTGGTGGACGGGCTCGGGCGAGATGTGGCGATCGTTGTCGAAGACCGCGTTCGTGCGCGCGCTCAACGCGCTGGTCCCCGAATTGGAGACGACCGACGTCGAGCGCCACGGCGCCGGTGTGCGCGCGCAGGCCGTTTCGCGTGACGGTTCGATCCTCGACGACTTTCACATTCTGGAGGGGGAGCGTATGCTGCACGTGCTCAACGCGCCATCGCCGGCAGCCACGGCCTCGTTGAGTATCGGCACCCAGTTGGCCGACCAGGCGATCGAGCGATTCGGCCTGGAGCGGCGGAGCGCAACGGAGAGTTCCGGTTCATGAAGATCGGCATCGAGTCGACCCACCTGAACGGCGTCTTGGTCCTGCAGCCTCACGTGTTCGAAGACGGGCGCGGATGGTTCATCGAGTCCTATCGCGCCGACCACTTCAGCGAACTGGGTCTGCCGGACCGGTTCCTTCAGGACAACCACTCGCGATCGTCGCGCGGCGTCGTGCGCGGCCTGCACTTCCAGTGGGAACCGCCGATGGGCAAGCTGATGCGCGTCACTGTCGGGTCGGCCTTCGTCGTGGCTGTCGACATCCGCAAGGGCTCGCCGACACTCGGACAGTGGTACGGACGAGAGATCTCCTCCGAGAACAAGCTACAGGTCTGGGCCCCGGCGGGCTTCGCCCGGGGATTTTGCGCACTGTCGGATCTCGTCGAGGTCCAGTACAAGTGCACCGCGACCTACAACGCGCCGTGCGAGACGGGCATTCTGTGGAACGATCCCGAGGTCGGCATCGAGTGGCCGGTCGAAAGCCCGACCCTTTCGCCGCGCGATACCGAGGCCCAGCCGCTCGCCGAATGGCTGGCCCGGCCCGAGTCGAACCACTTCCGTTACTGATCGTCGACTTCGAAGACGAGTCCGGCGGCGCGCAAGCGCTCGAGTAGCTTCCCACCCATGCACGAGGCGGGCGTGAGGATCCCGCTCCGCTCGGCGAGGTCGTCGAGCGCGAGACACAGTGCCGACTCGGCGAGCATCTTGGCGGTCTCGGTGTATCCCGGATCCCGCTCGCCGCGAACCGTGCCACGGACTCGCCTGGCCGGCTCGTCGTCACTGCGGCCGAGCAGCTGGATCTCGAAGAGGCCGGACTCGCGCTGCTGCTCGGTCGGACCCTGGCCGGGGGCGGGCAGGAAGCGGCGCATCAACCAGCGGCTCGGAGCAAAGAGTCCGCCCAGCGTCATCGCGGTCAACCCGAGAGCGATCGATCGAGCCTGGAGCCGGCCTCGGCAAGCCACCGACTCGGCGTACCGGAACTCCCTTCCGTAGGGGTAGCCCAACAGCGCGTTCGACCTGCGGACGACACGCGTATTGATACCGGCCATCACGAACGGGGCCGTCCACCGGCCGAGCGTCTCGTCGTGGCACGCCCCGCGCCGGTCCGGGCGATCCGGTCCGTTGCGCTCTCCTTCGGGATTGAGCGAGTAGGGGTCGACGAGCATGCGTCGTACCTCCGCTCCCCGCGCGGCCAACTCCAGCAGATCCAGCAGGCTCGCCGCCGTCCCGCCGCTGATCCCGCCGCTGAGCTTCATCACGTATAGCTTCGCACTCGCCAGCCGGCAACCGTGCCTTCGCCGGAGATGGTCGTGGAGCATCCACACGCCGAGGTCGGAAGGGACGGAATCGAAGCCGCAGCAGTGCACGATCCTCGCGCCCGTCTCTGTGGCTCGACCGTGCAGACGGTCGATGTTGCCCCGGATCCACTGGACTTCTCCCGTGATGTCGCAGTAGTCGACTCCGTGCATCACGCAGGCTTCGACGAGCGGCGTGCCGTAGCGAACGAAAGGTCCGGCGGTCGAGGCCACGACTCGCGCTTGTCGGGCGATCGCCTCCATCGACTCGGGATCGAGCCCGTCGCCGGTCACCACGTCGATTCCGGACCCGAGCCGCGCGCGAAGCTCATCGAGTTTGCCGCGGTCTCGCCCGCCGATCGCCCAACGTAGACCGGACGGGACGTGTCGGGCCAGGTAGTCGGCAACTAGCCGGCCGGTGTATCCCGTCGCCCCCCAGAGAATCAGGTCATAGCGCTTCATGGGGCAAGGATGCCTTCGATGGGGACCCGATGCTTCTGTGCCGGGGCCCGAGCCGGCTCAGGTCGCGGCATCGCGCCGCCGAGATCCCACGCCGACCAGCGCGGCTCCCAGGAGAGCCAGCAGCAGGATCCATACCCGCACGCCCAGCGGTCCTTCCGCCCCGATTCCGTCCAGCGCGATCAACGCCAGCGATACGCAGACCATCGCGGACCCGACGAGCGCGCGCCAGAGGGAGAGACGAACGGGTGTCTTCGGCTCACTCAACCGCTCGAACCGACCGAAGACCACGAGGAAAAGAAAGAGCGCCGCGGCCAGCACCGCCATCCAGACCGGCCGTGTGGCCCACCACGCACCGGATCCGGGTTGCAAACCGAGCCCGAAACCGCCGAGCAGGTTCAGCAGGCCGATGACCAGCACCATCGCCGTCAGGTGCCACAGGTAGACCGACATGATCATCCCGTTGACCAGAATGGTCGCCGCCCACGCCGTCGTGCGCCGGAGCCAGCGGCGCGCCGGGGTTTCCATGGTCAGCAACAGACCGCCCTGCGCCATGCCCAGCCCGAGCATGGCCAGCGACGGCGGCAGCGTGTTCGACACTTCCTCGCCGGGAACCCCGACCATGCTCAGTGGGTACCCGGCGACGAAAACGAGTCCCAGCAGCAGGAACAGCCCGCCGAACATCCACACCAGCGTCCGGGTCGGCCCTGTCAGACGGCCGTCCTTCCACATGTAGCCCATGTGGTGCACCGCCGCCCAGACGAACAGGTAGTTCGTCCAGCCGAACCAGACGAGACCGACGCGAAAACGCGCGAGGTCCACCAACACGGCCAACGCGACGAGCGCCCAGAACGAGCCGATCCCGAAACGTCGCCACGCCCAGTGCGTGACCGGTACCAGCACGACGACGAGCACGTAGATCGCCAGAAACCAGATCGGCACGAGCGCCGCCTGCGAACCGATCTTGACCATTGGCGGCGTGACGCCCGCTCGGTGGGCAACGAAACCCAGCACGCCCCAGAACAGCAGAAGAGGCACGATGGGAGCGATCAGGCGCCGCAGCCGCGCGCCGACCCACACGCCGTAATCCCGACCCGAACGCAGGGCTGCTTCCCACGAGGCCGCGTTCGAGTAGCCGCCGACCATGAAGAAGATCGGCATGACCTGGAACAGCCACGTCAACCACTGCGTCCACGGCTGCAGGCCCAGCATGTGATCCAGCCGCAGGCGGCCCTGGTCCACCCACGGAGCCGCGATCAACCAGTGTCCGACGACGACCGCCGTGATCGACACGGCCCGGAGTAGATCGACGTAACGGTTGCGCGCCTCGGGTGTGCGCTCGGCCAGCTCGCGTGCCCGTTCCCACGCTCTCATGCTTTCGATCCTCCATTGCGGGTCACGATCCCGCCTCGAGCTGCTCCACCACGACCTCGATCGCGCGTTCGAGCCGGGGGTCTTTCCCCTGAGCGTACGGAAGCTCGAACGGCACCTCGACGTCGGGTTCGACACCGCCGCCCTCCAGGCGCTCGCCATCGATCAGCACGTCCGCGGTGGCCAGGTACAACAGGCTGCCATCCCCGAGCACGAACGCTCGCCCGGCGACGACGGCACCCGCGGTTCGAACGCCGACAACGGTACCGATGCCGTAGCGCCTGAAGCCGAAGGCCAGAATCTCCTTGCCGCTTCGCGTCCGGCCGTCGACGAGCAGCACGACGGGTTTCTTCCAGCAGGGATCGAAGATCCCTCGATCTCCGTCACGCGGGACGAACGTCATGACCGGGAGCGAACATGTAAAGAGGTTGAGGTAATCGGGGTTGGCCCCACCCCAGCCATCTCTCAGATCAAGCACCAGTCCGTCGACGTCGTCGAATTCGGGACTGCCCAGAATGCCCTGCAGCTCTTCGTGGTACTGCCTGCCGGCGTAGGACCAGACGTGAGCGTAGCCGATCGTGTGACGGCCTCTACGGAACCTCTCGGCACTGGAGGCCAACGCCTCGCGAAACTCCTCTCGCGGTTCGATCCTTCTGGGCGTGACACCGATCTCGACCACGCTCTCCGGATCGGCGGTGCGCTGCATCCGAAGCTCGACCCGGACGTCGTTCTTGCCCTCGAACGAGCGAACGGCGTGAAACGGACGGCCGTCGGCGGCCAGGATGCGGTCGCCGACCAGGACGCCGGCCGCCGAGGCGGGAGAGCCGTCCAGAACGCCCCGAACGTAGGTCTCGCCGTCGATCGTCTCCGTCAGCAGGCCCGCGCTCGTGTACGAAACGCCATCCGGAAACCACTCCGCGATCCGCTCGGCGAGCGGACCGTCGCTGAAGATCGCGAGCAGCTGGTAGTACTCGGGTTCGAGCGGCGTGAAGTGTCGCGTGTGCGAGGTGTCGAGCTCGTCGAGCATCTCGTTCAGCACCTGCGAAAGCTCCTCGACCGATCGCGCGTTGGCCGCTTTGACGCCGTAGCGTTTTCTGACGGCGTCCCAGTCCACCCCCCGGAGCTCGCGGTCGTAGAATTGATCGCGGACCAGCGTCCACACCTCGGAGAAGATCGCGCGGTCGACCTCCGCCGGCTCGGACGCGCGCGTGACGTCGACCCCAGCAGAAAAGACAAGCAGGCCGAGAACCGGCGCGAGCGCCCATATCCGGCGCCCCGAGTGGAACCCGACCCGGGTCCGCAGCGGCTGAATCGCGGGAATCTGCTCGATTTCCCTCCCCTGGTCGGCTTCGCCGGCCCGGACGACCGGATCCGCCGTGACGAGGGTCAGCGAGAGCGGACGGAACAATCTGCGAAGCATCGGGGTTTCCTCACATGCGCACCCACTATCGGAGCGGGTCTAAAATGAAAGGCGATTCTACCCGAGCCCGGCGAACCCGTCGGGAGCGAGCAGGATGCAGGCCCGGAGAGAGAGGAAAAAACAGAAAAAGGAGAGGCCGGATGTCCAGGAACCCGACTCGCGTCTTGATCCTCGTCATCGCCGCCCTTGCTGCGGCCACCGCGGTATACGCCGCCGGCGGAGCGTCGTCGCCGGCCCCGTCGGCGAGAACCGAACCACAAAAAACGCCCGAGGAGAGAGCACGCGAGCACTACAACCAGGGTTTGCACTATCGGGACAAGGCCTGGAAGCTGGAAAAACAGCTCGCCGGTGCCTCGACCGACAAGGATCGTCAGAAGCTCGAGAAGAAGATCGCCAAGAACTACAGCAGGGCAATCGACGAGCTGGAGGACGCGGTCAGGAGCGACCCGACGATGCACCAGGCCTTCAGCAGCCTGGGCTACGCCCTGCGCAAGACCGATCGCTACCAGGAATCGCTGCAGGCGTACGACTACGCGTTGTCGCTCGAGCCGTCCTATGCCGAGGCGATCGAGTACCGCGCCGAGGCCTACCTGGCCCTCAGCCGTCTCGAGGATGCCAAGAGCGCCTACATCAAACTGTTCGGTCAGGACCGCTCCCGCGCGGACGAGTTGCTTGACGCGATGCAGAAGTGGCTCGAACACCAGCGCAACGGATCGGCCGGCGTCGACCAGGCCACGCTGGAGGCCTTCGCCGGCTGGGTGGGCGAAAGGGCGGAGATCGCCGACACGACCACCCCGGTATCCCAGCTTCGCGAACGCGACTGGTAGGATCCACGACCGCGCCGCACGAGGAGCGGCACGCACTCCATGATCCGTTCCGCTCTCATCGCGATCTTCGTAGCGGCAGGGGCTCTGCTGCTCGTGGTGAGATCCGTCCCCGCCGAGGAGGCGCCATCCTATACTTGGGATCTTCCGCCGGGCTTTCCTGTCCCGCTCGTTCCCGACGACAACCCGATGACGGCAGCCAGGACCGAGCTGGGTCGCTTCATTTTCTATGACGAGCGCCTGTCGGGAAACGGAACGACCTCGTGCGCGACCTGCCATCGCCAGGAACTGGCCTTCACCGACGGCCGGCCGCGTGCGGTTGGGTCGACCGGCCAGACGCACCCCCGCGGGGCGATGTCGTTGGCCAACGTGGCCTACAACACGACCCTAACCTGGGCCGACCCGGAGGTGCGACGTCTCGAGCATCAGGCGATGGTTCCGATGTTCAACGAGACGCCGGTCGAGCTGGGTGTGGCTGGAAACGAGCAGGAGATCCTCCGGCGTTTCCGCGACGATCCGGACTACCCCCGAATGTTTCGGGAGGCCTTTCCCGCCACGGAAGGCGACCCGGTGACCATCGAAAACGTTGTCCGGGCCATCGCCGCGTTCGAGCGCACCTTGATCTCGGGCAACTCGCCGTACGACCGGTTGGTTTATCACGGCGAGATGGACGCGCTGGACGAAGCGGCCCGCCGTGGCATGCGGTTGTTTTTCTCCGATCGGCTCCGCTGTTCCGAGTGCCACGCCGGTTTCAACTTCGGGGGGCCGGTGGTCTTCGAGGGATCCGGCCCGATCGAGCCGACCTTCCACAACACCGGCCTCTACAACGTGGGCGACACCGGCGAGTATCCGTCCGACAATCCGGGTCTCTACGGCTCGACCGGTGTCGAGGAGGCCATGGGCCGCTTTCGCGCGCCGACACTGCGAAACATCGCCGTTACCGCGCCCTACATGCACGACGGCAGCATCGCCACGCTGGCCGATGTCGTCGATGTTTACGCCGCGGGGGGCCGCTTGGTGCCATCGGGTCCGTACCGCGGCGACGGACGGGCCAACCCGTACAAGAGCGAGCGCATCGCCGGCTTCGACCTGACCGCGAGGCAAAGAGATGACCTGCTGCGTTTTCTCGAATCTCTCAGCGACACTGACTTCCTGGCCGACCCCCGCCTTTCCGATCCGCGTGTGCTAGATTGCGCGCGGGTCACGTCATGGTCACGAACAGGATCCGTCGCAGACTAACCGCCGTTCGCACCTTCAAGCCCCTGCTCCGCTTCCGGGTGTGGTACATCCCCATCTTCATCGGGGTGCTCGTCGTCGCCGGGTGGTGGATGCGCACCTCGCTCGACAAGAGCGTCAAGGCTAGACTTGCCGGCGGGTTGACGACGATTCTCGAGGCCGACATCACGGCGCTGGAGGTCTGGCTCGACGAGCAGCAGACGACCATCTCCTTGCTGGCCGGCTCGGATCACGTGCGCCTTCCGGTCCTGGCACTGGAGGATTCCTGGTCGCAGAATCCCGACGATGCGGCCGGCATCATCGCCTCGCCTGCGCTCGCGGGGTTGCGGGAGTACCTCGTACCCCTCTGTCGAGCGCACGGCTATCCCGGTTTTGCCGTCATCGCCCCGGACGGGACGATCATCGCCTCGGAGCGCGACGAATCGATCGGCAGGGGAATCGCGGCGGAAAGGGTCGCGGTGCTCGCGCGCGTGCTCGCGGGCGAGACGATTGCCAGCCACCCGTTCGTCGCCGCGGCCCCGATGCCCGACGAGAACGGCGTACTGCGAGATGGGCTGCCGATCATGATCGTGGCCGGTCCGGTACGCGACGATCGAGACCGCGTAATGGCCATCCTGGCTCTGCGCATCGACCCCGAGAAGGACTTCACGCGTATCCTGCAGACCGCCCGCGTCGGGGAGAGCGGCGATACCTACGCGTTCAACGCCCAGGGGATGTTGCTCTCGCACAGCCGTTTCGACGACCAGTTGCGTGAGATCGGTCTCATCCCCGACGTCCCGGGCTCCGACGCGTTGCTGACGCTCCAGATTCGCGACCCGGGCGGCAACCTGCTGGAGGGCCATCGCGCCGAGGCCGAGCGCGGGGCGCAGCCGCTGACCCGCATGGCCGCCTCGGCCGTGACGGGCCAGAGCGGCGTCGACGTCGAGGGTTATCGCGACTACCGCGGCGTCGAGGTCGTCGGAGCCTGGGCCTGGCTCGATGCCTACGGCTTCGGTGTGGCCACCGAGATGGACCTCGCCGAGGCGATGGCGATGCCCGGGCACCTGCGAAAGTTCTTCTGGATCGTGCTCGGCGGTTTCGTGCTGACGAGCGGACTGATTCTCCTGGGCACCGTCTTCATCTCGCGCATGGGGCGGCAGATGAACGACGCAGTGATGGAGGCGCGCAAGCTCGGACAGTACACGCTCGAGAAAAAAATCGGCGAGGGCGGCATGGGACAGGTCTACCGCGCTCGCCACGCCCTGCTGCGCCGGCCGACGGCGATCAAGCTGTTGCTTCCCGGTCGCGCCGGCACGGAGGACATTGCCCGGTTCGAGCGCGAGGTGCAGATCACGAGCGAGTTGACGCACCCCAACACGATCGCGATCTACGACTACGGGCGCACCCCCGACGGGATCTTCTACTACGCCATGGAGTTCCTGCCCGGGATCAACCTGGCCCGCCTGGTCGAGACGGGCGGCCCGCAACCCCAGGGCCGCGTGATCCACATCCTGCGCCAGGTATGCGGTTCGCTCGAAGAGGCGCACCGGGCCGGGCTGATACACCGCGACATCAAGCCGGAGAACGTCATCCTCTGCCATCGGGGCGGCCTGCACGACGTGGCCAAGGTGCTGGACTTCGGCATCGTCAAGGATCTCGGAGTACGCGCCGACGAGCGCTTGACCACGGCGGACGGCTTCTTCGGTACACCGCTGTACATCTCGCCCGAGGCGCTGAAGGCGCCCCTGCATGTCGACGCGCGCGCGGACATCTACGCGCTCGGCGCCGTGGCCTACTATCTGCTCACCGCGCAACCGCTGTTCGAGGGCGAGAACCTCACCGAGATCTGTGCCCATCACCTGAAGACACGTCCGACGCCGCCGACCGGACGAACGGACAACACGATCGCGGACGATCTCGAGCGACTGATCCTGGCCTGCCTGGAGAAGGACCCGGAGCTCAGACCGCGGAGCTCGCGGCGACTCGCCGACCTGCTGGGCGCCTGTGCGGCCGCTGGGGAGTGGTCCGAGGAGCAGGCGCGCGCCTGGTGGGTCGAGCACGCCGAGGAGATCCGGACGGAAACCGAGGATAGCGGGAAATCGATACCGACCGGGCAGACGGCAACGATCGCCGTGGATCCTCACGACCGCGCGTCGAGCACACCGACCATCCGGGATCCGCTCTCCTGAACCGTCTCGTGATCGGGAGAGACGACCCAGCCCCCTCGTTCCAGGTCACGGAATTGTCCATCGAGGACCGAATCGTCTAAGATCCGAGGTCGCCCGGGTGCCGGGTCCTGGAGGAGACGAAGATGTCCGGTTGGTGTCGAGCGGTCCCGGGAGCCATCCTGTTGCTCGGATCGGCATTCGGTCTCGCGGCGCAAGAGCAAGAGACCCATCCGTCGCCCCGCAACGCAAACTACACGATCGACGTTCGGCTCGATCCGGAAAGCCGCACGCTCGACGGCCACCAGACGCTCCGCTGGCGCAACACTCAGGACCGGCCGACCGACGAGCTGTGGTTCCACCTGTACTGGAACGCGTGGCGCAACGACCGCAGCACCTGGATGCTGCAGCGGCGACTCGCCGGGCGTGGCGACCCGGTGGACGAGATTCGCGAGGAGGACTGGGGCTCGATCGAGGTCGACTCGATCCGCTTGCTGTCCCACGGCGATGACGCGGATCCCCGTGAGCTCGTCACCGTCGCCACATTCGCCGCGCCCGACGACGAAAACCCCCATGACCGCAGTGTCCTCGTCGTCCCCCTGCCCGCTCCGGTCGGCCCCGGCGAAGAAATAGAGGTCGAGATAGCCTGGCGGGCCAAGATCCCTCGGACTTTCGCCCGCACGGGTTACCGGGGCGACTACTACTTCTTTGCCCACTGGTTTCCCAAGCTCGGCGTCTTCGAGGGCGATGGGTGGAACTGCCACCAGTACCACGCCACGACCGAGTACTACTCGGACTACGGCAACTACCGCGTGGCGATGACAGTGCCCGAGGACTGGGTCCTGGGAGCGACGGGTCTCGAGGTAGACCGTACCGCCAACACGGACGGGACCGCGACGCACTTCTACGAGCAAGAGGACGTTCACGCATTCAGCTGGACCACTAGTCCGGATTTCGACGTCCGCGAGGCACGCTTCGAGGTAGGCGGACTCCCTCCCGTCGACATGCGTTTATTGATCCAGCCCGAGCATCTGGGGCAGGCCGAGCGCCACCTCACCGCCACGCGCGCCGCGCTCGAGCACTACGGCAAATGGTACGGCCCCTACCCCTACGGCCACGTCACCGTCATCGACCCCGCCTATGGCAGCGGCTCGGGCGGCATGGAGTACCCGACCTTCTTTACCTGCGGGACGCAGATTTTTAACCCGTTCGGCGGCGACAGGCCGGAGTCGGTCACCGTCCACGAGGCGGGACATCAGTTCTGGTACGGCCTCGTCGGCAACAACGAGTTCGAGGACGCCTGGCTCGACGAGGGGCTGAACACCTTCTCCACGATCCGCACGCTCGAGACCGTCTATCCGCCGCGGAAACTGGTGCGTCGTTACGTGGCCCCGCCGGGCCAGACAAGCTCGCGCTACGCGTTTTTCCCCGTTATGTTCCACGACATCGAGGTACCGCGCATCGTCGACCGGCTCGACAGCTACCGCTCGTCGGCAAGTGTCGACGACCCGAGCACGGCGACGTTTCGCTACTTTCCGGAGACCGCGGGCAGCATCTCTTACGCCAAGACGGCCCTGTGGCTCGGCACGCTGGAACGGCACCTGGGCTGGGAGACGCTGCAGGCGATCTTGTCCACCTTCTTCGATCGCTACAAGTTCGCCCATCCGACGCCGGAGGATTTCTTCGCCGTCGCCGACGAGATGAGCGGGCAGGATCTGGGCTGGTTCTTCGATCAGGTGCACCACGGCTCGGTTCACTTCGACTACGCGATCGCGTCGGTCACGAGCGTGCCGGCCGAGCCCACCGGCCTCGTCGAGCGAGACGGAGAGCTCGTGATCACCGAGGCCCCGGACGACGGGGACGATGGGCTGATTTACCGCACCGAGGTCATGGTGCGACGTCTGGGAGGAGGCATCTTTCCCGTCGATATTCTGCTTGTCTTCGAGGACGGTCAGGAAATGCTGGTCCCCTGGTCGGGAGGGACGCGCTCGCGCCTCGTAGTCGCCGAGCGCCCCGCGCGGCTCGATTTCGCCATCGTCGATCCCGAGCGCACGTTGCTGCTCGATCTGAATTACACGAACAACAGCAGACGGTTGGATTCGCAATCCGCGGTGCCCGCGACCAAGTGGGCGTCCAAGTGGATGGTCTGGTTCCAGGACATGCTGTCCACCTTCACGTTCTTCATGTAGCCGCCGGGCGAGGACTCGATGTCGATCTTCGGTGCAGCGATCAGAGGATTCGGGGCCACGCTCGGTTCGCCCAGGCTGGTGATCGGTCTCTGGCTGGTCAACCTGGTCGTCGCGTTGCCCGTCGCGGGGCTGATGGGCGCGTCGATCGGCAGCGCGGTCGGCGGCAGCGTGGTCGACGAGAACCTGCGCGACGGGTTCGATATGTATTGGTTCGGCGAGTACCGGGAGGAGGCAAGGGGGATCGAGACCAGCTTCACCCCGACGCTGACGGGCGCGGGGGCCTTCTACAACAACCTCGAGGCCTGGTCCAACGGCAGGCTTTTTTCTGAGTACCTGCCCCTCGTAGGGGTCGGGATTCTGTACGGGCTGCTGTGGTCGTTTCTCATGGGAGGCGTGCTGGATCGCTTCGCGCGTCCTTCCGAGAGCGCTGTGCGTGCGCGCTTCGCCCAGGCTAGCGGGATCTACTTCTTTCGTTTCCTCCGCCTCGCGTTGATCTCCGCCGTCCTCTACTTTCTGATTTTTTGGCTGCACCGTTGGATGTTCGATTGGCTCGAGTCGCTCACGCGCGACATGACGCGGGAGTGGTCCGTCCTGTGGTCCAGCCTCAGCGTCTACCTGCTGACCGCCTTCCTGCTCACGCTCGTCCACATGAGCTTCGGCTACGCCAAGATCGCCACGGTCGTCGAAAACCGCCGGGTCATGCTGCTCGCCGCTCTGCGCGGCCTCGGTTTTGTCCTCTCCTTCCCCGGCAAGACCTTCGGTCTCTACTACGGTCTCGTCGCCGTCGGCGCGATCATGCTGGCCCTGTACTCCGTGGTCGCCCCGGGCGCCGGTCAATCCCATTTCGTGACCATCTTCCTGGCCTTTCTGGTCGGCCAGCTCTTCCTGATCGCCAAACTGATCATGCGCCTCACCCTCTACGGAGCCCAAACCAACCTCTTCAAAGCCCTGGCCTCCCGCTGAGCAAGGGGACGTTTCCCAAACGCGGAGAATGGGGACGTTTCCCAAACCCCTGTTTTGGGGACAGGTCAAGAACTCGTGTCAATCGGTGCTCGACCGGTTAGTCTTGACCTGTCCCCAAAACAGGGGTTTGGGAAACGTCCCCATTCTCCGCGTTTGGGAAACGTCCCCTTGTCGTGTGGTAGGCTGAATAACTTGGCTGCGGAGTCGAGCTTGACGAACGCTTTCGATGGAGAGGCGGCTACCGGATGAACGGATGGAAGCGCATCGCGTTGACATTGGTGCCACTGCTCGCGCTGGCGGCTTGCGGTGGCGAGGACGGGGTCGACAGCGAAACGACGGTAGAGCGGAAATTCCTCAGCATCGGCACGGCGCCTCCCGGTGGCGCGTTCTTCCCGGTCGGTGGCGCGATCGCCGAGGTTCTGAGCGCCCACGGTGAGGGTTGGCAAGTCACGGCCGAGGCGACGAAAGGTTCGCAGGAGAACATCCGCCGTCTTGCAAGAGGCGAGCTGGACCTGGCCTTGGCCAATTCGGCGATCACCTACTTCGCCGTGCGCGGTGAATCCGGTTGGGAAGAGCCCATCTCGATGCGCGCCGTGATGACGCTGGCTCCCAACGTCGCGTTGTTCGTGACGCCGCAAACCACCGGGATCGAACAAATCGCCGATCTCGTCGGCAAACGAGTCGTCGTCGGACCGGCGGGTGCGGGATTCGAGTTCTTCGTGCGCCCATTGCTCGAGGCTCACGGCGTCAGCTACGACGACTTCTCGCCACTACACAACACTCAAACCGGCGCGGTCGACATGCTGGGGGACGGTTCGGCGGCGGCTGCCTTTCTCGGCGGTGCGGTGCCGACGGCCTCGATCACGCAGGCGGCGACCTCCCGGAGCATCCACTTCGTTCCCTACGGCGAGCGGGAGATGATCCAGCTGACGGAGACATTCCTCTTCTTCAACCGCGCCACGATCCCGGCGGGTACCTACCGCGGCCAGGACGAGGAATTTCACGGACTCGATGTGGGCTCGATGCACCTGATCACGTCCGCCGACGTGGACGAAGACCTGATCTACGCCGTGACCAAGGCGGTCTACGAGAACCGCGAAGAGGTCGCGGCCAAGCACGCCGCGGGCAGGGCGATCAACCCAAACAACGTCGTCCGCGATACGGGCACGGAGTTTCACCCCGGCGCGATCCGCTTCTACAAGGAAATCGGAATCTGGCCGGAGTCCGCGGGCTCCTAGCCCGACATCCGGGCTGGATCGATGGCGGAGAACCGATCGCGACCGACGATCACCGTCCTGGCGGTGATGCTGTGTCTGTTCACCGTCACCGAGGTCAACTACCCGTTTCTCGGTCCCCAGGCGCAGCTCGCGATCTTCGCCACGCTGGGTCTGACGATCTGCTTCGTCATCTATCCGATCCACGAGCGCCTGAGAAACAACCGCGCGCTGCGTCTGCTCGACGCACTGCTGATCGCGCTCACGGTTGGCTGCGGCGCGTTCGTCGTGATGCAGACCGAACCGTTCTTCGAAAGGCTCTGGATCGGCGGCCAATCACTGGGCAATCGCGCGGGGCAGGAAGCAACGATCGACGTCATCGTCGGCATGGTCGGCTTGCTGCTGGTCCTGGAGGCGACCCGCCGTTCCATCGGCTGGGCCCTGCCGCTGCTCGCGTTGGCCTTCCTCGCGTTTGCCCGCCTCGGACCGATTCTGCCCGACTGGCTGTTTCCCCACCGCGGCTATGGCCTGGAGCGCATCGTCTCGCAGACCTTTCTGCACAGCCAGGGTGTGTTCGGCGTGGCACTGCGCGTGATGTTCACCTACGTCTTCCTGTTCGTGGTGTTCGGTGCGGTGCTGCAAACCACGGGCGCAACGCAGTTCATCATCGACTTCGCGCGACGCGTCTTCGGAACGGCGCCGGGAGGGCCGGCCAAGGTCGCGGTGCTGAGCAGCGGCTTGATGGGCTCGCTCTCGGGCAGCGCCGTGGCGAATACGGCGACAACCGGCACCTTCACCATACCGTTGATGCGCAGCTCAGGTTTTCGCCCCGAGGTCGCGGGCGGTGTAGAGGCCGCCGCCAGCTCGGGCGGCGCGCTGGTGCCTCCCGTCATGGGCGCCGGCGCCTACATGATGCTCGAGATCATCAATCCTCCGGTGACCTATCTGCAGATCATCCGCGCGGCGCTGATCCCGGGCATCCTCTATTACCTGTCACTATTCCTCATCGTGCACTTCACGGCAAAGCGCATCGGCGCGCCGCGCAGCGAAACGCCGGCCAAGGGAGTCGCGCTGTTCGAATACGAGGGCTTGGTCTTCCTCGCCGGCTTTTCCAGTCTGATACTGCTGCTCGCTGCCGGCTACACCGTCTTCCGCGCGGTGAGCCTGGCGCTGCTGATCGTCCTCCTCGTCGCGGCCTTCAAGCCACGCACGCGAGTCGACCCGAAGAAGCTGCTCGACGCCCTGACGCGCGCCGGCCGCGACGCCGTACCCCTCGTCTCGGCGGCGGCCTGCGTGGGCATCGTCATCGGCGTCGTCACGCTGACCGGCGTGGGAACGAAGCTACCGACCGCGATCCTGAGTCTGGCACAGGGCAATCTGCTCTCGGCGCTCGTCCTGATCATGGTCTCGTCGATCATTCTCGGCATGGGTCTGCCATCCGCCGTCTGCTACCTGCTGCTGGCCACGCTCGTCGGACCCGTGCTCAGTGACCTCGGCGTCGTGCCGCTAGGCGCCCACCTGTTCATCTTTTACTTCGGAATGATGTCGATGGTGACTCCGCCCGTGGCGCTGGCTGCCTACACGGCGGCCTCGATCGCGGGATCGGGCATCATGCAGACCGCACTGGCGGCGTTTCGGTTTGCCCTGGTCGGCTTCACCCTGCCGTACATGTTCGTTCTGCGGCCCGCGCTCTTGATGCTCGATTCGGAAGGCGAGACCGCCGCGCCGGTTGACGTGCTCTCGGCGACCGTGCTCGCCGTTCTGGGCATTCTGCCGCTGGCGGCCTGCATCGCCGGTTATATGTTCGCGCGGCTCGCCTGGGTATCGCGGGTCCTGCTCTTCGCGGCCGCGATCCTGTTGCTCTTGCCGGGCTCGGAACTCACCGGCGGCCAGGCGAGCAACGTGGTGATCGACGCGCTGGGGATACTGATCTTCGCCGGAGTGGCAGTGGCCAGTTGGCGCACGCGGCGGTTGGCCAGGGTTCTCGAAAGGGCCTAGTGGACTCCCGGGCGGGCGACCTCAGACGTTCAGACGCCACAGCGAGAAATTCAGCAGCGCTGCGAAGCTGACAAAAATCAGGTACGGAAGGAGCAGGATCGCCGCCGCCCGGCTCCACCCGTCGAACACCACGATCGTCGCCGCTACGGCCACCCACAGCAACACCATGTCCAGCATCGCGATCGCCGGTAAGTGCAAGTCGAAGAACAGCCACATCCACGCCGCGTTGAACACGAGCTGGACGCCGAACAGCACGAGCGGCCACAACGCATCGGCGCCCCCACGTTTCCAGACCAGCCACGCGGCGACGCCCGCCATGATGTAGAGCACGGCCCACACCGGGCCGAAGACGCTACCCGGCGGTGTCCAGGAAGGCTTGCTCAGCCCGTCGTACCAGTCGCCCGGCTGCGACAGCGATGCGAGCAGCCCGACGAACAGGCACAGGGCCACCCAGGCCACCAGGCCAACCAGTGATTTCGTACCGGTGATGCGGTCGGTGTTAGTGATCTCGATCACCTCTCGGGAAGGAGCCCCAAAGCCGCTCAGCCGCCTCGTTCACCGTCACGAACCTCGACCTCCCGCAGGGCGCCGACGCTGGAAAGAGTCGAAACCAGGTAGGGCACGCAGACGGTGAGCGCCATCTTGGCCAGTCTTCCCCCCGAGACGTCGCCGGCCAGCAAGGCGTCCCAGTGATTGATCCCGATCAGGATAGCGCCAACCACGATGGCGTACTTCCATGCGCGCCACACGACCGGTCCCGATGTCGCCAGACGCACCCAATCACGAATCATGAGCCTCCCGATCGACCGGCTTGCGCCACGCTACGAGGTCTTGCTCAGGATCTGTTCCATCTCGGCGCGTCCAAAGGCCCGCAGCGTGCGCGTGCGGACATTGCCACCCTTGGACAGCGACAACATCAGCGCCGACGCCGCGATGTCGTCCGGCGCTTCTAAGACCACCACCCCGTCGTGATCGCCCACCGTCCAGTAGATATCCTTGATCTTGATTCCTGCCTCCTCGGCCTGTCGCATGAACGCATCCGACCGCTTGGGGGAGTCCTGGATGTTGCGAATCCCCTGCTCCGTGTAGTCGACCAATGCAATATACGTTGCCATCGCTTCTCTCCTTCCGATATGTTGCTATGCGCAGGATGCCACAGGCCGGTCACGAAACAAAGCGACCCGCCGCAAGGGCCGTCAACCGCCCTGTTCCGCCGACCGGGTCCACTCTCGGAGTACACTCCGTTGCTCCGGCGACAGCCGCGCCGAGGGGTGCACGAGTCGATAGATCAGGAGGGGCATCTCGCCCTCTTCGACCTCTTCCCAGATCTCTTCGCGCATTTCGTCTCGTTCGCGCTCTTCCATCAGATCCCAATCCGAAAAGCACAACTCGGACCGGGCTTCGTCGACGTCGTGAGCCACGAGCCACGAAACCGGTGCGACGTAGCTGTACCACCGCCAGCGTGTCTCGTTCGAATGACAGTCGTAGCAAGCGGTTCGCAAAACCTCCGTTAACTCCGCTGGCGCCTCGAGATCCGCTTCGACCGGCGGATTCGTGCGATCGACCGGAACAAACTGAATCCCTACGAGGATCGCCACAACGACAAGTCCTACTTTCTTCCAATGGTTCTTCATCGAGCCCCCACGTCTTTGTTGTTGTCTACGAGGCCTCCATGGCTTCCGGCCTCGGCTGCGGCCGCCCGCAGCTCCTCGACGTTCATCTCACGGACGTAGTCGACCAGGTTCGCCCATAGCGAATTGAAACCATACTCACCGTTCTTCATCTCGTCGATCGCGTCTTCCTTGGACCAGCCCTGCACTACGACACGGTAAACGGCCACGATCATCCCCGCGCGGTCGGCTCCGCGCCGGCAGTGCACGAAGATCGGTTGCCGGTCGGCCTGCTGCGCGACCTGCAGAAACCGAACGACGTCCTCCTCCTCGAACTTCCACGCCCGCATCGGGATCTCGACGTAGCCAAGCCCGCTTTCCTGGCAGCGATCTGCTTCGTGATGGCCCGCCCGGAGGTTGACGACGGTGCGAATCCCCATCGCGTGAAGCGAGTCGTATCCCTCGGGCCTGGGCTGGGCGCCGCGGTAGAGCTCATCCGAGACCATGTGCAGGTTTGGGAGCCCCGGCCGGTCGTCGATCGGTTCGGCCCAGTTCGCCGGTCGGTCCGGACCCTTCTTGCCCGATTTCGACGCACACGAGAACGGCGCGCCACAGACGATCAGGGCCGCCGTCAACAGCGCCAGGACACGATGGGTCGGCCGGAGTCGAATGCTCACTGCAGTCTCTCGAGGTATCGCCACTCAGCGCGCCGTGCGGAATCGATCGGATCTAAAGAGCGAAATCGGCCAGGTAATACTGCCACAGCATTCGCGCCGCAACGGCACGGAAAGGACGCCAGGATGCTCCAATATCGTTCAGCTCTTCCGGGTCCGGACAAGCATCGAGACGCTTGAGCCGCTGGGCTGCCTTGGCCAGCGCCAGGTCGCCCGCCGGCCAGATGTCCACCCGTCGCAACGCCATCAAAAGGTAAATGTCCGCTGTCCAGGGTCCGATGCCCTTGATCTTCAAAAGCTCTGATTTGGCGTCGTCGTCGGGCAGGTGGGTCAACCGCGTCAGACGAAGCTCGCCAGCGACCATCGAGCGCGCGAGGTGACGGCAGTAGTGCGCCTTCTGCCGGCTGAAGCCGATTCCCTTCAACCGCGAGTCGCTCAGTTCGAGAAAACGATGCGGCGTCATCCGAGGCAACGCGGCCCTCAGTCGCCCGTAGGCCGCCCGAGCCGATGCCAACGAAACCTGTTGCTCCAGCACGATACGAACGAGTGTCGAGAAACCGGGCCGCCGGGACCACATCGGAGGCCCGCCGTGAGCCTCGAGGATGCTGGCCAGGTCGGCGTCGCGTTGAGCGAGAGAATCAGCGGCGTGCCCAAGCAAGGCCTTGGTCAGTGTAGCTTGCGGCGTGCCCGGGTCGCCCCTCACGTCGCGCCCTGGGTCGACGAAGGATGGGCATCGATGGTGCGCCGGGATTTTCCGACCACCGTGACCGTCAAATCGTCGTTGTAGACTATATCGACCGTGTCTCCCTCGCTCAGCGACGGCGCGAGCCCCGACGAGCACACGGCATCCCAGATCTCTCCCTTGACGACCACCCGGCCCACCCCGACATCTTCACCGTCACGAATCGTGAATCCGCCGTCCACGGTACCGAGAGCGTGAACGCCGACTGCCCGCGATTCGGGCGACGGCCCGGCCAACCCCACTCGCCGGAGCAACGCGTTCACGATGTCCGACAGCGGCAGGACCGAATACGCGCAGATCGCTGCGACGACGACCAGCCCGAGCAGGATCAGTAAGAGCAGCGCGATGAGAATGTCGAGAAGCATGTCCGTTCGTCGCCGCGCCCGGCTCCAAGCCGTTACTTGATGAATCGAATGGCCAGCGGGTAGCGGTAGTGAACGCCATCGCTGGCCTTGATACCCGCGATGATCGTCAGCACGATGTCGAGGATCACCACGAGCGGTAACAGGATGATCCCGATGAGCACGATCCAGAGCAGTCCCGAGATGATCATCGCTCCGATCATGGTCAGCTGAAAGTTCACGGCCTCCTTGCCCTGCTCGTCGATGAACGGATGATCCTCGCGCTTGATCAGCCAGACCAGCAGCGGGCCCAGGAAGAACCCGATCCCGTTACCCACCAGCCCGACGAGCGCGGTGAGATGACAGGCCATGGCCCAGGTGCGTGCCTCTCGCGGGATGGGTTCGACCGAATCGTTCGGAACGCTCATCGATGCCTCCGATGCACCCACTGTGCGCTACACGATCTTGGGTATGCCCATTCTACTCTTTCGCCTGGGCGTCCCGCCCGAGCGCGTAGCGCGGTAGCCCGTCGTCGAAAGCGAGCCACGGCAGCATCCGGTCGCACCAGACGTGATCCTCGGGGACGACAGTCTCCGGGGTGTCCAACGTGGCGACCGTGACATCTACGATGCCGGGGTCCTCGGCGTCGCGGAAGGTCAATTGGCTACCGCAATCGCGACAGAACGTGCGAGAGACCTGTGGTCTGGACTCGCACTCTCCCGGCGCCCCCGCGGTGAACGCGAAGTCATCGGAAGAGCATTCGGCCCAGCTAATGAACGGCGCCCCGCTCGTTCGACGGCAGTGTCGACAGTGACAGTGGGTCACTCGCTGGATATCGCCCCCGATGCGATATCGAACGGCGCCACAGAAACATCCACCTTCCTGGCTCATGGTCCACCTCCTTCGGAACCTCTCATGACGGGTGTACGTGCCCGGCGGCCGCTAGGTTCGACGAGGTCCGCCGAGGGCGGCCTACCTCTGCGCTCCGACGTGCTTGGCGACCATCTCGCCGATCAGACGATGAAAAACTTCGAGCGAGTGGTCGTTTTGTAGGCAGACCCGGTACAAGCCCTCGTTCTCGCTATGGTGCCCTGCAGGGTCGTCGTCCCACGCCAGTCGCCGGTCGACCTCGGCAGGGTCGAGGCCGGCGGCCTGCAGCCGGCGCCCTCTCGTCTCGTTGCTCGCGAGAACGAAGATCGGGACGACATTCACGTGCGGAAAGTCATCGGACAGTCGCCGGATCGTCGCCAGGTCGCGCACGACGACGAAACAACTCCTGGCCTCGGCCAGTCTGGTGATCAAGTCGGGTCCGCTAAATCCGTAGTCGTGACCGTGCCAGGTGTAGCGATAGTCCGGATCGATCTCGGCGAACATGCTCTTCGTGACGTGAATCAGATCGGACCAGGACTCGTCGGTCTCGCCCGCGCGCCTGGGGCGTGTCGTCAGTTTGGGAATCACAGCGGCACCGTCGCAATGCGTCTCGGCGTAGCGCAGCAGGTGGGATTTGCCCGCTCCCGACGGTCCGTCTACCACGAAGAGCGCGTTGTTCATCGGTCTGCACACTGGAAACGCGTGACGCTGTCGAAGTGCGATCCGCCATCGATCCCGGCAGCGTCGCCGCGATTATAATGCCCGAGGCGTCGCTGCCCGAAGACTTCCCCGCCGCGACCGGAGAGCGTATACTGCCCCGCACGAATCGAATCGGAGGAAAGCGCATGAGCGATGCAGCCGTGCCGCAGCCGGGATCGATCGTCTGGACCGATCTGACGGTCGAGAACGCCGAGGAGCTCCGGGACTTCTACGGGAAGGTCGTGGGCTGGAAACCCTCGTCCATCGATATGGGCGAGTACTCCGATTTCAGCATGAGCTCGCCGGCCACGGGCGAGATGGTTGCCGGAGTGTGTCACGCCCGGGGAACGAACGCGGGCCTGCCGCCGCACTGGCTGGTCTACATCACCGTCGCCGACCTCGATCAGAGCATGAGCACGTGCAAGGACCTGGGCGGCGAGGTCATCGTCGGGCCGAAGGGGATGGGAAGCCACGGTCGTTACTGCGTGATTCGCGACCCGGCCGGCGCCGTGGCGGCTTTGATCGAGCCCTCGAAATAGCCGGCCGTCGTCATCGTCGATCCCTACGACTCGACGCCGTACATCTGATCGGGCGTTAGGTGGTCGGAAAAGCGCGGCCGTAGAGCCCGACGCGTTTCGTAGCACAGGTGACAGGCGTCGGCGTAGCGCTCGGCGCAGGTGACGTCATGGTACCGCGCCAGCTCGATCGGACCTCCGCGAAGCAACGGGCCGACGATCGGGTGCGAGTCCGGATCGTACTCCTCGCAGATCCGCCTCAGCGGCGTGCGGAAAAGGTTGCCGATCGAAATCCCCTGGCACACGTGGAGATTCCCCAGCGGATCGACGTGGACCCGCCCGGGTTCACGCAGATTCTCGAAAGGGCAATCCGTGAATTGCGCCGAAGGGTGTAGATCGGCCCTGTCGACCAGCTTTTCCGTCGCGCGCCCGCGAAAGCGGACCGCGTATTCCCCCTCGGGAATCTGACCCTTCGCCGAGGCGGCGTTCGACGCCTCCGGCTCGGCAATCCCGATCGTGCCGGTCGGGATCTCGAGTTTCTGCGCGGCCGTTCGCGCGTTTGCCGTGTAGGCCTCGGCGTCGTCGGCTCCGTGATAGCCATCGCTGCTGAGCGATAGGTCTTCGATCAAGCCGGCGAACGGGCGCAGCCACTCCAGGGCATCCTCCGGCGCCGTCGCCCAGTAACCGTTCGTGACCAGGCCGACGCGGAAGCCCGACTCCGCGGCCCGCCGAACGCCGCGTACCAGCACGGGGTAGTAGAGAAAAGGCTCGCCCCCCTCGAAGTAGATCGACTCCACCGTCTCGACGTCTCGCGCCTGTTCGAGAATGTCGTCGATGCGGTCCAGGGTCATCGTCCCTGTCTGCCACGGGCTGCCCCAGACGAAGCAGTGATCGCATTCGAAGTTGCACTTGTAGGTCAGCAAAAGGTGGAGGCCCGACAGTTCCATCTCGATCCTCCGACGGCCGAGTTGCGACTCCTCGTCGACGACGTTACAGCGTTAGTTCACCTCTCAAGACCGTCACTGCGCGTCCGGTCAGGCGCACGCGCTTCCCGACGAGCTCGACGCCGACCACGCCTCCGCGCGAAGACGCCTGGAAGCCCATCATCTCGCTCTTGCCCAGCCGCTCGCTCCAGTAGGGTGCCAGACAACAATGCGCGGCCCCGGTGACCGGGTCCTCGTCAATACCCCATAACGGCGCGAAATAGCGGGAGACGAAATCGTACGCCGAGGTGTTCGAACGGGCCGTCACGATGACACCGGCCTTCAGCGCACGGTTCAGGCCTGCGAAGTCGGGACGGGCCGCGCGCAGCTCGTCTTCTGTCGCGACCTCCACCAGATAATCCAGATCGTGATGCTCAGGCTCGGCCGTTCGACGCACGGTCCGTGGCCGGAGGCCCAGTGCGTCGGTCGCGCCCCCGGGAAGCTCCGCCTCGACCATCCGGATCGCCGGAAGATCGATGACGATCCCCTCCGCAGAACATCGTGCTTCGAGCGAACCGCTCAGTGTGTCGAACCTTGCGACCTCGCTTTCCGCGATGACGCCGGTTTCCCAGAGCACGTGAGCGCTCGCCAGCGTCGCGTGCCCGCACAGACGCACCTCGGTCGTCGGTGTGAACCATCGCAGCCCGAAGCGGTCGCCGCGGGGAACGACGAAAGCGGTCTCCGAGAGATTCATCTCCGCCGCCACTGACTGCATCCACGAAGAGTCCGGTTCGTGGCTCAGCAGGCACACGGCGGCGGGATTGCCGCGAAACGGCTCGCTCGAGAACGCGTCGACCTGAAAGATTCGCTCGCCCACGAGAGCCGCCTCTCGGGAATCCGCCGTCATCTCACGACGGCTCGATCGGATCGTAATCTCGTTCGAACTCGTCGGCTCGCTTGTCGCGCTTCGCCGCGCGCTTCTTCGGTGCGCTGGGTTTGGTCTGTTTTTTCTTCTTCAGGGCCAGAAAGAGAATCCACAGCAGGACGGGTAACACCCCCGAAACAACACTCCAATCCGAGCCTGCCATGAACATGCCTCGCTCCGCGATTCCCGCCTAGTCTATCCCTTCCCGCGCGTTCGAGCTCATTCTGCTTCGGGGTCTTTTCTCCAAATGACCTGGAGGGCGTCGTTCTCGACCACCCAGGCCTTCTCGCTGTCCCGAATCATCGTTCGGCCACACTTCGGGAACTCGGCGATCTCGAACGCGCGGCGCTCCCCACCGACCATGTACACCAGATCGCGATCGAAGGGATTGCGAAGCAGGTGTGGCGCGGAGGACGGCTTGAAGCCCGCGAAGTCGCCCTCGCCGACCTCGTACTCCTGCCCGTCGAAAAGGATCACGCCACGACCGGAGAGAATGTAATAGAACTCTTCTTCATACGTGTGCGTGTGGTAGGCGTTGGCCTCCTTGCCCGGCGGCAGGCGGGTGATGTGCACGCCGATCTGCTCGAGACCGACCTCGTTCGACAACGACCGAATGTACGCTTCCGAGTCGGAGTTCAGCGGATGACGAGCCTCGAACTCGGGAATTCCGACGATCTCTTCCGCCTTCAGCAGGAACTCTTTCTTCGCGCTCATAACGACTTGCCTCCGTCACTCGCTCTTCGAGCTACGCGCGCGGGCCTCGCGGAACTGCGCGCGGACCCTGCCGCTGGACACGGCCATGACGATGGAAAGGACCGCACCCAACTCGTCCTCGCTGATGCCCTCTTTCTTGGCCACGCCAAGATAGTGATCCATTCACGGGTAGCAGGCCACAGCCATCGATGCGGCCAGGTGGATCATGAGGGTAGTCTTCGGATCCAGGAACTCGTTGTGGCGAGCTGAATCGTAGAATGCATTGAACGCACGCCTTTGCGTCTTGGGCAGCACGGCTTCCTCCTTTCGTTGATTGCCGGACCCGCTACTGCGACCCTCCCTTGGTGTATAGCGGTTGGTAGAGCTCGACCTCGAAATCGCCCGGCACCTTGAAATGAATCGTCCGACCCCACTCGAGGTCGGAAATCTCATCGGTGAATTCCACGCCCCGCGCCTCGAGCTCCTGGACGGTCTTCTCGATGTCGTCGCAGTAGAACGAGATGTGGGGCGTTCCTGAGGGTCGGCCGTCCGAGGCCTCCACGGGATGGCACCCCATGTCGGCTTCCGGGAGATCGAAGATCAACCACCCGCCACCGACATCGGTGTACGAAAACCCGAGCTTGTCTCGAATGAATGCGCGGAGCGCCTCGGGCTCGGACGAATAAAACATGGTGTGAACACCTCTTATCATCGATCGCTCCTCCTCTGATCTAGACCCACTCTCCCGCTCTCCCGGTTCGTTTGGTGCGGCTCAGGAGTCGAGCTTCTCGTCTTTCCAGTTCCACCACTTCAGCAGGTCCGGATCGTGTCGCTCGTGTGTAGCGTAGTACACCGCGCAGCGGAAGACGTACAGCACACAACGATCTATCTTGGATCCTCTCAGGACGCAGAGCGCCGTGAACATCTCCTCGGCATCGCGACCGCGCAGCTCGCCGACCCTGCTGATGCCGAGGTCCCGCAGGTCTTGCGCGATACTCGGTCCGACGCCGGGGATGCCCCGGAGCTCTTGTTCAGTCGCTGCGAACTTGGTTGTCATCTTATTCTCCTAATCCACCACAACGAGCCTGCCGCTGCGTCCGGTGACCGCCAGACGCAAGCGCGGCGTTGGAAGCTCTCCGGCCGAGACCGGACCAGGACGATCGAATCGGCCTTCGAGGCCCTCCACGACGACGTCGTCGGGAAGCCAGAGGCTGCCGCCCGCGATCTCGGCGTCGATCTGGATCTCGGCGTCGCGTAGCCAGGCGCCACGCAGGTCGAGGTCCAGCTCGCCGAAGCGCTGTTCGAGAAGCGCCGTCCTCGGGCTGGCGTTGCCGAGCCCCGTCACCTCGATCGAGCCCTTGTTGCCGATCAACGAAAGGCGGTCCATCGGCGCGCCGAGCGGCTCCTGGAAGCTGACCGACGCCGCGCCTCCCGAGACGGTCATCTCCAGCGCCTCGATCCTCAGACCGCCGAGCTCCATGGCGGCGAAAGCGCCGTGCACCTCTCCGGTCAACACCAGCGGTACATCCAGCGGCAACGCGATGCGGATACGCGGCGGTGCACCGCCGAGCTTGATCCTGAACAGCGCCATCGAGCGGGAGTGGGCCGGCGCGAACCGCAGCCGATAGGTCCAACCGCCACCAGGATGATCCTCGGAATCCTGGTCGAGCTCGTAGTAACGCGGGTCGTAGTTCGCCTCGACACGTATGGGCTCGCCCACCGCCGCGGGAACGACAAGCAGCTGGGCGATCGAGATGTTCACCTCGACTCTTCCGGGGGCGCGAATGACCTCGGGTACGGTCTCATCAGCTACGATGGCGGCGGCCGCGGGCAACTCCCGCACGAGCTGTCGAGTCTCGGGCGCCTCCGAGCGAATCTGTCGAAAGGCCACACCCGTAATGATCCCCCCGCCGACGACTAGCACGCCGATCGCAACCGCAGCCACGAGACAGCCGACCTTGGGCCAGCGCCGAGCCGGCCCGGCCCGGCCGCTGGACGTTGGCATCATGCGGATCCGTCGACCGCTTGCCGTGGTAGGGCCATGAAGCTAACCTCCTCGCACTCCTGGTAGTGTACGGGTGTTTCAGCGCCCGGTTCGAGCGGCGGCATCCAGACCTTGAGGCCCTCGAGATGACCCGATCCAGTGGTCATCGTTCCTCCCGCCGTTGCCAACACGGCTCGTCGCCGTCTTCGTCTATTCCTCATCTGCTGGCGGTGCTACCTCCGAATCTGAGCGGTTGGGGACCGTCCGAAGCACGTCGAAATCCTCTCGATCACCACGAAAAACGTTCAGGTCAACGAAGCCGCTTATCCCTTGAAGCCGACCCTTGTCCGCAAACTGCCACAGGATCCAGTTGTCGCCGGCCGTCAGGCTCGGCACTCCGAAGATACTGCGCACCCACAACCGGTATCCGGTGAAGTGGCCGGCCACGATACGCCCGTACCCTCGACGGGTGACATAGAGAATCGGCTTTCGTTCAAAGGCCGTCTCGACCTCCGCAAGAAAGACTGAAAGTTCCCGGCGGATACTGGCGATACTCGACCAGTTCTTGCAATTGCCGGCGAATTCGATATCCACGACCGGCGGAAGGGAATCCGGGGCATTCGGAACGGTTCGCGTGAAGTGTTCCGCTTGCTGCAGGCCCGGACTGCAGAACGTGAAGAAGTGATAGGCGCCACTCGGGATCGCCGCGGAGCTAGCAGCGGCCCAGTTCTCCTCGAATCTCGGGTCGAAAAAATCGACGCCCTCGGTGGCTTTGATGTAGGCGAAGGAGATACCCTCCGCTCGTACCTCGTCCCAACGGATCGGGCCCTGATGATGCGAGACGTCGATGCCCCGAATGGGAAACCGAGACCGACTCGGGTGATTGAACGTCAGGTATCCAGTCGCGAACAGCACCCCCGCGACGGCCACGACAAGCCCGAGTCCGGCACAGATTCCGATGATCTTGACGGCTTTCATGTCGCCTGCCCGACCCCTGTGTCCACGCGCGGCCTGCCCCGCGCGTCGCGATCGCCAATTCTTTCGGATTATTATAGCCGGGGCCGTGGAAGACCGGTCCGAAACGGAAACGCATCGGGAGGACGGAATGAGCAAGACGATCGTTGCTACCGAACAGGCGCCCGCCGCGGTCGGGCCGTATTCACAGGGCGTGGTTCTCGATGGGTGGGTCTGGACCGCCGGCCAGGTTGCGCTGGACCCGGCGACCGGCAAGATGGTCGGATCGGATGCCGCAACACAGGCCGACCGCGCTCTCCGGAACGTAGAGGCGATCCTGCAGGCTGCGGGATCCGGTCTCGATCGGGTGGTCCGAGCAACGCTCTACCTGACGAACATGGACGATTTCGCCGCGGTCAACGAGGTGTACGCCGGCTACTTCCGCGACGCTCCTCCCGCGAGGGCCTGTGTCGAGGTTTCACGGCTGCCGCTGGGGGCGCTGGTCGAGATAGACGCCATCGCAAGAGTGGGCTGACGCGCGGGGCCTCTGGCCCGTCGCCGGCCCACAACCGGACGGTTACCGATCCTTCTGCCAGTAACCGAATTCCGGCTCGTAGCAGACGCCGTCCAGATCGGTCGTTCTTTCCTGAAAGTAGGCTTGGGCGTCGGTGATTGCCTCGTTGTAGACGCTGGGACCGATCTCTTCGAGAAAAAAATCCAGCAGCAGACCCGACTTCAGGTCGCCAATGTCGTCGTCCAGGTTCTCCACGAAGTATCGTTTGATCGACTGGATCGCTTGCTGCCGGACTTCTTTGGACAGAGCTATGGCCATCAGATTCTCTCTTCGCTTCGATCGTTGTTTGACTCCCGAAGACCGGAAACGTGCCCGACTACTCGAGCGGACGCAGCAGCGGCGCCCTCGCACCGCCGCTCCACCCACTCGTCAAATCGGCCGGATTAGTCCGTCAAAGTGATGGCTACCCTGTCCAGCTCGCCGGTGAAGGGAAAAGGGTCGCCGTAGCGCTTCGATACCTGGGTCCCCGTGTCGCGCCCAACGTCGAAGGTCTCCGCGAGCGAATACGTACTGATGTGCATCTGGGGCATTTCGGTCTCCGCGACCTTCTCGTCGTTGACGTAGAGCTCGCCGATACCCGCAAAGTCGCCCGTCTTGGTGAATTTGAACCGCAACTCCGTCTCCCCCTTGGGAAGCGTTGCCGACTGCAATGTGTAGTAGACGCCGTCCAGGAAGTTGTAGTCGTAGTACAGCCGGCCGTCCTTGATGAACATCGTGAAGCCGCCCGTCATGCCACCCACGGCCACGATGACGCCTTCCTCGCCACCGGTCAGGTCGATCGTCGTGGTGATCGTGTGGGAGCGGTTCTTGACCGGGGCCGAGGCTTTTTCGGCAATACGAAAGGCGCCGGGTGCAAAGTAGACGAAGTCCTTCTGGTCGCCGAACAGCCGGTCCTGCTGCTTGGCGAGACGCATGATCATGTCGTCGTGTAGCGGGTAGACGTTGTACTTCCAGGCTTCCTCGTCGAACATCGCCTTGAGCTCCTCGAGCTTTTCAGGGTGCTGCTCGGCCAGATTCGTGCTCTCTGAGAAATCCTCGGCCACGTGGTACAGCTCCCACTCGTCCTGTTCGAACGGCAGGACGACATTGACGTCCCAGGGCATGCGATTGGCGTGTAGGGTCACGGCCTTCCAGCCGTCGGACCAGATCGCCCGGTTGCCGAACATCTCGTAGTACTGCCGCTGTTTTCGATTTGGGGCCCCGGCGTCATCGAAGGAGTACAGCATCGACACACCGTTCATCGGCTGTTGCTTCACACCGTGGTAGCTATCCGGCATGGAGATGCCGGTCGCCTCGAGAATGGTTGGCGCGATGTCGATGATGTGGTGGTACTGGTTCCGGATCTCGCCTTTCGCCCGGATGCGCGCCGGCCAGTGGACCACCATGGCATCATGCTGGCCGCCGCGGTGCTCGCTCTGCTTGAAGTACCGGAAGGGCGTATTGCCGGCCATGGCCCAACCGGCGTGATAGTGCGGGTAGGTCGTGGCATCACCCCAGCGCTCGTAGTGCCGCAGGTTGGCATCGAACGGGGTTTGGAGTCCGTTCAACACGTAGGTCTCGTTGAAGGTGCCCGCCAGACCGCCTTCTCCACTGGCGCCGTTGTCGGCGGTCACGAAGATTAGCGTGTTCTCCATCTCACCGATCCGCTCCAGCTGTTCGACAACGCGACCGATCTGGACGTCCACGTGCTCCATCTGAGCCGCGAAGGCCTCCATCTGCCGTGCGTAGAGCCTCTTCTCGTCATCGCGGAGCGAGTCCCAGGCAGGGATCTCGTCGATCCGCTCGGTGAGCTTCGTATCTGGTGGGACGACGCCCAACTCCTTCTGCTTGGCCAGAATGATCTCGCGGGCCTCGTCCCAGCCCATATCGAACTTGCCCCGGTACTTCTCCAGGTACTCGGCGGGCGCGTGGTGCGGCGAGTGCATCGAGCCCGACGCCCAGAGCATCATGAAGGGCAGGTTGGGCTTGATCGACTTGTGGCCGGTAATCCAGTTGATCGCACGATCGGCCAGATCGCGGTCCAGGTGGTAGGTCTTGCGATAGGGCTCCGGGGTGTGATCGTTCCACATCACGGGAATGAACTGGTGAACGTCCGCGGACATGAACGTGTATGCGTGCTCGAAGCCCTCACCGCTGGGCCAGCGATCGAAGGGTCCGACCTGGGAAACCTCGTAGAGCGGCGTGTGGTCCCACTTGCCGAGCGCGTAGTTGACGTAGCCCGCTTCCTGGAGGTAGTTGGCCACCGACTTGGCGGTCTCGGGCACGACGGCGTTGTAGCCGGGAAAGCCCATGGCGGTGAGCGCGTGGCTGCCCAATCCGATCGAGTGCGGGTTGCGGCCGGCCATCAGGGAGGCACGGGAGGGGGAGCACAGGGCCGTCGTATGGAAGTTGTTGTAGCGCAGCCCGTTTGCGGCAAGGCGATCGATGTTGGGGGTCTCGATCAAGCCACCGAAGCTACCGACCTGGGCAAAGCCCACGTCGTCCAGAAGGAAGATGATGACGTTGGGCGCACCCGCGGGGGGTTCGACCGGTTTGGGCCACCACTCCTCGCTGTCTTGATAGCTCTTCGCGATCTTGCCCTTGAACTCCGGCACACCCGGTGTCTCGGCATCTTGTGCGCAGCCGACTGCCAAGAGAAGCGTCAAGCCGAGTGCTGTCAAGCCCAGACGCGTGCGGATCCGACTCTCTGAGTCGCGAATCATGGTCATTCTCTCCTATTGATTTGAGGTCCCATCAAGTTACGTGACGTGATCGCCTGTTTCGGGGCGGGCTTGGCCCGCACTCTACCTTTCTTCCAGAGCCGCTCTTACCGCCGCCTCGGCGTCCAAGACCTCAAAACCATCCCGGGTGAACGCCGTGTCGACGATGATCCGCCGGACGTCTCCGGGCGTAAGATCGGGATTCGCGCTCCGCATCAGAGCGATGACGCCGGCGACATTCGGCGGTCCGTTCGAGTAACCCCAACCGTCTTCGTACTTCGCATCCAGGTCGTAGGGCCAGACATAGATGTCTCTATTCGATTCCGGGCTGGCGGGATGATCGGGAACAGAAACTACACCAGAATGGATAATCTTGTCGTTGCATTCATCGGTCGTGCATGGCCTACGTTTCTTGTCCTCCTCGACAAAGTGCTCCGGATGAACATCAACGAAAACAGTCCCGCGTTGCTCGGCGTACTCGATGGCCGAGTCGAGAGCCTCGGAAATGTTGACGGGACCCATCGAGTTGGTAACCGCCACCGCACCTTGATCCGCGGCAAGACGAATGCCCTCGATCAGGTAATCCTGATAATCCTCGGTCTGCAGGCCGCGCGCTTTGATCGGGATGATCTTGGCCTCCGGCGCGATCCGATGGACAATCTCTGCCATCCATTCTCCATGCCAGGGTTTCAGTTCGCCGATTTCCTCTCCGGGGACCAGGGAGATCGGATTGAGGTACTTGGTCGCTTCTTCGCCCCGAAGATCGAATTGCCAATCGAGAATGGCCACTGTCGTATTCGCTCCCTTGCTAAGGTCCCAGGCCTTGTCAATTCGCGAAAACGTAATCAGGTTGGGTTCGGCTGTCTCTGAGGTTTCGTCTTTGGGGCCGGTGCAAGCCAATGCGAGTAATGTCAGACCGGCCAGTATAGCCGTCGGAAGTTCATTCTTCACTGTCTGCCTCCGAGAGAGGTGCGTAGCCCGAGTCTGAACGCCTGGTTAGGCGGCGATCGCATCTCGTATGACGTCTGCGTGAAACGGTCCACCGTGGGCCGGATACACGGTGGTGGCGCCCTGCTCCAGCAACATCCTCCAACTGCGGATAACGGCGTCACGATCTTCAGCCAAGATCGGAAGTCCCGGGGAGAGGCGTAGCGGAAACTTGTTCATGGCGAGGTCTCCAACGAAAACGTCGCCACTGTCGAGTAGGATACTGCTCGATCCCGATGAATGGCCCGGCGTGTGGATTACCCGGCCAGGTATTCCGTAGTCGGATAGCGAAAGCCCGTGATCCCCCAAGGGCAGGTCCACCCTTGTTGGCGAAATCTTGATAAGTGGCATGAATAACTTGTGGACTCTGGCGAAGCAGCGGCCCCAAGTGGTAATGCCCGGGGGAAGCGGGGTCAGCCCCTGCTCCAACCAGCCGACCTCGCGCTCATGCAACGCGAGCTTGGCACCCGTGATTTCCTTGAGCTGACCCGCAGAACCCACATGATCCCAATGACCGTGGGTCAGAACGATCAGCCGCACATCGTCAAGCGGAATCGAAGCCCTTTCTAACGCTTGCACGAAGTGCTTGCCCTTGTTCGGAGCGCCGGCATCTACAACGATGACTCCGTCTGCTTTGAGGACGTAGCACTGGCAGAACCCGAGAGCCATCGGGATGATGTCGACTTTCATCCGTCCCTATTTCCGCACGAGGCGACCGACCGTCGCGGCGTGACATGCTCCATCCCCTCCTCCGGCACGACAATCTCACAAAACACGCTGGATTCATCTACCTCGGAAACCTCGGGGTCCACGCCCAATCCTTTACATAGCGAACGGAATCCCTCCGGCGTAACCATGCCGGTATGGAAACCGTCCTTGCAGACGATTGTGCCGTTTGCGGTCTTATCGTAGTCGATCGCTCCGACCAGACCGGCTGCTGCCTGGGTCTCGAACCACTGCAGGCGCTCCGTCCAGAAGCGCTTCGAATAAGTGGAGAACAAGACGCGCCCGCCCGGCCGAGTGACCCGCAGGGCCTGTTGCAGAAGCAGTTCCTGGTCGATCCCGAATGCGCAGATTCCATTCTGTACACACACGACCGTATCGAATTCTGAGCCGTCGAATGTGAGCTCCGCAGCGTCCATCTCCAGGAATTCACATCGAGAGCCGGAGCCGGCGATTTGACGGGCCATCGTGAGGCTCTCGGGCGAAGTGTCGATCCCTACGACACGCCTTGCCACTTCTGCTAGTCGGAAGGTTACGCGCCCATACCCGCAGCCGAGTTCCAGAACACAGTCGTCGCGGTCCAAATGGCTGAGGACGAAGCGAACCTCCGCTTCCAGGTACTGCTTCACGCGCGGTGAAGCGACGTCGTAGCATCGACGCAGGCGTTCGCCGGACAACTTTCCGACGTAATATCCGCGCATGGTTACCCCGATGAACTGCAGCCGGTCAGGTTTTTCGCGGCGACGCCCTTACCCCAGTATTCCCTTCCGATCCAGTACCTGACTTCTGGCTTGCCGAACCTTTCGAAGCTCACGATGCGACCCGTGTGCCATACGATATCAGGTATATCGCTTTAGACGGCATCTTTGCTTTGTAACCGGGGCAAGCCTAGATTTGTGTCGGAGATATGAAAGTGACCATCGAACGCGCACCCCGATTCTCTTTGATCATCCCGACCTACAACGAAGAGGCCTACCTGCCAAAACTCCTCGACACCGTCGGCGCGGCGCGGGACGTCTATCGCGACGGACCCGAAGCGATCGAGGTAATCGTCGCCGACAACCGATCCACGGACGCCACGGTCGAAATCGCCCTCGCGGGTGGCTGCAGGGTGGTGTCGGTCACCAAGCGCGTGATCGCCGCGGCCCGTAACGGAGGGGCGGCGCTCGCCCGAGGTTGCCGGCTGACCTTCGCCGACGCGGACATGAGGATCCATCCCGAGACCTTCAATGCCATCGACGACGCGTTGAGCAAGGTAAGGGTCGTCGCCGGAGCGACCGGGGTGACCCTGGATCGCTGGTCCCTCGGGCTCACGTTGACCTACGCGGCGTTTATGCCCATGGTCTGGCTGACCAGGATGGACACCGGCGTGGTCTTCTGTCGCCGCGAGGACTTCGTCCACGTCGGGGGATACAACGAGGTGCGTCTGTACGGTGAGGACGTGCAGTTTCTCTGGGATCTGCGGCGGCTGGGGCGCCCACGCGGTCAGCGCCTGATACGCTTGAGATCGGTCAAGGCCGTGGCGTCAACGCGCAAGTTCGACAGGTACGGGGACTGGCACTACTTCACCATGTTTCCGCGCCTCGCGCTGAAGATGCTGACCGCGCCGGGGGCGACGACGGAATTCGTCCATCGCTACTGGTACCGCGACCGGTAGTCGGTCGGGCTACGCCGGCCACCATAACCATCCCCATGACACCGGCCTTGCGGATGAGGCTGCCATGTGCATCTCGCCCCATCTGCCCCGTCGACACGACGAAACCCGCGGCTCGCAGCTCAGTATGCAGTTCGGCGTGAGGCAGGTGCACTTGCCGGCTTGTCAACACAGTCATTCATCGACCGTTCGTCTGCTCAACGTCTAGCGTCGTCCCGTCAGCTTCAGCAGATTGTCAGCTGGTCTGCGCGACCTTCTCTGCAAATGCCAACACATGTCCATCGTGATCCATGCTATACGCAGCTCGGTGCCCCCAATCGCGGAGTTGCATGGGACTAAGCTCCGTGCCGCCGCTATCGAGAGCTCGCTGGTGATAGCTGCTGGGATCGTCTACGACCAGGTACAGTTCTGCCTTGGGCACTTTGCTCGACGATCGGAAAACGGATTCTCCAAGCAGGCGCCCCGCCGATTGGACCGGCATCAGCCCAAGGATGCTCCCGTCGCGAAGTCTGAGCTCAGTGATTCCCGGTACGTCGAGGATCGGCTTGCGATCAAGCACTTCGCCGTAGTAGGAGGCACTCTTGGCCTGATCGCTCACATACAGAATGAAGTACGCTTCTTTCATGGCCACCTCACGCACCGTTCGATCTTGTGCAACTAGTGTTAAGCATCAACTTCGGCGCGCAGCGCCGTCAGCTCTCCGGCTAACGTTGTTCATAACCTGCGGGGCGGCCTGGCGAGGACCGTGCGCAAGCACGGGCCGTGACTGTCAGCTTCAAGGCGCTGTTGGCGCACTGACTAGGTTTCGCCGTCCATGTAGTCAACCGTCTGATCAGCGCGCGAGATGTGTCGGAAGTCTTTTTGCCAACCATGACCCACGTAGCTCATGATCTTGTTCGAGTCTGGAAACTCGGCTATCTCGACGGGATCCATGGTGCTGACAGCGAGATACTTCAGGTCGGTGTCACCGGTGTTTAGGATTTGGTGAGCTACATCTCGCCCGCCGGGCGGGCACGCGATCACATCGTTTCTGCGTATCGGGTACTCGTTCCCACCAAATCGGAGAAGTCCTGTGCCGTCGACAATGAAGAACATTTCTTCGTTGTTACGGTGATTGTGATATGGGACGGCTTTCTTCCCTGGGGGGACAATAGTCAAGCTGTAACCGAGTTTCTTCGCCCCGATCTTTGTGGCGATCAGGCCGAACTGTTGCTGAAAATCGCCGTCCGCGTCGTCGCCCTCCAGCTCGAGTTCGTCGAGATTAATGAACGGTTTCATGGTCGTGCCCTCCACATGCGAGTTCGAAGGTAAAACTGTGCGGCGTGATCTGGAAGCGGCACAGCGATCCCGGCGGGTTCATCGCGTTGTTAGGCGCAGTCAACGATGTCCCCGGTCGTTCAGTTTCACCTGCGCTCAAACGGGAAAATACGCTTCCAGTCGTATTTCATGTCAACGACTGTCCATCCTCTCGCCTGCGCTTCATCGAGGCCCTGGTCGAGACGGCCGATGCTGGAATTGCGATCGTAAGCCCACTCGCGGTCGGCATCCGTGTGATGAACATAGAGGCAAAAGCGCTCACCACTGCCCGCAGCTACCCACTGGAGCATCTGGAGGTCGCCATCGGAGTTACCGAACGCGGCGATCGGGCGACGGCCAATGTGCTGATTAATGCCGACCGGTTTACCGGCTTTGTCGTCAATGAAGTTGATCTTCGGCAGGCGCACGAGCACAGGCGTGCCGTCGCGCAACTCGAACGCCGTCTTGATACTGCTGCCAATGACCTGCTCGGGCGGAATGCCATAGATCCTTTCGGTCCATGGGCGCATGAACTCGATGCCTCCGCCGGAGACGATGTAGGTCTTAAAGCCACTCGCGCGCAGATAGGCGAGCAGTTCAAGCATCGGCTGATAGACCATGTCCGTGTATGGACGTCCGGTCTTCAGGTGCTTCGCCGTGGCCAGCCAATCCTCTACGGTTTGCGAGAACTCCTCGGTTGTGTTGCCGGCGTGAGTGGCCATGACCAGTTCGAGCAACGCGTGCTCGCCGCCGGCCAGGACAGTCTTGAGATCACCTTCGAGCACCGCCTTAAAAGGCTGCTTGTCTTTCCATTCGGGATGCGTCGGCGCAAGCACCTTCACGCGGTCGAGTGCAAATGCGAGCTGAAAATACATGGGCTGTTCGGACCACAGTGTGCCGTCGTTGTCGAAGACCGCGATGCGCTCGGCGGGTGCGACATAATCAGGACCACCTTCCTTGGTCACCTTCGCAACAAACTCAACGATGGACCGCTTTGCTGCGCCGTCGTTCCATGAAGGCAAGGCATCGGGGGCCGGACCCACCCCTCGACATCCAAGCAGCAGAGTCAACCCCAGTGCAAGGGCTGCAAAAGGCGTTCGGTCTATCGCACGTCTTGCTTCAAACATCGTGGTCGTCAGATGTAAACTGTGTTAGAAGTCACGCCTCTACCGCCCCCAACGAATATTCCATGACCAGCCACGGCGCCCAGAATCCAGGCTCTGCGCCAACGTCTTCCCGCCCACAATACTCGGCCGCGGCCAACGCGTCGTTTGCCGAGGCGATGAACCCCGCGGCCCCCGGCTTGATCCCGCACTTCTTTGCGACATCGCTCTCGAGGCTGTTGCATAGCCACGAATGAAAGCCGCCATACTCATAGCACAGCACTTCCCAACCCAACTCTGACCCGCCTGGCTCCAGCGGTTTCCGGCTGCTGATTGCCGTGTAGATGCCGGGTTCACCTTGAGACGGTCCCGGCTTTTCCTCGGAAAGGAACTCGTCCACGAGATCCGTATGCAAAGCGATTCCCAGCAACTTGAGGTCGGGAATGACATTGAGGAACCGACGTGCGAAGTCGCGAGCATCGCGAGTGGAAAAGAACACACAGGGCCATCCAAGAGCCCCAGTGTTCATTCGTTCGGTTGTCCAATTGACGATATCCGGAAGCGCCGAAGACGGCACATTGAACTTGAGCGCCTCGGCGACACGCTGTTCAGCCTCGACGCTCGCCCATTCCACGGCCCACACGTTCGGTATGAAGTCGCAAATACAGTCACTAAGGCTGAGTAGACGAGATGGTAGAAGCTCGGCCGTGACGTACTCTGGCCGATCCACCGCCATGGTCAAGAAATAACCACCAGAAAACGGCATCGATCTTACCGTGACGTCTAACCTTTTGGGAGGTAAGGGATTGTCCCGGCGACATCGGTGTCGTCGATTACATGGAACCTGCTGATACTCCCAGCCCGCCGCGCTTGGCCGTATTCTGCATAGGCTGGGTCGGTCGCAAAGGCCTGCACGGCCTCCATAGACGGGAACTCCAACAAGGCAATCAGCGTTGTGTCCATTGCCTCGCCTTCAATGGTTGTGATGTTGCCACTGCGGGACAGGTACTTTCCTCCTTGCTTGTGCACGATATCGTGGACATTGGCTGCGTAGCCCTGTATCCAGGCGTCATCGGTAACTTTAACATCTGCGATTAGGTACACCGGCATGGTTTCTCTCCTTTCGTAAGGGAACCGCCCCGAGTTTTCCGGAGCGCATCTGCAGTCCTCGCTTCATGTCTTCAGTCCAGCTAACTTGTGGTTAACCTGCGGGTTGGCCTGGCGCGGGCCTTGCGGCAAGCACGGACCGTGACAGGACGGACCGTCAGCTTCAAGGCGTTGTTAGAAGGCGCGCCAGTGTATCAGTCTTCACAGTTCCCACATCGCTGGAATGTTGATGAACGGCATGTACTCCTTCCACCCCAAGAAGAACGAGAAGACAACATGGATCAGTGGGGAAGACAGGAACGCCATCACTAGGTACGCCATACGTTTGATCAGAGAGATTACGGTGTGTAATGAGAATCCACAACGCCTCCGGGCAGCGGCTTATCGATGCTGATCAAACAGAATCGGATTACCGTCGGGGTCCATGACCATGCAACTTGCAGGGCCTGTTGTCGTTTCGTCGGCTTTACTGACTATCGTAACACCACGTCGCGTTAGCTCCTGCTGAAGCTCTCGCACATCGGAGAATGTATCGAGTTCGTTCCCGCCTTGATCCCAGCCAGGATTGAATGTCAGTGTATTTCGCTCGAACATATCATGGAAAAGGCCAATAACGTGGTCTCCGTTTCTTAGAATCAGCCAGTTCTGACTGGCATCACCGCCAATTGCTTCGAAACCGAGTTTCGCGTAGAAAGTCTTTGAAGCTTCGAGGTCCTTGACGCTAAGGCTTACCGAAAACGATCCCAACTCCATTCCTTCCCTCCTTTACTCGTGCAGAATTGAAGATCTCGCAATGCTGCCTAACGTCACCACTAACCTGCGGGCGCAGCCCTTGCGCAAGCAGGGGCATGACCGTCAGGTTCAACCATCTGTTATGTGGCTGTGCCCGCACTTTGCACCTGCCGGCCAAACAACTCTTTCACCGAATCTCGTAATAGGACAATAATCGTGAACACACCCAAGACGGTGCCGAACGGCATCATTAGGCAGGCTAGGCCCGCCACCACGAGGCAAAAGGTGTAGTGTTGACGTCGTTGAAGAGCTCGACCGCCTAGCGCGATCAACACGGCGAACGCCAGGCCGAGAACAATCCAAATGCCGGCGAACAGCACGAAGAACCATCCGATGAAGGTTGGGATTTCATCCCCTTCCGTGGGTTGCAACGCGCCGGAAACCATTGCCACCCCGACAGCCAGGTGAATGATCGGGAATAGAGCGAATAACGCGGCCATGCCTGCAACCACGTAGTGAAAGATAGATAGCAAGCGGAGATGTTCTTGGTCCTGTGTCACGTTAGTCTGTTGTCCACATAACGTTGATTCCAGCTGCGAGGTGGCCTGGCGCGGGCCGTGCGCCAGCACGGACCGTGACAGGTCGGATCGTCAGCTGAGAATCGGTGTTGTCTGGTCTCCTGTCCGCGACCTGGCCGCGCCGCGGAGTCTTGGCCAACATCGCATATTGGGCTTGGCGCTTGGACCGTCTCGGGCCACGCCTTGATTACTCAATGACGTTCGCCATCAGCCGAATCATCGAACTCCAGTCTCCATAGCCTCGCGCACAGCCGTCAGGACGTCCTCGGCGTTCGGCCAGGGTCGGCCCAAGAGCTTGGCGAGCAGTCCCCCCTTCCGGGAAACGACCGGTCGGCCACCGACGACGATGTCGAATTGCCCACTCCGACCCTTTTGGAGATCGACGGGCGTCCCCAGGGCATCATGGATGAGGGCAGCGAAACTCGCCGCCTTTTTGGCGGTTGTGCGTCAGGTGTCGCAGTAGACGATTCGGATGTCCATATCGAGTAGTGTAGCAGTTTCCCATCGCTGCAGATCACCAACCCGGGAAGAACAACATAAGGGGAGATTCGCGCTTGGAGGAAAATGATCTTCCACCGGCACGGTTCGAGAAAACTCCGGTCTTCCATTCTGCCGTGCCGAACGGAGGACGAACACCCACGCGCTCCTTCGTAGCAATCGGGGTCATCGATTGGTGGTGAGAGGGTCACCTTTCTCTTGTCCAGATAACGCACCGGCAGGTTCAGCCGGTTGTTAGCTTACGAATCGCCCACGCTGCCGTCGGCCTTGTCGAACAACCACTGCAAGTCAATGTCCCGCTTATGAGCAGCGTCTTCCATAAAACGAGGGAACTCCGACTGGAATTCGTCTCTGACCGCCAATTCCCGGACAAACTGCTGACGAAGTTGCTCCACGGACAGTCGATCCTTTTTGCGATGCTTATTCAGCTTTTCGCTCTCGGTCTGTACGAATTCGCGAAACCACGGTTGTTGAGCGATCAATAGCGTTGCATCTGCCGCCAGGACATCGCTTGCATCCAGCACCTGATGCCCGGCCAATTGGCACAGCCCAGCTCGTATCCTTAGCCCGGCACTATCAGTATCAGTATTCTCACTGGAGACTTCGACATTGAATTGGAATCTCAAATACTGCGACAGATTTGACCGATCCAGGATCAGTTGCTCTGGCCAGGGCGCAGCAGTGCGGACCGACGAGTAGTCGTGAACATTCATTCGCTTCGTGACCTCTGCAATGATGACGCCGATCACAGCGAGAATGATGACTGAGCCCCAAATGACGAGGCGCTTACGATTAGGGAATGAACTCTCGCTCGGGTTCATAGTGTCCGGAGTCACGCTAACGTTCCGGCTAACCTGCTGGGTGGCCTGGCGCAGCCCTGGCCGTAGGTCAGGGCCGGAAAAGCCGGGCCGTGCCGGGTCGCCCCGTCAGATCCAGCGGGTTGTTAGATCGCGTTGTTGAAGTAAGCACCGAAAGAGCCTCTTGAAAAAAAGAAGGTGCCCTTCGTGCTCCCAATGACACGCCCAGCTGGGGTGAGCCGGTGGACACCATGCTGCGCTCGCTCAGCGCGAAGCAAAGCCATCCAAGGTGCGAGCGAACAGGTGTAGCGTGAACACGATCGGCATCCACCAAAGCCGCGAGGTCCATCGGGCTGTCAACTGAGAAATGAGAGAGGAATCAAACCGGATTGGCTTTGAGCTCAGAGGGCGATTTCGGAGGAGACGTTCTTCGCGTAGCAACCGTAACGACGATGACAGTTGTGAGGGTCCACCAACTGGATCGATCCGTTTAGTGACCCTGCTCCGGCACTAACAACTGGGACCTCCACTTCCTTCGTCCAGCGAATCTCCTCTCCAACAGCGAGGCTGAATCGGCGTTGGCACGACGGATGATCGACCGCATGGATCTCCCCTCGGTTGTCCATCTCTGAGCCAAACACATGAAACGCCCAGCCTTCTCCGATGCAGGCCTCGATTGTTTTGTCCCCTGCGTTTACCAACACGTGGTCCAGCTCGGTGGGCTGACCCACTGTGATCGCCGAGGTATGAGGGACCACTTGCAGCTTGAGACTGTCTATCGGCACGCCGTGGAATGGCTTCTTGGCGCACGACAGGCCCAAGACCACCACTATTATTAGGCAAGCGTCTCGTTTCATCTTTCGTCTGTATAACGTTGGCCTTAAGCTGCGGGCGCGGCTCTTGCGAAAGCAAGGGGCGTGACCGTCAGCTTCAAGGCATTGTTAGCCGGCGTCGTTCGCCTAGAGATCATCGGGGCTCAGCCCAGTTCGCTTTGCGATTCTCGCGAGCATCTTCGGTCCGATCTCTTCTCGGTCGTGAAAAGCGAAAACGAAGTCTGGCCAGCCATCACGTGCTAGTGTTCGATGAGAGCCGGAAGATCGTTTCTCGATCCATCCGATCCTCAGAAGCGCTGCGAGAACTCGGCGTCCTCGCGTACTGCTCCACCGGTTCATGCAGGGTGAAACGAAATCTTCAGGAGATCAGGGTTGGCCTCGCCATGCTCCAGCTGTTCAGCGACCACACGCAACGCAAGCGCCTGGACCTTCGCTCTTGCTTCTTCCGGAGTTGCTCCATAGGCCATAACTCCCGGAAGTTCTAGCACTTCGGCAATCCATCGGCCGTCGTCTTCCTGCTCGATTTCGATTTTGAATGTCATGCCAACCTCACAAACCTAAACTTAATTGTACGCTCCACCCAGCTTTCGGGGTAGTGGGTCTTCAAAGTCCGGCTAACGTTGTTGCCGATCAGCGGCCGGCGCAGCCGGTCCGTTGCATCGGCTTGTTAGACCGCGTCGCGCGGCGCCATGCACGCCCCACAGAGGCGGGCTTGCGGAGTTCGAAGCGGCTTCCCGCATTCGCGACAGGGCGGTCCGTACAACGCGACTCGATGATGATACAGCGCATTGGCGTTCGTCTCGCGAAAGCCCGTAATCCGCTCGTAGGCTTCCAACGCTGGCCGGAAGATTCGTTCGAGCGGTGTTCCACCCAGATCTGTTTGGTTTGCCTTGCGATGGAACTTCGCTTCCAGCGTG